>Ga0187783_10002192_pt1 | contig 14540 bp, 12 predicted proteins | sample 1015_SJ02_MP02_2_FD_132471 | JGI IMG/M metagenome (GOLD analysis project Ga0187783, IMG submission 132471) | Tropical peat soil microbial communities from peatlands in Department of Meta, Colombia - 1015_SJ02_MP02_20_MG | ecosystem: Environmental > Terrestrial > Soil > Wetlands > Peat | place...
CGCAATGCGCTGAAGGCTTGGTTTTTCGACGCTGAGCAACTGGCGGCGGTCGGGGTGACCGGGCCACGCCTCGACCTCGACGGTCTCGCCCGGCAGCGTGCCCGCCACATAGATCGGGCCGTCCGGGCCGTCGGCAACACCGTCGCCGCGATGGCCGAGGCGGTCGACGACAAGGTGTTCAACCACGTGCGGCCTCGATGAAGAACTCACGATTGCCATCGCCGCCTGGGATTGCCGAGGCAACGACGCCGCCGACGCGGCAACCAAGCGATGTTATGAACGCGCCGATGTCTCCGCAAACCGCCTTATGTGCGGTCACCTCGCGCACGACTCCCTTCTTTAACCCGCGGCGATTTGTTTCGAATTGCGGCTTGATCAGCGCCAGCATTGTTGCGCGCGGCGCGAGCAGCCTGCCGATTGCCGGCAGCACCAGCTTGAGCGAGATGAAGCTGACATCGATCGCGGCAAAATCAGGCTTCGGCGCCAAATGCGCCGGATCAAGCTTGCGAATGTCCGTCTGTTCGATGCTGACGATGTCGCGCCGCTTGCGCAAGCGCGGATGCAGTTGTCCGGTGCCAACGTCGACCGCATAGACGAGCCCCGCGCCGCGTATGAGCAGTACCTCGGTGAAGCCGCGGGTCGAGGCGCCGACGTCGAGACAAACGCGGCCGTTGACATCGAGCGCGAAGTAGTCGAGGGCTGCCGCCAGCTTGACGCCGCCGCGCGATACATAAGGATGCTCGGATTCGGCGGCGATGATCGCGGCCGATGAAATCTCGTCGGAGGCTTTGCGCACAACGATGCCGTCGGCGGTGATCCGGCCGGCGGCAATCGCGGCCTGCGCCCGCGCGCGGCTGTCGAACAGGCCGCGCGCGACCAACAGCCGATCGGCGCGTTGTTTGGTCATTTGCTCATGCGTTTTCCGGGTGCAACGCGCAGCGTCAGCGGAGTGGTGCGCTGCAGATCCGGGATCGTAACAGATATTGAAATTCAGAAGGTCCGGGAGACGCGGCTCCTACGACCCTACGAGTTTGACGGCCTCGCCGCGCAGGTTTTGGCCGAGCGCTTGGAACGCCTTGGCGACGATGCCTTTGGCGTCGAGGCCGGCCTTGGCATACATGGCGTTGGGCGAATCCTGGTCGATGAAAATATCTGGCAGCACCATCGCGCGCACCTTGATGCCGCGATCGAGCATGCCGTGCTCGGCGAGCGCCTGCATGACGAAAGCGCCGAAGCCACCGATGGCACCCTCTTCAACGGTGAGCAGCACCTCGTGCTCGCGCGCGAGGCGGAGCAACAGATCGACGTCGAGCGGCTTGGCGAAGCGCGCGTCGGCGACCGTCGTCGATAGACCGTAGGTGGCAAGCTCGTCGGCGGCTTTCAGGCATTCGCGCAGCCGGGTGCCGTAGCAGAACAAAGCCACCTTGGTGCCCTCGCGCACGATACGGCCCTTGCCGATTTCGAGCGGCTTGCCCTCCTCCGGCAGCGGCACGCCGAAGCCTTCGCCGCGCGGGTAGCGCAAAGCCGAGGGCCGGTCGTCGATGGCGACCGCGGTCGATATCATGTGCACCAATTCGGCCTCGTCGGAAGGCGCCATCAGCACGAAGCCGGGCAGGCAGCCGAGATAGGCGATATCGAACGAGCCGGCATGCGTGGGCCCGTCGGCGCCGACGAGGCCGGCACGGTCCATCGCGAAGCGCACCGGCAGCCGCTGGATGGCCACGTCATGGACGACCTGATCGTAAGCCCGCTGCAAGAACGTCGAGTAGATGGTGGCGAACGGCTTGAAGCCTTCGGTGGCGAGCCCGGCGGCGAAGGTGGCGGCGTGTTGCTCGGCGATACCGACGTCGAAAGTGCGATTTGGAAATTCCTTCTGAAACAGGTCGACGCCGGTGCCGGAAGGCATCGCCGCGGTGATGGCGATGATCTTGTTGTCCTTGCGGGCCTCCTTGATCAGACTTTCCCCGTATACCTTCTGATAGGCCGGCGCGGCCGCTTTTGCCTTCACTTGCGCGCCCGTCGCAACGTCGAATTTGACGACGCCGTGATATTTGTCCGCGGATTTCTCGGCCGGCAGATAGCCTTTGCCCTTCTGCGTGACGACGTGAATCAGGAACGGTCCGTTCTTGGCGTCGCGCACGTTCTCCAGCACCGGCAACAGGTGATCGACGTTGTGGCCGTCGATCGGCCCGACATAGAAGAAGCCGAGTTCGTCGAACAGGGTGCCGCCGGTCAAAAGCCCGCGCGCGTATTCTTCCACCGCCAGCGCCCGCTGCTGGAGCATTTTACTCGGCATGTGTTTGGCGATGCGCTGGAAGATTTTCCGCAAGCGCCGGTAGCTGCGGCCGGATACGTGGCGCGCCAGATAAGCCGACAGCGCGCCGACCGGCGGTGCGATCGACATGTCGTTGTCGTTGAGCACTACGATCAGGCGCGAATTCATGGCGCCGGCATTATTCATTGCTTCGTAGGCCATGCCGGCCGACATCGCGCCGTCGCCGATCACCGCGATGACGTTGTGCGGCTTGTTCTGCAGATCGCGGGCGACCGCCATGCCGAGTGCGGCCGAGATCGAGGTGGACGAATGCGCGGCGCCGAAGGCATCGTATTCGCTCTCGGCGCGCTTGGTGAATCCGGACAGGCCGCCGCCCTGGCGCAGCGTGCGGATGCGGTCGCGGCGGTTGGTGAGAATTTTATGCGGATAGGCCTGATGGCCGACGTCCCAAACCAGCCGGTCGGCCGGCGTGTCGAACACGTAATGCAGGGCGACGGTGAGTTCGATGACGCCGAGGCCGGCGCCGAGATGGCCGCCGGTAACGGCGACCGCGTCGATCGTTTCCTGCCGCAATTCGTCGGCGAGTTGCCGCAACTGGTTCCGTTCAAGGCGCCTTAGATCTGCGGGGATCTTAATTTGGTCGAGCAATGGGGTCTTCGACGAAACCGTCACGCTACGCTCCTTATTTCGGACCAATTGGTTGTTTCGGCCTAATGCCGATTATTGGGGCTCGGTAGGGCCCGACGCTTATGCAGATAGGTCAGGTTACGTGGATTCCGAAGTCCTTACACCATCCTACGCCGGCAACGCAATTTGATCGGTATGGCCGCCAGGGCATGGCCCATGCGGAACGGCAAGCCTTTCCATAGGGTTACATCTAGAGTCCCGTTCCACCCATTCAACACCATGATGTATGTAAAGTTCAATGCATTGCCAGGGCCCCGTCCGCCGGGCTGTGGTGCTTTCCTCTTAAGGGGGCTGGAGCATAGGCCGTGGCGCTCGAAATATATCGTAGCAAGCGAAAATTCGACATGACCACCGAGCCGCGCGGCCGGGCCGGGCGCCGCCGTGGCAACCGTTATGTCATCCAAAAGCACGCGGCACGACGGCTGCATTACGACCTGCGCCTCGAACTCGATGGGGTCATGAAGAGTTGGGCAGTCACCCGTGGCCCGAGCCTCGACCCCGACGATAAGCGCCTCGCGGTCCAGGTTGAGGACCATCCGATCGAATACAACGCGTTCGAAGGCGTCATTCCGCAAGGAGAATACGGCGGCGGCACGGTGATGATCTGGGATCGCGGCCGCTGGTTTCCCGCAGGCGACCCGCACAAGGGCTATGCCAAAGGGCACCTCGACTTCACCCTTCAAGGCAAAAAACTGCGCGGGCGTTGGCATCTCGTGCGCATGCGCTCGCGCGAACGTGATCGCCATGAGAACTGGCTGTTGATCAAAGGCCGGGACGACGAGGCACGAAGCGGCAAGGACGCCAATATTTTGACGCAAGAGCCGCTGTCGGCGGCGACCGGCCGCTCGATGGAGGAGATCGCCGCCGGCAAAGGCAAAAAGCGCGTCTGGCACTCGCGCCGCGATGGCGACCAAAAACCGGCTATGTCGGGGCCGCAAAGCCAGCGCGAATTCAAAGCACAGCTCTTGGCGCAGGCCAGGGCGTCGAAGATATCGAATCCGCGCACACGGGCTGCCCGCCCGAAGCGTGCGAAGGATCCGCCGGGCGCAGCCCCGCGGCGCTCCGACGATCCGCCGCATAACCGCAGCCGGCTTCCCGATTTCGTGCCGGTGAGTCTTGCGACTCTGCACGACGCGCCGCCGCGCGGACGGGAATGGATCCACGAAGTCAAGTTCGACGGCTATCGCATCGAGGCGAGGCTCGACCGCGGCAATGTGAAGCTGCTCACACGCAAGGGGCTCGACTGGACCGAACGCTTTCCGCGCGTCGCTAAGGCGGTGGCGTCGCTCAATGCGGACACCGCGCTTCTTGACGGCGAGCTGGTGGTTGAAAACGACAACGGCGTTTCCAGCTTTTCACTATTGCAGACCGATTTGCGGGACGGCCGCGGCGACCGCCTCGTCTACTGGGTGTTCGACCTGCTGTATCTGAACGGCCGCGACCTGACTGGCATGCCGCTCATTCGACGCAAGGCGAAGCTAGAACGGCTTTTGCAGGGCAAGAGTCGCAGCGGACCGGTCCGCTATACCCAGCATCTCGACGAAGATGGCTCGGTGGTGTTCAAGCATGCCGCGGAGATGGGCCTCGAAGGCATCGTGTCGAAGCTCAGCGACGCGCCGTATCGTTCCGGACGGACAGACAATTTCGTCAAAAGCAAATGCCATAATGCGCAGGAAGTCGTGGTTGCCGGCTTCAGTCCGTCGGGTACCATGTCCAAAGCCGTCGGCGCGCTGACGGTGGCGTTTCACGAGAACGGCAAGCTGCGCTACGCCGGCCGCGTCGGCACCGGTTACACCCATCAGACGGCGCGCGATTTGTGGAAGCGGTTCGAGCCGTTGCGCATCGCGCGTGCGCCGGTTGTGTTGCCGCCCGACGAGCGGCGTAAAGATGTAATCTGGGTGGAACCTGAAGTGGTCGTGGAGATCGAATTCCGCGGCATCACCCACGACGGACTGCTGCGCCAAGCCTCGTTCAAGGGCGTGCGCGAGGACAAGCCGGCCCGCGAAGTGGTGCGGGAAATCGCGAAACCCGCGCCGGCCGCGCAACGCCAGCCGGTGCGCAAGTCGGCATCGGTGCTATCGGCGAAAGCGGCCGCAAACCGAAGCAGTGCCGAGGTCGGGGGTGTGCGCCTGAGCCATCCCGACCGAATCTATTGGCCAGACGCCGGTGTGACCAAGGAAGATCTCGCGGAATATTATGTCGGCGTCTGGGGCATGATGGCGCCGCATGTCGTCGACCGTCCGCTGGCGGTGGTACGAGCCCCGGAGGGGATCGGCGGCGAGACATTCTTTCAGAAACACATCCATTCCAACATCAAGGACTCGCCGCTCCGCCACTTGGTCGAAGCCAAGGAACATGACGTCATCGCGGTGGAAAAGCTCGACGATCTGATCGAACTGGTGCAGTCGGGCGCGCTCGAAATTCACAGTCGCGGCTCGCGGCTGAACGAGCTGGAAATCTGCGACCGTATCGTGTTCGATCTCGATCCCGGCGAAGGCGTTCCCTGGAAGGCGATCGTCGCCGCGGCGCAGGAGACGCGGAACCGATTGACAGCGGAGAGGCTGAAGAGCTTCGCCAAGCTGTCCGGCGGCAAGGGTATCCATGTCGTGGTGCCGATCGACGGCGCTGATTGGGATGCCGCGAAAGCGTTTACGTCCCGCATCGCCAACGCCATGGCCGCCGATTCGCCGAAGCTCTATCTCGCCAAAATGACCAAGGCGCTGCGCCAAGGAAAAATCTTCATCGACTATTTCCGCAATTCGCGCGAGGCGACTTCGGTCGCCGCCTATTCGACCCGCGCGCGTCCCGGCGCGCCGGTCTCGGCGCCGCTGTCCTGGGAGGCGCTTGCGCGCACAACCGGTGCCAACCAGTTCACCGTGCTCAATCTGAAAAAGCAGCTGCGGCGCGATGCTTGGGCGGAGATCGGCAAAGTGCGGCAAAAGTTTCCGGAGGGTTCAAGGCGGGGGCGTTAGCGGATGGCTTGCCGGCGGATGGGAATGGGCGGATGCTGGTGGTGGGGCGGCGCGGGGCTTAGGCGAAATGGGGGATTCATGAGCAAGTCGCCGGTGATCTCGTGCGGCGTCATTTTGCTTAGCCTCGCGCTCGGCGCCTGCAGTTCGTCGTCCGACGGATTGATGGTGCAGGCCAATCTCGCAAGCGCCAACGACGACATGTGCCGGAGTACCGGCGTTCCCACTGGTGTCGCCATGCTGAACGGCTCGCAAGGGGCTTACGCCCAGTGCATGCAGCAGCGCTTCGGCTCGGGTGTGGGCTACGACGAAGAGGGTCACTTCGCCCCCGGCTCGCAGTCGACCTCGCTGTTCAACGCCGGGCGATGACAATTTCGCCGCCCGGCAACGCGCTCATCCCGCCAGTTTGTACCGTTCCGCCTTTGGCTCAAAGCGCGCGCGGAAAATCTCGGCGTCGAGCGGATCCTCGAAGCAATAGCGGACGAAGGCGGCGTAATCGTCTTCGACATACATGTCGAACTTGCCGGCATAGCGGATCAGGAAATTCATGATCGCGCTGTCGTCCGCGAGCTGCTGCCGCGGCAGCACCACCTGATAGGGGCATTCCTCATCAAGCTTGCGCAGCCATGCACTCTTCTTATCCGCATGCATTGCCATTACCCCTGACCCGAACCGATAAATGTTCACTATTTGTTCTAAAGAGTCAAGTCATAAATTTTCTGTTGTAAAATCAGCTATTTACTCCTCATCCAGCGGTTCGGTCCCGGTGGGCTTGCCAGCGGCGTCGAGCGTGATCTTTTCAACGCGCGCCTCGGCCTGGCGCAACAAATCCTCACAGCGGCGCTTTAGCGCCTGGCCGCGCTCGTAGATGGCGACCGATTCTTCGAGCGGCACCTTGCCCTCTTCGAGCCGCTTGACGATCGATTCCAGCTCCTCGATCGCCCGTTCGAACGGCAATTTTCCGATATCGCTGTTGTTGTTTTGCGCCATCGCGCGACTCCTGATCGTAGTCCGGATGACGCAAAGCGTAATCCGGGAGCATTATTCTGCCGGATGGGCGCAACGCGCCATCCGGGCTACAAATTACCCCCGCATCAGCGCGGTGACGTGGGCGGCCACCGAATCGCCCAGCGCCTGCAGATCGTAACCGCCTTCGAGCAGTGAGACGATGCGACCGCCGGCGCAGCGGTCGGCGACGTCCATGATCTTCTGCGTCGCCCAGGCGAAATCCGCTGCTTCGAGATTGATGTTGGCGAGCGGGTCGCGCATGTGGGCGTCGAAGCCGGCGGAGATGACGATCAACTCCGGCGCGAATTCGCCAAGCCGCGGCAGGATACGGCTCTCGAACGCGTCGCGGAATTTCTCAGGCCCATCGCCGGGCCGCAGCGGCGTATTGACCACGGTATTGTACTCGCCGCTCTCGCCGATCGCGCCGGTGCCGGGAAACAGCGGCATCTGATGCGTCGAGCAATACATCACCGTCTTGTCAGTCCAGAAAATCTCCTGCGAGCCGTTGCCGTGATGCACGTCGAAATCGACGATCGCGGCGCGAGCAATGCCGTGGCGGTTCTGCGCGTAACGTGCGGCGATGGCGGCGTTGTCGAACAGACAGAATCCCATCGGCCGCGCCGTCTCAGCATGGTGGCCGGGCGGGCGCGTCGCGACAAAGGCGTTGGCGGCGTTCTTGGTCAGCACCTCGTCGACCGCGTGTATGGCGCCGCCGGCGGCGCGCAAGCTCGCTTCGAAGCTTCCCGGCGACATCGACGTATCGGCGTCGAGATGGATGAGCCCTTCGGTGGGCGTCACGTCGCGCACGGCGGTGATGTAGTCCATGGGATGGCACAGCGCGACGACTTCGAGAGGCGCGCGAGGCGCCTCGATGCGGGCCAAGGTCTGGAATTTTTCGGCTTCAAGCGCAGCTTCGATGGCGCGCAGCCGATCCGGCCGCTCCGGGTGCCCAAGCGGCGTCAGATGCTGCAGGCACGCCGGATGGCTGATCAAAAGAGTGGACATTTGCAAAATGTAGGATGGCTTGAACGCAGGCGAAACCCGTCAGGACGCCGCCAACACGGCGTCGGCGCCGAGCAGGCCCGGCGCGCCCTCGACCACGGTGCGTTCGAGGGCGCCGGCCTGGACCGCGAAATTCTCGGCAAAGAACCGCGTCACCGCAAGCCGCCCTGCGGCGTCGCCGCCAAGCCGCATCGCCGCGAGCGCTTGCTTCGCCAACAGGCAGCCGCCAGTGGCCAGTCCGAACAACCGCAGATACGGGGTCGCGCCGGCCAACGTCGCATCGGTCTCCTTGTCGAGGCGCGCAATCAGCCAGTTCGTCGCCCGGCTAAGGCTCTCGACCGCATCGCCAAGCCGCACCGCCGTCCAGCCGAAGGCTGGATCATTGCTGGCGTCGAGCGCCCGCACCACGGCGCGCAATTCGTCGATATGCGCCGCCACCGCTTTGCCGCCGGCGAGCGGCAGTTTGCGGATGACGAGGTCGATCGCCTGAATGCCGTTGGTGCCTTCGTAGATCGCCGCTATACGCGCATCGCGAAACAGCTGTGCCGCGCCGGTCTCCTCGATGTAGCCCATGCCGCCGTGCACCTGCACGTCGAGCGAAGCAACCTCATTGGCGATGTCGGTGGAGAAGGCCTTGGCAACCGGCGTGAGCAGCGATGCCCGGTGGTGCCACGCTTCCCGCGCGGTGCTGTCGGCGCTCCGTTCGGCGCGATCGATGGCCATCGCCGTCGTGTAGGCGATAGCCCGCGCGGCGTTGGTGAGCGCGCGCATCGACATCAGCATGCGGCGGACGTCGGGATGGGCGATGATTGGCGAGGCTTCGGCCGTCGTGGCGGCGGCGCTGCGGCCTTGCCGGCGCTCGCGGGCATAGGCCAGCGCCTGTTGCGCGGCGCACTCGGCGACGCCGACGCCCTGCAAGCCGACGTGCAGCCGGGCGCGATTCATCATGGTGAACATGCAGGCCATACCGGCGTTTTCCTCGCCGATCAGGAATCCGGTGGCGCCGCCTTCATCGCCGAAAATCATAGTGCAGGTCGGCGAGCCGTGGATGCCGAGCTTGTGTTCGACCGAATGCGCGCGCACGTCGTTGCGAGTGCCCGGCGCGCCGTCGCCGTCAGGCAAAAACTTCGGCACCACGAACAGCGAAATGCCGCGCGTGCCCGGCGGCGCGTCGGGCAGCCGGGCGAGCACCAAATGAATGATGTTGTCGGTGAGGTCGTGCTCGCCGTAGGTGATGAAGATTTTCTGTCCGCTAATGCGATAGGTGCCGTTGCCGGCGCGCTCCGCCCGCGTCCGCAAGGCGCCGACGTCGGAGCCGGCCTGCGGCTCGGTGAGCTGCATCGTCGCCATCCATTCGCCGGACACCAGTTTTTCGAGATAGGCGCGTTTGAGCGCCTCGCTGCCGTGCGCGTCCAGGGCGTCGATTCCCGCCATGGTCAGCATCGGGCCGACGGCAAAGGCCATCGACGCTGACTGCCACATTTCGGCGCAGGCGCCGGCAACGGTCTGCGGCAAGGCCTGGCCGCCCCATTCCGCCGGCGCGGCAAGCCCGTTCCAGCCGCCGGCGCGCCAGGTTTGGTAGGCCTCTTTCCAGCCCGGCGCCATGGTCACGGCGCCGTCCTTGAACACACTGCCGTATTTGTCGCCAATGCGGTTAAGCGGCACGATCACCTCCGCAGCGACGCGGCCGGCTTCGTTGAGCACCGCATCGACATCGTCCGCCGAAAGATCGCCGAACAGTCCGTCCTCGATCGCCGCGGTCAGTTCCGCGCCGTGTTTGAGCGTAAAGCCGATATCGGCGAGTGGAGCCTGGTAGGTCACCGGTGGCCTCCAAAATGATCAGTGGTTCGCACTTGCGGCGGCGGCGCGATGTCGTCAGGCACGAAGAAATCCTGCGCCAGCGGCTGCGCCGGGTCGACGCGATAGCGGTCGAAGTCGGTTACGCCGTTTTCGGCAAGGAAGTTGTCATCGATCAGAAAGTGGCCGGCGAATTCGCGGGCGGGCTTGGCAAAAACCGCATAGGCCGCGTCCGCCATGATGTCGGGCTTGCGCGCTTGGCGCATCATGGCGTCGCCGCCGAGCAGATTCTGCACCGCGGCGGTGGCGATCACGGTGCGCGGCCACAGCGCATTGACGGCAATGCCTTTGCTGCGCAGCTCGCCGGACAGGCCGAGCACGACCAGGCTCATGCCGAACTTGGCCATCGAATAGGCGGTATGCGGCGCGAACCATTTCTCGCGCATGTCCAGCGGCGGCGAGATCATAAGGATGTGGGGATTGGCCGCCTTTTCCAGATACCGGATCGCCCATTTCGACACCACAAAGGTGCCACGCGCATTGATCTGGTGCATGAGGTCGAAACGCTTCATGTCGGTGTTGACGGTATCGGTCAGCTGGATCGCGCTGGCGTTGTTGACGACGATATCGATGCCGCCAAATTGGGCCGCGGTCCTGTCGATGGCCTCCTTCACGGCGGCTTCGTCGCGCACGTCGACCGTCAGCGGCAACGCCTTGCCGCCGGCGCGCCCGACCTCTTCGGCGGCGGTGTAGATGGTGCCGGCAAGTTTTGGATGCGGCGCGGCGGTCTTGGCGGCAATGACGATATTGGCGCCGTCGCGGGCGGCACGCAGCGCAATTGCCAGCCCGATGCCGCGCGAAGCGCCGGTGATGAACAGTGTCTTTCCGGCAAGCGACATGGATCCGGCTTCCCTTGCCCTTACTTCTTGCGTGCGAAAAACGCCGCGAAGGCGGCGCGCGCCTCGTCGGAGCCGAGCAGCTCCTTGAAATGCGCCGCTTCGGTATCGATCCGGCTCACGACGTCGTCAAGATGGCCGCGCATCAGCTTGCGCGCGACCGCGACCGCGCCGGCCGGCAGGCCGGCGATCTCGCGCGCCGCCTGCAGCGCGGTGTCTTCCACCGCGGCGGCATCGACCACGGCATTGACGAGACCGGCCGCCTTGGCGTCAGCGGCCGAAAGTGGGTGGCCCATGACCAGCAACTCGAAAGCGCGCGCCTGGCCGAGGCGCAGCGGCACCAACAGGCTCGATGCCGCTTCGGGGATGAGGCCGAGCTTGACGAACGGCGTCGACAACATGGCGCCGGCCGCGGCGACGACGTAGTCACAATGAAGCAGCATGGTGGTGCCGATGCCGACGGCAAGGCCGCCGACGGCGGCGATGAGCGGCTTCTGGTTGCGCGCCAAAGCATAAAGAAAATCGATGGTCAGCGATTCGAGGCCGCCTTCGGCCCGTTTCTGAAAATCGCCGATATCGCTGCCGGCGCAGAACGCGCCGGCGCCGCCGGCAAGCATGATGCAACGGATTGCCACGCTGGAATTGGCGTCCCGCAGCGCGCCCGTCATCGCCGCATACATCGGCTGCGTCAGCGCGTTCTTCTTCTCTGGCCGATTCAGCCGGATGACGCGGATGCCGCCTTCATCGGTGACGACGATTGGCTCGGACATTATTATTCCTCTTTCGGTCCGGGGCCGGGCCTGGCGGCGGGCGCCCCATTGGTACATTATTATAGGTGCCGGCGGGCGTGGATAGATACCGGGTTTGATTTGCCGGCCGTCGTCGCGCGCATTGATCCGCGCAGGTTGCGTCGCTATGGTCCGCCCGCCGCCGGTGAAAGAGCGGCAATCCCGGGTATTGGGGCGTAGCCAAGTGGTAAGGCAGCGGATTTTGATTCCGCCACGCGGAGGTTCGAATCCTCCCGCCCCAGCCAGCTAAAACTGTTTTCGCATAAGAACTTAAGTCGTCAGCGGCCTCATTCTGAACCGAATTCCGCGCTTCATTCTGAACGTTTGTTCTCTGAGCGTTCGGCGGCAAAGCCGACGGTGCGGCAAAAGCGAGCCGGGTAGAGCAATGAAATTCTACGACTGTGCGACGGCGCCGAGCCCGCGTCGCGTGCGGATGTTTCTCGCCGAAAAGGGCATCAGCGTCCCCACCGTGCAGGTCGATCTGCGCAAGGGCGAGCAATTCACCCCGGAGTTTCGAGCCATCAATCGGGACTGCACGGTCCCCGTCCTGGTACTCGATGACGGCACTGCCATCCCAGACGCCATTGCCATCTGTCGCTATGTCGAAGAACTCCACCCCGAGCCTGCATTGATGGGCAGGACACCGGTGGAGCGCGCAGTGATCGAGGCCTGGCAGCGCCGCATCGAACGGGACGGCTTTTATGCGGTCATGGAGGCGTTTCGTAATTCTACGCCCGGTCTCAAGGGACGCGCGCTGCCGGGCCCGGACGCCTATGACCAAATCCCGGCGCTCGCTGAACGCGGGCGAGCCCGCCTACAGCATTTTTTCGCGATGCTCGATGGCCGGCTTGCCGGTAAGGATTTTGTCTGCGGTGAGTTCACGGTGGCGGATATTACTGGCCTAATCACCATCGACTTTGCTGGCTGGGCGAAGATCAAACCGCCGGAGCAAATGATACATCTGCATCGCTGGCATGCGGCGGTATCCGCGCGTCCCAGCGCCAAGGCGTGAGAAGTCTGCACGGCAAAACAGGGGCGCCAATGTCTGCTATGGTGCATCTCGGACATAAACTCAGACATCAAGCGACTTCCGCTTTGCCTCCAATATCGGACTCAAGTCGGACATCGCGCGACTTCCGAGATGTACCAAGAGCGACATTATGCGGTGCAGCAAATCGTCCCAATTGACTCCCTGCTTCTAGCTATCGAACGGCATCTCCAATTGCCTACTAGCTTCTTGCTTGCGATCAGGGCGGCACTCACGTGCCAATCGTGACCCTGGTTTGCCAGGAAAATGCGCGCAGCATATAGTGTAACTTGTGAAGTGACCGAGCTGCCTATGGGGCGTGCCGAAGTCCCGACCGATGGTGGCAGCGCACGTGCCGTCGGCAGGCGACCACGGACGGCCTTTCCCCGACAGTGGCCGGGGAGCTGATCTTTCAAACCATACCAACGATCAACGTCTCTTGGGAGGAGGATAACCCATGGCACGATTCCGAAAGACACGACGTGAGCTCTTGCAATCGGCCGCCGCCGTCTCGGCGGTATTCTCGTTTGCGAAATTCGGCATGACGCCGTCGTGGTCTGCTACGGCCGCGAACAAGGATGTGCTGGCGCTCATTGATCAGCACCTGCGCCAGGCGGCAGATGCAAAGGAGGTTCCAGGCGTGGTCGCGGTAGCGGCAAACGACAATGGCGTCGTTTACGAGGGAGCGTTCGGCAAGCGCGACCTCGCCAAGGGCACCGATATGACGGTGGACTCGGTATTTTGGATCGCGTCGATGACCAAGGCAGTGACCGCTACCGCGGCGATGCAACTCGTGGAGCAGGGCAAGCTCCAGCTTGACGAGCCAATCAGCAAGGTGCTTCCCGACCTAGCGGCGCCTCAGGTCCTCGAGGGATTCGACGACAAGGGACAACCGAAGCTGCGTCCGGCCAAGCGGCCGATCACGCTGCGCCAGCTGCTGACCCACACCGCCGGCTTCACCTACGACCTCTGGGATGCCGATACCGCCAAATATGTGAAATATGCCAACCTTCCGAGCATCACCACCTGCAAGAACGCGGCGCTGCAGACGCCTCTAGCGTTCGACCCGGGTGAGCATTGGGAGTACGGCATCAACGTCGATTACGCCGGCAAGGCGGTCGAAGCGGTGAGTGGCCAGAATCTCGCAGTTTATCTGCGCGAGCACCTGTTTCAACCACTCGGCATGAAAGATACCGACTTCATCATCGGACCCGATCAGAAGACCCGGCTGGTCAGCGTGCATGCGCGCGGCGCGGATGGCGGACTTGCGCCGATCGAGTTCGGACTTCCGCAGGAACCTGAGTTTTTCATGGGCGGCGGCGGGCTGTACGGCACAGGGCGCGATTATCTCGCCTTCCTGCAGATGCTAATGCACGGCGGCGAGTTTAACGGCACGCGAATCCTGCGTCCCGAAACCGTAACGGAAATGTCGAAAAACAACATCGGCGATGTCAACATCTCACGAGTCGTTCTGAAAACAACGGCGCCGACGGCAACGCCCGACATCGACATGGGGTCGCTGTTCCCCGGTCAGGACATCAAGTGGGGCCTAAGCTTCTTAATCAATCCGCAGCAGGGACCGGCGGGCCGGAGCGGCGGCAGCCTATCCTGGGCCGGCTTGGCTAATACTTATTTCTGGGTCGATCCATCGAAGCGCGTAGCCGGTGTTATCCTGACGCAGATTCTGCCGTTTGCGGATTCCCGCGTTCTGAACCTCTACGCCGCGTTTGAGAGCGGCGTGTACAAGTCACTATCGTAGGACTAATCGTACTCACGCAATGGCCGCGTCCACTTTCTCGAAAAGCGGACGCGGCACGTCGCGTCCGGGTCGTTCTCGTCGTCGAGTCCGAGTTGCCTCCAATAGCCGACATTGGTCGGACGGCAACAAAACGACGCGAAGCCGGGGAGGGCTGACATGCTCGAGGTTGATAACATTGCGGATATTCAAACGATCGGCGATATCACGCGCCATCACGCCAAAAACCGTCCCAATCGGGTAGCCATCCATTTTGAGGGGCGCCACATCACCTTTTACGAGCTCGATCGCCACGCCAATCAGGTGGTGAACGGTTTGATCGCCGAGGGCGTGCA
>Ga0187783_10002193_pt1 | contig 14537 bp, 10 predicted proteins | sample 1015_SJ02_MP02_2_FD_132471 | JGI IMG/M metagenome (GOLD analysis project Ga0187783, IMG submission 132471) | Tropical peat soil microbial communities from peatlands in Department of Meta, Colombia - 1015_SJ02_MP02_20_MG | ecosystem: Environmental > Terrestrial > Soil > Wetlands > Peat | place...
ACAATCCAGAAGAGCGCCAGTTGCAGGTGCCACGTCCGGACGACATTGAAGGGAAGAAGCCGTCCGAGATCAATTCCGAAAAAAGTCTGTAGATCGGCGCGATAGTGTTCTGTGGCTCCTCCCAGTAGGGTCTGAACGACGAACAATGCCGCCATGATGAAGAAGAACCAGGCGCACGCCTTTTGAGCGGGAGTGAGCAGCACCTCATCGGGAGCGCGAAACGACACGCTTTGCTGCTCCCGCCCGTGCCATCCCAACAGATTCCAGCGGCCAAACGCTGCAAGCAGTAAACCCGTACCGCCGAGCAAGACAATCAGCGAAAGCACGCTCCACACGACGGAGTCCGCCGTTGCATGATTGTCAACCAACGGTTCTGGAGGCCAATTGTTGGTGTAGGAATAGGGATGGCCGGGACGGGCTGTGGAGGCAGCCCAAGCCGTCCAGCTGAAGAATGCGGTCAGCTTGCGGATGTCTTCCGGATCTCGAATCGCGCCCGGCCTCAAGCCGTACTTCGTGGTAGGTTCACCGAAGAAAGATGCATAGTAGGCCTGACACTCGTTGAAAGCGTGCGTTTGCGCTTCGGTGTAAACGAGCGTACCGGTGGCGTTGTCATAGCGATTCGTTTTGAAGTCCTGTATGGTTCGGCCGCGTGCCGTATCGGAGTTTGAGCCGCCATGGAATTCGATACTCGAGAGCGCGGCGCGATGCAGGTATTCCGTGGTGAAATCCGGCCCGAGATAGGCACCATGCCCAAAGATCGAGCCATACTCCATCAGGCCGTTGGCCAAAAAGATCTGTTGCCCCGCCATAATGTCCGCGCGGGTGAACAAGGTCGACCCGTTCTCGGTCTTCACGACCTCCGGTACAGGAGGTTCATCAGTGTAAGTGTAGTAGGTGAGCACACCCATGATGAAGAAGCCGATGATCAGGACAATTGCCGCTGCCTGAATCCAACCGCCAGCGATCATCAACGGACGCTTCTCAGTGCTATCCATAGGTCACTCCTGACTTGAGATCGGGCTCGGTCACATACCAAACACTCTTTATCCTCCTGATCTGTATCTGTCAACGAAGGCATTCGGAATGCCACGCTGTAGGCCTCTTGGGCAAACGAACCTGGTCGTCTTTGGACCTTCTGCATGTTTCCAAGAACAGAAGCGTTGAAGCGATTTAACGCAATTTCAAGCTTCACAGTACGAGGCGCAGTCTAGTGTGGTAGGGTAGGCTGCTCGCGGCAGAGGGATGACGCAAGCTCCTCAAATCCCGATCCTGATTCCCTTGGCAGTTGGCGCCATCGCAGTCGTAGGTACGATCTTTATCCACGCCCTGGCCTCAAGCGCGGTCGTAAGCTTCGTTCGCCATCAGAGAAGACTCGGCCGTGCAGGCGCGAGTTTCTGGACCGATGTTTCAATCGTCGCGCTGGTGGTCTTCCTCCTATTGGTAGCCCACCTGATCGAAATCTCGGTGTGGGGAATATTGTTCCTTGCCTGCGGAGAATTTCACGAGTTCGGAATCGCATTCTACCACTCAGGAGTGAACTACACGACCTTGGGTTACGGCGATATCGTTATGTCGCCGTCGTGGAGATTGTTGGGACCGCTGGAAGCAGCAAATGGAATGCTCATGTTCGGTGTCTCAACCGGGATGATTTTTGCGCTCATTCAGCGACTGATTCAGTCCAGGTTTGTGGATCTTAGGGACTGAAACCTCTAAGAACTGGCGCTGGAGCCGACATTACTGCCCAAAAAATATGAATTGCGTGCGCCGACCCGCCTGGCTTGAAATCAGTTGATTTCAGAGCTCCATAATCGGTTAGCTTGGGGTTTGTGGGCAGCTGCGAAAAACGATGATCGATGAAACCGATGCCGCCGTCTATTTCCTTTCTTAGCAAAGTTAAGCTAGATTGCCGGATTCCAGCCGTCGCCGGGGTCATATTCCGTCATGGCTTCTGCGATTTCAGTGGTTTTTTCACCCAGGTCCTTTTGATAGACGGTGCCATCCCTGCCGACGATGAAGGTCATGATTCCCGAGTTCCTGTACTCGGCTGGATAGGCGAGCACAGCAAAACCACCCGTCATCTTTCCGTTCACGATGTAGTCCTTTGCACCGCCTTTTGCCTTTTCTCCCTGCTTGGTGAGTATCCGGAAGTAATAGCCATCGAAAGGCTGAGGCTTAGCGCCGGCACTCGTGTAGCCTGCAGCTTTAGCGAAGTCGCGAACCTCCTCCAGGGGGCTCTGCCGTTGACCCTCGGGAACCGGCCAGTACAACCCGTCTTGCGTGCCTTCGTCACTGACCAGCTTTTGGGCGTACTGTTTCACTTTGTCGCCCTCGTGGACTTGGCTGAAGTACTGCTCCTGAGCTTTGGCAATAGCCATGCAGGCCGCGATTGCGGTCAACTCGTCCTTACCAATGCGGCGCGCAAGAATCTCGTCCTTGCCGGCGGCGGTGTCGAAGTACCACTGGCCGGAGGGATTCTTCCCCAGCGGAATTGGAAACACCCAATTATCTGCCCCAGTGTAGAGCATCTCCCCGCCGGATTTGATTTCGCGCCAGCGATGCATTTGGGTATACGCGGCAACGAAGTCTTGGAAAGTATCTTTGTCCTTCACCGGATCGCCCGAGAACACGACATCCTTGGCGTCTGGACCAAAGATCGCAACAAAGGCAGCTTGGTCCCCCGATCTGGCCGCCTCTAATAGAGCGGCGCCAGCGTCCTCCGGAGACGCGAAGGTCCTTTGAACAGCTTTCTCTGTTGTCGTGTTTTCCTGCTTGCTACACGCGACCAACGAGGTGATCAGTGCCAAGAAGGCGGCGAACATCGCCAGATGTAGAGCGACAACTTTCTGGTCTCGAACCAGGTGTAGCATAAACAACCCCCGAAAGACGTTTGACGAGAAAAACGCAACGCGGATCAGCGACGAAAACCGCCGCCACCGCGGAATCCTCCCCCGCCGAATCCGCCACCACCAAATCGGCCCCCGCTAAACCCGCTCGAGTGCATACTCCCCCAGCCGCGGCTGCTTTCGGCCTTCGAGGACCAGCCACCGGAATCGCCAAACCCGCCTGAGTGCCCGCTCATGCCACTGAAAGCATCTGAGTGCGTGCCGCTTCCGCTGTTATGTTGGGCCCAGGAGTTTGACGAGGAGCGATTGTCGTTGAATGTGTTTTTGTTATAGGTGTTGCCGCCACCGTGGTAGCTGTTGTTGTAGTTATTTCTGTAGCGGTTGTCATTATTGTACCCGTAGCCGTTGTGATAGCCACCGTTGTAGTAGCCGCCGTGCCAGGCTGCATTTCCGTAGTACGCTCCGCCGTGATACACCACTGCAGTGCCATGCCAGCCACAGTTCCAGCTGCTGTAGCCCCAGCCGCAGCATCCACCACTCATCAGTGCCCCGACAGCGATTCCAGCGCCGAATCCAATGATGCCTGCAGCAGCCACGTCGCCAGCGCTATAGGCGGGAGCCACATAACCGGGAACCACATAAGGTGTCCCGTAAACCACAGTCGGATTGTACTCAGGAACATAGACGACCTGCGGGTTCGTTGGTTGAATGACAATGGTTTGAGGCGACTGTTGCACCACAGTGATTTGAGAGTTGGACTTGAGACTGCCGCTGGCCTTGGCTTGTGCGCGCAGGGTCTGGATGGCTGTCATCACCTCGGACTGTTGATTGTGATAAGCCTCTCCAAGCGATGACGTCCATGTCAGATTCTTCGCCATGTTGTCGAGCACGGAGGGAAACTCCGTGAGCGCCTTCACGCTCGGATCCCAAGATTGCGTGTTAACAGCCTGCATTAAAGCGCTTCCTGTCAGGTTCTTGTTTTGCTGGAGCCAGTAATCCGCAATGGCAACTTGGTCGGGGAACGTCGACGCCGTGAGAATCTGTGCTACAAGCGGATCTGGATAAAGTGCAATCGGCGCCACAAGCGCTTGGAGCTGGCTCGCACTCTGGGGAGCGGCTTCGGTGGGATTCCCACTAGCAGCCTCGGGAGCCGACGCTTGGTCCTGAGACCCGGAGAGTAACTGTGACGGATAGATTGCTAAGAGTGAAGCAGCCACGACGGAAAGCATTTTCTTGGCACTTTGCGTGGACATTTGACTACTCCTATCGATCTTCCGTCGCCAACGGTGATCGCTATCAACATTCTTGCTCAGCAGTGGAGTTGTTCCTCTAACCAGGCCCTATCGATGGCGCAGCACTCACTGCCCCCCATCAACAGTTTGCCTTGCTGACTCATGGATTGTACCAGTCGGTTTGAGAAATCTGAACGGATGCCAGATTGCGGGTCGATCGCGGTCTGCCGCTAGAACAGCATTTTAATGGTGAACTGTCCCGAACGTGGCCCACCGACCTGATAAAGCGGACTCAGGCCGGAAAGGTAATCGTTCAGAGTGTCGTATACCGTTCCAAACCCCGATGATCCGACGAAATTGTTGGGGGGCGCAAACATCGGATGGTTGAACAGATTGAAATACTCAACTCGGAAAAATAGCGAGAGACGTTCGGTAAGACTGAACTGTCTGGTGAGCGCCAGGTCTGTCTGGTCGATCCCGTAGGCTCGGAAATAATTGCGGGGAAGATCCCCTTGACCACCATTCGTTGGTGTCGTAAAGGCGGCACTGTTTAGCCTCTGGCCATTGGGCTGCGAAGGATCGGAGACATAGAAAGGCACTCCCGGGACGATGTCCGGCCGAGGCGTGTAAACTCCGAACCCGGGTGTAAGCGGGGCCAGGACAAGGTTGAGCGGTGGCGCCGAACTCACCTGCACGATTCCATCCACTGCCCAATCCCTCAAGAGCGCAGAGCCTACCTTCCCCCACTTGGGCGACGGAAACTGATACGTCACGGCTGCCGCAAACGAGTTGCGCACATCGAAGTCGGACGGCCCCAGATCAGCGCCCACGTTGATATCCTTCAGGCTATTCGCGGACGTGCAAGGAACGCAGACGTCATTTGAACTCGTGTCCGTAGACTTTGCCAACGTATAGGAAATCAGCGCCTGCAACCCGTGGGACAGCCGTCGTTGGTATTGCGCCTCGAACGCATTGTAGTGAGACCAGTCGGCATTACGGGTCGAGAACACGTCGATCGGTCCCCCCTGGACGTTCTCGATGATGGCGTCTTCTCGCAGCAGGTTCTGTCCGTACGATCCCAGGTAGGTCAGCGACACCGACTGATTTGGTCCCAGCCATCGTTCGACGGCCGCGTTCCACTCGTAGACAATCGGAAGCCGCAGGTTCGGATCAACCGCGTACATGTTGCCAATGCTGGCGTTGGGAACGAGCGTGAACGGTGGTGGAGCGAACGCGGGGTTGCTGAAATCAAACGGTACTGGACCCCCGCTCGAGGAATTCTGATATGGGAAGCTGGTCATCGTGAATAACGCTCCGCCCCCGTAATTCGCATCGTAGAAGACGCCAAAGCCGCCACGCACGACTGTTTGGGGGGTGACCTGGTAAGCGGCGCCGAATCTTGGTGCGAAATTCGTGAACTCCGTGTGCCACAAAGGGGTGCCCGCGGGAGCAAACCCAAAAGGCTGCGAATCGAAGATCCCCGTCACGGCGTAAAGCGGCTTCCCAGGGGTGATAGAAACCGGCGGAGTGTCGATTTCCCAACGTAGGCCGTAGGTCAAAGTCAGGCGGCTGGAAGCTCTCCAAACGTCCTGCGCGAAGAGCGAGTAATTGTAGATTCTTGCCGTGATCGTGGCGCCACTAGATGTGACGACGGAAGATGCGATCCCAGCTTGCAAGTCACTATAAGAGTTCCCAAAAACTAGGGCACTATAGCCGTACGTACCGCTGGTCGGAGTTAACCGCCGGAAGTCTGCCCCAAATTTAAGTTGGTGCGTCCCCTCGGACATTGAGAAAGTGTCAGCAAACTCGACTTGCCGCTGTGTGTTGTCGGAAGTCCTGCCGCTTTGAACTTCGTTAAAATGGGGCGCCACGAACACAAATTGATTCGTGATGCTGCTATAGCCCGGCGGGAACATGGACGAGGGCGGTGGCGGAACCGCGCCGTGAAAATTTGTCATGACTGCCGAACTCCCGCCATTCAACTGGCTCCAGTTGGCTCGGAAATCATTCACTTTGTTGGAGCCGAAGGCGATTGCTGCACCGACGGTTGCTGTATTGACGTTGGCAGTTTCACTTTGTAGGTCAGAAAAATAGTAGGCCGACTCGATCGAGGGAGCGTAATTGTAACGAGCGAACAGAGTGACCCGATCCGTCGGGGTGTAATCAACACGCAGACTGTAGACGTTGAAACTCGTCGGATTGGAATAGGCCACCGTCAGGGGTGCCGTGAGGCCATTGGGGTTCACCGGACCGTTCGGGAGCGGTAGAGCTGCCAACAGCGGCTGATACACCGGCGCCACATTGGCTCGCGCTGCCGCAGTGTAGAAGGTGCCCGAGGCCGTCTGCGGCTGTAGCAATCGAAGTCCCTCATAGGAGAAGAAGAAAAAGGCCCGGTCCCTCACGATGGGTCCGCCAATGGTTCCGCCGAAATCATTTTGGCGAAGCGGCGGCTTCGGCAGCGGCGGTACATCGAAATAGTTTCTGGCGTCGAAGATGTCGTTCCTCAGGTAATCGAAGACCAGGCCGTGGAGCTGGTTGCTGCCAGAACGCGTCACGATCGAGATTTGCGAGCCAGGGCTGTTCCCATACTCGGGGGCGAAGGTTGATGTCTGCACACGAAACTCCTGCATGTCGTCCACCGATACCAGACCGTTCGTGCCGCCCTGGATCGTGAATGCGGGAATCGTGCCGCCCGCCGTTTGCCCCAAGCTAAAACCTGAATTGACGGCGAAGTTCGCGCTCACGCCGTCCACCATGAAGTAGTTTGCGTTGGAACGTTGACCGCTAAAGCTGAACTGGCCTGGCGCTATCCCGCCTTGGGTGTAGAGCGGACTCACGAGTACAAACCCCGGGGTGAGCCCCAGCAGCGACTGGAAGCTGCGGCCATTCAGGGGCATGTTCTGCACAAACTCCGGATTCACCAATGTGCTGACCGATGGGGATGCGTCCACCTCTTCGCTGCTTGCTGTGATCGTAATCGATTGGTTCACGGAACCCACTTGCATTGTGAAGTTGCGGTCGATGGCGTCCTGCACGCTTAGGATCAAGCCGGTAAGTACAACTTCGCGGAATCCCTTCGCGTCGACAACCACTCGATATTCGCCGGGACGGAGATCATCGAGAACATAGATGCCGCCATCATTCGTAACTGTGCTCGTCTTGATGCCCGTTTGGAGATTGATGGCATGGACTTGCGCACCAACCAGCAGTGCACTCGATTCGTCCGTGATCCGGCCAGAAATGGTCGCGGTATCACTTTGGGCCAGAAGAAGGGAAGGAAAGAGCACCAACAGAGCAACAGGTATGAGAAAAGAGCTTTGCTGCCCTATGGTTGCACTCCTGGCACGCGGCGACACGCTTACGCCCTAGGGATGGTTCGCTGCGCCCAGATAGGCGTACAACATGCTTCGGCCTCGCGGCGTTTCCACGCCGCCTGACCGCTCTATGGTTACAAAAATGGAGTCGATTTCCTTCAAAAGATCGGGTTTATCAACCGTCAAGGCCCAGCGTCGTTGAGCCACTTCATCCACGTAAAGGAAGCCCAAACTTCGGGCCGATCCTTTCTTGTCTTGCGGCACTCCCCAGAGCTCGAAACTGTTCATGCCGCTCAGCGAGCCATCGTCATTTAGGTCAAAGGCATAAAAGGTGAGCGACTTACCTTCTGTCAAGAACACCCGCCCGAAGGCCTTACTGGGCTTGCCGTTTGTGTCTGTGTCGCGCACGTCGATGACGTGCAGTTTTCGCGCCGCCAGGAGTTCTCGGATATCCTTTCCTTCCGCAGCGAGCTGTCGCTCCATATCAAGAGTAGCGCTCGCAATCCGCAGCTGATCGGAAAGTTCGGTGATACGAGTTTGTTGCGCCACAAGCGAGGCTTCATCGTGAAGGTGCAACTGATTGATACGAGCGACCTCGTCTCGTGATGCTGCCAGCAGCCTCTCCTGGTCTTGGGCCTCGTCCAGCAATTGCACGGTTCGATTGGTGGACTGTTGAGCTTCGCCGCGTAACTCTCCGGCGGTCTTGGCATCATTCTCATGTTGAGCACGGAGATTCTGGATCTCACGTTGCTGTGCGGCGGTGGATTGCTGCAGCTGAGACAGACTTGCGGTAAGGTCCAGATTCTCTCGCTGAAGCTGTTCGATCCGTTCCCGCGACTGCATGTCTCCTTGGGAAGTCGCGTGCCGGTCGAGGTGGGTTCCATAGAACACCAGAAGTATCGCTATCGCTAACCCTGCTCCGGCCGCAACGAGTGGTGCGGACCCATGATATTGGGTTGACCGTTCGACATCCGGCGAGAAGACGACTCCTGCGAGTCGCGCACGTTTGAGAAATCTTGCGCGTATGCCTTTGTCAGGCCGAGCCTTCAGCGTATCGAAGAATTCGCGAATCGGGCTTACCGTCAACGGTAGCCCAGAGCAAACGAGCTCGCCGAAGTCCTCTTCGGCTTTCAGGCATTCAGGGCAGATCCGCGTGTGTTCGCGGAGCTCGACGCGCTCCTCGCCCGACAAGAATCCGCCTGCATCGAGTGCGGCCAGTTCTTCATAGAGTGCATGACCAGTCATAATCGCGAGATGCCTCCTGCCTTCCTCTCTGGTTTGCGCACGACGAAAGAACGCAGCTTCTCAAGTCCACGATAATAGTAGTGGCGAACATTTGACAGAGAATCGCCTGTCTTCTCAGCTATCTCCTTCATCGACAGCCCGCTGTAGCTGGCCAACTGCACGACCCGCTTTTGTTGACTCGTCAATGTAGCTAACCCCTGCTGCAGTAGACGTTTCAGCTCCTGCTGCGTGAACCTGCTGGATAAAGGCGTCGGTTCACACATATCGATCGTGAAATCCTCCAGATTCGTCCGGCTATAGAAGTCCCGCGCATTCAGTTGCCGCCTTCGATTAATCGCGCGGTGATACGCGTACTGTAGCAACCACACCTTAGTAGTGCCTTTGGCAGGGTCAAATTGTGCCGCCGACCGCAGCACCTCGAGAAACAAACTTTGCATAACGTCTTCCGATTCAGCCGGGTCACGAACGATTTTCAGGGCAATGCGCAGAACAAGGCGATGGTACCGGTCGAACAGAATCGTAAGAGCATCGTTGCAGCCCGCCTGCAGGGCGGCCATCAAGCCTTCGTCACTTAGGCTTTTCAGTTCCTCGAAGCTGCGGTGCGATGGACGTGCGAACAGACTCGGGGAATTGTCAATCTTTGCAGACGAAAACTGCATGGGTTCACCCCGCCGTCCGGTTTATCGTATGAAACGGCGCCTTAGCGGTCGACTGGTAAAACTGCCAGGTATCACAAGTGCGTCTACTCGTCGCGCAGCACAGCCACCCGATGGCCTCGCGAAGCAAACTTTTTGCAACCTCGCTGGCACAATTCGCGAGCGTGCTGGGCAGACTGAAATGTAGCCAGCCCTTGATTGCCGGTTCTCGCATGGAGGCGAAAAAAAGAGGCAGTGTGGGGGATGTGACCGAGGCATCGCCGACCTCACTTTAATTTGTGCATTTTCAGTGCGGGACTACGAGTCAGCTGCTGGCGGAAATCTGGCACTCAATATCCACAACTGCTTGCAACCCCTCAGTTGGGTGGAACGAACGGGCCAGCAGTACGAGTTGATAGACGCATGTTGGGCTTTAGCCTCAATATCTGGGACTGTCTCGCGTTGGCAGCAATTCTGCTTCTCGCGCTGGCCTTTCTTGTCATCCTCATCGTCGTCCTCGGTTTGCCGGGTAAAATTGCCATTGCGCGTAAGCATCCGGAGGCTGAAGCGGTCAACCTGATGGGCTGGGTTGGCTTCGTGGCCGTTGTACCTTGGATCCAAGCGCTCATCTGGGCTTTCAAGCCCACCAGCGTCGTTGACATCCGGTACTTTCCAGAGGCCGAGCAGCGGGAAATTGCGGAGAGCCTCGCCAGGCTCACGGGTAAGAAGGAAACAAAGCCAGACCAGGAAAGCAAACCGCGGGAATGAGGTTGGCTCATGGCCATCGCCTTGCTCATTCTGTTCGGCTTTCTCACCGTTGTCTGGTTCGTTTTCTTCAAGTTCAAGTGGCTGAAGTTCACGATCCCTTGGGGAATCGTAACCGGCCTCTTCTTCCTGCATGTCCTGCTGATCTTCGTCATCGGTCTCCGATTCGTTACCCCTTACTCAACAAATGTCAAAGTCGTTCAACACACGATTCAACTGATTCCACGGTTGCCCGAACCGACATTGGTTACGGCCGTGCTGGTCAAGCCCGATGTCCCGGTGAAGAAGGGGCAACCTCTGTTCCAATTCGATCGCCGACCTTATCAATACCAAGTCAACCAACTCGAAGCCGCGCTCGCGGCTGCGAAGCAAAAGGTGGTGGCTTCCAGTGATGCAGTCAAAAACCTACAGGCACAGCTTGCCGCGGCCAAGCAAGACGTCCTCATCTACAAAGCCGACACGGAAGCTGCCACTCAAAAGGTGGCCAAGTCCCGAAGCGAGCTGGATTACACACGACAACAGCACGGGCGATACCAAAGTTTGGCTCAGCAATCGGCGGGCTCGGAGGAGGATCTGCAGAAGTGGTCCGCCCAACTAAAAGCCGGAGAGGCCTCCCTCCAGGAGGCGGTTGCCGAAGCGGACCGCGCACGCCTGAAGTACGAATCGCAGATCAACGGCGTCAACACCACCGTGGCCAGTGCAGAAGCACAGTTGCAGGCTGGCGAGGCTGATCTTAACCAAGCCATTGCGACTGTGGAAAATGTGAAGGCCCAGCTGGAGCTGGCAAAGTATTACCTGGAGAACACCACGATGGTGGCTCCCGAAGATGGCCACATCATCAATCTACAGGTCCAGCCCGGCATGGTGTCCGGCATTTTCCGCATCGGCGGCATTGCATCCTTCATTTGTGACTCCGACCGCTATGTATTGGCCTCTTTTTTTCAAGAGCATCTCAAGTATGTGAAGATCGGGCAGCCGGTGGATGTCGCTCTCGACCTTTATCCGGGGCAAGTGTTCGAGGGTAAGGTAGACGCCATCTGGTTTGCCAGCGGCGAAGGACAGTACCTGCCGAGCGATGTCCTGCCAACGTTTGGTCCCGCCAATCCCGACCTCCCGCAGGGCCAGTTCGCCGTGAAGATTTATCTGGATAGCAAATACCAAGAGCGATTTCCCATCGGTGCGCAAGGAACTGCGGCGATCTACACCAGCGGCGGAGCTTGGGCGGACGTACGTCGCATCGCGATTTATATGCACACTTGGCTGAACTGGCTGTACCCCCTGTCAGGTTAATGAAACCACGACCTCAAACCGACCTCTGGCAAAAGGCCTCTTTCTTGAAGTGGCCGGCGTGGGTCGCGTCCGGAACTGTGCTCGTTCTTTCCGGTTGTGCTCTTTCGAAAGCACCGCCGCACGCGAGGACGGTCGAGGAGGCAATGCCCCCGAATACCACGATTCCTTCGGATTGGAGCGCCAGTCCGCAGAGCAACAGCGGAGTCAGCAACGATTGGCTTAAGTCCTTCAACGATCCGCGACTCGATGGTGTAGTGGCTCAAGCAATAGCCAGAAATCTCGATCTTCGCCAAGCCGCCGAGCGCGTGGATGTGGCCCGTCAGAACGTTATCGTAGTCGCCTCACAACTAAAGCCGCAAATCGGCGCAGAGTTCGGTGTTCACACCCTACGCGTCAGCTCACAGGACAACAACTTCAACAGCTCCGAAGCTGTCGTGGGGATTTCCTGGGAGCCGGATGTTTGGGGTCTTCTGCGCGCCGAGCGTGCCTCTGCCCAAGCGGGTTTCGAGGCCACCGCCCTCGACTACTCCTACGCGCGCCAGTCCCTCGCAGCGACAAGCGCCAAGGGCTGGTATCAGGCCGTAGCCACTCGCCAGCTCGTTGCTGTGGACGAGGAAGCTGTCAAAACATACGCAGAGCTGCTCCGCCTCACGAATGTGAAACTGGCTGCGGGGCAGGTGAGTCAGCTGGATGTGGCGGAAGCGAGCGCGGACGTCGACGAGGCCGAAAATCAGTTGCGCTTCGATCAGGGCCTGCTCAGCGAGGAGCAACGCAATCTCGAAGTGCTCATGGGCGACTACCCCGCAGCCGTGCTGGATGTGGCTAGGGAGTTTGTTCCCCTGCCACCTCCGATTCAAGCCGGCCTGCCCTCGGAGCTGCTTGAACGTCGCCCGGATGTCGTTTCTGCCGAACGCCAGGTATTGGCAGCTTTCCGTACCCTGGAAGCCTCCCGACTGGCTTTGCTGCCTAGTTTTAGCTTGACTGCGGACGGAGGCCATCTCTTCCACGAGGTTCTCTCGGTCCTGCGCTTGAGCCCGTGGTTTTACCAGGCCGCGATCGGCATGGACGTACCCATCTACACAGGCGGATCTTTGCGCGCCCAGGTTCGAATTGCCAACGCCGAGCAGCAGCAGGCGCTCGCCCACTACGGCAGCGTCACATTGAATGCCTTTCGCGAGGTCGAGATCGCGTTGACCAACGAGGACCTTTATGCCCAACGCCTTGAGTACATGGAGCAAGCACTGCGAGATCGCAACGAATCGGTGCGCCTATCCACTATCAAATATAAGGCAGGCTCGATCGACCTGCTTCCAGTCCTCCAGCTTGAGGCCTCCCAGCTTGCCGTACAGTCCGACGTCATCAAACTACGTAACGCTCGGCTGGCAAACCGTATAAATCTGCACCTCGCTCTTGGCGGCAGCTTCAACGCGACCCCCGCGGTCGCCGCCGTTCAGTGATCATCCCCAATTTCGACTACTACGAGCGCTCCCGCTCATCTCACTGGAAAAGGACACCCCAGGTTGCGCAACTTATCCAGCTCCCGAGACAGGTCCGATTGTTTCGATTCCCGGTCGGCGGCCCGTCGATGTGGTGCCAAAGGGAATGGCCACGCAGCAGCCGTCTCTATCCTTCACGCTGCGATAACCTCGCGAAGCTAACTTTCTTGCACGTCGCTGGCACAATTCGTGAGCTTGCTGGGCAGACTGAAATGTAGCCAGTCCTTGACCGGCGGTTCTTGCATGGAGGCGAAGCTACGATGTGCAAGTCGTGTGCGTCTGGTAACCAGCGGAAGTTCAGCACGGAAATCAGCATCCATTTCCCGGGGCTCAGAAATCTGGACAAGCCGCAGGTTCTGGTATTCCCAAAGGCTTTGATCTGTATGGATTGCGGTTTTACGGAATTTGCCATGCCAAAAGCCGAATTGGGCCTGCTTAAAAGAGACGGTGCGGGGGATGTGACCGGGGCATCTCCAGTACTCGAGTCTCACTTCAGCTTTGCGCATGATAGTGCGGAACTACGAGTCAGCCGCTGGCCGAAATCGGTGAGCGAATGACAACTCGGACTGGCAATGCGACCGACCTATTGGAACCCATTCCGACGCGTTAACTCGGGGACAGTCATAAAGGAGATGCAAATGAGCTGCAGAGCAATGAGCGTACAAAGAAGAACGATGGTGAGGTGTTTTGTAGTTCTCGTAATAACGGCGTTCACGATCGTCGCTCCGGCCAAGGCTGGTCCCAAGACGGGTGCCTCCGCTGCCAAGAAAAACGCGGCGCAGGCTGCCAGCACGGGGAAGCCGAATATACTTTTCATTATGGGTGATGACATTGGCTGGATGCAGCCGAGCATCTATCATCGCGGACTCATGGTGGGAGAAACCCCCAACATCGATCGCATTGGGAATGAAGGCGCCATCTTCATGGACTATCTCGCCATGCAGAGCTGCACCTCTGGGCGCAATGCCTTCTTCACTGGCATGTATCCGTTGCGTACGGGCCTGATTCCGCCCCAACTCCCGGGGAGTCCGTCCTATTTGAGACCCGGCACCCCAGCAGTCGCCGTATTCCTTCACGACCTGGGCTACACCACAGGCGAGTTCGGCAAGAACCATCTTGGTGACCACACCGCAGCCCTGCCGACCGCTCACGGCTTCCAAGAATACTGGGGATACCTCTACCACCTCGACGCCATGCAGCAGGTGAGCTTCCCTGACATCAACAAAACGCCTGAAGTTCAGGGGATCGCGCCGCCATGTAAGAACACGCCCGTACCCGGTCTGACTGACGTTCCCGGAGCGGTGGATCCCCAGACCACAAATTGCCTGACGCCTCCGCGGCCGGTTATCTGGTGCCACTCCTCCGACGGTACCGAGAAGAACCAGACTTGCCAGGACCAGGGTCCGCTGACCCTGGAACGTTCAAAAACTGTGGATGAGGAGATCTCGGCCAAGGTCATCGACTTCCTCGACCGCAACGATCCCAAGAAAACCGGCAAGCCCTTCTTTGTCTGGTACAACCCAGCGCGTATGCACGTTACCACCGTGCTGTCACCAAAATACCTAGCCATGGTAGGCGAGCCCGGCGGCAAAGACTGGGGCATCAACGAAGCCGGCATGAAGCAGCTGGACGACAATATCGGCTACGTCCTCAAGAAGCTGGAGGACATGGGCCAACTCGATAACACGATCATCGTCTTTACTACCGACAATGGTGC
>Ga0187783_10002194_pt1 | contig 14534 bp, 10 predicted proteins | sample 1015_SJ02_MP02_2_FD_132471 | JGI IMG/M metagenome (GOLD analysis project Ga0187783, IMG submission 132471) | Tropical peat soil microbial communities from peatlands in Department of Meta, Colombia - 1015_SJ02_MP02_20_MG | ecosystem: Environmental > Terrestrial > Soil > Wetlands > Peat | place...
CAATGGCACGCTGATGGTGATCGGCGCCGTCGGGGCGCTCACGGTCGACTCGCTGGATCTGTTGCGCAAGCGGGCGGCGGTGAAGGGCTGGTACTCGGGGACCAGCGTGGATTCGGAGGACACACTGCTGTTCAGCCAGCGGCACCGGATCAGGTCCATGAACGAAATCTTTCCGCTCGAGCAGGCGCAGGCCGCCTTTGAGCGGATGCTGAGCGGCAAGGCTCGCTTCCGCGTGGTGCTCAAGGTGGAGTAGGTCGGACGCTCGATCGCAGGGCGCGCCTACTGCAGACGGTAGTCGATGCTCGCAGTCACCTGCAGCAGGCGGTTATCCGCGGTGGAGGCGAAGTAGTTCGCATTCAAGGCCACCGCCCAGTGGTCCGACAATACGTAACGGGGCCCCAACCCGAGCGTATAACCCCAGCCGCGATCGTCGCGGTTCAGCTGTTCGGTCGATCCGTACCACAGATCCGAGTGCGTCACCCAGCGATACGGTCCCGCCCGCAGATCGAGTGACAGCCGCGGGCGCAGTGCCCATCGATAGCGCGCAACCAGCGACCAGGCGTCTCCGCTGCCGCGCGTGGCGCGCGAGGCGTCGTACAGCAGCTGCTCCAGATTCGCCGGCTCGACACCCTGCAGCTCGGTGCGGGTGCGGCCGAGGTAGCTCCAGCCCATCTCGAGCGCGAATTGCCGGGGCAGCTCGAAGCCGGCGTACAGGCTGCCGCTCAGACTGCTGTTGGCCACCTCGCTCGCCACGACCTGGTAACCGTCGGCCGCCAGCCGACTCGTGACCTGGCTCGCCGTCAGGGAGGTCGCGACGTCGCCGAGTGCACCGCCGAAGTAGAGGTCCGACAGCCCCGCGCTCCAGTCAGCCGCAGCCGCAGGATACGCGGCGACAGCGATGACGGTCAGCATCGCGACGGGATCCGCACGCCGTCGGCGGCGCAGCAGCAGCAGCAGCGCCAGTGCCACGAGCAGCACGGGCGAGAGGCCGCCGCCGCCCGAGGTGACCGCGACGTTCTGCAGTTGTGGTTGCGCGCCGGTCATCACCGTGAACGTCGCATTCACGCCGCCTACCGTGAGGACGCCGGACGCCGCCGTGTTGTATGTGGCCGGCGCCGTGAGCCGCACCGTGACCTGCGCACCGGGCGCTACCATACCGGGCGTTGCGGTGTAGGCGCCGCCGTTGATGCTGTACTGCGCGCCGCCGCTCACGCTGATGGTGGTGGATACGTTCGTGCCCGTGACGGTGATCGGGTTCGAGACCTGAGTGCTGCCGGGAGACACGTTGTTGAGCGCGGTGAAGGCGAAGGGGCTCGGGACCGCATCGGTGCCGGTGCCGCTCAGCGCCACGGTCGCCGGCGAGGAGGACGCACTGCTCGCGATCGACAGCGTGCCGTTCAGCGTGCCTTCGCTGCCGGGGGCGAAGCGCACCTCGATCGTACAGCTGCTGCCCGACAGGGCCGCGCTGCAGTTGTTGCTCTGAGTGAAGTCGCCGCTGGCGGTCACGCTGCTGATCAGCGCACCGTTGGTTCCCGTGACGGTGACGGCCTGCGCGGCGCTCGGGACGCCGACCGTCTGCGGGCCGAACGATACGCTGCCCGGGTTCGCCACGAGCGTCACGGCGCACGAGATGCTCGAGCTCACCGCGGCGCTGTTGTTGGTCTCGTCCGGGTCGATGAAGGTCGAGGTGCTGCCGAAGTCGGCGCTCGCGGAGTTGGTGAGTGTGCCACCACAGGCGGTCCCCGCGGCGAGCGTAGCGGTGATCGTGTAGGTCACCGAGGCATTGACCGGCAGCGTCAACCCGGAGGTGCTGAGATTGCCCGACCCTGAGGCGGTGCAGCTCGCGCCCCCGGACGGTGCGCAGGTCCAGGTGGCCGCCTCGAGTGCCGCGGGCAGCGTGTCGGCTACCAGCGGCGCATCGGCTGCATCGATCGGATAGGCACCGTTGTTGGTGACGGTCAGCGCGTAGGTCACCGCTGCGCCCTCGAGCACGGTAGCCGGTCCGGTCATCGTCACCTGCAGGTCATCCGGTGTCGCGGCGACCACGCCCTGCAGCTCGTGATAGTTGGTCGAGCCGCCGGTGCTGCCGCTGAAGCCCACGGCCAGACTCGCCGGAGGGGCATAAGGGAAAGCCACGTTGGCGAACAGAATCTGGAACGGCTGGCCGCTGGCGCTCTGGAACTCGGCGGTAACGGTGTAGCCGACCGCGGCCGGCGTCAGCGTCACGAGGACGGTCTTCGCCGGTGGGCGCGTGCTCACGCCGGGATCGTCGATGCCGCTGGCGATGGTAACGCCGGTCACATACTGATCGTTCGCACTGAGCGGGCCTCGTATGACCAGCGACTCGGGCTCGGGACCCGGGCCACCGCTGGCCGCACCGCAGCGGTCGCCGGGATTGGAGAAGTTCCCGTACTCATCCAGCCCGATCGCGAAGTAGCCGCCGGCTCCGCCGCAGTAGCCGAGCCCGCCGCCCACGCTCGCCCCGCTCATGTTCTGGGTCGAGTCGTACAGGTACACGGAAATGCCGTCGGCGCCGGTACCACCCCAGGATACGTAGTTGAAGCGCAGGGTCACCGGGACGTTGGGTGCAATGGTCTGCGACGTATCGAGAGCCTGACCCTCCTCGTCATTTCCAATGTCGGTGAGGCGCAACCATCCCTGCCCGGCCGGGTCGATGGAAGGCGCGGTGAGCAGCGCGGTGCCCAACAGCGTCCAGCCGGGCGCGGTGGTATTCGTGAAGGTCTGCTGGAGCTTGAATTGCGCGCTCGCCGGGTCGAGATGCGCGGTCAGGGCCAGGGCGAGCAGCCAGAGGCCGACCCGCGGCCGCCGCACCGCGGCGCCCATGGGTCGACGACGAGTCGGCATCTCGTGGGTCGAGTCTGTCGTCACAGCCTGTTGCCGGTTCGGTGTAGCCTGCGATCGTGTCCAGCGTCAGGCGGAGCTTTCTCCAGCGTTGCACATGGCGGCAACGCCCGGACGCCGACTCTGTGACGCACACCGGAGAGTCTGCGGGGCAAGTCCGCGATCTGTGACGTGCGTCAACCCGTGAAAACGCGGCTCGGGTTAGCCGGCACCCGGCTCGCGACAGGTCTACGGCGGGTGTTATGCGGCGGCTGGCTGCCGGCCCGCGCCAGGACGCGCTCGCAGCAGCAGAAAGAACGCGACCACGTGCGTGATCATCAGCAGGGGCACGTAGATGATCGGGATCGCGTAGGTGGCGCCCAACTGCCCCGGCAGCAGGGGCAGTCCGCTGGCGTTGGCGTGATAGTAGTCGACGATGATGTCGGTCGCTCCCACGAGATTGAATGCCGCGACCAGCAGGAAGAAGAGCGCACGCACTCGCACGGTCAGGAGCGCCAGCATCGCCAGCACCCCGGTAGCCAGGTCACCGTAGGCCGCGAAGGTGGCGAAGGCGGCCGGCACTCCCGGGCCGACGACGCCCGGCACGATGAAGACCAGACCGAAGAAGCGGAAGCTGTGCAACGAAGCAATCGCGCGCTGCGCGGCGATGGGCTCCATGGCCTTGAGCCTGGGCCAGAGGTAGGCGCCGAAACACAGCAGCCAGGCGAGGTAGCCCAGAGCGAGCTGGGCACGAAAGATCGTGGTCGGGGACATCGTGGGTTTCCGTCAGGTTGCTGCAGTCGTACCTGAATGTACGGCCGGCTTGCGCCCGCGACTATTGGCGATAATCTGGACAGGCTATGAAGCGGAACTTCACAGTCAGACAGGGGGCGCTCGACGGCGTGGAGGCCTTCCTGGGTGTTGCCCGGCACTCGAGCTTTCGCAAGGCGGCCGCGGAGCTCGGCGTGACCCCGTCGGCGATCAGCCAGGCGGTTCGCACCCTGGAAGCGCGCCTCGGCGCCGCCCTCTTCACCCGCACCACGCGCAGCGTCGGCCTGACGGAAGCGGGCGCGCGCTTCCTGTCACGAGCCAAGCCCGCCTTCGAGGAACTGCTCGCCGCGGGTCAGGGCGCGCGCGAGCTCGGCCAGCGGCCGTCGGGGCTGCTGCGCCTCACGGTGCCGCGCGCGGTGATGCCAATCCTGCTGCAGCCGCTGATCGCCTCGTTCTGCAAGGCCTATCCTGAGATCCAGGTGGAGATCGCGGCAAGCGAGAAGCTGGTCGACCTCGCGGCCGACGGCTTCGACGCCGGGGTCCGGCTCGGCCAATTCATCGCCGCCGACATGGTCGCCGTGCGGCTGACACCGCCGTTTCGCCTCGTCATCGTCGCAAGCCCCACCTACCTCGCCCGCCATGAGCGCCCCGAGCGGCCGGAGGAGTTGCGCCGGCACTCCTGCCTGAGAATGCGGCGTTCCAACGGCGCGCTCGGGACGTGGTCGCTCAGGGAGAAAGGCCGCGCCGTCGAGATCGCGCTAACGGGCCCCCTGATCGCGCACGACTTCCCCACCATTGTGGGCGCCGCCATCGAAGGGCTGGGGCTGGCGCAGGTCCCCGAGCCGATCGCCGCCGCGGCCGTGAAAGCTGGCAAGCTCGTGGCAGTGCTCGAGCCGTTCGCCCCGCTGGTGCCGGGGGTGTTTCTCTACTATCCGGGCCGCCGGCAGGTGCTGCCGAAGCTGCGCGCCTTCATCGATCACGTGAAGAGCCGCCCCGACACGCGCTCGAAGCTGCGCAAGCCGCTCAGCAGGTCCGATCGCCCGGGGCGCGCGTGATCACGGGCACCCCGGTAGCGCGCGCGCAGACCGTCGCCTCGGCGAGATACTCGTGGCCGATGTTGGTGCGCGCCCGGCGCTCGCTGACGGTAGTCTCGACGTGCGGGTTGCTCGCCCCCGCGCGCAGCGCGGCCGCCAGCACATAAGCTCGCGCCAGGCGCTTGGCTTCCTCGATGGCCGCCTGCGCATCGTCAAAATCCCGACTGCCCGCCGGATCGTGCAGGCGGAAGACGTTGAGGACCGGCTGATTGACCGTGAGCTCGCAGACTTCCGACACCACCCCGGCGGCCGCGCCGACCGCGTTGCACACCTGCGCGTGCTCGGGGACCTCGAGTACGGCACCCAGGCGCCGCGCGACCTCGTGGTAATACGCCGCGGCGGGTGCTCCGATGGCGACCAGCGGCGCAGTGAGCCGCACGTTGACCTCGAGCAGTTGAGAGAAGGGCCGTCCCGCTTCCACCTCGGCCATCAGCTGGCGGAACGGGCCCGACCGCCCGCCCTCGACCCCGGGATCGCGCGCCAGCGCGGTCTCGAGCACGACCCGCACGGCGCGCCGCACGACGTGCTCGTAGCTGCGCTGCGCGATGCCTTCGGGCGTGTCGCCCTCACGCCGCGCGCTCGCGTTGCGCTCCTCGAGCGCGAGCAGCGCGGCGCCGAGGCGCGCGGACTCCACGCACCCGCCGTGCTGGCGCCCGAGAACGTGCAGCGCATCGCTCGGGGTGAAGGCGGCGAGGGTTGCAAGCCCGCGATCGACCAGGCGCCGCAGAGCCTCGACACCCGCAGCAGTGCGCGCCACCTTGTCGACGCCGAGCGGCACCGGACCCAGTCCGTCGAAAATGCGCCGCTCGACCCTGTCCAACGGGAGTGTCGCGGGCTCGGGACCGGGATTGCGCACCGCGAATTGTCCCGCGAACGGCGGCAGCGTCGCAGCCGCGGCGAGTCGGCTCAACTCCGCGCGGATCTCGCTGAACTGCAGCGCAAACAGGCTGAGCGGCACGACGCGCCGTGGCCCGACGCTCAAGCGCCGCTCGCGGTCGAAGAACACCTCGCTGTCCCCGCCCAGGCCCGAGGTATGCACGTCGATCGCCTGCACCATGGTGCGCCAGCCGCCGATCACCGCTCCTTCCGGCCGCACCGCCGGACGTCCGCCGGTGACCACCGACACGTCGGTCGTGGTGCCGCCCATGTCGGACACCACGAAGTCCCGCAGGCCGCTGAGGAAGCTGGCACCGACGACGCTCGCCGCCGGTCCGGACAGCACCGTCTCGACCGGATACTCGAGCGCGACCTCGGATTTGACCAGCGTGCCGTCACCGCGCACCACCATGAGCGGCGCCTCGATGTGCTCTCGCCCGAGCACCTCCTGTACCGAATCCATCAGGTGGCGAATCTGCGGCGTCAGACGTGCGTTCAAGGCCGCGGTCAGCGCACGACGCGGCGCATCGAGCTGTGCCGTCAGCTCGTGACTGCAGGTCACCGGCTTGCCGCAGCCCGCGCGGATCGACTCGCGCACGCGCAGCTCGTGGGCGGGATTGCGCACCGAGAACATGGCGGCCACCGCGAACGCCTCGACCTGGCCACCGAATTCAGCCACGGCTGCCTGCACAGCCTGCTCATCGAGCGGCTCGGCCTCATCGCCCGCCGCATCGTGGCCGCCGCGCACGCATACCACGCTGCCGCCGCCGCCGCGCCTGAGTCCGGAGCGCTCGACCATGCGTTCGTCGAATCCGACCAGGAGCGTGCATATCGGGCTGAAGCGCCCTTCCACCACGGCGTTGGTCGCCAGCGTGGTCGAGACCGCAATGAGCACGATGTGCTCGCGCCGCGCCCCTTGGGGGAGCGCCGCCAGCAGCGCATGGATTGCTGCGCTGATGCCGACCGCGAGATCCCAATGCGTGGTGCGTGCCTTGGCGCTGGCGAGCACACGACGCTCGCCGTCGAGCGCGATCGCATCGGTGTAGGTTCCGCCGGTATCGAGGCCGAGACGGATCTCGGGCGCGGTGCCCCTCCCGGCCCGCGCGCGCTCGGAACTCACGCTGATCCTCCCAGGTCGTCCTACCGGGTACGTCCGGCGCGCCCGCTCGGGGCGTGCCCCAGCATACCCGAGGGAGCAGCGGACGAGGCACGCGACCGCCCGGGTTCTGCGCCCGGCGGCCCGGCCCTATTGGGCGATCTTGCTGATCTTGGCACCCTGGAGCGACGCATCTCCCATCAGGCCCTTCTCGCCGAATACGAAGGCGAGCACGGGCTTCTTGAGCGTCTCACTGTCGTAGTCTCCGCCGGCGCCCTTCTTCATGACGGCGACCGAGGCGTCGGCCCCGATCGACCAGCTGCTGCCCTTGACGAACTTGTCGCGCGCCTCCGGCGTCTGGAAAAGTATGACCTCACTGTGATGCGACACGCCGAGAGTCAGACCGATCGAGGCTCCCGAGATCGAGTAGTAGCCTACGCTCTTGCCGTTCTCCTGCAGCGCTCCATCCCCGTGCTCGCCACCGACGCCGATTCCTGCCTTGGTGATGCTCGGGAATACGAGTACCGCGGCGGCGTTCTGCGCCAGGTACTGATTGCGGTCGGCGAGGGCGTAAAAACGCTCGAGCGTGGCGGCCACCTGTTTGTCGATGGCCGCCGTATCCGCCGCCAGCGCCGACATGCCGAGCAGCGCCGTCGCGGCGGCAATGGCGACCCGCAATAGATGTGAGGCACGTGATCTGGCTTGCATGGCACAGGTCTCCCGGTGAGCGATCCCGGCAGGCTACCCAGCCGCAGGACCGGCGGCCATGGGACCTAGGGCGCACGTGCCGAGAGGGGAGAGGTTGAGCTCTGGGTCGGTTCGGCCCCGCTCAAGTCGCCTGCGATCTGCGGGTTGCGATCCAGCGAGCCAGGTGCGGTTCCGCGAGGTTCAGCAGATAAGGCCAGAGTGCCCGCACCGGACTGACCAGGCTCACGCCAACACAAAGCGCCGAAGTCACCATCACCAGGCTCAGCGAGACCTTGCGGTCGAGCGTGTGCTGATCGTCGGCAAGGTCCGGAAGGAGCACCACGAGGCGATAGCCGACCGCCGCCAGCGCGGCCATGTTGAGACAGTACAGCCAGACGGCGGGTGCGAGGCGCGCGAAGCGCCCGACGACCGAGGTTGAGAACGGCAGGCAGGTCGCCAGCAGCAGGTAGAGCAGCCACCACGACACGTACTGCCGGCCGAGGAACTCACCTTTCGAGCGGAGCTTGACGTTCGCGAGCCAGGTGGAGCCGAGAACGTAGAAGCTCAGCGCGTAGGGGAAGAATTTCGGCCAGAGCTCCTCCAACGCCCGGGCGAGACCGCCATGACCCGGCTCAAAGGAATCCGGCAACCTGACATCGAGTACCAGGATCGTCATCGCCACACCGAACAGACCGTCGGTCAGCGCATCGACGCGAGACTTCGGATACATCGCACCGCTCCCCAGTCAGACGGGCCGGATGCCGCTCACAGCAGAGCCGCCCAGGGCGCGAGCCTGCCTTCGAAGTGCGCCCGGTGGCCGGCCAGGTTGACGACGAACCGGAAGTCCTCGAAGTCGAAACCAGGCCCTACACTGCAGCCCAGCAGGGAGAACTCGCCCAGGCTGCGCGCGGCCTGCCAGATCCCGGCGCTGATCGCGGCAACCTGTTGCTGGCCGGCGCCCAGGCTGCCGAGTGCGTGGCGTGCGAGTGCGCGCACTTGCGGGTCGTAAGCGAGCAGCTCGAGCGGCGCGCCGGCGTAGAAGTGCCAGATCTCGTCCGCATCCACGACGTGCCAGCGGCTCGCGTCGCGCCGCTCGAGCAGGTAGTAGATCGTCGTGATTGCCGAGCGCTCACCGCGGGGCGTCGGCACGCGCGCGCCCGAGCGGTAAATCTCGCGATACCAGCCGCCTTCGGGATGCGGTTTGAGCTCCAACATCTCGATCACCGCTCGGGCTCGCATTTCGGAGGCAAACTCAATGTTTGGTACGGGCAGGCCTGCGCTGCCGATCATACGCCCGCCGGCACGCCCGCCCGATCGCGGCGCCCGCGCCTGGCGGCTGCGTTCAGGGCTTATACTCGCGCGGATGCGCCGCACACGCGACACGGCCATCGTTGGCGGCGCTGCCAGACTGGAGAGCACGTGCCATGACCGCTCATCGGCGCTTCCTCACCTCGGGGTTGCGTCTGCTCGCCCTGCTCGCCTTATCCGCCGCCGCGTACCTGACCCTTGCAGCCGAGGCCCGGCGCGCGCAGGACGCAGCCGATTGGTTTCGCTCGACCACGCAGGCTCTCATGGATGCGATCGCCGCCGGCGATACCGCGGTCTGGGAGCGCGTGCTCGATGCCGACTGCCTCATCACCACTGAAGACGGCGAATTCCTCGACAAAGCCCGCTTTCTGCAGCAGCTCAAGCCGTTGCCCCCGGGCTTCAGCGGCAAGATTGCGGTTCGGGACCTGACCGTCCGACGCCTCGGCGACGCCGCCGTGGTTCATTACTGGCTCGATGAGCAGGAACAGATCTTCGACCAGCGGCTGACGACCACCTACGTCGAAACCGACGTCTACCGACGCAACGGGTCCTCGTGGCGAATGGTCGCGATGCAAGTGACGGTCGTGCCGCGCGACCTGGATCCCATCCCCCAGGGTTCCGGCAACTGGCACGAGCTCGAGGGCGATTACCAGTACAGCAGCCAGGCGACTTCGCGCTATCGGGTATTCCAGCGCGACGGTGCGCTGTACGGCGGCCGCGACCTGCAGAGCGCCACGCGTCTCATCCCGCTCGCGCCGCTCGTGTTCTTCCAACAAGGTAGTATTCACATCATGATCTTCGTACGCGACGATAGCGGCGCCATCAGCGGACTGCGCGAGCTGCACAAGTACAACGAAGTGCGCATGCAGCGCGTCGGCGTCGCCCCGGGCTGACGCCGCAGGCGGCACGCGTCAGACAGATGCAACCTGGATCGCAGGAGCTTCACCGGCAGCGCCGCGCTGACCCTGGCAGCCGCGCAGCTGGGCGTCATCACGCTCGAAGAGCCCGAGTTCGCCAAGGCCGCAGCGCCGCTGCCGCCGATCAAGTCGGGAAACACCGCGTTCTCCGCGCCGCTGAAGCAGATCGACGCCGGCACACTGAACGTCGGCTAGCCAGCTCGGCCTGACACTGGCCAGAGACGCATCCGGCGAGACCGTACGGAGCGGTGTGACCGCGGCCAAGGGCGAGAAGACCGCGAACGTGTTGGTCTTCGACAAGCAGTGAGACCAGCACCCGCTCCGGGTCAGCTCTCCGCACTGCCCGTAAGGTCGAACAGCGCCTTGTACTGGCGCGGCTGGGAGCGCAGGTATTGCGCCGGCGCGCGCACGTGTCCGCCCAGGTGGGCGGCCGCATGCCAGGGCCAGCGCGGGTCGTACAGGATGGTGCGAGCGAGCGCGACCAGATCCGCATCGCCGGTGCCGACGATGGCCTCGGCCTGCTCGTAGTCGGTGATCAGGCCGACGGCCACTACCGGTACCGTGGTCGCCTGCTTCACGGCACGCGCGAGTGGCACCTGGTAGCTGGGCCCGACGGGCACGGCCTGGCGCGGATCGAGTCCACCGCTCGAGACATGAATCGCCGCACAACCGCGCGCCTCGAGCGCGCGGGCGAACACGATCGTCTGCTCGATATCCCATCCGCCCTCGAGCCAGTCCGTGCCGGACACGCGCACGGTGACCGGCTTGCCGGGCGGGAAGTCCTGGCGCACGGCGTCGAACACCTCGAGCGGGAAACGCATGCGATTGGCGAGGTTGCCGCCGTATTCATCGTCGCGTTGGTTGGAAAGTGGCGAGAGGAACTGGTGCAGCAGGTAGCCATGGGCGCCGTGCAGCTGCACCGCATCGATCCCCAGTCGTGCCGCACGCACGGCGGCGGCGGCGAAGGCCTTGCGGACGCGGGCCATACCCTCGCGATCGAGCGCACGTGGGGCGTGGTCGCGCGCCAGGAACGGCACGGCTGAAGGTGCGGCCGTTTGCCAGCCGCCCGCGGCGCCCGGTGAGATCTGACCGCCACCCTTCCAGGGCACCTCGGTCGATGCCTTGCGGCCCGCGTGCGCGAGCTGGATGGCGAGCGGTATCTCGGAGTGCCTGCGCACACTCTCCACAACCCGTCCGATCGCCGCCTCGGTGGCGTCGTCATACAGGCCGACGTCCGCGTAGGTGATGCGTCCCACCGGCTCCACCGCCGTCGCCTCGATGGTCAGCAACGCCGCGCCCGAGAGTGCAAGATGGCCGAGATGGATCAGGTGCCAGTCGGTCATGCAGCCCTCGACGGCCGAGTACTGGCACATCGGTGCGATCACGATGCGGTTCGCCAGCGTGAGGTGACCGACCTTGAGTGGCTCGAAGAGTCTCGGGGTGCTCATTGCCGCCTCGTCCACGGTCACGCTGTGCAGGCGCGACCTCTGATTCAGCCTAAACGATGAGCCCATCGTCCGCAGCCCGCGTACCGCGCCGAAGAACACCGGGTGCCGGGCTGAATTAACATATTGATCTCCTTATAGTACTGGCGAAATCGCACCCGACCGGCAGGAAAACTCGCAAGCGCGCCACGCGGGGCCGGGGCTGATCTTCGAATGGATGACTTGAAGGGAGACTCCGTGGGTTTACCGACCGCACGCCGCACGTGCGACCTGTTGAGTGCCTTGGCCGTAGCGCTGCTCGCCGCCTGCGCCAAGGGACCGCCTGCGGGGCCGCCTCCGCCCGAGGTCTCGACGCTCACCGTGGCACCGCAGGCGGCGACCTTCAGCGTGGACTACGTCGCGACCACCGAGGCGGTCAACACGGTGGAAGTGCGCCCGCGCGTCACCGGCGTGCTCGAGAAGCAGCTGCCGAGCGAGGGCGAGCGCGTCAAGCCGGGGCAATTGCTGTTCGTCATCGATCAGCAGCCCTATATCGCGGCGTTGGCGCAGGCCAAGGCCACCCTGGCGCAAAGTCAGGCCAACCTCGAACAGGCACAACACGACCTGGCGCGCGCCCAGTCGCTGGCACTGATCGATGCGATCAGCCAGCAGGAGCTCGACGCCGCGGTCGCGCGCGCCAAGGCCGGGCTCGCCGCGGTCGAGGCCGGCCAGGCTGCCGTCAAGACCGCGCAGCTCAATCTCGGCTACACCTCCATCACGAGTCCGATCGACGGCGTCATGGGGCGCGCACAACTGCGCGTTGGCGGACTTGCGACCGCGAACACCACGCTGCTCACGACGCTCTACCAGACCGACCGGATGTACGTGAATCTGAGCATCAGCGAGGCGCGGCTGCTCGCTCTGCAGCGGCAATACGGGCGCGCCCTCAACCAGAGGAGCACGAGCGCGCCCCCGTTTCGGCTGTTTCTGGTCGACGGGTCCGAGTACCCCGAGACGCCGAAGCTCAACTTCATCTCCCCGGCGGTCGATGACCGCACCGGCACGCTCGCAATCCGGCTCGAGGTGGCCAACCCGCACGGCCTGCTGCACGCCGGTCAGTTTGCGCGCGTGCAGGTGGCGGCGATCCAGGATCCGCATGCGATCGTGCTGCCGCAGCGCGCCATCCAGGAGCTGCAGGGGAAGAACTACGTATGGACGCTCGACGCGCAGGGCCGCGTACAGCAGCGCAGCGTCGACATGGGGCTGCGCGACGGCGAGTACTGGCAGGTGCAGAACGGACTGAAGCCCGGTGACGTGGTCGTGGTCGACGGCGTGCAGCGGCTGCGTCCCGGCATGCTGGTGAAGGCCTCACCCCTGGCGGCGCCGGATGCGCCGCCGAAGCCCGCACCGCCCGGGAGCGGGGCGTGATCAATTTCTTCATCGACCGCCCGATCTTCTCGACGGTGCTCGCGATCATCATCACGCTCGCCGGGCTGGTGTCGCTGCGCGGGCTGCCGGTTGCGCGCTTTCCGCAGATCACGCCGCCGACCATCGTCGTCTCGACCACCTTCCCCGGTGCCGACGCCGCCACCATCGAGCAATCGGTCGCCGCGCCGATCGAGGAGCAGGTCAACGGCGTGCCGAACATGATCTACATGGACTCCAAGAGCGCCAATGACGGCACCTACACACTGACGGTCACGTTCGCCGTCGGCACCGACCAGGACATCGCGGCGGTCGACGTGCAGAACCAGGTGGCGATCGCGCAGCGCCAGCTGCCGCAGCAGGTATTGCAGCAGGGCATCACGGTCGCCAAGCGCCAACCGCAGATCCTGCTGGTGGTGGCGCTCGGCTCCGATGATCCGCGCTACGATTATCTGTTCCTCTCCAACTACGCGACGCTGCACGTCTATGACCCACTGGCGCGCGTGCGCGGTGTCGGTCAGGTGGTGGTGCTGGGGGCGCGCGATTACGGCATGCGCATCTGGCTCGATCCGGCCAAGATGGCGCGCCTGAGCGTCACGACCGGCGATGTGCGCGACGTCCTCAACGAGCAGAACGTGGTGGCGCCGGCGGGCACCGTGGGTGGCGCACCGGCCGTCGCCGGCCAGCAGATGCAGTACGTCGCCTCGGTGCACGGGCGGCTCGCGACCACCGAGGAGTACGGCAACATCGTGGTGCGTACCGGCCCGGATGGCGCGATCGTGCGTCTGCGCGACATCGCGCGCATCGAGCTCGCCGCCACCGACTACTCGCGCTCCACCAAGCTGAACGGCGTGCCGACCGCCACCATCGGCGTGTACCAGCTGCCGGACGCCAACGCGCTCGAGGTCGCGCAGAACGTGCGCAAGGTGATGGATCAGCTCGCGCCGAGCTTCCCGAGCGGCATCCACTACTCCATTCCGTTCGACACCACGCTGTTCGTCTCGGAGTCGGTACGTGAAGTGGTCAAGACGCTGTTCGAGGCCGGCGTGCTGGTACTGCTGGTGGTATTCGTGTTTCTCGAGAGCTGGCGCGCCACACTGATCCCCATGCTGGCAGTGCCGGTGTCGCTGATCGGCACGTTCTCCGCTTTCAGCGCCCTCGGATTCTCACTCAACACGCTCACCCTGTTCGCGCTGGTGCTGGCGATCGGGCTGGTGGTCGACGACGCCATCGTCGTGGTCGAGGCCGTCACCGAGATCATGGAGAGCCGCCGGCTCGCGGCACGGCCGGCGACCAAGGCGGCCATGAGTGAGGTCTCCGCTCCGGTGGTCGCGATCGCGCTGGTGCTGATCTCGGTGTTCGTGCCGGTCTCGTTCCTCGGCGGACTTACCGGCCAGTTCTACCGGCAGTTCGCGCTGACGCTGGCCGTGTCGGTCGGCATCTCGGCCGTCGTGGCGCTCACCTTTACGCCCGCGCTGTGCGCGCTGCTGCTGAAGCCGCCGGAGGAGTCGCACTTCGGCGGGCTCCTCGGGCGTGCCTTCGACGCGTTCAACCGTGGCTTCAAGCGCTTCACCACCGCCTACACGCAGACGGTGGCTCGGGCGATCCAGCATGCCGGTCGCTCCATGGCGATCTTCGCCGTGCTCACCCTGGCCGCGTTGTGGCTGCTGCACAGCCGGCCGAGCGGCTTCATGCCCGAGGAGGACCAGGGCTATCTCATCACGCTCGTCACGCTGCCGCTCGGCGCCTCACTCGAGCGCACCCAGGCGGTCGCGGACGCCTTCAGCCAGCGGGTGCGCGGTCAGCCCGAGGTGCAGAACACCTTTTCGATCACCGGCTTGAATCTGCTCACCGGCACCAACTCCTCCTACGCCGCCACCGTCTTCGCGATCCTCAAGCCGTGGGCGGCGCGCCCCGGAGCGGCGCACGGCGCCCTGGCGCTCGCCGCCCGTTTCAACGGTATGGGCGGCAGCGTCAAGGAGGCGACCGTCCTCACGCTCAACCCGCCGCCGATCCCTGGAATCGGCACCGCCGCGGGATTCGAGTTCATTCTCGAGGACCGTAGCGGCGGTGACATCGGTAAGTTCGCCGCCAC
>Ga0187783_10002195_pt1 | contig 14532 bp, 10 predicted proteins | sample 1015_SJ02_MP02_2_FD_132471 | JGI IMG/M metagenome (GOLD analysis project Ga0187783, IMG submission 132471) | Tropical peat soil microbial communities from peatlands in Department of Meta, Colombia - 1015_SJ02_MP02_20_MG | ecosystem: Environmental > Terrestrial > Soil > Wetlands > Peat | place...
CTGTGCGGCAACGCCCACAACCTGCAACGGCATGCTGTTTACTACGAGCTTGCGGCCGACCACATTCGGATCGCGTCCGAAACGCCGCTCCCAGCAGGCGTAGCTGATCACCGCCACCGGGCTACCGCCGATCACGCGGTCATCCTCCTCGCCCAACAAACGCCCCAGCTCGGAATGCGTTTCGAGCATTTGAAAATAATTTCCTGTAACCAGCTGCCCGGTGACCTTCTCGGGCTGCCCGCCGCCGAAAGATGCGTAGAACGTTGCTGGCCAGGACATGCCGGCTAATTCGGAGCCCCGCGGCATGGTTGCCCGCGCGTCCTCAAACATCGGATACGAGAAGCGCGCGCCTTGTGGCGGGTTATCCACGACCAGGTAGAGCTGCTCCGGATTGGGCACGGGCAAGGATTTCAGCAGCGCCGCGTTGACCAGCGTGAAAACACCGGTGTTCGCACCAACGCCCAGAGCCAGGGTCACGAGGGCCACAGCGGTGAACCCCGGGCTTTTCCCCAACTGCCGCAGCGCGTAGCGAAGATCTTGGGCCAGTCCGCCCATCTCGGGTTCCTCCTCCTCGCACCAGCAGTGCCGCCGTGGGTTGGCCAATCCCCAGCCCACCGTCCAATGGGTCCCTCTCATCGCAAGGCTATTACCAATCCAAGGTGAAGTCTAACCCCCTCATGGCAAAGGACAAGAGAATGCTACTGTCGACCCAGGGTGTCCACCGCTGGGCCTTCGATGTCCGAAAACGAACAGGCAACGATCGGTGTCCCGGGGTTGGTGAGACCAATTGTAGTTTCCGAGGGACACAATACAGCCGGTGCCTAGTTTTTGTTGGGCAGGGTCTAAGTAGGTGCAGTTATTTGTCGGACAAGAGGAAGTCCACCTCTGCGTTTGCTCCAGCGCCGACGGTGACGTTTTTCTCCGTGATCTTGGGATCGCTGAAGATCGGCCGTTGCACTCGCTTCTCCGTCAACACATCAAAGGTCGCCTCTTGCTTGGCCACTTCCCAACCCTCGTGCCAGGCGACGAGTACGTATTGGCCGGCAGGAACATTCGTCAGTTCAAATTTGCCTTCGGCGTCGGTCACGGTGTAGTAAGGATGACGGGCTACGAACATCTCTGCATTCATCCAAACGTGACCGCCGTTGCATTTTAAGTTGACCACACCTGGACTGGGCATGGTTCGAGAGACGACTTGGTTAGGGAACGGAAAAGGCAAGTTGTAGCTGGCTGCGCCTTCCATGTGAATGGTGTGCAGCGTGGCGTCGGAGCTCTTCATGTCGAGGGTTCCGTTGGCGGGGACGAGCAGTATGTGGGGCTCGTAGCGGCAGTGTTTCTGGTCGAGGAAGCGCCGCGCCGGCGGGAGATCAAAGTCTTTGCCTCGGCTTATTTCCTTGATGTACACGACGGCGTTGGCAACACCGCCCTGGGGCGAAATGATCAATCGCTCCAAGTCACGAGTTTTTTCTGAGTCCGGATCGCAGATCTGCGGATCCTTGGTGATGGGGAATCGGCTCAGGTGGGGCTTGGGACCGGACCACTTGACGGTACCGCTGATGGTGCCGCCGTCCGCTACCGAGATGACTTGGTAGCTCTGGGCTGACACCCTCTCGATCGGGCCTACCAAAATGAGGGAGAAAGCCATCAAGGCTACTGCTTTGTACATACCTCACTCCCCCGCCGTTCTCGCCGCGGTTACATGGAATCGTAACAGGCGACCTGCAACGGGCAAGTCACTTTAGTAATAGGACGATTTGACGCAGATCACTGACAAGACCGCAGAGACGGCAAGGTATTGGGATCCAGGGCCGAGGGCAACAGTGCTGGAGACGGTTGGCCGGTCGGCCCTGAACTTCGGTGCGAGCTAGTCGGCGTGGCTGGCAGCGGGCGAAACCGACCCTGGGAGTTCAGTCCTTCTCCGGCTAAGGTGCCATCGCAGCCGGTCCATATAGAGGTAAACAACCGGAGTGGTGAACAGGGTCAGCGCCTGGCTGACGATCAACCCGCCGATGATGGTCAGGCCCAGCGGGCGCCGCAATTCCGAGCCGGTTCCTGTACCGAGTGCCAGGGGCAAGGCGCCGAGCAGCGCGGCAGCCGTGGTCATCATGATGGGTCGAAAGCGCAGCAGGCAGGCTTCGTGGATGGCTTCGAGCGGGGAGCGCCCGGCGTGTCGTTCCTGATCCAACGCAAAATCGATCATCATGATCGCATTCTTCTTCACCAGGCCAATGAGCAGGATGATACCAATCAGTCCAATGACGTTGAGCTCATTGTGCGTGAACTTCAGCGCCAAGAGCGCGCCGACCCCGGCGGAGGGGATGGTGGAGAGGATGGTGATGGGATGGATGTAGCTCTCGTAAAGAATCCCCAGCACGATATAAACCGCCAGCAGCGCCGTCATGATCAAAATGGGCTCATTGGCCAAGGATTCTTTGAAAGCGGCCGCCGTGCCCTGGAAGCTGCCATGAATGGTGGCAGGAAACTTGATGGAGCGTTCCGCATTCTCAATCAGCCGGGTGGCCTGCCCGAGAGACACCCCCGGGGCCAAATTGAAGGAGATGGTCACCGCCGCCCACTGCCCCTGATGGTTCACCGCCAGGGAAGTGTTCGCGGGTCCAAAGCGGGTGAAGGCCGAGAGTGGGACCACGTTTCCGTTGGCAGAATTCACGTATGTGGTATCGAGCGTATCCGGGCTCTGTTGAAAACCCGGAGCAACTTCCATGACCACATGATATTGGTTGAGCGGCTCGTAAATGGTCGAGACCTGGCGTTGCCCAAAAGCGTCGTACAGCGCGGAGTCGATATCTTGGGCGGCAACTCCCAGCCGGGCTGCGGTGTCGCGATCAATGATCACGTTGGCCTCGAGGCCTTTGTCCTGTTGATCGGTGTTGACCTGCTGGAGTTGCGGCTGGGCGCGCAGTTTCTGCAACAACTGCGGCGCCCATTCGTTCAGTTCGTTCAAATCTTCACCCTGCAGGGTGTACTGGTACTGCGCCTGGCTGAGACGGCCGCCGATATTCAGGTCCTGCGCGGCCTGCATGTAGAGCGTAGCGCCGGGGACTTCGGAAAACTTGGCGCTCAGCTCTTCGATGACCTGATCGGCGCTGAGGCTTCGCTTGCGCAGAGGCTTCAAGGTTATGAACATGCGGCCCTGGTTCATGGCGGTGGTGCCCCCGCAGAAGCCGATCATGGTCTGGACATTGGGGTCGTGCATGCCGATTTCGACATAGCGACGCATCTTGCGCCGCATGGCATTAAAGGAAATATCCTGCGCAGCTTGCACCGACCCCATGACTCGGCCCGTGTCCTGCTGGGGGAAGAACCCCTTGGGAACATCTTGGAACAGGTAGATGCTTAAGCCGGCCGTGGCAATGGTGAGGAGCAGAACCGCGAATTGATAGCGCAGCACCCAGGCCAAGCTGGCCCGGTAGACTCCGAGGATCGCGTCAAACACCTTTTGGCTGGCCTTGTATGCCCTGCCATGCGTCTCTTCTCCCAGCGACTTGAGCAATTGCGCGCACATGGTGGGGGTGGTGGTGAGAGAAACCACCAGAGAGACGCCAATCGCCGCGCTCAGAGTCACGGCGAATTCGCGGAAGAAACGTCCCACAATCCCGCCCATCATCAAAATGGGGATGAAGACGGCGACTAGGGACGTGCTCATGGACAATACCGTGAACCCAATCTCCCGCGCGCCCCGGAATGCCGCCTCAACCGGCCCCATGCCCTTCTCGAGATAACGAGTGATGTTTTCGAGCACGACGATCGCGTCATCCACCACAAAGCCGGTCGAAATCGCCAGCGCCATGAGCGACAGATTATTCAGGCTGTACCCCAGCAGGTACATGATTCCAAACGTGCCGACCAAGGAGAGGGGCACAGCGATGCTCGGAATGACGGTAGCTCGCACGGTTCGCAAGAAGACGAACTCCACGAGAATCACCAGCAATACGGAGATGCCCAGCGTGATTTCGATATCGCGCAGCGAGGCGCGCACGGTGGTGGTTCGGTCCGAGACCACCGCCAGTTGGATGGCCGGCGAAATCGAGGCCTGCAGCTGGGGCAGAATCGCCAGCACATTATCCACGGTCTGGATAATGTTTGCCCCTGGCTGTCGAAACACAATAATGATGACCGCCGGCTTCCCGTTGGACAGACCGAAGATGTGCGCGTCTTCGACCGAGTCCTGGACCTCGGCAACATCGCCCAAACGCACCGCCGCTCCGTTCTGCTTGTTATAGGCAACGATCAGGGGACGGTACTGGTCGGCGCGCGTGATCTGATCGTTGTCACCCACCGTCCAGGCATGGCTCTGATTGGCCACTTCGCCCTTGGGACGATTGGCATTGGCCGCACTCAGTACGTTGCGCACCGCATCCAGTCCGATGCCATAGTTATTGAGCATGTGCGGATTGATTTCCGCACGTACGGCTGGATTGGCGCCTCCGCCGACATAGACCTGGCCGACGCCGTTCACCTGCGCGAGCTTCTGCGAGAGAATGGAGTTGGCCTGGTCGTAGATATCCGGCAGAGTGACGCTATCGGAGGTCATCGACATGATGAGAATGGGAGCGTCGGCGGGATTGACCTTGCGGTACCAGGGATTGCCCGGCAAATAGGTCGGCAGCTGGCTGCGAGCCGCGTTGATGGCCGCCTGAACGTCGCGCGCCGCCGCATCGATATTGCGGGTCAGGTCAAACTGCAAAACAATGCCGGTCGAGCCGAGCTGGCTCACCGACGTCATTTGATTAATACCCGCGATCCGTCCGAACTGACGCTCGAGCGGCGTGGCCACCGCCGAGGCCATCGTTTCCGGACTGGCTCCGGGAAGGCTGGCGGACACCTGAATGACCGGGAACTCAACCTGGGGCAGCGGAGCCACGGGCAAGAAGTTAAACGCCAGCGCGCCGGACATGAGCAGCGCCAAGGTCAGCAGCGACGTCCCGATTGGCCGTTTGATGAATGGGGCGGAGATGTTCACCGACTAATCTCCTGTCGCTGGTTCCTCGACGCGGTGAAGCAGAGCAAAGCGCTCAAACCTCTTCGCCAGCCGGTCAAACCACAGATAGACCACCGGGGTCGTATACAAGGTGAGCGCCTGGCTCACCAGCAGCCCGCCCACGATGGTGATGCCCAGCGGATGACGCAGCTCCGACCCCGTACCCGTTCCGAGTGCCAAAGGCAGACCGCCGAGCAGCGCGGCCATCGTGGTCATCATGATGGGACGGAAACGAAGCAGACATGCCTGAAAGATTGCTTCCTCGGGCGGTTTTCCCTCGAGACGCTCCGCCTCCAGCGCGAAATCGATCATCATAATGGCGTTCTTTTTGACGATGCCGATCAGCAGGATGATTCCGATAATCGCCACCACGCCCAAATCCTTGCCCGTGACCAACAATGCCAAAATTGCGCCCACCCCAGCCGAAGGCAGGGTAGAAAGAATCGTCAGCGGATGAATGTAGCTTTCGTAGAGTACGCCCAGCACGATATAAACCGTCACGATGGCAGCCACGATCAGCCACGGCTCGGTCGAAAGGGAATTGCGAAACGCTGCTGCCGTTCCTTGGAATGCCGTATGAACGCTGGCCGGCATTGCGATTGCTGCTTCCGCCTGATCGATGGCCCGGGTAGCATCACCGAGCGACTTGCCGGGGGCCAGGTTGAAGGAAATCGTCACCACCGGAAACTGGCCTTGGTGGTTTACGGCGAGAGAGGTCGGGGAGGTGCGCACTTGGGTAAAGGCCGACAGCGGCACCTGCGCCCCGGTGGCCGATTTCACGTACAAATCTTTGAACGAGCCCGGGTTTTGCTGAAATTGCGGATCTACCTCGAGCACGACGTGATACTGGTTCAGCTGGGTGAAGATGGTCGACACCTGCCGCTGCCCGAAGGCGTCGTACAGGGTGTTGTCAATCTGCGACGGAGAAATTCCAAAGCGGGAGGCGGTGTCGCGATCAATGGCGATATCCGCCTGCAGGCCGCCAGTTTGTTGGTCACTGGCAACATCGCGCAGCTCGGGCAGGGTGCGGAGCTTGTCGACCAACCGCGAAGACAGACGCGCCAGTTCCCGCGCATCGGCATCTTCCATGGTGTACTGAAATTGCGTGCGGCTGACCCGATCCTCAACCGTCAAGTCCTGCACCGGTTGCATGAACAGGGTGATGCCCTCCACCTGCGCCAGCTTGGGCTGCAAGCGGCGGATGATCTCGGTCGCGCTGGCCTTGCGCTCGTCGCGCGGCTTAAGGTTGATCTGAATGCGTCCCGTGTTGGGCGTCAGGTTGGTTCCGTCGATTCCGATAAACGAGGATAGGCTGGCCACGTCGGGGTCCTCGAGAATGATGGCGGCGAGCGCTTTTTGCCGTTCGGCGAGAGCGGGGAAGGACACGCTCTGCGGAGCCTCAGAAATGCCCAGAATGACCCCGGTGTCCTGTACCGGAAAGAATCCCTTGGGAACGACGATGTACAGAAACAAGGTTAGAACCAGGGTGCTTGCCGTCACCAGCAGGGTTATGGTCTGGTGACGCAGCACGAATTTCAGCGTTTGCCCGTACAACTCGATCACCCAGTTATAAAAGTTCTCCGAGGAGCGGTAGAAATGGCTCTGCTGCGACGCGGAGGGGGGCTTGAGCAGCTTGGCGCACATCATCGGCGTGAGCGAGAGCGACACTACGGCCGAGACCAAAATCGTAACCGCCAGGGTGACGGCGAATTCCCGGAACAGGCGGCCGACGATGTCGCCCATAAATAAGAGCGGAATCAATACGGCGATGAGCGAAACCGTCAGCGAAACGATGGTGAAGCCGATTTGCCCGGCGCCTTTCAACGCCGCTTCGAGCGGGGCATCGCCTTCTTCGAGAAAGCGCGAGATGTTCTCAATCATGACGATGGCGTCGTCCACCACGAATCCGGTCGAAATGGTCAACGCCATGAGCGTGAGATTGTTGAGGCTGTAGCCCAGCAAATACATCACCCCGAAGGTGCCCACGATGGACAGGGGAACGGTTACGCTCGGAATCGTGGTGGCTGGGAGGTTGCGCAGAAACAGAAAGATCACCATCACTACGAGCGCAACCGTAAGCATGAGCTCGAATTGCACATCCTTGACCGAAGCGCGAATGGTCTGGGTTCGATCGATCAGGATGGAGACGTTGACGGCCGCCGGTAACCCCGCCTGCAGTTGCGGAAGCAACTTCTTGATGCGGTCGACGACGCTGATGATGTTCGCACCGGGCTGGCGCTGGATGTTCACGATCACGGCGGGGTCCTGGTTCATCCAGGCCGCCTGCATGATGTTTTCCACCCCGTCGGTCACGGTCGCCACATCGGAGAGCCGTACCGGAGAACCGTTGCGATAGGCGATGACGATCGGCCGGTACTGATCGCCGAACAGCAATTGGTCATTGGCGCCGATGGTAAAGGATTGCCGCGGCCCGTCCAGGGTTCCTTTGGCTTGATCGACGTTCGCCGCAGCCAGCGCCGCCCGCACATCCTCCAGGCTCAAACCATAGGCGGCCAGGGCTGTGGGATTGGCTTGAACCCGAACCGCCGGCTTCTGACCGCCGCTGATCGAGACCAGGCCGACCCCGGTCACCTGAGAGATTTTCTGGGCCAGCGCGGTGTCTGCTAAGTCTTCGACCTTCGAGAGCGGCAGCGACCGCGAGGTGAGTGCGAGCGTGAGAATCGGCGCATCCGCTGGATTCACCTTGCTGTAAATCGGGGGATTCGGCAGATCGGATGGCAAGTAGGTCTGAGCCGCGTTGATCGCTGCCTGAACTTGCTGCTCTTCGACGTCAATGTTCTGGTCCAGCCCGAACTGCAGCGTGATGACCGAACTGCCAAACGAACTGGTGGAGGTCATTTGCGTCAGGCCCGGGACCTGCCCGAACTGACGCTCGAGCGGTGCGGTTACCGACGATGCCATTACGTCGGGATTGGCCCCCGGGTAAAAGGTCATCACCTGAATGGTGGGATAGTCCACTTCCGGCAACGCCGAGACCGGGAGCTGGCGATAGGCGACAAAGCCCACCAGCATGATTGCCACCATCAGCAGTGCGGTCGCGACGGGTCGGAGAATGAAGATGCGGGAAGGATTCATTTGCCCGGCGTTGCTGAACCTCGGTTCTCGGGAGGCGCACTACCGGAAGGCGTGCCCGCTTCTTGCGCACGGTTCACGGGTGCCGCAGGAGTGCGAACCTCAATCTGACTGCCCTGCTGCAGCTTATCCTGGCCGTCGGTCACGACCACCTCATTGGGCGTCAATCCGGCGACAATATTGGAGAGGTTATCCTGAGTAAAGGCAACCGTCACCGGCCGAATGTCCACGGTGTGATCGGGCTTCACCACGAATACGTAGGTCCCCTGGGGCCCGCGCTGGATGGCGGCGGCGGGAATCACCGTGCTGTTCTTGCGAACCTCGAGCAACAATCGGACATTGACGAATTGATTGGGCCACAGGGCATTGTCCTTGTTATCGAACACCGCCTTCAGACGATCGGTGCCGGTACTCTGATCGATTTGATTGTCAATGGTCAGCAGTTTCCCCGTCTCAAGCTTGGTTTGATCGTCCCGACTGTAGACTTCGACCTCGAGTGCGCCCTTTGCCATGTGCTGCGCCACGGCTGGAAGCTGGTCTTCGGGCAGGGTAAACAACACTGCGATCGGCTGCAGCTGCGTGATGACGAGCAGGGCGTTTGTGTCCGTGGCGTGGACGATATTGCCGGGATCGACCAGCCGCAGACCAACGCGGCCGCTGATGGGGGAGGTAATGTGGCAGTAGGTGAGGTTCAGCCTGGCATTGTCCACCGCTGCCTGATCGGTTCGCACCATGCCCTCGAGTTGGTCGACCAGCGCCTTCTGAGTGTCGACTTGCTGCTGCGACATCGCCCCTGAGTTCTCGAGCAGACCCTTGTAGCGATCGTAGTTCAGCTTGGCATCGCGCAGCGAGGCCTGGTCTTTGAACAACGTGGCTTCCGCCTGCTCAAGGGCCACTTGATAGGGACGCGGGTCGATGACCAACAGAAGGTCGCCTTTGCTCACATATTGACCTTCTTTGAAGTTCACTTCGACCAGTTCGCCGTCCACCCGCGTCTTGACACTGACGGTATAGAAGGCCGAGACCGATCCCAGGCCGGTCAGGTAATAAGGCATATCGCGACGCTCGGCGGTCGCAACTGAAACGGGTACGGTTTGGGCCACATTGGCCCGTGCCGATCCGGGTCGAGGATAGCTACCCCCGCAGCTCAGAAGGGTCCAGGAAAGCAGTAGCAACGTTGGTATCAAGAACCTGTACCGTCGGCCAGCTCGATGGGTCGAGCCGACGCAGGGTCCACAAACCGTCTGCCTAGGGTTCGATCGGCTAAAGGCAGTTGTCATTCGTTCGCCTCGTCTCCGGGGAAAGAAGCTCGCTCGACCACATCTTCTATGCAGTAATCCCAAGAGGTTGGACGTAGAGACGCCCGCTTGGGATGCGGATTTTTGGTCAATCGCCCAGAAAAGTGAGGTAGTCTAAGTCCTCAAGAATCATGATATTCCAAACTGCATTGGCTGTGGCGCCTCTTTACAATTATTTACTTCGCTAGGCGTCTCTGGCAAGCGGCAAGGTTATCGAAACGGCCCATCGCGCCACCCGGGGGGACCAAGGACGTGGCTAGGCCTGGCGAATGCGTTTTAAGAGGATGAGCTGACAGGGAGAGGGTTTCTCGCGTATTCTTTCGCTTCGTCGGTGGCTCCCGAAGATGCCTGAGATCAGATCCAATTCCATCATCACCATTCGCGAGTTGCGGACGTTTGAAGATCTCAAGCAGGTCGAGGCGGTGGAGCGGGAGGTATGGGCACTGTCGGATCTCGACACGCTGCCCATAACTTTGACGGTCGCCACTCGGGAAGCGGGCGGCATTTGGGTAGGAGCTTTTGAGGGCGCTGAGCTGGTCGGCTTTGCCTTCGGATTTCTTGGCCTGGACAAGAACAGGCCAAACGTCCACTCCCACATGCTTGCGGTGCGAGCGGCTTACCGCGATCGGGATCTAGGATACAAGCTGAAACTGGCGCAGAGGGAACGCGTCCTGGCCCTTCGCATTGGCGATCTGCGCATCCACGAGATCACGTGGACGTTCGATCCTCTGCAGAGCAAGAATGCGCATCTGAACTTCGCCAAGCTGGGGGTGATTTCCCAGTCCTACCGGATTGATTTCTACGGACCGGAAACCTCCAGCCCTCTTCATCGCAATAGCACCGACCGTTTGTGGGTGAGATGGCCGATTACAAGTCGCCGAGTTCAAGCCCGCCTTCAAGGCAAAGAGGGTCGCGCCGAGATGCTGGATCTGCTGGCAACGTTGTCTCCCTTGGTTCAATTCAATGGCGACGGCCACCCGTGCCGAGCCGATCTGGCGGCGGCTTTGCAGCGGCAGAGAGTTGCCATCGAAATTCCGAGCGACATCCTTGCGGTCGAGCGCAGAGATCCCGCGCTCGCCCGCGAATGGCGGTGCGCTACCCGCTGGGCTTTCACAGAAACCCTCCAGGCCGGATTCTTCGTCGCCGAATTTTGTCGCACGGTCCGCGGCCAGCAAGGCCCGGGTGCCTATCTCCTCGAAAAGGGCAACGTCGAGGAGTACGTGCCGGAGCTGACCTATGCTTGATTGCCCGGCCGCAGCTCTGCAAAAACTCTTGCAGCTGACGAGAACTTGCCTTGCGAGCAGGGTACATAGCGGGGATCCCAACCCTACGGAAACACTCGAAAAACCTGGATGCTCGAATAGGTCCCGCCGGGTGTGGTTACTTTGACTCGGCCCGTGCTCGCTCCCGCCGGCACGATGGCCGTGATCGCACTGCCCGAGACTGCTTGGTAGGGTTGCCGGAGTTCCACCAAAAGTGACGCGTGTCACGCCCCCCACGGGTCCGAGGATGGTGACGCTTTCTCCCACCGCACCCGCAATCTGCCTCGTGCGTACGAACGGGCCGAGCCCGACCGACAAGCTGAAAATCGTGCCGTCATTGAATTCCCCACCGGCTACGATGGTTCCGTAGAAGGTCCCGTTTGTGAACTGCAAAAGTCCTTGCGCTCCCCATCCGTCTGGGCCGCTGAAGTTATAGAGCGTGGTCAGATAACCCCACGGCGTGATTTTGAAGATTGTGCCCGCGCCCTAGAACCTACGCGTACTACGGACCGGCGGGAGCAGGTAGTGTCCTAAAATTGCGTTGAAGCAAGAACAGCAAGCGATTGCACCGCAGCACAAAATGGTGCTACGGTTGCTGGCATGGCACCGAACGATCTTCGAGCGCTCCGCAACCTAATCTTCCAGGCGCACCACGTTCTCGCCACAACGAAGCTGCCCGATTCACGCTCCGAGCGCGCCCACGAGTTGCTGGCCGCCGCTGTCTCCCTTGCAGATCACCTCCTGACGCAATCACCCGCCGCCGCTCTGGGCAAAAAGGGTGGGAAACAAACGGCGAAGCGCGGCTCGGAATACTTTCGCAAGATTGCCGCTATGAGAAAACAACGAAAAGGCGGTCGCCCGCCAAAGGATCCCGGGGCGAATTGACGGTATTAACGGAAAAACCTAGATCGACAGAGTGAATTGGCCAGCTTGGCCGTTGTAGAACAGAGTGCATCCAGCCAGCAAGTCGCGCCCGAGAAGGATTAGTAGCCCTTGAGGAGCCAGGGTCGCTCCTATTGTGTGCGGGGAATTGATACTCAGCCCTAAGTTCTGAATCGTGATCTGGGCTGGATAAACATTACAGTCCTGATCAGCATGAGAGGCAGAAGTAAGCTTGGCAACATCAATTATGGGAAGGCCGAGTTCCTGGGCCGACTGCTCGTCACTGCACGTGCCGGTTGCTCCCGTATCGATCAATGCTAGACCTGTCTTTGGGGAGGGCAGCGGTTTCCCTTGGGCCAATAATCCCTTGCCTGCGTTTTGCTCAATGGTAACCACTACAGGAACGACCGGACCGCGCTGCTGGAGAGCCACCGCCGGCGCCAGTTGAGCAGGCTTACCGTCCGCTGTTTGTCCCTGTGCCGCCAGTTGAACGTGCAGGATCGGCATTGAGAATTCCTAAGCTAAGGGCTGGTGCAGAGATCACAAGATCAGCATCGGCTGGCCGGCGGATAAGAACATTAGCTAGTCCATGCTGGGTTGCAGCGTTCTGCAGTGCTTCCTCGATCGTGTCGTATGCCCCTGTGACTTGCTCTCCGCTGATAACGAGGAACTTGCCACCGTATTGTCTCAGCAGCTCATCTTTGTGTGAAATCAGGAACTTACGTTCCCTTTCCAGTGCTGCCATAAAATGAACACCTCGTTACCATTTAGTTTAGCACCCCCCGCAACTCAAAAGAGTCGAAGCAGAGCCGTTCCGCTGGTCCATTATGTTTGCTGTTTGACAACAGCAAGCGCTTGCTGTATACTGCATTCATGAAATGCTTGCAGTGTAGCGTCGCATGCACGAAGTTCGGCACGCATCGTAACGGGCTCCATCGCTTCCGCTGCCCGCAATGCGGTAAGACCTACACCGAAGAGCACGCGCGACTTTTCGGGGCGATGACCGTTCCCGAAGCTAAAGCACTGCTTGCGATTCAACTATTGATTGAAGGAACGAGCATTCGCAGCGTCGAACGGATTACGCGCTTGCATCGGGATACCATCATTCGGCTACTGGTTTTGCCGGCGAACGCTGCTCAACCTGATGGATGCTCGATTGCGGAATCTGCCGTGTTTCAGTCTGACGAAATCTGGACATTCGTGGCCAAGAAGCAGCGCCGGCTTCGCGAAGATGATCCCGAAGAGTTTGGCGATGCGTGGGTATTCGTTGCCCTTGATGGCAACACAAAGCTGATTCCTAGCTTTGCAGTCGGCAAGCGGGACACAGCAACAACAAACGCCTTCATTGGCGATCTTAAACAGCGCCTTGCGAAACGAATCCAGCTGACCACTGACGGGTTCCGATTCTATGTGGATGCGATGGAAGAGCACTTCGGAGCGGATATTGATTTCGGCCAAGTCGTAAAGCTGTACGGCGATTACGGGCAACTCGATGCTGCGGCACGGTACTCGCCCGGACCGATCATGGAGGTCATAGTGAAAGTATTCATCGGAACCGTCACACAGGGGCGTGCAAGAGCGAGAGGTTTCCGGCGGGCATGGCAACAGTCCCGATGTCTTCTCACGGGAGGGGATGCATTCGCGCAGGTGCATCGCTACCGGAACGTCGGCAAAGTTTGAACCTCACACTCTCCCGGGGCGTTATCTCCACGCCTGGCTGTGTTCCGCTGGATGCCGCGCGGAGTTCATCAATTTTGCTCCGGATGAGGTGGCGAGAAGAACCTCAAAGCTCAAGAAGCGTTGGCGGTTCAACCAGTCGTAGGGTCACACCTCTAGGGCCCCACGGTCACTTGCAGCGCGCGCGCGGTTTGCATGCGCTCCCGGTAAATCAGGTTCTTTCGCTCAACTTCGCCCACGGCGTCCACATGTACGACATATCCGCCATGGGGCAGCGTGTCGCCGAAGGGGAGGTCTTTGGCGACCGTGCCACGGGCCAGCAAGAAATGCTGATATCCGATCGCCGTCGCCCTTCCGTTGCCCGCGACGGCCAGCACGATGAAGGTCAGGTCGACGTCGTCGGGCGTGGTGTTCGACACCGTGACCGTGCCCTCGATGCGACTTCCCTTCACATGCGCTGGATCTTTCCAACGGAGAGCCAGCGCGGCCAGAACCTCGAGCACGAATTCCTTCTGCACCGCCGATTCCCCTCGGCCGTCCTCGGCAACCGACACCGTGAATCGAAATTCTCCGGCCCGGACCGGCTCACCCACCAGCAGGCCGTTATCGTCGAGTTTGATTCCCGGGGGCAGCGCGCCTTTCTCCAGTTTCCAGTGCAGCACCGATATCGCGCCGCGGGCGTGAAAACGAAATTCATAAGGCTGCTGGGGATAAGCCGCTGGCAGTTCCGAATCGTTTTCGATCACGGGCCCACGCTCGGATTGCGGGTCGGCAGGCGCGGTCTCCCGGCCCCCTTGTTCTGCGTTCGTCACCGCCGCGTCCACTCCAAAAGCGGTCAGCCCAATTCCGCCTGCCAGCATGGCGGACAGTGCGAAAACCTGCCCCATGAAGGGGAGTTTATGCATGGCTCTCCATCCGCCGGAGGCGCAGCGCAGTCCTAGCCTCATTCCTCACCCTCCCACCATTCCCTGGGCCTGCACCTAGGAATGCCCCAAGCGCGATATCTTGCACGGCCGCTGGCTGGCCCCCAGGTTGGGCGAACTGCGGCTGGCAGGGCTCACTTCTCGAATGCTGTTAGTGTTCGTCACCACCGAGCGATGGCGCAATGGATGGAATTGTTACGAACACTTGGAATGCTCAAGGCTGATCTTTGGTTCGCGCTGACGCCTCCGCCAGAATCGTAGTCTGCCCGGCTACCAACCGAGCCTTGGGACACTACCCAAAATGCGTCCCTACCGGAACGTCGGCAGTGGGCAGTTACGATTAGCCGCCAAATTTCAGAACAGCCCACTACCGGGCGAAGCGCATTTACGGATTCGCC
>Ga0187783_10002196_pt1 | contig 14530 bp, 22 predicted proteins | sample 1015_SJ02_MP02_2_FD_132471 | JGI IMG/M metagenome (GOLD analysis project Ga0187783, IMG submission 132471) | Tropical peat soil microbial communities from peatlands in Department of Meta, Colombia - 1015_SJ02_MP02_20_MG | ecosystem: Environmental > Terrestrial > Soil > Wetlands > Peat | place...
ACTCACACGGGCGTTCTCGCAAATTGAGAAAAAGTAGCGACGAAGCAGCAAGGGCGTGTGCTCGTAGATCGAGGATGAGTGACGTCCGCTTTACCCCCAAAAGCGGACATTGGAACTCAGTCACCAAATGTCCGCTTTGTGCCAAAAGCAGACATTTGCAGTGCAACAAAACGCCTTCTATTCGATCACCTCGTCGGCGCGAAGCAAGAAGGACTCGGTGATCACCAGCTCAATCGCCTTCGCAGTCTTGAGATTAATCACCAGTTCAAATTTGGTTGGCTGCTCAACCGGTAGGTCTGATGGATTAGCCCCCTTGAAAATCTTATCTAAGAAAACGGCAGCTCGTTCAAAGTTGTTTTCTCTGAGATACGTATAAGTGAGAAGACCGCCAGAGGCAACATAATCTCTTATTTCATATACAGCGGGAATTTTATTTGAGATCGCCAGGCCAGCAATCCGCTTTTGTGCGCGAATGGTGAGCGGGTCGAATACAACATAGAGTGCCTGGTCTCCCTCGGCTACTATCGACGCGAACAGCGCGTCTACATCTTCGGAATCGGAAAGAGGACGCCAGGCAATCGTCAGCCCAAGGCGCTTTGCGGTCGCGGCTGCCGCGTTGAACTTAATTTGATTCGTCTTATCCAAAGACGGAGAAATACCCTTTTGCATTGACACGAATCCAATACGCGTATGGCCTACTGCTATTTCTTGAAGTAGCTCCAGACGTTTGCCAATAAGATCGATCGTCAGGCCGGTGGTTCCCGTCGCATTTCCACCGGGTCGAGCAAGGCTGGCGATGAATCCGGACGCGATCGGATCTGCGGGATTCACGAAAACAATTGGAATTGTTTTTGTTACCGACAGTGCAGCCGCCACATCGGGGGTATTGACCGCCACGATCGCGTCGGGGTGCAGCGCCACGAGTTCGGCTGCTGCCTCTTTCACCCGTTCAACTTGGTCGCTGAGCAGCCGGCGCTCGATTACTAGATTCTTCCCCTCAACGTAGCCGAGCTTTGCGAGGGTCGCCTCCATGATGAGACGCTGAGACTGCGCCTGCGGCTCGCCGGGGGTCTCAGTCGCGCTGAGATAACCTATCCGCCAGACTCCATCCCGCTTCTGTGCGTATACCGCAAGTGGCCACGCTGCCGCCCCGCCACCAAGAAGGCTGATGAACTCGCGCCGTCTCATTGCGCCCCTCCCAGACCGAGGAGGTCGCATCGTAGCGGGTGAAACCGGCAGACCGGAAGTGGTCAAAACGGCTCTCGTCAATGTCCGCTTTGGGTCATAAGCGGACATTTCCCTAAGTCCGGCCGATGTCCGCTTTACCTCCGAAAGCAGACATTGCCGCTTCAATTATGAGTACACGCCCCAGTATCATCGCTCGTTTTGGCCCAATGTGCCGGTTTTTGACCGTCCTACGTTCCCACTACGTCCCAACCGTCCGAAAAGTCCAGCTCGAAAATTGACCCGTTTCCAGCAATTTGCCGGCATATTGGGAAATCGACGTGACGTTTCTTCCAAAAAAAGTGCCCATGCAGTTGACGAAACGCCAGAAATGCCTGTCAGTTGGGCACTTTTTGCATCTTTACAATTAAGCACTTCGACGACAATACTGCGTTTGATTCGGATAACCGCCCGACGGGTCGCGAGCTTCACCAAAAAATCGGCAGCGCGGCCAACTAGGCAGATGACCTAGAACGGCGCAGGGCGACTCCTAAAAAGAGATAAGCAGAAAATTTGATTCGATCGCGTCCGCAATGGTGCGGATGTGAAACGCCGTGTGCGGCCTCTTTCTCAAAAGAGAAATGCTGCCCCCGATTGCAGTCGGGAAGCGGCAATTTTTATAGTGAGTGAGTGTTATGTATTCCCACGCAGAGAAGGCGCATCTAATCACTAAACCTACACGACCAGATCCGGCGACGGTCGCCGCCAAAAAGGCAGAGATCAAACTCCGCTACAGACAGAACAAAAAACGAAAACAGCCATTCGCTATAGCAAGCAAGCGCGTTGCGGAATTGCGTCGCCTGTTCAAGGCTCGCTATGGCAAAGTGTTGCCGGACGATGATGCCGGTCGCGACGACGCGAAGATTATGCTCGACCACATGGCGGCGTGCGCTGGTGCATTTCCGGTGCATCTGGAAACCTTTCTGCACCAATCGTGCCCGTGGATGGCCGAAGCCGAAATTGAGAAGATGACGACAGATGCCATGGCGAAGCCGATACGGTACCGCGCAGATACCTTGGCGAAACGCCTTGCTGTTGAATTTGATCGCACGGTAGGCGCAGTCGTCACGTAGTCGTCGGGCGGAACGGCATTACACAAAAATTTCCTCGGTGGGTAGAGACTGCACACGACGGGACTTACTGATTTGGCCCGTTAAGTGCGCACATGCAGTCCCAGCGTGACGAGGATCAACAAGCACGCAGTCCCACCGCCGTGAGATGCCAGAGTTGGCAGTTACGATCACTGCGAGCGGTGGCCAATAAAGTGTTCGGAGTTGACACAGCTTGGACGCAGATCAATGTGCCGGTCGTGCTCTGGTAGTTGGGATTAATGGCGCGTCCTTTTGAGGATGCGTAGCGAGTGCTCAACTTAGGCCACCTAGTTCGGTGGCCTCTTTCTGTGCGCAGTAAACGCATCCATGCTCGAAACTCCGATTTTAGTCGTGCTCATCTTGATTGCGATTGTTGCAGTCCTGTGGTGGGTTTATCGCTGACGGCGCGGCTAGCTGGAAAACTGATTAACGGTGCAAGACGTAAAAGAAATTGAGGGTCGAGAAGATCATCACTCCCACTATGAACCAATCTTGAGCGCCTAACGGGAAAATCGGGGCGGTACTGAAGTAGTAAACTAGCCCAGCAAAGATCGCTGCGTTCACGATCAGTAAAATGATGCGCAGAAGACCCCACATGGCCCAAGATTAGCACGCTACCCTGCTGACAGACATGCCATCCTCCCCTCGTCGTTTCCCTCCGCCTTGGACAGTTGAAGAACTCACTGCGTAATGCAGGTTGTGACTTGCTAATAGTTCGTGTGTGGTCTGTGCGAGCCGCCGCGTCGTGGCGCGTACATGTACATGCTTCTGCGGTGTGTTGGCGCAACGTATCCTGGTGCCGATCGGTTGGTGACAAAAGGGTCATCCGACCCGGTAAGAGCCCGACACCCTGGCGCTTGGGGGTTACAACCAGCCCACCAGCTATCCTGGGCGATTGCCGTCGTTGCGATTGCCATTCCAACTCCCAGCGTCAGGAATGCTGTCGTCAACTTAATCATTGTTAGTCCTCCTTTAAATTGACGACGAGAGTTGCAAAGCCCATATGGCTGGGCATTGAGCTAGATCAATGCCCTCCCCTCGTCGCTTCCCGCCACCTTGGACAGTTGAAGAACTCGACGCCGCCTTCGTCGTAAAGGACAGCGTCGGACAGTTAGTCGCACTTTCAGTGTGACGCTGGTCACAGCCCAACGCAGATTATAACGTAACTTGATAGTAATTTCGTTTGGGGGCGAGACATGAAACTTTCGCTCTTACTTGCTGCTGCCGTTATCCTCGTCCGCGATCCAACCGGTAAGTGGGCGAATGATCCATTGCACTCTTGGTTTCAACATTTGCAGAACCAGGTCGGGCGGTATTGCTGTGCCGAGGCCGACGGCCATCCGCTCGACGACGGTGAGTGGGACATGAAGGACAATGGCTATCGCGTCCTCTTCGAAGGCAAGTGGGCCGCTGTGCCTGACGAGGCGGTAATTTTAGGTCCTAACAAGTTTGGCAAGGCAATAGTTTGGTTCGACGCTGCGGCCGAATATTACGAAACATCTAATACCAGCATACTGTGCTTTATGCCGGGATCAGGAGTTTGACCGAATGACGTGAGTTGTTCCGGCCAGATCGTTGCGATGCCGACATCGAAGCGCCATGCCAACTCGTCGTTTCCCTCCGCCATGGTCGATTTCCCGCGGTAACTGATGTATTATGTCGTTGGACGTTCGGGGGGACCGATGGCGTCCAGTGCCGACAGCAAATTACATGCAATTGCCCTCGCCAGCGGTTGGGGCAGTCTCGAATTTGTACTTGACGATGACGACGTTGTTCGTTTGCTGAGGGTCGCAATCGAACGCGAGGGGGGTCAAGTCGCGTTTGCAAAGCACCACAGGGTCAATCGTACTTACTTGAATATGGTGTTGAACAGAAAAAGACCCATGGGCGACGCTGTTGCAGAGGCTCTTGGGCTACACAGAGTGTACACGCTCAAATAAAGCGCGCTTCCAGATAGATTAAATCATTCAAAATTAACGGCCGTTCATAATTGGCGGTCACCCTTGACCTGTATCAATGTGCCCGTCGCGATCCTGCCGCTAGATCATGCGCGCATAGCGAGAAGCATGTGGGAGGAGCACACGATGAAAATCCTTAAAAGCCTAGCAATAATCGCCGCGATGATCGTAATTGCCAGTTCACTGGCAGTAGCACAGACTGTCCCTGGAGCACCGATAGGAAAAACTCCGTCTCCCCACAAGCATAAGCACTACAAAATGCACATGCGGACAACGCCGCATGCACATAAACACATGAAGACCCAAGGCTGACCCCGGCGCGACGACAAGAGACTGGCAGAAGCGAGAATGTCAGCGACGCCAGCAGAAAAGACTAACGGCCGAACATCGGTTCGGCCGTTTGGTCGCATCAACTAAATGGGACTTACTTCTTTGTTTTCTTCTGTTTCTTTGGCTTCATGACGCCGCTCCTTGAGCTGCCCTTACCCCACAAAATAATGTCGCATTACAAATGAACGCCGCATGAATATGGCCGCCATAATTTGCAAGAGACTTGGTTAATGTCCTCGGAGAGAGAAAGGCAGACGACGAGGATGTTTCAGGTACAGCGCGATGACGGGTCCAGATACGTGGCAATCGAGGTAACTACGTTCTCAATCGATCGGGGTATCCGTGGCGCTACTCAGATCGAATGGTTCTTGGGTGGCAAAAGCCTAATCCAAGATCAATCGCACCATGACACTTTTAGAAATGCCCTTACGGGAGAGATTTTTCGAAGGGTCCGTTAGTCGCGACGCTCAAAGTAAAGCATGCTTCGCCCAAAGGATCCTTAAGCATGCTTTCGCCAAATCGCGATTAAGCATGCTACTTCTAAGCATGCTCTCCTTTTCGTGCGCGCGAGGGACGCAAAGCCGTCAGGTCTCGCGGTAATCTGACGGCTTTGTTGTCTTGATCACCGCGAGCAATACGGGAATCCGATGTGAAAGACATCGCAATCGGAACTCGCGAATGAAGTGGTAGCTGCGCCTAGCATAACGACAGCGCCAACCATGATCGTCAGTATTTGCTTCTTCATAGTTCTCTCCTGTTTGCTTCAAGGACTTCGCAGCCTTTGCGAGGTGCTGAGCGTAGCAATATCGACAAGGCCGCCATCGGTGAAATGCCGAGTTCGTATGGTTTCGATAGCCGTCGCCTATGAGCCCGAGGATTTTTATAACTTTCGTGCGCACCACTATTCCGCCGATCGCGCGCATGAATTTTGGGGGTGGCCCCTGCGTCGCATCTAATAAAGATAAAGAAGATCGCGCAGCAAATTAATTGCGCAGCGAACTAACAAACATCTTGAAAAGCCGATTCGCTCGACTCATAACAAAGCGGCGAGCCTAAGCGCTGACACGCCCAAGCTCGCCTAACCACAACGACCAACACAGGAGATCGTTATGGCTTCTAAGAAGCTACCAATATTTGCGAAACGACACTACGAGCGCCTTGCACAGGTCGTGCAGGGCCTCGTGCTGTCGCACAGGGAGCTATCCGAATGCGAGCTGAATGAGTTCGGTGGATTACGTCGAAGCATCGCCTCGGAGTTCGCGGACATGCTCGGCAAGGACAATACACGCTTTGATCGAGATCGGTTTGAGCGCGCCTGTGTTCCTGGTGCGAATGTTCGCGCGCGGACAGCGAAGGCCAATGGCGAGCTTCCACTGAATGAATGGAGGCGCGCCAATGGATGATACGTTCAAGCCAGTATCGGTCCATGCCGTCCGCGTCCTGGCTCGACTAGCAGCGCGTAGAAAGGTCGAGGCTGAGCTACGCGACGAAGGCGTGAAACCGACGTTTGTCCGCCATGCGCTGATTAATGAGCGAGCGAGGACGTACCTCGATCAACATCCTGAATTGCTCCAAGTTGCGGAAGAGCGAGCACGGCTGCTTGGGTTGTTCGAGCGCAAGGCCAAGAGGCCAAAGCCGAAGGTGACATGGTTGGCCAAATAGACCTGTTAGCGAAACAGATAGCGCAGAAGGGCGCACTGATAAGACTCAATAATTTGGTGCAACTGGAAGTAATTTCGACGGTTGCTGCTTACTAAATGAGGACTAATGGGCGGGCTCAGTTGGCTCGCCCACTTCGTTTCAGAAGCGGAGGTGATGTCACACTTCCATCGCCTTTCTGGCGTTCACTATTGGGCGCTCGGGCTAGGGGGAAAAGATGGACACACTAACCGTATTCGCGGCAATCGGGGTCATCGTCGGCCTCGCCTGCGTCGTCGGCTATCTCGCCGATGGCACGCTTACGACGCAGCAGGATATCTATCCTAAGGACCGTCCGTAGAACGATTGGCGGAATAAAGAAGGCGGGCCAGGGCGGGGGGTCAACCGCGCCCCGGCCCTAACCAGCCAGCGACAGTGGAAGCTCCAAACCACTGCCAGGAGGCTGGGAGGCAGTTTAGCACTTATCGTTGGCGTAATCGAACAACGCTTTGGCGCCAAAACGTAGGACTTCCGGCGTCAACTTATGGCTCAAAGCCAGACCGCGCGGAGGAAGCGTTGTCGTGGCTGAGCAAATCTTGCCTACAGCAATCTTAGTGATCGCCGTCGTCGCGGTCGGCGCGATGCTTGTTTACATTTTCTCGTGGCAACAGCGGCGTTAGGCGCACGCTGTGGGCAGCGAATGGAAATACTTACTCGACGCCGGGCTTATCGTCCTGGTCATTGGCTTAGTCTGGACGGGCGTGCGTAGCTGGACGAATAACAGAAACAATGACCGAGACTAACGTTCTCGAACATCTGGCTCTTGGACAAGCCTCGGGTGTTCGGTAAGTGGGCGAGGTCGCGATGGCCTCGCCCACAGTCATACAGGGATCATCAAACCACAACATCGCTCCCGTAGGATGCAGCCTGTGCAAAACTAGCGCCAGCAAAACCGAACTGGCGCGATAGTTGCATGAAAACAGTGGTCCGCCGTGTGGAGAAGACTAATGAAGGAAATCCGCCAAGCCCTGAAGAAGAAGGGCTACACTGTTGATGAGATTGAGTTGTTGCTTAAGTCGTACACGGAGTTGTTGGGTAAGCTAAGGAAGGAAGTTAAGTCGAATTTAGTAGCGTCTGCATAGGCGTTATAGGGCAGGCTCGGTTGGCCTGCCCATTTTTATTCCCAACCAAGAGCCTTGCGCTGATCCGGTGGAAGGCCCGCTTTGATTTCAGCTTCGATCTTCTCCCACCTTAATTCGTTCTCGTAGCTCCACCACTCCCATACCCAGAGGCCTTGTTCACGTCTGCGCTTCATCTCCTCCATATTTCGGGGATCAATCAATCCTCCCGGCACACAACCAAGTGGGCGAGGATCGTCGAGATCGTCCATTCAATTCCTCCATTTGCCGAGATATAGGCCCACCGATTTGACTGCGCAAACCCACCATCAAAACCTCCTGTATGCCCTGACGAATGGCTTACTGGCGACCGACGCGGGCAACTCTTCCACGGGACCATTCAACATGGGAACCGTCGTTGATCCTCTGACCATCTCTGATCGAGTTGTAGCTCTCTCTAACGCTTCCGCGAAGGTAAGACCATCGAAATGGCTGATGGCGGTCGCAGAGAGCTTTGGGTTTTCATAAGGCAACGCCTCAATGGCGCACCGTGCTTGCTGTGGTGATAGTTTCACCTTGCCACGATAGGCCATCTGCAACAACGGCAATGCAGTGATACCTTCAGGCAGTTCAGGTTCTACTTTCTGCTGTTGCTCAATTCGACTGAGCACTTCATTCACCGCATCTACCATTCCAAACCCTCCACTAAACCCTCCACTTCGATCTCGGCCTCGTTCTCGCCAATTCCAACTGCCACATCCCAGTCCTAACCACCTTCACCGCCATCTTCTTCTTATTCTTTATTACTCTCTAATAAAGAATGGAGGGTGTGGAAGGTATGGAGGGTGTGGAGCGTTAGGAAGTCGGGTTAAAATATAAGAATACCAAATAAAAAAGTGCCATCCACACCCTCCACTTTGGCCTCGAACCCTCCACTTTGCCATGTAGCCTCCACCCGCCCTTAGAACCGTCGATAGACCGAAGGCGTCGAAGGCGTCGAAGGTTTGATTGGTACGACGTTTGACACTTGCGCTGGCTCTTCAATCTTTTCCTCAGGCGTTTTGACTTCGGAGTTCGTTTGTTCTTCTTCGTCGTCACCCCAGTCGCGGATGTTGGTGTCCCAGACAGTTGGGCCGTAGCGTTTCGACCAAGCTGCGCGGCAGTCGCAAAGGAGCGGAAACTTCCAACCATTGGCGGCTGAGGTCCGATGCTTTTCGATCTTAACGCCCATCGCTTCTTCGTCGGTGAGGTAGTTGCATAGACCAACGTCAGAAAGATCGCGCAAGCGTGGGACACGTTGCTTTGCGTTTTCAACTAACGCTCTGGTCGTGGCGACCCAAGGTGTCGATGGCTTTGCATGGGGGAGTTGGCCGTTGTGGAGGAGGGTCAAGTACCACTGATCGAGAGGCGGAAGGTTGTAGCTCTGTTGTTTCTGTAGCGTCGGGTTGGTGAGGAGTGCGTCTGGGACTTCGCGCGGATGCCAGTCGCCCAAATCCATCGTCCGAAGATCAAAGAACATTGCCTCAGCGCCGCCATTGTGGATTTGATCGTGCAGCTCCCGAAAGTAAGCGCGATTACCGCGTTTAACAGTGCTTACCGCGAACGCAGCGTAGCGTCGTTCGTAACGTCCCGCAGGGATGACCCATCCCGGTTCGGCAAGCATTATGATGTGGAGAAGATTGCGAACTTCGAACGCGTCGATCCCTTTGCGCTCGATCGTCAACTTCGGCTCGGTTATCATCGCCTGAAGGCGACCTACGCAGCGTTTATCGCCACCCCAATACGCTTCGTCCGCGATGAAGAGGATGCAGTCTTGCAAATGCCCGTTGAACTTACCGATTACTTCTTCGCGCGAAGAAACTTGGAAACAGTGTTGGCCGAATACTCGTTCGAGTAGTCGGACCAACGTTCCTTTGCCAGAGCCCTTTGCGCCGATCAGAACGATTGCGACTTCGGCCTGCTTGTCGGGGTTCTGGATCGACCACGCGATCCAGCGAATTAAATATTCGGAGAACTCCTCGTTTCCACTAGCCAAGACCGTTTCGATATGATCGCTGATCAGCGACCAATCTCCTTCCACTGCTTCGCAACCCCAGTCTCGCCAGAGATTGAGGCAGTCGTTGACGACCTTGCCCTTTCCTGGCCAAAAGGTAATTCCTCGGTATTGGCGTCGGTCACGATGAGTGAGCCACCACGTGCTGAGTGGCACTTCTGTTTCGACAGTTCCGCCGCGCTTGGTGGAAAGCTCGACAGTTGCACAGCGATTAGAGTAGCGAAGCAGGAAGCTCTCTTTGTTCTGAAAAGCGATCATCAATCGCGTCGGGTCAAGTGATGACGGCTCCCAACTGGCGATGACCGTCTTTCCGCCGACGTTGTCGATGATGGCGTGTTGGTTGTTCATTGCCCCCAACAAATCTTCCCAAGTCGCGGGCGGGGAAGTTGGTGGAATTATCGCTGGTACGCTCGACCAAGGGACAAGGCCCTTAGGTTCTTCGGGTTTTGTCTTAGGACGGACTGCCTCTAATCGAGCATTGAGTGAAGTGAGCTTGGCTCGTGCTTCCTTCGCGAGTTGTCGTTCGAGCTCCGTCCAAACCTCGATCACTTTTTCTTTGGTTTCAGCGACTATTTCACCCGGCAAAAGTTCAGCGAGTTCGAGATATTTCCCTTGACGATTGGGTCCACCTTTCCGACGAAGCTCGATGTCAGTGGCCATCCATTCGGCGAATTGCGCTTGGGTTAGCCCCTGAGCGACAGCCTTTTGCATCTGCCCCTCCTACAGTCGGTCGATTGGGTTGTGGTCGTCGTCGCGCCCTTCTAAGAACCCGCCGACGTAGTGGATGCGACGTTCCTCACGTTGAGCGTTGCGCATTGATTGCCACCAACAATCAAGCTCTGCTTGCGCTCGAGCTTGCGGAGTGTTGGCTTGTGCTATCAACTCTCTTTCTCGCAGCATTCGTCTGGTGGCTGCGTCGTTGTGCGCAGCGGCAGTGCTGTAGATGACCTCAGAGGGCTTGGCTTCTTCGTTCCAGCGTTCTTTCGCTTTCTCCTCCGGTGGCTTCTCAGGTGGTTTTGGCTTTGGCTTGATCGCCATAAATGTTTCGATGACTTCTTCTCTTGTCATGATTGTTTCCTTTCATCAGAAGCGCCTGACCCGCTTTCTTCACTAGAACCTCCGCACGCGTTTCTCTGGTCGTGCCTCGACAGGTGTCGCGAGGATTTTCTCATCGGGGTACAAGCCGGGTTTTGTTCGCTGTCCTAACATCTCCTCCTTTCGCTTGTAGGCACGTGTGTAGAGGATGATTGCCCAGAGGTCGGGGTCATCTGTCCCTTTAAGTTCCGTTGCTGGCTGGCGGAAGATCTTTTCGAGCCTTGACATCTTACGAACCACTTTATCGCCGTTGTCGTCCACCTGAACTACATCGACCTCTTCCCGCCAATATCCCGCTTCCCATTTCTGGATCGCTTCTTCTTCGGTCATCTCTTTCTCCATTCAATTTTCATCTCGCGACGGAGTTTGTTCTTCATTTCGTTTTCTTCTCCTGCGCTGCGATCCCCAAGGCGACACGATCAACTGCATCAACATGCGGTGTTGGATGCTTGCCATCTGCGCCCCAATCGCGTTGAGGTTTCCAACCAAATCCGTCGCCAGGAATGCCACGACCAAGCCAGTGACCTCCGGTGATCGAGACGGATGAGGGTTGGGCGTCGAGGCCAGAGGGCGTCTTTGGAGCACGGGAGGCCCGATTGATGTCGGCGCAGTCGTTCGCCGACCACGCTGCGTTATAGCGGCGCATCTGTTCCGGTGAGTGCGGATGGTGCAGGAAGCGAGCATCTTCAGCCGCTCTCATTTTATCTCGCCATTCGGCGGTTGAACGTGCATCTGCCTCGGGGTCGTAAGGAGCTTGTGCACCCTCTAACTGCGCAATCTTCTTCTTCTGTGCAGCGAGTTCGGCGCGGAGTTGGGCGATTTCGGATTTGGAGGTCATCACACCACTCCGCGCTTGCCACCCGTGATCGAGCCCTCGCCAGGGTGAACGTCGCCCCAGGTTTGGTTGCGGGTGTGATGGATATTGGTCGCGGTCCTTGTGGGGCCTTCACCTTTTTGGATGACGTAGTCGGCGTGTTTGGTGTCATCTGAGTTCTTCAAACGATCAGCAACGCGTTGCGCCGGTCCACCTTTGCGGGGGTCGTATTTAACTTCGGGACAGGTCATGTTCGTTCTCCATTACCTTGAGCGGTCTGGGCCATATGGTGCGAGGGTGTCCTGGCTCTGTGGTGCAGGTTTGCCGGCAACGTCGCCCCATTGCTGTTGCGACCCTGTAGCGTGAATGGTGCGGGCTTTGCCCCTAGCATCGCCACCCTTCAGTGCGTTGGCGTTGCCAAACTCGGTTGGTTGGAAGTTGGTCCCTTTGTGAAAGATTTCACCACGGTAGTCGGTCGCTCTACGCTCTGTGATATGGTCCCCAACTTTGTTTCCGAGTTGTGAAACATAGCCGGGGTTGGTTGAGTAGCTACCCGATCCAGTGCGAACGGGTTTCTCAACACGCTTGTTCGAGGCAATGCCGCCTCCGGGTATATGTCCTCTTGCCATTGCCTCAGTCTCCTTGTGTTGCAGTTTCAAGTTCTTTCAGTAACTTCTCTTCAACATGACGGAATGCGTTCTCGACAGTGCGCCGAATGCCTTCCTTCCCGAGGATTTTTCTCAGTGGCGTCCCTATGGTCGCCCCTTCAATGAAGCGCATGACCTGAGAGGGTTTGCGCCTACATTCGTGGACGATTTCCGCCGCGAGGCACGACCACGAAAACAGCGCATGTTCAGTTGGGTTTTCGGCGATCTTCTTACCGATGTAGTTCAGTCGGGCGTCGGGGTTGCGGCTAGCGGTGAGCGCATACCTCCGTGGTACCTCAGCATATTCATTGTCTCTCTTGCCTAGCTTTATCTTCCTCTTGCTCAACTCTCTCCACAGTGCCCCATCATGTCGTGGCTCGACACTGTGCCACTTGGTGGCGATTATGTCGGCGTGGTCGGCGTACTGCGGATCACTTACGCACCACGCGGTGAAATCACTCAGCGAAATCCCTGCCCACTTGCACCCCATCAACAACTCGAACCACTGGTCATGTTTACCACGCCAATCCACAGCGGACATTCGATGTAGTGCGGCAGTGATGTCGGCGACGAGAATAGGATCATGCAGCGTGGGAGAGATAATTGATTTGCTGGGGTACCTCGGAGGTGCGGATTTCACTCCCATCGCCTCATCAAGCAACCAATTCGGCCATTCACAGATCGGATTGTCCTCGACTACGCGACCAGTAGAGGGCCACCAGATCGCATAGCCGCCATCGGCGCGGACATCGACGCCTTCGGCGATCTTCCCAGAAGAACAACCAAGGCCAGGGGCGTGCTTGAAGAGCAGGTGCAAACCCCGTTGCGTCTCGTGCGCCAGCGTTTGTGGGATCGCGTCGGCGTTCTGGTCGAACCACTTCCTTCCGGAAGGGTCGATGTCGAGAACGTCAAAGCCGCTCTTCGCGCCAGTCGCGAAACCAACTAGTGGCCAAACCTTCCATCCCCGCTGGCGCTTTGCGTCTTTGAAACCGTGCGCGGTCAGTGGTTCTTTCGCGAGGTTGCAGGGGAAGATCGGAAGGGTGGCGAGTCGCGGCGCGGCGGTCTATCAGCCTCGCGCCTATCAGCCTCGCGCGTAAGACCCGTCTTACATACCGAATTCGCGAAAGCTCGCGACCCCGCGAAAAATGATGCGGAACGAAGACAGCCCCCGAATGGCGACGAGCTGATCGGGGTCTAGTTAATTGGAAGAGCGGCAGCCAAGCTCACCCGGCGACGAGGCGCGGCGGATCGCGGCCAACGTGGCAGGGCTGCCAGAGCTATTGAGGGTATCATCAAGTGTGCTGTTTTTTGGCGCGCACCATCAGTCGCGGTGACTATGCGCCGGGATCACCCCATGACCAGTCCGGGAGTGCCTCTAGGGTGCCTTTACGTAAATAATTGATGAGCGTGTTGACGCCAACATTATCAGGCTTTTGTGCGCAGCCCACTTAGATTTATTTCTCGGAAAATTGTTTCAGGACAAATAACTTAAATTTCGTCGCGTTTCGGCTACTGCGTGGGCACTTGTTTGGAAGAAAACGTCACGTCTGGATAGTTGCTTTTCCGGAAAGAAGTCGCCATTTGAGCGAGGCGAGCCGGTCATCATGATTGTGACGAAGTGATCGAGCGAGCCGCTATTCGCGAGAGTACCGTAGTGAAAAAGCGAACCGCCTAAGCGAGAGTACCAATCTCGGAAGAGTGGAAGCGCCGTCGTAGCAAACGCTGCGGCGGCGTTCTGCTATGCGCTGGTGACCTTACAGTCTATTCACCTTCACTAGGATACACGATGGACGGCGGCCCGTGGCGCACCGGCAAACCCCCAAATAAAACAGATGTCACGCGCAATAGCGCGGCAACGCCGTCCGGCGGACCAAAAAAATTGGCCGCCAAGAATCTCTCGATTCAGGGCGGCCAAGTTTGTCAAAGGATAAGGCCGATGTATGCCCAGAAGTCAGGCCCGTCAAGGCCGTTGTTTGATCCTTTCAAAGAGCGTGAGCTGCTGAAACAGCACATCGCTCGCATCCGTTCCAACATCATCGCCAACATCGCCGAGGCGATCACCACCGCCATCAAGGCGGGCTGGATCACCACCGACCTCGCCGAGGCGTGGCTCGATGAAGAACTTGCCTACATCAACGAACCGGCACCGGCCGACCAAACGGAGGCCGCGTGATGAGTACGATCTACGATTTCCCCACCAGTGAGGCCAAGCAACAGCATCGGTTGAGGCTCATAACTGCCGCCGCACTTGCCGCAAAAAAGTTTCCGGAGGTGTCATTCATCGTGCCGAAATATATAGCACCAGGGCTGACGATTCTCGCTGGCCGCCCGAAGGTCGGAAAAAGTTGGATGGCGGCTAACCTTGCGATCGCGATCGCCACAGGTGGCTGTGCTCTCGGTACAGTCAGAGTTGAGCAGGGCGACGTTCTGTATCTGGCCCTAGAAGATAGCGAGCGGCGGTTACAGCGCCGCCTCGATCAAATGATACCGCTCGAACTGAAACCCGAACGGCTCCATTTCGCCACGGAGTGCAAACGCCTCGACGACGGCGGCCTCGATGCG
>Ga0187783_10002197_pt1 | contig 14528 bp, 11 predicted proteins | sample 1015_SJ02_MP02_2_FD_132471 | JGI IMG/M metagenome (GOLD analysis project Ga0187783, IMG submission 132471) | Tropical peat soil microbial communities from peatlands in Department of Meta, Colombia - 1015_SJ02_MP02_20_MG | ecosystem: Environmental > Terrestrial > Soil > Wetlands > Peat | place...
CCCCCGGTCCAGCCGCCAGGGTTCAAGCCAGTCTCGAACTCAGCAACCGCAGTGGGGGTGTGATCAGATGGCACCGCGTGAATCGTCCAACTCCCGAGCGGCTTGGGCCAGCCGGCGCGTGATTATCGCGGGCGCGGCGACCCTCGCACTCGCCGCGGCCGGCACCGGGACAGCTCTGGCCGTTCATGGCTCCCCCGCGCACAGCCATTGGGCCGGCAGCCGGGCGGCTGCCAGCGCTCGGCTGACCAATGAGAGCTGCACAGGACCGGAAGGAGCGGCCTACATAGCGCTGCCTGGTTATCAGGCCTTCGACGCCGTCAACACCGACAATTGCTACGTCGTCCAGCAATACAACGTGGGCGACCCGACCGTGCCCAGTAGCGTTAGCGGACCCGGTATCACGGACTTCAACTACTCCTCCACCGACGAGGGTCTGGCGCAGTATGGCGACAACCTGTACTTCGCCGACACCGGCAACGACACGGTCGCGGTGATCGACACCGCCAATCTCAACTACAACAACTACGAATTTCCGGAGGAGACGGTTATCAACGTGGGGCAGGACCCCGAGGGCGTGGCGGTGACCCCGGACGGCAGCCAGGTGTGGGTAGCCGACACCGGCCCGCAGACCGGCGGGCCATCGCTGGGCGGGATCAGCGTCATCTCGACGGCGACCGACACCGTGACCGGCAGCCTGAGCCTGTCGACCGACCCCAGGGAAATCGCCTTCTCGCCGGACGGGACCACCGCCTACGTGACAACGGGCAAGGGCCTCCTGGTCATTAACACCGCCACCCTCCAGGTGGTCGCCACGATTCCTGGTCTCGGGAATCCGCAGGACGTCGCCGTCTCGCCGGACGGCAGCACGGTCTACGTGACCAACACCGCCCGCGGTCTGGTGGACGTCATCAGTGCCGCCTCCGACACGGTCACGGGCGCCATCAGGGTCGGCCAGCTGCCGTGGGGGCTCGTGATCTCGTCCGACGGAAGCACGATCTACGTGGCTGACGGCGACTCCGACGCCATCTCGGTCATCAGCACGGCGTCTGACACAGTTACCGCCACGATTCCGGACGCGGGCGGCCCGGTCAGCGTGGCCCTCACCCCCGATGGCAGCAAGCTGTGGGTGGGCGGGCTCACCTCCGGCACCGTTTCGGTATTCAACACCGCCGATAACAGCTTCGTCGGCAGCTTCGACGTCGGCTACAACGAAGAGCCCAACTCAGGAGACGGTGAAGAGCCAACGGCCATCGTCATGACCACCACGCTGACTTCCGGCGGAAGCTAGCCCGATCGATAGAACCCAACGTGGCGCGCGTGACCCTGCCCTCCTCAGGCAGGGCCCCGCGCGTTCCTGGCCACCCGTCGAGAGGAGGTGTAATCTTGTAATTACCGCGGGAGCCAGGCTGCCCCCGGCACAGGAGTGACGATGACAGCAGAACCACTCGACGCATATTCGCAGGTCGTGGCCGGGGTTGCCGCGGAACTCACGCCCAAGGTGGCCAGTCTGCGGGTGCCCCACTCGGGCGGCGGAATGCGCGGTGAAGGGCTCGGTTCGGCGGTCATCTACACCCCGGATGGCTTCCTGCTGACGAACGCGCACGTCGTCGGGCGCTCCGACCATGGGAACGCGGTGTTCTCCGACGGCGCAAGCGCCGCGTTCCGGGTGGTGGGCGCCGATCCGCTCTCGGACCTGGCGGTCGTCCGGGTCGACAGCTCCACGCCGAACCCGGCCGTCCTCGGCGAAGCCGACGACCTGGTCGTCGGCCAGCTCGTCGTGGCGGTCGGCAGCCCGCTCGGGCTGACCGGCTCGGTCACCGCGGGCGTAGTGAGCGCGCTCGGCCGGTCGCTACCGACGCAGGCGGGCAGCAACAGCCGCGTCGTGGAAGACGTCATCCAGACCGACGCCGCCCTCAATCCCGGCAACTCGGGCGGTGCGCTGGCCGACTCGCGGGCCCGGGTCGTCGGCATCAATACCGCGGTGGCCGGCGTCGGGCTGGGCCTGGCCGTGCCGATCAACGCGACGACTCGCAAGATCATTGCGACCCTCATGCGAGACGGCCGGGTGCGCCGCGCTTACCTCGGCGTCGTCAGCGTGCCGTTCCCGCTGCCCGAGCCGCTGCGAGCCCGATTCGGCCGGACTGCCGGGCTGCGCGTCGTCGAGGTGGTACGGGGTGCGCCCGCTGACCGGGCCGGCCTGCGGGCTGGCGACCTGCTGGTGACCGCTGGCGGCGCGCCGGTGACCCGGGCCCAGGACCTGCAGAAGCTGATGTTCAGCGAGGCGATCGGACGGCCGCTCGCGATTACCGTGCTGCGCAACGGCGCGCTCGTCGACGTCATCGCCGAGCCAACACAGCTGGTCGCCGCCTAGCGCCGGCGCCGACGCCGGGCCGGGCGTCACACGTTGGACGCGATAGAGCCGCCGTCCACCTGGTACGCCGCTCCGGTGATGTAGGCCGCCTGCGCGGAGGCGAGAAACGTCACCAGGCTGCCAAGCTCGGCTGGCTCGCCCAGCCGGCCCACCGGGATCGAAGCGCCCATCGCCGCCAGCCGGGTGGTCACCTCCGCGGCGGGTAGCCCCGCGAGCGAGGCGAGAATGCGGTCGGTGCGGAACGCTCCCGGCAGCACCAGGTTCACGGTGATGCCGTCCCTGGCCAAGCCGGGCGCGAGCGCCTTCATCAGACCGGCGAGGCCCGGCCGGAGCCCGTTGGACAGATCGATACCGGCGACCGGCTGCTTGACCGAGCTCGACTGGATGCCGATGATCCGCCCCCATCCGCGCTCGCGCATGAGCGGGGTGACCGCCCGCACGAAGCGCACGAAGCCGAGCGTGACGAGCTCGAAGGCGGCCACCCAGTCGTCGTCGGTAAAGTCCGCGAACACCCCGCGCGGCGGCCCGCCGGAGTTGGCCACCAGCACGTCCACGCCGCCGAAGCGCTGCACCGTAGCTGCGACGACGTCCTCGATCCCGGCCGCGGTGGCCAGGTCAGCGGGCACCGCGAGCACCTGCGCGCCGGTCGCCTCCCGGATCTGTGTCGCGGCGGCCGCCAGGTCGGCCGAATTTCGAGCGCAGATGGTGACCTGGGTGCCCTCCGCGGCGAGCGCCAGCGCGCAGGCCTTGCCGAGGCCCTTGCTGGCGGCCGCGACGATCGCGGTCTTGCCCGTCAGACCCAGGTCCATCTGCTACTGCCCGGCCTGCGGCGGCTCGGAACTTGCGGTGGTGCCGACCGCGGTGCCGTCGGCCGCTCGTCGGCGGGCGGGCTCGCGGCCGGCGGGCTGCTTGGCCCTCGGCCGCGGTGTCATCGCGGGGATAGGGTGCTTGCTCGGCTTGCCGGCCGTGAGGGTGACTGGCGCGCCGTGGTGGCTGAGTTCGAGCGGATCACCCTCCACCAACAGGTAACTGGCCGACTTGTGCTGGAACTCGACGCGCAGCCGACGGCTCTGGACGACGATGGTGAAGGCCAGCCGGGACAGTCCATCGGGCAGCCTGGGCGCGAACCGCACGCCGCCGGATTCGTAGCGCGCGCCGCCGAACCCGGCGATGAGCGCCACGTACGTGCTGGCTAGCGACGCGAGGTGCAGGCCGTCCCTGGTGTTGTGCTCGAGATCGTCGAGGTCTATTAGCGCCGCCTCGCCCAGATAGTCGAAAGCCAGATCCAGCTCGCCCACCTCAGCAGCCAGGACCGCCTGCGTTCCGGCTGACAGCGAGGAGTCGCGCACGGTCAGCGCCTCGTAGTAGTCGAAGTTCCGCGCCTTCTGTTCGGCGGTGAAGGCGTCAGCGCAAGTCTGCATCGCGAGCACCAAATCAGGCTGCTTGACTACCTGCTTGCGGTACAGGTCGAAGTACGGATAGTGCAGCAGCAGCGGATAGTGGTCGGCAGGCGTACCCGCGAAGTCCCAGACCTGGTGCCCGGTGAACCCGGCCGCCTGCTGGTGCACGCCGAGCGCGTCGTCGTACGGCACGAACATTGCGGTCGCCGCGTCCCGCCAGGCTGCCGCCTCCTCCGAGTCGACGGCGAGGTCACGCGCGCGGTCTGGGTAGCGCTCGGCCGCATCGGCTGCGGCAAGCAGGTTGTGCTGAGCCATGAGGTTCGTGTAAACGTTATCGTCCGCGATCGCGCTGTACTCATCCGGCCCGGTGACACCGTCGATGTGAAACCGGCCGTCGGCGTCGTGGTGGCCAAGCGATCGCCACAGCCGCGCGGTCTGCACCAGCAGCTCCACGCCGGTGTCGCGTTCGAAGTTGGCGTCCCGCGTCGCGGCGATGTACCGCGTGCAGGCAGTGGCGATGTCGGCGTTGATGTGGAACGCCGCCAGGCTCGCTGGCCAGTAACCCGAGCTCTCCTGGCCGTCGATCGTTCGCCACGGAAACGCAGCCCCGGCGAAACCAAGCTCGGCTGCCCGCTGCAACGCGGCGGGCAGCGTCTTCTGGCGCCAGCGCAGCGCGCTGGCGGCCGCGTCCGGCGCGGTGAACGTGAGCAGCGGCAGCACGAACATCTCGGTATCCCAGAACGTGTGTCCGTCGTAGCCGGGGCCGGTCAGGCCCTTCGCGGGGATCGGGCGATCCTCGCCGCGCGCGCCGGCCTGCAGCACGTGGAACAGCGCGAACCGCACCGCCTGCTGGATCTCCGCGTCACCGTCCACCTGAACGTCGGCCCGGTCCCAGAACTCCGCCAGATAATCGCGCTGGGCTGTCACGAGTCCGTCCCAGCCGGCCTGCCGGGCCGAGCTGAGCGCCGCCCAGACCTGGTCGCGGACCGCTTCCAGCGACCGCACGCCCGACCAGCCGTATGCGACGAACTTGACCAGCCGCAGTCGCTGACCAGGTTCGAGCATGGTGGCGACGGTCACGATGCCGGCATCGTGGGTGAGGCGGCTGTCGGTGCGCAGGTCGCTGGGACCGTCGATCACGTGATCCATGGCGGCACCGACGCGCAGACCGCTGTGCTGCGTCCGGTGCACGAGCGCGACGGCCAGCCTGTCGTGATGCTGATACTCGGCCACGAGCGGGTGCTCAAGCACCGCCGCGGCGCGCGGATCGCCGTCGGACGGGGGTAGCTGCTCATTGGCCAGCAGCTCAGACTGGACGGAGACCTGAATTCCCGCCCCGACCGGCGCAACCTCATACATGATGGCCGCCACGGCGCGATGGGAGAACGACACCAGCCGCTGCGAGACGACGCGCACCGCCTCGTTCGCCGGCGACACCCATTCGACGTGCCGGGTCAGCAGGCCGGACCGGAAGTCGAGCACCCGCTCGTGCGACCGCAGGCTGCCGTACCTGACATCGAACGGCTCGTCATTCACAAACAGCCGGACGAGCTTGCCGTTCGTGACGTTGATGACAGTCTGACCCGACCTGGGCCGGCCATAGGACTGCTCCGAGAAAGGCAGCGGCCGTTCCTCGTAGACGCCGTTGAGGTAACTGCCGGGCAGCCCGCGTGGCTCGCCCTCGTCGAGTACGCCACGCCAGCCGAGATGACCGTTGGCCAGCGCGAATACCGACTCGGTCTGGGCCAGCGTGTAAAGGTTCAGCCCGGTTTCCTTCAGGGCCCACGGGTCGAGGCTGAACTCCGCTTGCTTGATCAGAGCAGGTCCTCCAGATCTTTCACGACCACGTCGGCCCCGTGTCGGCGGAGCGCGTCTGCCTGCCCAACGCGGTCAACCCCGACGACGAAGCCGAACTGGCCGGCCCGCCCGGACTCGACTCCGGCCAGCGCGTCCTCGAACACGGCGGCCGCGTCCGGTGCCAGGTTGAGCGCCTTCGCCCCGGCCAGGTAGGAGTCCGGCGCGGGCTTGCCGCGCAAGTGCTCGGCCGCAGCGACAACGCCGTCGATGATCGCCTCGAACATGTCCTGAAGGCCCGCGGCGGCGAGCACGTCCTTGGTGTTAGCGCTCGACGACACCACGGCCCGGTGCAGGCCAGCCTGGCCCGCGGCCTGCACGTACCGGACCGAGCCCGGGTAAGCCTGCACGCCGTCGGTGCGCAGCTTGCGGAGCAGGATCTGGTTCTTGGCGTTGCTGAGGCCGTTAATGGTCGGCGTGCCGGGCGGGTCATCGGCATGCCCGGTCGGCAGGTGGATACCACGAGATGTCAGGAACGACTCCGTTCCCTCCTCCCGAGGCTTTCCATCCACGTAGTCGTCATAGTCGCGGACCGGATCAAACGGAACGTATCTTTCACCGGTCGCTTCGGCTCGTTTGCGCAGGAAGTCGTCGAACATCTCCTGCCAGGCGGCGTCGTGCACGCTCGCGGTCTGCGTCAGCACCCCGTCAAGGTCGAACAGGCAGCCGCGGATGTTGTCCGGTAGTCCAAGCACGCCCCCACACTACGAGTACTCCAAATCTTCGCCGGCCTTGGCCAACCCATCTCGCCAGGCGGAAGTGTGACCTTGCTGCCTCGTTAACACGGCTCTAACATCAGCACACCCTGCCGCAGAAAAGGCAGGTTTCTGCCGTCCCCACATCAAGTGGAAGACAGGTGCCAATGTACGGATTGCTTTCAAGAACGCGAGTCATCGTTGCGGTTGCAGCAGCAACGGGCCTCGCCACGCTGGCGGGCTTCGGTACCAGCAGCGCCGCGGCCAGCACGTCCTCCAGCAGCGCCGCCGTCAAGACGTCGGCCTGCGGCACCAAGCCAGGAGTGAAGGCGACCGGGACGCCGATTGTGCTCGGCAGCATCGTCACCGACCAGCCTGGCACGTCCTTTACCGACATTCCTGACATGGTGAACGCGTATTTCACGTGCGTCAACGACAACGGCGGCGTCAACGGCCACCCGATCCACTACTACATCGAGACCGAGCAGACCAACCCGGCGCAGATCGCCGCCGACGCCAAGCAGCTCGTGCAGACCGACCACGTGCTCGGCATCGTCGGCAACACCAGCATCATCGAGTGCTCGGTGGACTCCAGCTACTGGAAGTCGCTCGGCTACTACGTGATCGCCTCCGGCATCGCGCCGGAGTGCTACGGGACGCCCAACTTCGCGGACGTGAACATGGGCCCGCGGTACAGCTCCGACGGCGCCGTCCAGTACGCGCTCGCGAAAGGCATCAAGAAGATCGTGTTCGACCAGTCGAACGTGCCCGGCACGGGATACATCGCGGCCGGCCCGAACGCGCTCGCGGCTCAGGCGCACGCGTCGATCGTGCAGCTGACCGAGGACGTGCCGATCACCAACGCCGACTCGGTCGCGATCAAGGAAGTCGACGACGCCGGGCCGGACGGCGCGGTGATACTCAACTTCACCCCGCCCGACGCGCTGGTGATCCTGCAGGCCGCGCAGTCGCTCGGCATCGTGGATCACGTGAAGATGTGGGGCTGCTCCACGCCGTGCAACACCGACTTCCTGGCCCAGTCCCTGGGCGCGACCTGGAACCACAAGCTCTACGTCAACGCCGAGCTGACCCCGCCCGACTCCGCGAACACCCCGACGATGAAGCTGTACAAGGCCATCTTGCAGCAGTACGGCCTCACCGGCCCGGACAAGGTCACCGGCGGCATCGGCAGCTTCAGCCAGATGGGCTTCACCGAGGCGGAGATCGCGGTGCACGCGCTGGAAAGCATCAAGGGCGCCTACACGGTCAAGAGCGTCAACGCCGCGTTCAAGGGCGTGAAGAACTTCGAGACCGGGATGCTGTGCCAGAAGTGGACCTTCGGCAACTACCCCACCCACATCGCCAACAACGAGGACTACACAGTCACCGTCGAGAACGGCAAGATGCTCACCGCCCAGGGCTGCACGCAGATATCGGCGGTGGACCCGCAGATCGCCGGCTACCGGCATCACGCCGGCCTCGCGCCGCTCGACCCCACGGCGTGAGCCCGAGTCGGTGATGCGAGCAGAGTTCTCGAGGTAACCACACGATGCCGAGCTGGCAGGAGTTCCAGCCGTTCATCGTGACCGGTCTCGCCCTCGGGGGGGTCTACGCCCTCTCGGGGGTGGGACTGGTCGTCCTCTACCAGGCCACCGGCGTGGTCTACCTGGCCTTCGGCGCGGTGGGCGCGACGGGCGCGCTCATCGCCTGGTCGCTCATCAGCGTCAGCCTGCCCGGCTGGCTCGCCTGGCTGGTCTGCATCGCGTTCAGCGGCGCGCTGACGCTGGGCTACGGCATGGTCTTCGGCCCGCTGCTAGCCCGGCGCACCCCGCTCGTGAAGGCGACCGCGACCCTCGGGCTGCTGCTCATCCTTTACGGAGCAATGGACCTGCTGTGGACGACCAGCGGCGGTGAGGTCCGCTCGCTCACCCTGCCAACCGACGCCCACAAGTTTTCCATCGCCGGGGTCCAGATCACCTATACCCAGCTGATCGGGCTGGTGATCGGCGTGGTGATCACGCTCGCGACCGCGGCGTTCCTACGCTCCACCAAGCTGGGCACGGCCATGCGGGCGATGGCGAACGACCGCGAGATCACCGCCACGCTCGGCGTGCCGGTTCGGCGCGTCGAGGCCGCCGCGTGGCTCGGCTGCGGGGTGCTGGCGGGAATCGCGGGGCTGCTGCTGGCCGACATGGTCGCATTGGACGCGACCACGCTGACGTTCCTGGTGATCTCGTCGCTGGCGGCGGCGCTCATCGCCCGGCTGCGCTCGGTCACCCTGACCTTCGCCGCCGCGCTCCTGGTCGGTCTCGTACAGAACCTGATGGTGCCGATTCCGTCCCTGAGCAACTACAACAACATGGCGCCGTTCGTGCTTGCTGTGCTCGCGCTGCTGGCCCTGTCGCGCCGCAGCGTGATCGCGCTGTCCCGCGAGGAGGTCTAGTGCTCGACGTGGCGGGCCGAACCGCCAGCGCGCCACAGCCGGGGTCACTGCTGCGGCGGCCGAGTCCCGGGGCGCTGATCCGGACCGTCGTGATCGTCGTCCTGGTCCTGTTCACGCTGCTGGCGCTGCCGCAGTTGCTGAGCCTGTACTACGTCGACTACATGACCCAGGTGGCGGTTTACGCCATGGTCGCGCTCGGCCTGGGGGTGCTGGTCGGCCGCGTCGGCCTGATGTCACTCGGCCAGATCGCGGTGCTCTCGGTCGGCGCCTGGTCCGCCGCCCGGCTGCTGTTCGGCACCAGCCAGCCGTTCCCGCTCGTGCTAGTCGAGGCTGGCCTGATCACGATGGTGCTCGGCACCGTGCTGCTGCTGCCCGCCCTGCGGCTGCGCGGCCTGTACCTCGCGCTGATCACGCTCATGCTGGCGAGCGCCGTCTACGTCGTGCTCTTGACGCTGAACTTCCCGAATGGCGGGCACGGCTTCACCGGCTACAACGGCAACCAGATCCATATCCCGCCCATCCGCCGGCCGAGCATCGCGACCTCCGATCCGGCCTACTTCCGGTACGCGGTGGTCGTCGCCGTGCTGATGTTTGCCCTCGTCGCCATCCATATCAGGACCCGCCCGGGCCGCGCGTGGGCCGCCATCAGGCAGAGCGAGCCGGCCGCCCTCGCGGCTGGCATCAACACCACGCTGTACAAGCTCTGGGCGGTCGCCCTGGCGTCGTTCGTCACCGGCGTGGCCGGCGGCGTGCTGGCGGGCGCGGTGCACTACCTGTACTCGGACGACTTTCCCGCCTACACCTCGATCACCATCCTCGCCGTGGTGCTGATGGGCGGCGCGTACAGCCTGTGGGGCGCCATCGTCGCCGCGCTGCTCATGCAGCTGCTGCCCGCCCTGCTGAACAACTGGGGCGTGTCCAACGACTGGCTGACGATCCTGTTCGGCATCGGCGTCGTGTTTACCCTCACGACCGCGCCGCGCGGCATCGCCGAACAGTTCCCCAAGGACATGGCCAGGCTGGGCGGCCTGCTGGTGCGACTGGTCCGCCGTGGCAAGCCCGGGCCCGCCGGAACGCCCGAGCCCGTGTCCGCGCCAGCACCCGCGGCGGCTAGTGAGGCTGAGGCGCCATGATCGAGGTCGAGAACCTCACCGTCCGGTTCGGCGGCGTCACGTCGTTGAACCGGATGAGCGTCAGCTTCGAGTCCGGCACCTGCGGGTTGATCGGACCGAATGGAGCCGGCAAGACCACCTTCTTCAACGTGCTCAGCGGGTTCGTCCGGCCAGCCGGCGGGTCGATCCGGGCATTCGGCGACGACCTGCTCTCGATCGTCCACTACCGGCGCGCTCGCTGGGGGCTGCGCCGCACGTTTCAGACCGAGCAGGCGATCGAAGAGCTGTCGGTTTACGACAACGTCGCACTCGTGCACGAGCACGCGGGCAAGTCCGGCGGGTCACGGCGCGCCGACGTGCTCGACGCGATCTCGTTTGTGGGCCTGGACGCCGATCCCGCGGCGAAGGTCGGCGGTCTCGGCGTCGGCCAGCGGCGAATGGTTGAGGTCGCGAGGGCCGTCGTCGGCCACCCGAAGCTCGTGCTTCTCGACGAGCCGGCCGCAGGGCTGCCGGACGCCGAGACCAGCGGCCTGGCGGACGTGATCCGGCAGATTCCGGCGCGCACCGGCGCGCTGACGATCCTGGTCGACCACGACATGAGCCTGGTGTCGGCGTGCTGTGACACAACCGCCGTGCTGGACTTCGGCGAGCTCATCGCGTCCGGCCCGACGGCGCAGGTGCTGCGGGATGAGCGCGTCATGCGCGCGTATCTGGGAACGGCGGAGGTCGGGTGAGCGAGCCGGTAGACGGGAACGGGGTGCTGGAACTCCGCGGCCTCACGGTCGAGCGCGGTAACCGGGCCGTGATCAGGGACGTCTCGCTGGAGATCCCCGCGGCCGACGTGACCGCACTGCTCGGCCCCAACGGGGCGGGCAAGTCGACGCTAGTGCTGGCCGTCGGCGGCGTGCTGCGCCCGCTGGCCGGTTCGGTGCAGATGAACGGCCTCGATCTGGTTCGCCAGCGCCCCGAGATGATCCGGCGGGCCGGCGTCGCGATCGTGCCCGAGGGCCGCAGGCTGCTGCCCGACCTGACGGTCGACGACAACATCAAGGTGGCGGCGTATTCGCTGTCGGCCGAAGCGGCCAAGACCGGGCGGAGCCGGGTGCTCGAGTTGTTTCCTGAGCTATCCCGTCGGCTGTCCGCGCCCGCCCGCGCGCTGTCGGGAGGTGAGCAGCAGATGCTCGTGCTCGCGCAGGCCTTGATCTCCGCCCCGCGATACCTGCTGATCGATGAGCTCTCGCTGGGCCTGGCCCCGGTGATCATTAACCGGCTGATACCAACCATCAGAGAGGTCGCAGCCGGAGGCATCGTCGTCCTGCTGATCGAGCAGTTCGCGGCCGTCGCGCTGGCGCTCGCGACCAGGGCCTACATTCTTGAGGGTGGCCGGATTCGGTTCTCCGGCCCGGCGAGCCAGCTGCGTGACGAGCCCGAACTGCTTCGATCGGCGTACCTCCTGCGCGGGAGCAAGGAGTCGCCCGCGGTCGAGTGATCGCCGCTAGCTCCGTCCTCTGTGCTGTCGCACAACGCAGGAATCCTGCCATCTGACGGCAAGGCAGACCGTGCTGACAGGACATCTGCGGTAGTGTGCCACTAGGGAGCACGCGCAGGCATCTAGAGTTTGTGTCCTGACACAGTGTCATCCTGACACAGCGCAGGGCCAGTCGGCAGACGCAGGGCAATTCGGCGGTGGCGGTCTCGGTTATGTCGCAGATAGACGCCTCACACGCGGCCCGCCCCGCTTCGGTGGTGGTGGACGAGCGGGCCGTCCAGCGCGAGAACGCGCTGCTGCGCGAGCTGGTGACGGTTTACCAGCACCTGACAGGCCTCACCCTGCAAGACGCGGACGTATCCACGGTGCTCCAGTTGCTCGCCGCCCGCACCGCCGCGACCGTCGCGGTAGTCAGTCGCGGGCTCGAGGTCCTTGCCGCAGCCGGGCCAGACCTGTCCGACGACGAGGTGGCCAAGAACGTCAGGGACTATGTGGCCGCCCGGCGGCTTGGCACCGTGCTCAACAGCACCGCCCAAACCCGCCGATCGCTGCGGTTGCCCGACACCGCCGACTCGGCGGGGGTCATCGTGGCGCCGATCCTCGTGGGCGACGACGTGCCGGCCTACCTGCTTACCTTCACCAAAGCCGGCGCCGACGGCGGCGATATGAGCCTGCTGGTGACCGAGCACGCCGCGACGATCTGCGGGGTCATCCTCGGTCGTGAGCGAGTCGTCGCGGCGGCTGCCCGGCAAGTACGCGACGACCTGGTCGAGGGGCTGCTGCTTGGCACCAGTCACGGCAACGGGGAGGTCGGCCGGTGGGCCCGCCACCTCGGCTACGACGCCAGCCGCGAGCACCGCATCCTGGCCGTCGCCATCGAGGCGACCGGGTCCGCTGGCGCTTCCGGCAGCGCCGCCGCGCTCTGGAAGCGGGTCGCGACCGCGATCGACCACTTCTTTGCGTCGCGGATGCCCGGCGCGATCATCGCCATCCGCGAGGGCGAGGTGGTGATCGTCGTTCCCGAGCCCGACGGCCTCGCTGGTTCGTTGCCGCGAGTCAGCACCGCGGCGACCGCGGGGGGATCGTCCTCCCGAGTCGGCCCGGCGGCGGGATCGTCCTCGCGAAGCGGCACCGCACCCGGCATCGAGGCGATCCGGCTGAGCACGACCTGCCTAGCCCGGATGCGAGACCTGTTCCCCGAGGCCGTGGTGACCATCGGCATCGGCGGGTCATGCCGTGACCCGGCCGAGATCGCCCGTTCCTATGGGCAAGCTCGGCGGACCATCGACGCCGTCGTCCGGCTCGGCCGGCAAGGCCAGGCGGTCGCGTTCGAGGACCTCGGCATTCACCGGCTGCTCCTTCAGGTCCCCGACCTGAAGGAGCTGAAGTCGTTCGCGAGCGAGATACTTGGCGATCTGGATCGGCAGGATCCGCAGCGTGGTGCCGAGCTGCTAGCGACGCTGGCCTGCTATTTCCGGGAGAACAACAGCCCGCAGCGGACGGCCCAGAGCCTGCACGTGCACCCGAACACCGTCGCCTACCGGATCAGGCGGGTGCAGGAGATCACCGGATTGCGTCTGGACACCTACCGCGACCGGCTGATGGCCCAGGTCGCGATCGAGATCGTGGCCGCTACCGAGGGCGGGATGGACGTGCTGCACGGGCCCGAACGGGTGCCGCGATGACCGCCGCAGACCGGGTGACGCCACTCGACCTGAGGACGGCTCTGCACGAGCGCGTCCTGATCTGCGACGGCGCGATGGGGACCATGCTGCACGCGGCCGGGAACTCACTGGATCGCGCGCTCACCGAGCTCAACCTGTCTAACCCCGGCCTGGTGAGCACCATCCACGAGAGCTACCTCAGCGCGGGCGCGGACGTCATCCTCACCAACACCTTCGGAGCAAGCCGGCTGCGGCTCGCCGAGCAAGGCTTCGGTGACCTGGTCGCGGAGATTAACGAGGCCGGCGTGCGGCTTGCCCGACGAGCGCGGGACGCGGCGGGGCGGCCGGTGTTCGTGGCCGGCTCGGTGAGCCCGGCCGTGACCCCGAGCCTGCGCCGCCGGGTCGAGCGAGCCGTGCGGGTCGAGGCGCTCCGCGAGCAGATCGAGCTGCTGGACCGCAGCGGCGTCGACGCCATCATCCTGGAGACGTTCGGATACCTGGAGGAACTGGCCGAGGCCGTGGCGGTCGCCGCCGAGATCTCCGCGCTGCCGATCATCGCCCAGGCGACGTTCGCCGCCGACGGTCGAACCCTCGGCGGCGAGAGCCCGCGCGAGGTCGGCGAGGTGCTGACCGGTCTGCCGATCGCGGCGCTGGGCACCAACTGCACGCTCGGTCCACAGGGCGCGCTGTCGGTCATCGAGGCGCTCGTGCCGCACACCCGGCTGCCAGTCAGCGCGCAGCCCAACGCCGGGCTGCCGCGCCGGGTCGACGGGCGCCGGTTCGAGTACAGCGCCGACGACGCCTACTTCGCCCGGTACGCCCGGCGTCTCGTCGAGGCCGGCGCGACGCTGGTCGGCGGGTGCTGCGGCACGACGCCGTCCCAGATTCAGGCCGCGGCCGCCGAGATAGCCGGCATGCCGCCGGTGCGGATGCGGCCAGCCGAGGCCCGGTCGCAGCAGCGCGCGGAGACCCAGGTCACGCTGTCCCCAGGCGGCGGACTCAGCGGACACCTCACGGCGGGCAGATTTGCGGTCGCGGCCACGCTCGCCGCACCGCTCGGCGGCACCGCCGACGAGGCCGCCGAGCAGGCAGCCCGGCTGCGCGAGCGCGGGATCGAGACGTTCTTCCTCGCCTCCCGGCCGAGCCCGCGCGCGCAGCTCAGCTCGATCGATCTGGCCTTTCAGCTGCAGCAGCGGGTCGAGGTCGAGGCGATCGCCACGATGACCACCTGGGACAAGACCATCATGGCGCTGCAGGCGGACCTGCTCGGCGCGAGCGCGCTCGGCATCAGGAACATCGTCTGCGAGACCGGCAACCCGCCGCTGCTCGGTGACTATCCGAACGTCGACGGCATCTGGGACGTTGATTCAGTCGGCCTGGTCGAGATGGTAGCCGGGCTGAACAAGGGCATCGACTGCAACGGCCTGCCGCTCGCGACCCGGACCGCGTTTCTGCCCGGCGCGCGGTTCAACCCTGGCGCGGCAGACCTGGACGCAGAGA
>Ga0187783_10002198_pt1 | contig 14520 bp, 18 predicted proteins | sample 1015_SJ02_MP02_2_FD_132471 | JGI IMG/M metagenome (GOLD analysis project Ga0187783, IMG submission 132471) | Tropical peat soil microbial communities from peatlands in Department of Meta, Colombia - 1015_SJ02_MP02_20_MG | ecosystem: Environmental > Terrestrial > Soil > Wetlands > Peat | place...
CACCGTTATGGGAAAACGGTCGCGCTCAACGATCTCACGCTAGAGATTCCTGCGCAGTGCATGGCTGGGTTGATCGGGCCGGACGGGGTCGGGAAATCCACCTTGCTCGCGCTCATCGCCGGGGTTCGCAAGATTCAAGCCGGCAAAGTCATGGTGCTCGACGGAGACATGGTGGATGAGCACCACCGCAGAGCGAGTTACGGCCGCATTGCTTACATGCCGCAAGGGCTTGGCCGCAATCTCTATCCGACGCTCAGCGTTTTCGACAACATCGACTTCTTCGGCCGCTTGTTCGGCCAAGGCGCGGCCGAGCGGCACACGCGCATTGACGAGCTTCTGAAGGCTACCGGACTCGACCCGTTTGCCGGTCGACCCTGCGGCAAGCTCTCGGGCGGCATGAAGCAAAAAGCCAGCCTGTGCTGCTCGTTGATGCACGATCCGGATCTGCTCATTCTCGATGAGCCCACGACTGGCGTCGATCCGCTCTCGCGACGCCAATTCTGGGAACTGATCGATTCGATACGTGCGCGCCGGCCGCATATGAGCGTGATTGTTGCAACCGCCTATATGGACGAAGCGAGCCGATTCGATTGGCTCGCCGGAATGGACGACGGCAAGGTCATCGCTCACGGCGCGCCGAAAGAAATCCTCGCCGAGGCGAAAAAGACCACACTCGACGATGCCTTCATTGCGCTGCTTCCACCAGAAAAGCGCGGCCAGCATCAGGAGGTCATCGTGCGGCCGCGCGCCGAGACCGATGACAAGACGCCAGCGATCGAGGCGGAAGGGCTGACGCGCCGGTTCGGTGATTTCGTCGCCGTCGATCACGTGAGCTTTCGCATCGGACGCGGCGAGATTTTCGGCTTTCTTGGCTCGAATGGCTGCGGAAAAACCACAACCATGAAAATGATGACGGGGCTACTACCCGTCACCGAAGGCTCCGCCAAATTATTCGGCAAGCCGATGGCCGCCGACGACATGGAGGCGCGGCAAAACGTCGGCTATATGTCGCAGGCGTTCTCGCTCTACAGCGAGCTTACCGTGCGGCAGAATCTCGAGCTGCATGCGCACCTTTACCATCTTCCTTCAAATGAGATCGAAGGTCGAATCAAAGAGCTGCTCGAACGCTACGACCTGAATGCCGTCGCCGATGCAAAGCCGGAAAGCCTGCCGCTTGGAGTCAAGCAGCGACTGCAGCTTGCGGTGGCCGTGCTGCACCGACCGCCCATGCTCATTCTCGACGAGCCCACCTCAGGTGTAGACCCAGTCGCGCGCGATTCTTTCTGGCGCACGCTTATCAATCTCTCCCGCAATGACGGCGTGACCATTTTCCTGTCGACCCACTTCATGAACGAAGCCGAACGATGCGACCGCATCTCGCTAATGCACCAAGGGCGGGTGCTCGCTGTTGGCGCGCCGAAGGAGCTGGTCAAAAAGCGCGGCAGCCCTACCCTGGAAGACGCCTTCATCTCCTATCTGGAGGAAGCAGCCGAAGCCGGAGAAAAAAAGAAGGCTCAAGTGGTGCCGCAAGCTTCGGTGCCGGCCGCCGAGCGCCCCCCAGTGCTTCAGGCGGCCACACAAAGAGCTAAAGCCGTTCCATCGCGCGCTTCCAGGCGGTTCGATCCGCGACGTCTCTGGGCTTATGCCCGGCGCGAAACGATGGAGCTTTTGCGCGATCCCATCCGGCTGGCATTCGCCTTCATCGGTCCTGTGATTCTGATGTTCGCCATGGGCTATGGCATCACCTTCGACGTCGAGAATCTTAAATATGCCGCCTTCGATCAGGACCAGACACCGGAAAGCCGGAGACTCCTCGAAAGTTTTTCCGGCTCTCGTTATTTCACTGAGCAGCCTCCGATCAGCTCCACGACGGAACTGGAGCGACGCATGCAGAGCGGGGAGCTGGCAGTCGCCGTTGAAATTCCGTCAGGCTTCGGCCGCGATCTTGCGAACCTGCATTCGCCCGAGGCCGCATTCTGGATCGACGGCGCCATGCCGTTCCGGGGCGAGACGACGAAAGGGTACGTCAGCGGCTTGCTGCTGCGATATGCGCAGGACCTCGCTGTCGAGCGGCTTGGCCCCAACCCTGCATCTAACGTCTATGTTGGGAGCGTCAACATCGAAAATCGCTTCCACTATAATCAAGCTTTCAAGAGCGTCTTCTCCATGGTTCCGAGCGTCATTGTGATAATGCTGGTTCTGATCCCGGCAATCATGGCGACCATCGGCGTAGTTCGCGAGGTGGAGACCGGCTCGATCGCCAATTTTCGCTCCACGCCGATCAGTAAATCCGAATTCCTTCTGGGCAAGCAGTTCCCCTATGTCGTCGTTGGGATGCTGGCGCTCGTCCTTCTGGTGCTGATGGCGTTTTTCGTTTTTCACGTGCCCGTCAAGGGATCCTTCGGCGCCCTCGCACTTGGGACTTTGCTCTATGTTTTCGCCACTTGCGGTTTCGGGCAGCTCATCTCTACTTTCACCAAGACCCAGGTCGCGGCGGTCTTCGCCACTTCGGTCATCGCCATCATCCCCACAGTGAACTTTTCAGGCCTACTCGTGCCGGTGTCCTCCCTCACCGGCGCGGGAAGACTGATTGGCTTGATGTTTCCAATGGCCTGGTTTCAGCCGATCAGCGTCGGCACCTTCACCAAAGGACTGACCTATTCTGATCTTTGGTCTAATGCGCTCGCCCTTGCCGGCTTCGCGGTCGCCTACTTCATTGCCGCCCTTATAGTGTTACGGAAGCAGGAGCGCTGAAAATGTCGGCAGCGAGCGATACCTCAGGGACCCGGGATTCGACACCGACGCCAACAGCGACCAATGCAAAGCAGCCCCGGAGTCATCGGTTCGCTAACTTGCGGCTGCATGTAGCCAACATCTTCCGGCTGCTGATCAAGGAGCTGCGAAGCTTCCGCTCCGACCCTATCATGTTGGCTCTTGTTGCTTACGCCTTCACCGTCGCGATCTATGCTGCGGCCACCGGCGCCTCCACCGAGGCGACCAATCTCGCGGTTGCAGTTGTCGACGAGGACCATTCCGACCTATCGCGCCGCATTGCGGATGGCCTTACACCGCCGACGTTCCAGCCGGCGGTACAGCTTGCAGCGAAGCAAATCGACCCAATGATGGACTCGCAACGTGTCAGTTATGTCATTGAGATCCCGCCAAACTTCGAGTCGGATATTCGCGCCGGTCGACAGGCTTCGGTTCAAATTGATGTCGATGCCACCGCGGCTGCCCAGGCCTTCAATGGGATGACTTACATCCAGAATGTTATCAATGATTATGTGACGGAGTTCATCGTCGGTCGCGAAGCAGGAATCGCTCCACTGGCCAAGGTGGTTATCCAGGCCAAGTTCAATCCGAATTTGAAATCGAGCTGGTTCACCTCGGTGATGCAGATCATCAGCAATCTCACGATGATTACGGTCATTCTGACTGGCGCCGCGCTCATTCGGGAGCGCGAGCAGGGCACGGTCGAGCATCTGCTGGTAATGCCTGTCGTTCCCTCCGAGATCATGCTCTCAAAGATTCTGGCCAATGGCATTATCATTGTTGTTGCAGCGGGACTGTCGCTGCTGTTTGTGGTGCAGTGGTGGCTGCAAGTGCCGATTAGGGGATCGCTTCTTCTGTTTCTGGGCGGTTCGTGCTTCTACGTGTTCACGGTCGCAGCGCTTGGCATTGCTCTGGGCACTATCGCTTCCACAATGGCCCAGTTCGGTCTGCTCTCAATCCCGGTATTGCTGGTGATGATGCTGCTTTCCGGCAGCACGACGCCGATGGAAAGCATGCCGGTGTGGTTGGCGTATGTCATGAATTTGATCAGCCCGACGCCGCACTTCGTGGTTTTCGCTCAGGATGTGCTCTATCGCGGAGCAGATTTCCCAATTGTGTGGACCGAGATTCTGGCGACATTCGTTATCGGCAGCGTATATTTTGGAGTCGCTTTGTACCGCTTCCGCCGCGTCATTTTCAGCGGTTAAGTCCACGTTGATGAGCGCCAGGGTCGCGTCCAACGCAACCCTGGTATCTCAAGTGCGATTTGTTATTGCGTATCGCTGAGATTTTCGCCTAACGAGTTCAGTATTTGATTTAAATCAAACCCTTATTGACCCGCCCTAGTCGTACGAAGTTTTGATAATAGTCAATATTTTTGGTGCCATCAAAGCATTCCTCGAACGCACCCACTATCTGATCAGATAGGAAGCTCGGTCGCAGTTCCCATTGATCCATATCAAAACGAACGTAAACCAGCCGACCTAATATTCACTACGTTTTAAAATGGAGGCGACAATGCCAGAGCAAAAAAAGCAAAGCAGCATGCATTTCTATCTAAATTGGACCAAGGAGCGAATTGACGAGATGGATGCCACGTTGGCGTCGCTCGAAGCCAAAGCGGGCCAGGTCCAGGCCGACGCCAAAGTAAAGGCTAACCAGTTAATCGCGGACTTAAAAAAACGCCGCGACGAGTTCGAGGCCACAGCCAAAGCACAGGCTCAAGCAGGCGAGGCCGCTTGGGAACGCACCAGGGCGCAACTCGAATCGCAGTGGAAGGCTTTCGAAGCGCAGGTCAAAGCCTACTTCGACACCGTCGGCAAGCAGATCGAGCAGCAACAGGCTACATTCCGAGACGTTGCCGCCGCTCAGATAAAGGCTTGGCACGAAGCAGCCGACAAGCTTCATGATTCAGCTGTTAAGATGGCGGCGGCAAAACGCATTGAGCTCGACGCCGCTGTTAAGCAAATGAAGACACAGGCCTCCGAAGCCGAAGCGCGATTGCAGAAACTGAAGCAGGCGAGAGACGAATCCTGGTCGGCTCTCAGCGCAGCTCTCGCGGATTCGCGCAAGGCTTTCGACCGGGCCAATCAGGCTTCGTGGGACGCATTTAAACGCGCCACGCCTCCGAACCTTTAAGCGGTTTGAGGTTTCCGAGTAAAGGTACGCGGTGTGCCCGCAGCCGCCGCGCCAATGAGGTCGTCGAATGAGGCTCAAGTCTGCTTAGGGTGCTCTATTGCCGACGCCCGGACGAGGTCAGGCGAATTTCACGCTCGTGGACGTGGCGCGAAGAAAAGCTCTTTTAATGCCGTATGACCTGATCACACCAAGATCGGTCAATGCACCGTGATGGTAATGACATCCGACATGACCGGTGGCACGTGCGGAATATGCGACCAGTCGCCGAGTACGAGTTGAAGCGTGTGCTTTCCTGGCGGCAGGGTGATCATGGCCTCCGTCTGTCCATTGCCGAAATGGCGATGTCTATCATCCATCGGGATCGGCCGCTTCAACTCATCGCCGGAAAGTGTGGAGTCGATTAGCAGATGATGATGTCCAGTATTCGGCTTTTCGACACCGGCTGGCGCTACGCCCATGCCTGAGAGACCAAACTGCACCAAGAACGGGCTTGTGACTTCCTGACCGTCCTTCAGGTTGATGAAATATACTTTGGCCCCGGGCGCAGACGGAGTCTGAGCCGATGCGTAAGTGAGCCCCGAAAGGGCGAATGCTGCGAGTACCACCAAGGTCGTGCGCACAGCGGTCATCATCGGTTTCTCCCCAGAAATAAGACGGCAAGATAATTAAATTGGAATAGAACAGCAAGAATCGCAATGGAGCGCCGTTAGTTGAAATTCACAAGTTGATTGCGTCTGAACCGCATCGCTGAGGCAATGAATTACGACACTCTCTCCTCATTAATGCGATTTCGTTCCCGCACGCTGATTCCAAACTAAGTACAATTCCGGAATTGTTGCAGGCGAGCCATCCGTTTAGCTTGCCGATTAGGCTCGGCGGGAACTGCCCGTGTTGCTTGTCTCAGGTCTCCCCGACTTAACCGGAGCAGAACATGAACCACTCGATGCATACCAACGACGGGCGAACGCATTTGAAAATAGTAGTCATTGGCCTTCTCTGCGCGGTCGTAGTCACCTGTGTCGGCCTTTTCGCACATAACACTGATATCGACTTGGGAACCGAGCCGCTGGTCAAAGCCAAACAATCCATGGTCATTAGTGGGCAATTGCCTATATTCCGCTAGATTGTCAGGTGATGGGATTGACTCGTCAAGAAAGCCGTAACCCGATTACCCCATTTATTGGCACAAAGCAGACATAGCCTCAGCTCTCGACCATGCCTGCTTTCTGGGGAATAGCGGCCATTCCCTGCGGGACGAGTATAGCCGCTTGCTGGTCGGCCTTATCGTTTCACTAGTCCCGAGTGCTGGTTGTGCCCGGGCTGACCATCACCGTTTTGACTGAGCCGCGATCTGATCCGGATCGGGCACGCCTACCGTCTGACCATTTTTATCGTAGCCTGGAATCACATTGTAAGCTGCGGATTGGTTGTCACGAGTGGCACGATGCCTTGTCGCAGCAGAAGCTGCGATGACACTGCTGACGACAATTGCAACGGAAAGTGCAATCTTTGCTGCGGTGGACATTATGAGCATTCTCCTTGATTGATTGTCCGATTGGAGTTCACCCCGGTAAAGACCCCGAACACTCGCACTTATTCCCCGAGGCTGAGCATTGACGCTCCCTCGATTTCGAAGAGCTGTTATGAAAATAAATTGAGAAGGCATCGGGAATAAAACGTAGGCTGTCGGGTTGTCACAACGCCCACATTTTAGCTTTACACAAGGTCGTTATGGGAAAGCCGCTGTGAGTAAAGGAGTGCTTATGGGAAGGCTTATGATTCGATGTCCAAAAACAGATCAGGCAATTTTCACTGGGAGATTTGTTGCAGCGGAGAATTTCCATTCCAGTCTAGTATTTTTCAGCCGCACATATTGCCCACACTGCAATCTGTTCCACGAATGGTTTGCTCAAGATGCCTGGATATGTGACAGCGGATATTGCCAACCGTAAACTGAAGTTCTTGGCATGTAAGGCCCCTTGGGGTCTTTGCTATTCCCACAGAAGCCATCAATCGCTTGGGGGCTGTCTGGGCAGCCGGCATCGACTATGGATCGCCGATGGCAAGTAAAGCAGATGACTGAGACAACGGGAACAATCACTACTGCCAAATCCTGGAAATGGCATCGGCAACGGAGCAAGCATCGCGACCAAGTCACATTCTCGTCCATTGCGGACGATCCAGGTGCCGGTCACCGTGCCGCGTTCGGTCAGTTGATCGACATGCCAGTGTAGCGACTTGGCGCGGCGCATGTGCCACGCCATGCGCGACCTAAGTCCCCCGGGTCCGTTGGCGGAGCCACAATAGAAATAGCGTCCGGGCAGCAATCCTGTGGGCGGCCAGCGAGCAGTCGACACGAATACCAGTTCGGCCAAGTCGATCTGCAAAATGTAGGCACCTGGTACTGACGGCGCAGCATCGGCATTTGCACAGAATTCCAGGTCGTGTGTTCGGATCGTGCTCACCCCGTCCTAATACCACGACCCTAGGTGGCTTCGGCAGTCTCAAGTTGTGAAAACCGAACCGGCAAAATCTCTTTGGTCGTTACCCCCGCCGTTGCTGGGCTTTTCGACCAGGATCAGCGTCTGCGCATCAGGCAGATCGGCCGGAATCACCAGCTTGCCGCAGGTTTTCAGTTGATGGATCAGCGGTGGGGGAATCAGGTCGGGCGCCGTCGTCACGATCACCTTGTCGAAGGGGCATGCTCAGACCAGCCGTGATAGCCGTTGGCAATCCGGAGTTCGACGTTGGTTGGCCCTTTTGTGGTCCCCAACCACCCGGTAGTGGCCCCGGGCGCCCATCCCCCGACACCCCCTGTCCGGGGCGCCTTTTCTTCCACGAGCCAAACAGATTGGAGCACGCAATGAACATCAAATTGATTGCGTTCAGCGCAGTGGTTGCGGCTTTGGCGGGGCCGAGCGCGTCAGCACAGCCAGTATGGAACCTGTCCGGCCAATTTCGCTGTGTGCAAGGCTGCCTGGGCCCAGGACCTGCATACGTCACGCAAAACGGATGGGACCTCAATCTTGTCAATGAAGTTGGCCAGCCGTCGCGAGCCTGGGTCGATTGGCCCGGTCACATTTGGGCGCAATCTTGGAACGAAGGTGCCGTCTATTCACCAGACGGTATGACGATTCAGTTCGATCGCGGCAGCGTGTGGGTGCGCAATTTAGGACCGCCTCCGCCACCGCCACACTTGCACTTTAAGGGTTAGCGGCAACGGCAACGCTGATACGGCTTTACGATAAGGTCGGGCCTATTTTTGCAGCGGATTGACACAGATCAACACCAAGAAACGAGTCAAGTTGGAGTTTAATTTGCGCCGCCGGCTGCTTTTGCTGGCTGTTAATTCCGTTCCGGGGGTGTCGCCGAATGATGAGCCTTTTCGCACATCCCAGGGTACGTGCGAAACATAAGATCGCTCACCTTTCGTCACATGCACGGCACGGCAGCTTTGCAACTTTGACTGTTGGGGCATTAGGTATCGTTTATGGCGACATCGGCACTTCACCACTTTACGCGATGGACGCGCTCTTCTTCGGCCGTGCTGGGGCGCTTCAGACACCCGCCGAAGTTCTTGGCTGCGTGTCCCTGGTAATCTGGACGATCACTGTCATCGTTGCCATCAAATACGCCATCTTGGTTTTGCGCGCGCAAAACGACGGCGAAGGAGGCGTTTTTGCCCTTTATGGGCTATTGCACGAACGCCGCAAGGAAACCGGGGTCCTGTTATTGTGGTCGCTTATGTTGGGGGCGGGACTGCTGTTTGGCGATGGAATCATTACGCCAGCCATCAGCGTCCTCTCTGCTGTGGAAGGACTGCAAGTTGCCACACCAGCTCTCGGCAATACCGTCGTGCCTATCACGATCGCCGTCTTGACAGCATTGTTCGTCATTCAGTTCAAGGGCACGTCGAGAATTGGCATCGTCTTTGGTCCGATTCTGATAATTTGGTTTGTCGCCATTGCGGGGCTCGGGGCCTGGCAGATTGAACGACACCCCGAAGTTCTCGCGGCCTTCAATCCCATTTATGGCCTGAAATTCCTCTACCACGCGGGCTTATTCGAGGCATTGCTAATCCTCAGCGCGTTGATGCTGGTCGTCACTGGCGGAGAAGCCATGTATGCCGACGTCGGTCATTTCGGCGCACCGCCAATACGGACGGGCTGGTTTGCGGTCGTGTATCCCGCCTTACTCATAAACTACCTCGGACAAGGTGCCTACTTATTAAGTGGGACTTCGGTCGCAAACGGCAAACTTTTCTACAGCCTTGTGCCGCAATCGCTGCTCTATCCGATAGTTCTGCTCGCTACCGCCGCAACCGTAATAGCTTCGCAGGCGCTGATTTCTGCAACGTTTTCGCTGACATCGCAGGCAATCCGGCTGGGTCTTTTTCCTCGCCTAACTCTCTTGCACACTCATCAGCATCATGCCGGTCAAATCTATGTTCCCTTTATCAATCGCTCGCTTTTTGTTGGCTGCATCGCTCTCGTCCTGACGTTTGGCTCCAGCTTGGCGCTCGCGGCTGCCTACGGCCTCGCCGTATCCGGCGTCATGCTTATCACTTCGGTGTCAATGTTTTCGATCTCACGCCTTTACTGGAATTGGAGCATCACCAGAACCGGTCTGATATGGGGCCTCCTGACTGCGGTGAACGCCGCTTTTTTTATCTCCAGCTGCCTCAAGTTCGTGGAAGGTGGTTTCGTTCCGCTTTCGGTCGGCGTCGCCTTGTTTGTAGTTATGATGACGTGGCGCTGGGGGCGTAGAGCGACGTTTGCTGCCTATTCGGCGAAACCGACGATGACTATTGCGGAACTGGTTGCCCTTCATCGGCGCTGTCAGGTTTTCATGGAGCGCAATGCCATCATCATGGCTGCCAAGCCGGTACGGCTGCCAAGTGATCGCAGCCCGGCGCTAATGCAGATGCTGTGGGAGCGGCACGGCATTCTGCCGCGAAACCTCGTTCTGGTTGAAGTCACCCATCCCATGGTCCCATACATAAGAGGCGATCGCTATCGAGTGACGGTCTTCGACCGCGATCGAAGGAGAGGCAGTGTCATCGGGGTCGAAGTGAGCTTCGGTTTTATGGAGGAACCGAACGTTGAACGATTGTTAGAAGAAATGGCGCGCCATAAGGAAATCGACCTTCCAAGTGATCCGCGTCACTGGATAGTGCACGTGTCACAGGAAAATCTGCTGCCGCCACGGCGGACGAATCTCTTCAAGCGGTTGCGCTTCCGCCTGTTCATGTTCCTTCGCCTGATCTCGCAGCCCGCATACTATTACTACGGCCTAGGGGACGAGGTGCGGCTTTCCGTCGAAATTATTCCTGTGCGGGTACGGTAAGGGGCTATTCGCAATAAATCGGGAGCAGCTTTGACAAATATCAACGCGCCGATTGCGATCCTGTAGTTGGGATTTCGCAGTGGTCGAGGTTCCGATGCAACGGCCATTATTGATCATCCTCACCGCAGTTGCCCTGCTGGCCGTCAGCGCCCTGGCGATCATGAACAACGCCTGCAAGAGCGGCCAACACGAGTGGTGCGCTCCGTCCACTATATGGCATCACGGGGCACAGCTGAGTTCCAACGGCTGACTCAAAACCGCTGATCTGCTTGGCCGCATCGCGCCATTGATCTTGATCAAATGGAGGACGCGGCGGAGGACCAGGTTTTCGAGCGTGAGCCGTGGCCGCCGATGAAAGCGCCGGGTAGAAGCGAGCGCTGACTGTTCGCGCTCGCGCTCATGCAGTTAGTAGCAGGGTGGATTTGCCCCTTTTGTGTTGGGCAAATGGACACTAGCTACCGCGCCTCGCGACGGGTCTCGCGAGCACTGCGCCTCCCCTGACGTCGCGTCTCGCGAGCACTACGCCGCGCTTCGCGTCTTTCGTGGCGACCAGTACGCCGCGCTTCGCGCCGTTCCATCCCGGCTGTCTCGGCCTCAGCATCTGACACGAGCGCTGTGGTCGATGCGGCCAAGCCCAATACGGCCGTCAGCCCCAGAAGAGAAAACGCTTTTCGACGCGAGATCATTCCAGTCATATCACAATCCTCCCTTTTTGTTCGCAACCCACTTCATTGCGGCCAATGTCACCAAGGTGCCGTCGCTGTTAGGTCGAAAATAAATTAGGCAACCATGCTTTGCGGGATCGAACACGATTGGTAAATCCGTCGGTGGCGGACATGAGGGGGTGAAATTGCGATGTCCGCTTTACCCCCAAAAGCGGACATTCGGCAATGCAAACGCGATGTCCGCTAAAAGCACAAAATTTAGTAGAAAAAAGAACCCGCCGAAGCGGGCCAGAATTTATGCTGTTCGGAACTTGGGCCTACTTGGCTCGCTTGTACGAGGTATCAACGTGATCAGCAGGGATAGCGACTGGCGTAGGGTTGGTGTAGCTCAGTTCATCCGCCGTGAGCGAAGTGATCTTTCGCACCTGATTGATTGCGAGCTGGTTCGGCAGCGTAGTGGATTCAATGCGGAAGGAGATCGTTTTACTGCCTTCATCGACAGTGTATGTGCCGAAGTAAGCAATCGACCCTAACATTATGGCGTTGGCTTCTTCTGGCGTCGGCTTCATCGGATCATTGGACGCGATTTTCGGGAGGTCAGAGCGCGCATACACAATGGAGAAGTGCCCGTCCGCAGTGAAGATGTTGCCGCCCTTCGGATCAGTGCCAAATCGCTGTAATTTACTGCCGTCCTTGAAGGTCTCCAGCCATGACACAAGCGTCCAAGTTCCGACCAGCTGATCCTTGAGCGATGTTTGCTGAGCGACCGTACTGGCAGGCAATAAGCCCAGTCCCAGTGCTGTCGCAGCGCCGATGTTTAGAATGCTACGACGATTCATGGTATTTCTCCCTATGTACTTTGGTGATGCGATGTTGAGGAACTTGATCACCGGCAACGCCCGATGCTGCGCGCAATGAGCGCCACCGAGAAGTGGTGCGTTATCCTCGGTGGGAAGAAATGCATTGATTTTTATCAAAAACGGCTTGGCGAAAGTGCGTTATGTTTTTTGGTCGGACTGGAGTTGCCACCTCTGCGGTTCGACAAGCCCTGACGGTCGCGTTTTTCGAGGATAAGTCCTGCTACGCACCGTTTGGGTGCAATAAGGCAAAGCCGCCGTGTTCCATGTGACCGACGGCTTTGCTGTTTGGCCTTCCAAAGGGAAAGAGCCATGTCAGAGTCTGTGACAAAGCGTACTGGCGCTATTGCGAAATTCAAACATTGGCTGACAGGCCAACTCGCAAGTGAAGTCCCCCTTGATATCGCACTTTGTGAATACGGTTGCCGCAAATCTCAGTGTCTGCAGGAGGACTGGGAACACTGTGAACGCCGTCTCGCTTTTATCAAAAGCATGCAGGTGACTCCTGAGGAGGCTAAAGCTAAGTCTCGCAATCAAGCCAAGGCAGGCAAGCGCAAAACTGCGCGACGCAGCCAAGCGGGTCAGGCGCGATAAGGCTTATGGGACTGATGGCGCTTGTTCTTGCGACGGGTTTGTTGTGGGTCACCTCTGTTTTTGCCCAAAATTTCACTGCCTTCCAAACAGGCAGTGAACTATTCGATGTTTGCAATGTTCGAGCGGATGAACAAAGACGTTTTAACGATGCATGCGCCGGGTATATTGCAGGCGCGAGTGACGTGTTTAATTGGCAAGGTACAATTTGTACGCCGAAGGAGATTACCGTCCATCAAACGGTGGATGTGATTCTCAATTACATCCGAGAACATCCCGCGCAGCGGAACGTGGGCGCACCGATGTTGATCGGGGACGCTCTCGGACAGGCGTTTCCCTGCCACTAACGGTGTGAAGCCGCGACGCGCGCCAGCGCTTGCAAGGCGCGCATCCGAGAGCATTCCTTGCGACAAATCCTTCTTCCGTTGCAAAGGCGATACTGCCAACAGCAATACGGGTTCAACCATCTATGTCGGCGCTCCGATTGGCACGGCTCAGGCTTTGGTTGTCCTGCTCAACGGCGAAGCTCCGCCCGCGCGCTGCTTCCGCATCCATCAAGGTTGTACTCTGCTTCCCGCCGCCGCGGGCCGTCGAAGACATTCGCGGCTATTTTGTTGTGAAGGCCAGTAACGACCGTCCACTGCTATTCATCTATTACAGGGACGGTGGCACACGCCGGTCGCTCGCGAGATTACTCACCCGCGATGCCGCACAACGAATCGCAATGACCATCGCGAAGTTGCCTGAGCTGTTTTGGAAGTCGTAATCTAGTTCAGCGCGACGAGGGACGAAAATCTCAAAAAAAGGTGGCGGCGATGACGCGAGTTTTGTTGGTCGGCTACGACCTGGAAACTGTGGATTATTCCAATCCCGCTTATCCGCCCGGAATGAGCGTTGAGAAGATAAGCATGGAGAGGGTCGAGCGGCACACAACACATCATCTTCATCGTGAAATTATGGCCGTCGAAGAAGGCATCGAAGGCGCGCTAAGGCCTATTAGGGCAGAGGAGAAAAAGAAGACTGAGGGCGAAGACTGGAGTTTGATTGAGGAATATCTTAAGTCATGTCTTCAGAGGCTCGCGAGCGTTTTTGAACCTCGGCTTGGATCAAAATAGCGGTGCATCAACTGGGCCGAGATTTCATTTAAGAAGAGAACCCCGAAAAAAACATGGAGGGATCGTCGTGACGAAAACCCTTGCGAAATTGACAATTGGTGTCGCTGCCCTTGTGATGGCGACATCGTTTGCAACTTCATCCAGCCAAGCGTATGGCGATGCCCCTTGGTGCGCGGTAATCAATACCGGAGAAGGCAATGTGTACTGGGACTGCCAATACCCCACATTCGAGGCGTGCTATCATTTGGGCAACATACTCGCCGGTAATCGCGGCTTTTGCAATTTGAACCCGTGGCCGGGACCGTCTCAGGTAGTCCCCTACAGATATCCAAGGCGGTACTCGCCATACTGACAAATCTCCGCCTCGCCTCGTCCTTCGTGAGCAACTTGGCCGATGATCGCCGTAGCCGCTACCACCCTTTCGGGTAGCAATAGGAGGCCCGACCATGCCAGTCCCTACATATTCCGCTGCAACAGTCGGAATCCTTGAAAAATGTACATGTACGCGCCACGACACACCCGCACGCACAGAAGCACGAACGGTCGCTATTAGAGCCGTTGAGGCTGAGGAGAGTGAGCGATGGACAATCAAATCAAAACTGCGCTTGTTCTCGGAGCTATGATTGTCGGTGCGATTATAATCGCGATGACTTTCGTGGTTTAAACGGCCAGCGTCACCCATTGAGTAGTTAGGGAAGGGCGTGATCACCCTCATTGACCACCACTTCTCTCTGGCCCCCGATGGGTATCAAGGCCGTGCGACGACCATTCGAGGGAAGGCATCCCCCACGCAGTGATACATGGAGGTTCCTCCGGACCATTGGTGACAGCGCCCTGCATCAAGAGCCAGCCTTACTCAATAGCTCGAAGCTTCGCGAAGTTGACGGCGATCCTTCTTGCCTCGTCTCGGATGAGAAGTCTCGCCCAGGCGTTGCTTAAACGTGTCTTGCTTAAACGTGTCTTGGGCCCAGCGTTGCTTAAACGTGTCTTGGGCCGTGTCTGGCTTCGCCCAATGCATCGGCTGTGCAGCGCAGC
>Ga0187783_10002199_pt1 | contig 14520 bp, 13 predicted proteins | sample 1015_SJ02_MP02_2_FD_132471 | JGI IMG/M metagenome (GOLD analysis project Ga0187783, IMG submission 132471) | Tropical peat soil microbial communities from peatlands in Department of Meta, Colombia - 1015_SJ02_MP02_20_MG | ecosystem: Environmental > Terrestrial > Soil > Wetlands > Peat | place...
CCGGCGGCGGCGCGGCGGGCGAGAACGCGAGAATGGTGCATACGCCAACAATTGCGACCGGAAATCGTACTCCTGAGTAACCGTCTTGCGATGCATTGTTATCGGCCGGATGCCGGCAAGTGCTGTTCTATGGTCGCGCAGTACGGATATTCTTAATTTTCCCGCAATCCTCTGGCGATCTCCGGGGTGCGCGTCCGAAGGCCGGGCTCGGCGCGGACCGTCTGCTGCTTGGTTGGCCGTTTGCGCAGTTAGCTGGCCAGGCGGTTGCCGACGATGGCGGGGCGGCGGACGGTCAGATGGGTGGGAGTATTGGGGATGAGGGGCCGGGTATCGGGTCCTGTGCGTCCGGCTGCGGCACGGAGGCGCTAGCTGGTGAGTGAACCGACCGACGGGGAAGCGCGTCCAACCACTGTGACCGAAACCCTTGTGGCCGCAGGCGCCGTCACGCCCGCTGCCTTCGCGCCGTCGGCCGCGACGCGCATGGGTTGGAGCGCGGATTGCTCGGTCACCGAGCTGTATTCTGTGCACTACCGCGCGCTGGTGCGGCTGGCCGCGCTGCTGGTGCGGGACACTCCCACGGCCGAGGAGATCGTGCAGGACGCATTCGTCGCGATGCACGGCGGCTGGCAGCGGCTGAGAGACGCCGAGAACGCTCTGGCCTACCTGCGGCAGGCGGTCGTGAACCGGTCCCGGTCGGTGCTGCGGCACCGGACCGTGGTGGACAAGAACCTGCAGAAGGCCCCGCCGGACATGCCAAGCGCCGAGCACGGCGCGCTGGCCCTACTCGAGCGGTCCGCGGTGGTCGCCGCGCTGCGGAAGCTGCCCGACCGCCAACGTGAGGCGATCGTCCTGCGTTACTACGCCGACCTGTCCGAGGCCGAGATCGCTTCAGCGATGAACATCAGCCGCGGCGCGGTCAAGAGCCATACCGCGCGGGGCATGGCCGCGCTTCGCGTTGAGCTGGAGCAGGAGGAATGGTGAGATCGGGCCGGGGCTCCGACGGCGGGCAGGACTTCGCTGAGTTCCTGCGCCGCGAGCTGCACGCTGCCGCCGACCAGGTGGAACCGAGCGCGGACGGCCTGGAGCGGATTCGTGAGAAGATCAGGTCTCGCCCTGCGCATGCCAGCCAGCTTCACGGGGTCATCGGCATCTGGCTGGCGATCTCAGGCTTTCTGGCCAGCCTGTTCCGGCATCACGTCCCGGTTCACGGCGCGCAGCACGTCGAGCGAGCACGCGGCGCAGCGGCGGGACGGGGCGCCTCGCGTCGCGGAGGCGAGCGGGGACGGCACGGAGATGAACGCCGCCGCGATGAGCAGCAGGCCCCGCGACGGCCCGTCGACTGGCGCGAGGCGATGCTCCGGCCTGCCTTCGCGGTCGGCGCGGCCGTCTTCGCGATCGGCGTGCTCCTGGCCGTCGTGCCTCCCGCGCGGCAGGCGATCGCACAGCTGACCTCGACCCTCAGCTCGGCCATAACCGGCTCCGGCTCCTCCCCGACCAGCTCGGCACCCGCGGGCGGCCAGACCATTACTCCGGCGCCCTCGGTGGCAGGCGCGACTGGCGCGCCGATACCCGGCGTGATCGCGAGTTCGTCCAAGTCGGCCTGCCCGTCGGCTTCGGCGCATTCGTCCGCCGCGACGTCGACGTCAAGCGCGCCGAGCAGCACCAACGGCACGACCAGCGCGCCAAGCTCGCCCACGACGTCGCCCAGCGGGAGCCCCAGCGCCACGGCGAGTCCCAGCGCCAGTGCCTCCGCCAGCCCGAGCACGAGCCCGAGCGCCTCCGCGAGCTCCAGCGCCAGTCCCACCCCCGCGGGAACCGCTACCGCGACTTCAAGCGCGACGGCCGACCCCACGTCGGCCACGACCCAGAAGACCGGCAAGAAGGACGTCGAGCCGACGCCGAACGCCACCTGCTCGAGCGCGGCGCCACGAACCGAGACGTCCGGCGCGGCAAGCTCGGCCAGTTCCACGAGCTCGGCCAGTTCCACGAGCTCGTCGACGAGCTCGGCCACGTCGACGAGCTCGGCCGCCCCCGCGGGGTCGGCCAAGCCGACGTCCGCGGGACAGTCGGCCACTCCGAAGGCGACCGCGTCCACGAGCCCGGGATCGTCGCCCGGCGCGACATCGACGGCGGCGCCTAACGACACCGCCGGGTCCCCCGCGCCGAGCTCGCCGCAGTCGTCATCGTCCGGGTCGTCATCGTCTCGGTCGACGTCGTCCGGGTCGTCATTGTCTCGGTCGACGTCGTCTCAGCCGACGTCGTCCGGCTCGTCATCGTCCGGGTCGACGTCATCCGCGGGTAACGGCACTGACCGGTCGCCGGCGGCGGGCTCGTCGGCGACCCCGCCGTCCGGGTCGCCGGGGTCGTCACGGTCGGGGAGCGTGACCGGGACATCGCCGAGCCCCTGAGGTCCTGGCACCCTACCAGCGGCGGGAGCGGCTGAGCAGGATCGCCGCGGCCACCGTGCCCGCCGTCGAGGTTCGCAGCACCGTAGGCCCCAGGCGGCGGGCCGTGGCGCCTGCCGTGAGGAACGCCGCGATTTCGGCGTCGGTGATGCCGCCCTCGGGTCCCACGACGATGACCACGTCACCCGATTCCGGTGGCCGCAGGCCTCCGAGGCTCTCGGCGGCCTCGGGCTCGAGAACGACCGCGCATGCCGCCTTGGCGATCACGGCGGCCACATCCGCGGCCGACACGGGCTCGGTTACCTCGGGTATCCACGCGCGGCGGGACTGCTTGGCGGCCGCGACGGCGGTCATCCGCCACTTGGCCAGCGAGCGGGCGCCGCGTTCGGCCCGCCAGACGGGAACGCAACGCTCCGCTGCCCAGGGCATGATGCGGTCGACGCCGACCTCGGTCATTTCCTCGACGGCCAGCTCGCCGCGGTCGCCCTTCGGGATGGCCTGGACAACGGTGATCACGGGGTCGGGACGGGGAACCTCCCGCCTGGCCCGCACCGCCAGCTCCAGCCCGCGGCCGGAGTCTGCGGCGACCACGCACTCGGCGACCAGGCCGGCGCCGTCACCCACATCGGCTCTCTCGCCCGGGCGGAGCCTGCGGACGGCGGCCGCATGCCGGCCCTCGGCCCCGGACAAGACGATGACGTCGCCGGTGAGTTCCGCGCGGCCGGCATAGAAGACGGGCGGCTGCGGCACGGTCGGCCTCCGGGGTCAGCGCCCGTTGAACGCGTCGCGCAGCCTCGAGAAGAACCCCTGCTGGCCCGGCGCGAACCGGCCGGGCGGCGCTTCCTCGCCGCGGAGCTTGGCCAGCTCGCGCAGCAGCCTCTCCTGCTCGGCGTCGAGCTTGGCGGGCGTCTCGACCGTCACGTGGATGACCAGGTCGCCGCGCCCGTTGCCGTTGAGGTGCTTGACGCCCTGGCCGTAGAGCGGGATCACCTGCCCGGACTGGGTGCCTGGACGGATGTCGATATCGGCGGGCCCGTCCAGGCTGTCCACCGACAGCGTCGCGCCCAGGGCCGCGGCGACCATCGGGATGGTCACCGTGCAGTGCAGGTCGTCGCCCTGACGCTCGAAGATGGGGTGCGGGCGCTGCACGATCTCGAGGAACAGGTCGCCGGGCGGGCCACCGCCCGGGCCGACCTCGCCCTCCCCGGCCAGCTGGATGTGCGTGCCCTCCTCCACGCCGGCCGGAATCCGCACCTTGATGGTGCGCCTGGTCCGGACCCGGCCGTCGCCGTCGCACTCCGGGCACGGCCGCACCAGTACGGTCCCGTATCCGCCGCAGCCCGGGCACACCCGGGACATCATCACCTGGCCGATGAAGGAGCGGGTCACCTGACTCACTTCACCGCGCCCGCCGCATATGTCACACGTCTGCGGATGGGTACCCGGCGCGGTGCCCTCACCCGAGCAGGTGGGACAGACCACCGCCGTGTCCACGGTGAGCTCGCGGGTGGCGCCGAACGAGCACTCGGCCAGATCGAGCTCGATCCTGATAGTCGCGTTGCGGCCGCGCTGGGCCCGGCTGCGCGGCCCGCGGGTGGCGGTGCCGCCTGCGCCCCCGAAGAACTGGTCGAGCAGGTCGCTCAGCGGTGAGAACCCGGGCCCGAACGGGCCCGCCCCGGCTCCCGTCCCTGCCGCGGCGAACGGATCGACGCCCATGTCGTACATCCGGCGCTTCTCGGTGTCCGACAACACCTCGTACGCCTGGGTGATCTCCTTGAACCGCTCCTGGGTCTGCGGATCGGGGTTCACGTCCGGGTGAAGCTCCCGGGCGAGCCGACGGTAGGCCCGCTTAACCTCGTCCTGCGTCGCGTCACGGCGGATCTTGAGCAGGGAGTAGTAGTCCGCCACTAGGACTCCATCAGAATCTGGCCGACGTAACGTGCCACCGCTCGCACCGCACCCATCGTTCCCGGGTAATCCATCCTGGTCGGCCCGAGCACGCCGAGCTTGGCCAGCGGCTGATCCGCGTTCCCGTACCCGGTGAACACCACCGACGTCGCCTCCAGGCCCGCGACTTGGTTCTCCGCGCCGATCCTGACGGTCAAGGTCGCCGGATCGTTCGCCTCACCGAGCAGCCGGATCAACACTACCTGTTCCTCCAGGGCTTCGAGCACTTCGCGCAGCCCCCGGCTGAAGTCGTGCGCGGCGAGGTTCGGCGTCCCCCCGAAGACGATCTTCTCCTCGTTCCGCTCGATGAGGCTGGCCAGCAGGACGGAGAACACGGCGTTCGCGTTCGCCCGCTCCTCGGCGGGGATCCGCTCGGACAGGTCGCTCACCTTGGCGGCGGCGTCGGCCAGCTTGTGCCCGTCCAGGCAGGTGTTCACCAGGGCGCGCATGTTGGACACCGAGGCCTCGCCCCAGGCGGCCGGCAGATCGACGGTGCGCTGCTCGACCCGGCCGGTATCGGTGATCAGCACAAGCAGAAGCTTGGTCGGGGCGAGCGGGACGAGTTCAATGTGCCTGATCGCGGACTTGGTGAGCGACGGGTACTGCACCACCGCCACCTGGCGGGTCAGCTGGACCAGCAGCCTGACCGTGCGCATGACCACGTCATCCAGGCTGTACGCGCCGACAAGGAACGTTTCGATGGCGCGCCGTTCGGCCGCGGACATGGGCTTGACGCCGGACAGGCGGTCGACGAACAGCCGGTAGCCCTTGTCGGTCGGTATCCGGCCCGCGCTGGTGTGCGGCTGCGCGATGAAGCCCTGCTCCTCGAGCACGGCCATGTCGTTGCGGATCGTGGCGGGTGATACGTCGAAATGGTGCCGGTCCACCAGCGACTTTGATCCCACCGGCTCGGTGGTGGACACGTAGTCCTCGACGATGGCCCGGAGTACCGTCAGCTTCCGTTCGTCAAGCACGCGTTCACCTCCCTGGGCGCGCTCTCTGGCACTCAAACCCCCCGAGTGCTAAGTCTATTGCGTCCAGCAAGTTCCCGGCGAGCGACAGCAAGGCGAACTGCCGCCGCAGATTCTACCCAGGAGGAGAAAAGCCCGTGTGGAGCAGGCAATACGGCTCGGATGTACTCGCCGCAGGACAATCCGGGCGGCGGCCGCGGCGGCGGGAGGTGCCAACGGTGGAGGCCGAGCGGGGCCTGGTCGTGGAGGACTCCGAAGGCCGGTTCTGCGGTGCGGTGGTCAGCTACGAGAAGGGCGCGGTGACGCTGGAAGACCGGCACGGCAGGCGGCGGGTGTTCCCGCTCGCGCCCGCGGCTTTCCTACTGAACGGCCGGCCGGTCACGCTGGTCCCGCCGACTCCCGCGGCAGGCGCGGGGGGCCCAGGGGGTCCGGCGGGCCCGGGCGGCGGGAACGGCGCGGTCAGGCCCGGGCGGACGGCTTCCGGGTCGGTGGCGCCGCCGCCGAGCAGGGCCAAGGTGGCCCGGGCGAGCAGGATCTACGTGGAAGGCAAGCACGACGCCGAGCTCGTGGAGAAGGTCTGGGGCGATGACCTGCGGGACGTGGGCGTGGTCGTGGAGTACCTTGAGGGCGTCGACGACCTGCCGGCCATCGTCGCTCGGTTCTCCCCCGGGCCCGCCCGCCGCCTCGGGGTGCTCGTGGACCACCTGGTGGACGGCAGCAAGGAGAGCCGGCTCGTGGCCGGGGTGCGATCGCCGGACGTGCTGGTCGCGGGGCACCCGTTCGTCGACATCTGGGCCGCGGTGCGGCCAGCCTCGGTCGGGATCGCGCGCTGGCCGGACGTTCCGCCCGGGCGGCCGTGGAAGGAGGGGGTGCTGCATGGCCTCGGCTGGCCGCCGGAGGTGCCGGCCGCCTGGCAGCGCATCCTGCGGTCGGTCACCAGCTACGCCGACCTTGAGCCTGAACTGCTTGGCCGGGTCGAGGAACTCATCGATTTCGTGACCGCGCCGGGCAGCGAATAGCGTGGCGGTAGCAGCGGACGATACGCGAGGACCCATGATGAGCAAGCCGGCGCGATCGGGGCTCGGCCCGCGGCTCACCCGGAGCCAGCCTGACGGCAGTTCGGGCCGGGATTCGCAGGTCCGCCAGGCCGAGGCGAGATGGGCGACGTTCGGCTACCTGGGCGCGATCGTCACCGGGCCGCTCATCCCGCTCGTGGTGTATGCGATCGGCCGGAGAAGGTCGCCTTTCCTGCGGTTCCACGCGACCATGGCGCTGAACCTGGCGCTCACCGGGCTGCTGTACGGGGTGTGCTGCCTGATCCTGTGCGGCCTGCTCCTGCTGGACACGCTCACCGTGGCCCTGGCGGTGACGATCCCGGTCGGCTTCGGAATCTGGCTTTCCATGATGAGGTACCTGCTCCGCGGCATCGGCGCGGCGAACCGGGGAGAACGGTACGAGGTGGCGGCCTGGATCTGTGCCCGGATCGCGAAGTGAGCGTCAGTCGGTAAGCATGCGCGTCACGGTGTCGGCCAGCAGGCGGCCGCGGCTGGTCAGCACGATGCGGCCGCTGGCGTAGGCGGCCGGGCTGGCCAGGCCTTCGGCCACTACCGCCGCGGCGTTCGCCCGCCCGGCCGGGCTGAGCGCTTCGACCGGGCAGCCGTCGGCCAGCCGGATCAGCAGCATGACCCGCTCGAGCTGCCGTTCGGGCTGGCCCAGGATCTCCCTGGCCTGGCCGGGGCTGAGACCGGCGCCGATCCTCGCTCCGTACGCGGCCGGATGCCGCACGTTCCACCAGCGGATGCCGCCGACGTGGCTGTGCGCCCCCGGCCCGACACCCCACCAGTCCCCGCCGGTCCAGTACAGCATGTTGTGCGCGCACCGGGAGGGTGCGCCCGCCGCCCAGTTGGAGATCTCGTACCAGCCGAGTCCGGCCGCGGTGAGCACCTCGTCGGCGACCAGGTAGCGGTCAGCCAGGACGTCGTCGTCCGGGGCGGGCAGGTCGCCGCGCCGCACGCGCGCGGCCAGCCGTGTGCCCGGCTCCACGGTCAGCGCGTAGGCGGACACGTGGTCGGGCCCGGCCGCGACGGCGGCCTCGAGCGAGCACCGCCAGTCCGCCTCAGTCTCCCCCGGTGTTCCGTAGATCAGGTCCAGGCTGACGTGGGAGAACCCGGCCGCCCGGGCCCAGGCGGCGCAGCGGGCCGGACGCCCCGGCTGGTGTACGCGGTCAAGGACCGCAAGTACGCCGGGCACCGCGCTCTGCATCCCGAACGAGACGCGCGTCACGCCCTGGGCCCGCAGTTGGCCCAGGGTGGCTTCGTCGACGCTTTCCGGGTTGGCCTCCGTCGTCACCTCGGCCCCGGGGGCCAGGCCGAACTCCGCGTCGATGGCACGCAACATGTGGCCGAACGCGGCAGGCGGCAGCAGGGTCGGCGTGCCTCCGCCGAAGAACACCGTGCTCACCGGGACATCCGCGTCGCCGAGCACCTTACGGGCGAATCCGATCTCGGCGACGGCCAGGCCGGGATAGCTGCCCAGCGACACCGCGGCCGAGCCGGGGGCCGGGCGGCCGAGTTCGGCGGCGGTATAGGTGTTGAAGTCGCAGTAGCCGCAGCGGGTCGTGCAGAACGGCACGTGCACGTAGATCCCGAACGAGCGCTGGCCGAGCCCGCCGCGCGCGCCGCAGGGCAGGGTCCCGTCGGCGGGGACGGGCTCACCCTCGGGCGGCGCACCGGGCATGCAGTCACGCTACCGGCTCCGGCGCCCGGCGAGGCCCTGGGTGCGCTCCGGGGCGGATGCCCGAGGCTCCAGGCGAAGCCGGGTTTTCACCACGACAAAACGCGGTAGAACCAGGCTTTCACCGCGTGGCCCGGACGGAGGCGGGCGGTGGGAACACCGATAGGGGGTTCGCGTGCTTAGACTGGAGGTGTCGCGGGCACGTAGCAATCGGGTCGTGTTAACGGGAGGCGTCGGTGACAGATAACCAGTCGCAATGGCCGGCCCAGTACCCGAAGTACGGCCCGCCCGAAGGTGGCCAGCCGCCATCGGACGACTACAAGACCCAGGCCGCGGGTTACCCGGTCCCTTCTGCCGGCTATCCCGCGCCTCCCGGTAGCTACCCGGTCCCTCCGGGCTATCCCGTCCCGCCTGGTGCCTACCAGGTTCCGCCGGGCGGCTATCCAGCCCAGCAGGGCGGCTATCCGGTGCAGCACGCCGGTTACCAGGTCAGGGCGCAGGCGTCCATGCGCGCGTCCGCGGCGGACCGGGAACGGGCCGTCGACGTGCTGAAGGCGGGCTTTGCCGAAGGCCGTCTAACCCAGGACGAGTACAACGACCGGATGGGGCAGGCTTACGCCGCCCGCACCTACGGGGAACTGACCGCGCTCACGGCCGACCTGCCGGCCGGCGCGCTCCCTGTCTTCCCGGTCGCCGCCTACCAGCCGCCGCCGGCCGGGACGAACTCGCTGGCGATCGCGTCGATGGTGCTTGGCGTGGCCGAGTTCTTCACCGCCGGGCTGACCGCCATCCCCGCCGTCGTCTGCGGTCACATGGCCAGGCGGCAGATGAAGCTGACCGGGCAGCATGGCGACGGGCTTGCCACCAGCGGCCTCGTGCTCGGCTACATGGCGATCATCTTCTGGTCGGTGCTCATCGCGGCCTCGCTGGTCGGAGTCGCGATCTCGATCGCGCACAACCAGGGCGGGCCCTACGGCGGGCCCTAGCAGGAAATCTAAGCCGCGCGCTGACCGGCCCCGGCGCGACCCGGGTCCGGTCGGTGCCTCCTGTCCCCGCGCGGGTGACGTCTCTGGAACTGCGGACGTAACTACCTGAACGGCGCCTCTGTGATCGATATGATCGTGGCTCCGACACAAGGAGCACGGGGATGTCCGCGTACTACGCATCATCTGGCGACTGGCCGACCGCGGCGACCGGACAGGAGGAGCTCGCCCCGGTCCTGGTCGCGTTCGCGGGCCCCGCGCCGCAGTCACGGCTGACCGTCCTCGTCCGGCTGCTGATGGTCATCCCGCACGTCATCGCGCTGTGGGCGCTGGCCTTCGCCGCCTACGTGATCGTGATCATCGGGTGGTTCGGCGCACTGTTCACCGGCCGGCTACCTGGCTTCGCGGCCGACTTCCTGGCCGGCTTCGTGCGCTGGCAGACCCGGGTGTTCGGGTACGCGATCCTGCTCACCGACGTCTATCCGCCGTTCACGCTTGAAGATGCGGACTACCCGATCCGGGTCGCGGTGCGGCCGGGCCGCCTGAACCGCCTGGCCGTCCTGTTCAGGTTCTTCCTGCTGATCCCGGCCTGGATCGTGGCGTCCGTGGTGAGCTACGGCGCGTTCACCATCGTCCAGTTCGTCAGCTGGCTGATCGTGCTGATCTCGGGCGAGATGCCGCCCGCGCTGTACCAGGCCCTGGCGGCGGCGCTGCGGTACCAGACCAGGTTCATCGGGTTCGCGTTCATGCTGACCAGCGCGTACCCCTCTGGTCTCTACGGCGACCTCGTGACGCCCGTGGCGGGCGGGATGCAGCCGGGATACGGGGCGGCGGGGTCTCAGCCGGGATACGGCGATCCGCAGGGTTGGGTGACGCAGCCGCCCGGCACCCTGCCGGGCTGGGCGACGCAGCAGCCCGGGTACGGGCAGCAGCCCGGGTACGGACAGCAGGCGGGGTACGGGCAGCAGGCGGGGTACGGGCAGCAGGCGGGGTACGGGCAGCAGGCGGCGGAGACGGCGTCGTGGCGGCTGGTGCTGTCCGGCGGAGCGAAGAAGCTCGTGACCGTCTTCATCGTGCTCGGCGTGCTGTTCGTGGTGGCGGAGGGCGCGGTCCAGAGCGTCGTCACCACCAACGCCGTCAGCACCGCGCTGGCCAGCGCCGAACTGCAGGTGGACGCGGCCCCGGTGACCAGCGCGCTGGACAACTACTCGTCGAACGTGAAGGCCTGCAACGGCCAGCTGGCCTGCGTCACCCGGCAGGACCGTCAGGTGGGGGCGACCCTCAGCACGTTCGCCGGCCAATTGAGCTCAATCCCTATGCCGTCGGCCCAGGCCAGCGCGGACGCCGCGGCCCTGGCCTCGTCCGCCTCGCACCTGGCCAGCATCTTCGCCATCCTGGGCGCGGCCACCTCGGCCACCCAGTACGACAGCCTGGCCAACTCTTCTGGCCTGCAGCAGGCGTCCGATCAGCTCAACCAGGACTACGTCAACCTCGGTGACCTGCTGAACAACTCGTAACCTCCTCGCCACGCCCATCGCCACATTGGCACTTCCCAGCCGCCTGGAACGTCTTACACTCAATAAAGGCGTCCTCAGGAGGCTCACGTGGCATACGGTCCAGGTCAGGCATATCCGCCACAGCCGCCCGTGCCCGAAGGCTCCGGGGGGATCAACCCGGCCTGGCTGGCGGCCAGTGCCGACCGCGAACGCGCGGTCGGCGTGCTGCGGGCAGGTTTCACCGAGGGCCGGCTCACTCAGGACGAGCTCGACGACCGCGTGGCGAGGGCCTACGCGGCACGCACCTACGGGCAGCTGTGGGAGCTGACCGCGGACCTGCCGGCCGGGGCGCTCCCCTATCCGCAGTTCCCCCAGGGCCAGGGCGTCCTGGTGCCGCAGGACCCGGCGCCGCCCGCCCACTGGCGGCCCGCCGCCGCGTTGATCATCACCGCGCTGGTGATCTTCACGCTGGCCGCGCTGATCACCGCGGTCATCACCGCGCACACCCAGACCGTGGTCTATCCGGGGTTCCAGCACGCGAACCTGACCCCGTTCATCCAGCACGTCGGGCCGGTGGACATCACCAAGGCGTTCCCGAAGAGCGTGCCCTGAGGCTGATACCACGCTCCGTTAGGTATAAAAGGTTTACCGGGGTTTCCTGTCCGCTGGCTGGGTGGACAGGGCAGCCACGAACGCCTCCTGCGGGACGTCGACCCGGCCGATGGTCTTCATCCGCTTCTTGCCTTCCTTCTGCTTCTCTAGCAGCTTGCGCTTGCGGGTGATGTCGCCGCCGTAGCACTTGGCCAGCACGTCCTTGCGCAGCGCGCGGATGTTCTCCCTGGCGATGATGCGGGCGCCGACCGCGGCCTGGATCGGCACCTCGTACTGCTGCCGAGGGATCAGCTCCTTCAGCTTGGCCGTCATGGCCAGGCCGTACTCGCGGGCCTCGTCGGCGTGCACGATCTGGCTGAACGCGTCCACCGGCTGGCCCTGCAGCAGGATGTCGACCTTCACCAGGTTGGCCTGTTGCTCCCCGTCGGGCTCGTAGTCCAGCGACGCGTAGCCGCGGGTCCGGGACTTGAGCTGGTCGAAGAAGTCGAAGATGATCTCGGCCAGCGGCAGCGTGTAGCGGATCTCCACCCGGTCAGACGAAAGGTAGTCCATGCCGATCAGGGCACCGCGCCTGCTCTGGCACAGATCGATGATCGTTCCGATGTACTCGGCCGGGGAGATGATCGTGGCGCGCACCACCGGCTCGTAGACCCGGTCGATCTTGCCCTTCTGCGGCTCGCTTCCGCCCGGGAAGTCGCTGGGGTTGGTCACCCGCAGCTCCTGGCCGGTGTCCATGACGACGCGGTAGACGGCGTTCGGGGAGGTGGAGATCAGGGACAGGTCAAACTCGCGCTCGAGCCGCTCCCGGACGATCTCCATGTGCAGCAGGCCGAGGAACCCGCAGCGGAAGCCGAAGCCGAGGGCGTCGCTGGTCTCCGGCTCGTAGACCAGCGCCGCGTCGTTCAGCCGCAGCTTGTCCAGCGCGTCGCGCAGGTCCGGGTAGTCGTCCCCGTCCACCGGGTACAGGCCGGAGAACACCATCGGCTTGGGGTGGTCGTAGCCGGCCAGGGCCTGTCTGGCCGGGCGGGCCGCGCTGGTCACGGTGTCGCCGACCCGGGCCTGGCGGACGTCCTTGACCCCGGTGATCAGGTAGCCGACCTCGCCGGCGGCCAGGCCCTCGGACGGCGCGGGCTCCGGCGAGATGACCCCCACCTCGAGCGTCTCGTGCGACGCACCGGTCGACATCATCAGCGACCGCTCTCGTCTGGTGAGCCGGCCGTCGACGACCCGGACGTAGGTGACCACGCCGCGGTAGGTGTCGTAGATCGAGTCGAAGATGAGCGCGCGGGCGGGGGCGTCCGGGTCGCCGCCCGGGGCGGGCACCTGGCGGACGATCTCGTGCAGCAGGTTCTCGACGCCCTCGCCCGTCTTGGCGCTGACTTTCAGTACTTCGCTGGGCTCGACGCCGATGATCCCGGCGAGTTCGGCCGCGTAGCGCTCTGGCTGGGCGGCGGGCAGGTCGATCTTGTTGAGCACCGGGATGATCTTGAGGTCGGCGTTGAGCGCCAGGTACAGGTTGGCCAGCGTCTGCGCCTCGATGCCCTGCGCGGCGTCCACAAGCAGTACCGCTCCCTCGCACGCGGCCAGGCTGCGGGAGACCTCATAGCTGAAGTCCACGTGGCCCGGCGTGTCGATGAGGTTGAGGACGTGCTGCGTGTTCTTACTTGTCCACGGGAGGCGGACGGCCTGGCTCTTGATCGTGATGCCGCGCTCGCGCTCGATGTCCATCCGGTCCAGGTACTGCGCGCGCATCTGGCGGTCGTTCACCACGCCGGTCAGCTGGAGCATCCGGTCGGCCAGGGTCGACTTGCCGTGATCGATGTGCGCGATGATGCAGAAGTTCCTGATCACGGCCTGGTCGGTGTGGCCAGGGGCAGGGCTAGTAGGTGACACGCATGTCCGTTTCGGGTGACTCGCCGCCTCGCGGCCTCGGTGTTCCATGATCCCATGTCAGGCGTACCGGTTTCGCGGCCCGGGCTCCCGGCCCGGGCTCGCGGCGCGGCTGCTTCGGGCTCGCGGTTTGAGTGTAGGGCTTGGCTCGGATAAGCTTCGTCGTCGCGTTCTTCGTCGCGTCACCCACTTGCCGGACGCGTCAGCCGATGCCGGACGCGTTGCCCACTGCCGAACTTTGAAGGACTTCCACGCGTGGCGAACATCAAGTCTCAGATCAAGCGCAACAAGCAGAACGAGAAGGCGCGCCAGCGGAACAAGGCCGTCAAGTCGTCGCTGCGCACGTCCGTGCGTAAGTTCCGCGAGGCCGCGGACGGGGGGAACCTCGAGGCGGCCGAGACCGCGCTTCGTGCCGCCACCCGCCAGCTGGACAAGGCCGCTAGCAAGGGCGTCATCCACAAGAACCAGGCGGCGAACCGCAAGTCGGCGATCGCCCGGCGCTACGCCGAACTCCAGCAGGGCTAGCGGGCCTGGGCCTCGCAGGCACGGGAGCGGAAACGCACGTGGGGTCTGTGGGACAGACGTGCTCGGCACGGGCAGGGGAAACGCTCTAGGTTAGGCGTCGGCTGCGCCGGCCCGGGCGGCGACGATCCGGCGCACCGCTCGCTCCAGAGCGTAGTCCGCGCTGGCCGTCTCGCCCTTGACCTGTGCGTCGGCTTCGGCCACGGCGTGCAGGGCACGGGCGACGCCGTCCGGTGCCCAGCCGCGCAGCTGCTGCCGCACCCGGTCGATCTTCCACGGCGGGGCGCCGACCTCGGCCGCGAGGGCCGCGGCGTTCTGTCCGCGGGGAGCGGAGCCGACCCGGCCGAGCAGCCGGACCCCCTGTGCCAGCGCGCTGCAGATCAGCACCGGCGAGACGCCGGTGGCCAGGGCCCAGCGCAGCTGCTCCAAGGCCCGCGCCAGATGCCCTTCCACCGCGTGGTCGGCCACGGCGAACCCGGTCGCCTCGGCCCGGCCGCGATAGTAGGTGGCCACCACCGCCTCGTCGACCTGGCCGTCGGCATCGGCGGCGAGCTGCTCGCAGGCGGCCGCGAGCTCGCGCAGGTCCGAGCCCACCGCGTCGAGCAGGGCGCGCGCGGCGCCGTCGTCGGCGCGCTTGCCCGCCCGCCGGAACTCGCCACGGACGAAGTCCAGCCGCTCGGCGAACCTGGTGACCTTGGGACACTCGATCACCTGCGCTCCCGCGGCCTTCAGGCTGGCCAGCAGCTCTTTTCCCTTGGCGCCGCCCGGGTGGGTCACGATCAGCGACGCGTCCGGCGCCGGGCTGGCCGCGTACCGGGCCAGCTCGGCGGCCACCTCCTTGACCGCGTTCTGCGCGGACCTGATCACGACCACGCAGCCGCCGCCAAACAGCGAGGGCGAGGTGAGCGCGTCCAGCTCGCCGGGCCCGAGGGCGGCCGCCTCCAGATCATGCACATCCCCG
>Ga0187783_10002200_pt1 | contig 14516 bp, 14 predicted proteins | sample 1015_SJ02_MP02_2_FD_132471 | JGI IMG/M metagenome (GOLD analysis project Ga0187783, IMG submission 132471) | Tropical peat soil microbial communities from peatlands in Department of Meta, Colombia - 1015_SJ02_MP02_20_MG | ecosystem: Environmental > Terrestrial > Soil > Wetlands > Peat | place...
CGCAGCTGCGCGCAGCGCGCGTTGAGCTTTACCAGCGCCTCGGGTGAGGAGCCCACGACCGTCACCTCGCCGAGCGCGCAGTAATACATGTAGGGCGAGGGGTTGATGTGTCGCAGGGCGCGATACGCCTGGAACGGATCGAGCTGATGCCGCCCGCTGAAGCGGCTCGCGAGCACCAGCTGATACACGTCGCCGGCGGCGATGTACTCCTGCGTGCGGCGCACGGCCGCCATGTAGTCCGCGCGCGTATAGGCGGCCTGCGGCGGCGCATAGCGGGCCGGCCGCTGCGGGTGGGGCAACGCACCGCGCAGCGCCCGCACCACCTCCGCGCGCAGTGCACGGCGCTCGGCCGCCGAGCCCGCATGCAGCAGCGCAATCCCGCGTGTCAGGTGATCGAACACCAGCACCGAGCGCGGGGCGACGTAGTGCAGGGCGGGTACGCCGGCGTCGCGAGCCGCGGACGCGGGCAGCCGCTCGAAGTGGCGCACCACGTCGTAGGCAGCGTAGCCGACCAGGCCGCCGGCGAGCGGCACCCCGGGGATGTCAGGTTGCGGGCGCGGCGCGCGTGCGAGTGCCGCGCGCAGCGCCGCCAACAGTGCCGCGCCGCCGGCCGGCGGCGCCGTACGCTCCCCGTCGATCACCAGGCCCTGGCGGTCGAGACATACCTCCAGGCCTTCGCCGAAGCCGATGAAGGAATAGCGCGCCAGGCGCTCGCCCCCCTCGACGCTCTCGAGCAGGAAGCGCGGCCCGAAGGAGGCGAGCTTCATGAACGCCGAGACCGGCGTATCGAGATCACCGGTGATATCGAAGGGTGGTTGCAATGCGGTCTCCAAAATGATCAGGGCAACAAAAAACCCATCCCGGGGTTATCCGGAGATGGGTTTCTGGTGCCGCAGGATTGCTGTTGAGTCGCGTGAAAAAAGCTGCCGTCAGCCCACTCCGTTATGAAGTGCGCCACCACCAGGGACGCGCGGTGCCGACGGGTTGCTGCGACATGTTGCGAACGAGTATCGCCGGGGGGCGAGGGGGGCGTCAAGCCACGACCCCCGGTACCCTCGAGCCCGTGCGACGACGCGTGCGGAGCGCGCGCCGAACGCGCGCGCCGCGGGCGTCACGCCATCTTCTGGCAAACCGCCTCGATGTTGTTGCCGTCGGGGTCGAAGACGAACGCCGCGTAGTAGTCGGGGCTGTAGTCCTTGCGTACGCCCGGCGCGCCGTTATCGCGCCCGCGTGCCTTGAGGCCCTCGCGATGGAACGCATCCACGGCGCTGCGGCTCGGGGCGGTAAACGCCACGTGCACCAGCGAGTGCGCCAGTTGGGCGTCGGCGTACAGCCACAGCGACGATCCTCCCTTGGCGGCAAATGCCGCGGTCGATTCGTCCTGCGAGGTGACCTCGTAACCGAGCGGCGCGAGCGCGGCGCCGTAGAAGCGCACGCTGGCGTCCAGATCCTTAACCTTAAGTCCAATGTGGTCGAACATGTGAGACTCCTTGCCCTGATGCGCTGCTCGCGCGATGCGAGAGTCAGACTACGAAGAGGCCGCCAGGCGGTCTTGGAGAATCTTGCGATCGCGGCGCGTCGCACGGCGGAAATGCCGCGGGCTCGCGCCGGCGGCGCGGCGGAACGTGCGGATGAAGTTGGACAGATCACCGAAGCCCGCCTCGTAGGCGACCGCGGCGATCGAGCCCGCATCCTGCGAGAGCAGCCGTGCGGCGCGGCGCAAGCGGGTGCGCACCAGGTACTGGTGCGGCGTAACGCCGGTCACGCGTGCGAACAGACGCAGAAAGTGAAAGGCGCTCACACGGCACTCGCGCGCCACGCGCTCGAGGGCGAGCGGCTCGCGCGCGTGCGCATCGAGCCACAGCGCCGCACGCACCGCGCGGCGCCGGTCGCGCAGCGTCACCTCGGGCGGATCGAAGCGCTGGCCCGAGACGATCGCGACGAAGCGGCCGGCGAGCAGCGCAGCCACCTCATCGAGCCCGAGGTCGCTCCTGCCATCGGCAGCCGCCTGGGCGCGCTCGGCGAGCACGCCGAGCGGCGCGAGCGGCGGCAACGCACCGCTGCGCCAGGGCGCAGCCGGCACTCCCCACGCATCGAGCAGCCCCTCCGAGAAGTGAAACGACAGACATTCGTCGCCGCGCGCGTGGTGCTCGTGGGTGCACAGGTACTCCTCGCCCGGGCGTCCGATGAGCAGCGAGCCGGCAACCAGCTCGAAGGCGCGCCCGCGGGTGCGGCAGCCGAAGCTGCCACGGCGCACATATGAGAGAGAGAAGCAGCCGTGCTGCTCGACAAACGGCCGATCGTGCGGGCCCGCACTGCAGCGGTAGTCGATCACGCGCAGCGCGCCGTCCTTGAGAAGAGTGCTCGCGAGCATGGCGGGCCGATGCTACGCGCGACGGGCGAGGGCTCACAACCGCGTGCGCGGGGCTTTCCGCTAGAATGCGCGCTCCGAACCGGCCGCGTGCGGGAGTCACGTCCAGGTGAGCTTCAAAGAGTTGCTGCAAAGCTGGCGCGAGAGCGCGGCCGCACCGCGCACCGTCACGGCCTACTCCGTGCGCCTGCCGCTCGATGAGGCGGCGCAGCTCGCCGCGCTTGCGGAGATGTTCCCGGGGCGTGCGCCGGAGCAGCTCATCACCGAGCTCCTCGGCGCCGCGCTCAAGGAACTCGCGGCCGCGATGCCATACGTGGCCGGTCAGCGCGTGATCTCGACCGACGAGCAGGGCGACCCCGTCTACGAGGACGTCGGCCCGACGCCGCGCTTCATGGCGCTCGCGCGCAGCTACCGGCGGCGGCTCGCAGCGGGCGGCGGCAGCGTCGGCGCCCGTGCGCGCCGGCCGGCGCCGGCGAAATCCAAGCGCTCGCGCGGCTGAGGCCGCTCTCATGCCCTCCTTCGATGCCGTTTCCGAGCTCAACGCCCACGAGGTAACCAACGCGGTCGACCAGGCGAACCGCGAGCTCTCGCAGCGCTTCGATTTCAAGGACACCGGCGCGCGCTTCGAGCTCAAGGAGTTCACCGTCACGCTGCACGCGCAGGTGGACTTTCAGCTCAAGCAGATGCTCGAGATCCTCAAGATGCGCCTCGCCAAGCGCGGCGTCGATCTCGTGTGTCTTCAGGTGAAGGAGCCGCAGACGACGCTCGCTTCCGCGCAGCAGGAAGTGCTGCTCAGACACGGCATCGACCAGGACACCGGCAAGAAGATCATGCGGCTGGTGAAGGATTCCAAGCTCAGGGTGCAGGCGAGCCTGCAGGGCGACAAGGTGCGCATCAGCGGCAAGCAGCGCGATGACCTGCAGGCCGTCATCGCCCTGCTGCGCGGCGCCAAGCTCGACGTGGCGCTGCAGTTCAATAATTTCCGCGACTGACTCCGGCGATCGTCCGGCACAGCTCCTCGGTGGCGTCCACCACGCTCGGCCCGAGGCGGCTGAGCGCCTGGTCTTCGAAGGCCACGACGCGCTGGCTGCGCACCGCGGCAAGCGTCGGGAAACGCTGCCAGTCGGCCACCCACGCCGCGCCCTCGCCGGGCGGCGCCGCGGCGATGATGATGTCGGGGTTGCGGGCGATCACCGCCTCGATATCCACCAGTGGTCCGGGCTCCGGCAGATCCGCAAAGACGTTGCGCGCCCCGCAGAGGGCGAGCGCGTCGCTCATCAGATGCTTGCCGCCGATGGTATAGATCGGGCGGTTCCATACCTGAAGCAGCACCGTCGGCCGCCGCCCGCCCGGGCGGGCGCCGTAGGTGCGTGCCAGCGTAGCGAGGCGCGCCTCGAGGGAACGCGCCGCGCGCTCCGCCGCCGCCTGCGTGCCGGCGAGCATCCCGAGCCGCCGCAGCGATGCCGGCAGGTCAGAGAGTCGCTCGACCTGCTGGTCGTAGATCGGAATACCAAGAGCGACAAGTTTCTGCCGCTGCGCGGGATTGCCACCAGCGGGCCAGGCGACCACTACGTCCGGCCGCAGCGCGACGAGCCGCTCCATGTCGATCGCGGTGACATCGCCGACGCGCGGCACGACGCGCGCCGCCGGCGGCTCGTCCGAGTACTCGACCGTCGCGGTCACCTGAGCGCCCGCGCCCGCGGCAAACAGCATCTCCGTGGCGCCGGGTGAGACACTCACCACGCGTAGCGGCGCCCGCGCGACCGCAACCGAGCGACCGAGATCGTCCGTCACGGCGCGCGCGCTTGCCGAAGCGGCGCCGCCTTCGGCCGGAGCTGCGGCGGCGCAGTCAACGATGACCAGCAACGCGGCGAGCGCCAGCGCCCGACGAACGGGCGGGGATCGATCACTCCAGGGTGCCCGCGGCGGGCGTGCTGACGGCATGGCCGAGTGTACACACAGCTCTGGGCAGCGCACGCGTGACGGCCACCCGATCTTCTCGCTCGACTTCAAGCACTGGGGCGCGGCAGAACGGCGCGGCCTACACGCGCTCCGACGGCACGCCGAACTACCAGGCGGCGGTGAGCGACGGCTTCTACAAGCAGCGGGTCATCGGCTTCGAGCGGATGATGAGCGTCGGCGCGGTACTGTCGACGCCCATGATCGACGGTGACACGCTCTACGTCGGCAGCTGGGACGGTCAGCTGTACGCGATCGGCTGAGCCTCAGACGCGCGCGCACAACGCCAGCACGCGCTCGCGCAGCAGCTCGGGCGTGACCTCGCCCGGCGGCAGTGCGCGCCCGACCGTGATGCCGATCCGCGCGGAGATGCTCTGCAGCAGCGGCGCCCAGAAGCGCCCCGCGTGGCGGCTGAACACCGAGCCCCACAGGCCCGATAGAGCGATCGGCACTACCGGCACCGGCGTCTGCGCGAGGATGCGCATCAGGCCCGGACGAAACGGGCCGATGAGGCCGTCCGTGGTGAGTCTGCCCTCGGGAAAGATGCACACCAGCTCGCCGGCGGCGAGCTCGCGTGCCACGGTGGCGAAGGCGCGCTCGTATACGAGCGGGTCCTCCCTCTGCGACGCGATCGGGACGGCCTTCATGCCGCGCGCCAGCACGTTGATGACGGGCGCGGCGAAGATGGCGCTCTCCATGACGAAACGGATGGGACGGCGGCAGGCGGCCGAGATCACCAGCGCGTCGACAAAGCTCACGTGGTTGCACACCAGGAGTGCCGCTCCCTCCTCGGGAATGTTCTCCAGCCCGCGCTCATCAAGGCGGTAGACCGTGTGCACGAGCAGCCAGGCGACGAAGCGCAGCATGAACTCCGGCACCAGCGTGTAGATGTAGAAGGCCACCGCGGCATTCAGCAGCGCGGTGAGCAGCAGCAGCTGCGGCACGCTGAAGCCCGCCTGGAGCAGCGCCGCGCCGAAGAGCGCCGCGGCCACCATGAAAAGCGCGTTGAGGATGCTGTTGGCGGCGATGACACGCGAGAGCGCCGCGGGCCGGGCGCGCTGCTGCACCACTGCGTAGAGGGGCACCACGTACAAGCCGCCGAACACACCGAGGGCCGCCAGATCGAGCAGGATGCGCCAGGCGTGCGGCATGGCCAGGAACTCGCGGGCCGTGAGTGCGTGGGCGGCCGGCACAGCGGGCGAGACCCAGGCGAGATCGAGGGCGAACAGCGTGAGACCGATCGAGCCAAAGGGCACCAGTCCGATCTCGACCTTCTTGCCCGAAAGTCGCTCGCACAGCAGCGAGCCCACGCCGACCGCGGCGGCGAACACCACCAGCATGAGGGTGACCACCTCTTCACGGCCATTCACCACGAAATGGCAGTAGACCGGCAGCTGTGCGAGCACCAGCGCACCATAGAACCAGAACCACGACAACCCGAGGAGCGAGAGGAACACCGAGCGCGACTCGCGCGCCGCGCGGATGTTGTCCCAGGTCGAGACCCATGGATTCCAGTCGATGCGCAGTGCGGGCGCGGCGGGCGCCACGCGCGGCATGAGAAGGCTCGTGAGCAGGCCGGCAACCGCGACGCTGCAGAGCGCCGCCCCCATCGCCGCTTCACCGCCGCGCGCGGCGAGGAGCCCCGCACCCGTGGTGCCGAGCAGAATCGCGACGAAGGTACCGGTCTCGACGAGTGCGTTGCCACCGACCAGCTCGGCCGGCTGCAGCACCTGCGGCAGCACGCCGTACTTGGCAGGCGCAAAGAACGTCGAGTGCACGCCCATGAGGAACAGGCTCGTGAGCAGCAGCACCAGGCTGTGGGTGAGGAACCCCCAGGCGGCGAGGGCCATGATGGCGAGCTCGGCTGCCTTGACGATCTTCATGACCGCACTCTTGTCGAAGCGGTCGGCGAGCTGACCGGCGAGCCCCGAGAACAGCACGAACGGCAGGATGAAAAGGCCGCCGGCCAGATTCACGAGCAGCCGCGGATCGAGCTGCGTGTAGCGCGCGGTATGGTAGGTCGCGGCCAGCACCAGCAGGTTCTTCAGCAGGTTGTCGTTGAATGCACCGAGCGCCTGCGTCGCGAAAAGCGGCAGGAAACGCCGCTCTCGCAGCAGGCGAAACTGGCTCGATTCAGCCGTCGCGCCCGGCATCCGTACCGCAGCATCCGTCATGCGCCGTGGCAAGGCTCGGCGTCGGGCGCATCGAAGCTGCCGCTGAGGTATTGAATGAGCCGCGTAATGGCCGGCGCGAGATCCGGGCCACCACGCAGGTAGTGGTCTGCGCCCCAGAGCGGATAGAGACAGCCGGGCAGCGCCGCCAACTCGGCAAGAATCGCGAATCCGTCGTTGGGTCCAAAGGCTGCCAGGCGTCTCTGAAAGCGCCGCGAGCGACGGTCGCGCAGCTGCGAGTGCAGCGGAAAAGCCGCGATCTGCACGAACATGAGGTGCGGCGGAATCTCGAAGGACGCTCCCGGCCGGTGCGTCAGCAGCTCGCGCACGCGCTCGAGTCTCCAGTGCCTGAACCAGAACCAGGCACTGAACCACAGCCGCGCAAGTGGACGACGCAACACGAGCTCCGCGGTCGGCGTTCCAAAGGGAAGTCCGCTGACGCTGATCCACGCGTGCACGCGCCGAAAAGCGCGCTGTGCCTGTTGCCGGCCGAGGGCGTGCCGCACTTCGGCGCTGCCCTTGCTGAGGGAAAAGAGCAGCACCCGGCTCTCAGCAGGTAGCGCCAGCAGCCGGGCGATGATCTGATCGGCGGCGCTCTCCAATCCCTCGGTGCCGTCCGCGGGGACGGTGTCGAACGGGATCCCGTATTGCGCCGCGATGTCGCGCACCACGGCGCCGTCCGCGCCGGTCTCGGGAAAGTCGCGGTAGAGAATTCCCGGAACCAACAGGATGCGCAAATCGTCAGCGACCGCAGGGCAGGCCAGCGGCTCTCCCTCCATCGCCCGGCACAGCGCCCGATTCTTCGGCGCCGCGCGAACACGCGCGTAGAGCACCCGCGTGGCATGGTCGAGTGCCCTGATGCGGGGGTCGCGACGGCTTGGCCTCATGCCGCCGGCGTTGTCGCGCGGCGGCGCAGCGCCCAGCCGACCAGCAGCGCGATGAGCGCGCCGATCACCAAGCCGACCAGCGCGCCGACGCGGCCCGCGGCCTTCACGGCAAGGTCCTGTACCGGGTTCGAGAACACGTTCGCCGACACGTGGTAGCTCGCGAGCTTCCACTCGCCCGCCTTGCGCACCAGGGTCGCGGTCCAGCGGCTGGTGAGCGCCAGGGTGTTTCCGGCCCCGATCGCAGCCGTGCTCGCCAGCGCCCGCTTGAAGGTGAACTCATCGTGGATCGAGCCGAAGGCGATCGCCGTGTCGGGGCCGTGCAGAATGGACAGGTCGTCCACGCTGAGGGTGCTCACCAGGTTCGACAGGACACTGCCTTCGCCCTCGAGCATCTCCTTGTAGAAGCGGCGTATGGCGTCCGGGCCGCGACTCACCTCGCCGTTCTGCCAGGTGACCACGATGTTCGGGTCGACGTGCGCCAGCACGCCGTCGATGTCGCGGCGCTGCCACGCGGCGAGCAGCTCCTCGCGCAGCCGGCGAAGCTCATCGTGGACCGCCGCCGTGTCGGAGGAGGCGACCGTGGCAGCAGCCGGCGGCGTGGGTGCGTTCGAGTCCGCCTGCGCCCAGGCGCCTACGCTGAGCGCCAGCCAAACGAGCGCAGCGCCAGCCGCTGCTGATTTGCACGAGCGAGAGTCGGTTTTCATCGTAAGCGTGCCCTCTCTTGGTTCGTTCAACCCTCGGGGACGGCCGCTGCCCAGCGCAGGAATGCCGCCAATGTCTCATCCCCGGCGCGCAGTCCGCCGGCGACGTAGTCCATCTGCCGAAGACGCAGATCGCCTCGCAGGAAATTGCGTACGGCGATCTGCTTGCCGTGGACGCGCAGCCAGTCCTTCAGCAGCGCCGAGAGCCGCCGCCCGGATCGCTGCGCGTTCACGATCACGGTCACGTTGCAGGCATGGGCATTCGCAGGCTCCACGGCGACGACGCCGAACGTTTGATCGCGGGCGAACTGCGCGCGCACCAGCAGCAGATTGCCGCCCCACGCGGCGATGCCGAACTCGACGCGCGAGCCGGAAACCAGCCGTGTCGCGCGCTCGAGCCAGCCGTGGCCCTCGACCGCGTACTCGTAGCTGACCCCGAGGCTGAAGTGACTCGTGGCATGCAGCTGCGGCGCCGCGAGTAACCGCCGCCCGTGCGCAAAGGGGAGGTGGCGGGCGTCGAAGCCATTGGCGCCGATCATGTACCACTGCGTCTCCAGGTGCCAGGTAAAAGGCGCGGCACTGATGAGCGGCGTGTCGCCGAACGATGGCAGCGGAAATGTCGCCTGCGTCCCCAAGAACACGAAGACCGCGCCGAAGCGCTCGGCGACGGGATAAGCGCCGTTGCGTAAGTCGTGATGCTGTTGGCAGAGGCCCGACCGATCGAAACGGAAGCGATGGTGGGGACACTCGAGGGCGTCGCCGACCACACGGCCGGCCGCCAGATCGGTGCCGAGATGCGGGCAACGTGCCGCCAGCGCACCGACCCGCCCGTCATGGCCGCGAAACATGACCAGCGAGCGTCCGCACAGGGCGGTGCGCCTGACCGCGCCGAGCGGCAGCGCGGACGAGGGACACACCACATACCAGGATTGCGGATAGCGCGGAAAATCCTCAGGATAGGGCGCAGCCAATGCAGGCCCCGCAGAGAGTGCGCCGGGCGCGACGGAGTCAAGACGGCCAGTATCCCGCATGGAAACAGCCACGTCCCTCACATCCGCACCGCACTTCGCACCCCGACCAGCCCCCGCCTCCCCGATACCCGCCAGACTCAACGTGTCGATCGCGCTCGCCGCCAGCGCGACCGCCGCAATCCTACTTTGCGCTGCCAGTCATTGCGAGTCCTGGATCGCGATCGGCGTGTGCGCGGTTGCGTTTTCGTTTGTCGCCAACACAGTGTTCTCGTGCCTGCACGAGTGTGTGCACGGCGTATTTCACCCGAACCGGCGCGTCAACCACCTGTTCGGCATCGTGTGTGCGGCGCTCTTTCCCACCGGCTTCTCGTTGCAGCGCGCCGCGCATCTCGGGCACCATCGCAACAACCGCAGCGAGAGCGAGACCTTCGACTACATCTATCCGGGTGACAACCGCGCGCTGAAGACGCTGCAGTGGTACGGCATCATCTCGGGCGTCTACTGGGTGGTGGTGGTGCTCGGGTGGCTGGCGTACCTGTTGCTGCCGTTCGCCTTCCGCGCGCAGCCGTGGCGGCACAAGTGGTCGCCGATCGCCGAGCACACCAGCGCGCCAGCTTACGCGCGCGCGTTCGCCGCGGCACCGCCGCTGCGCGCGCGGCTCGAGCTGCTCTTCACGATCGCCGTGCAGGCGGCGATGTTCGCCGCGCTGCATCTCTCCCTCGCCGGCTGGCTGGCCTGCTACCTCGCCTTCGGCGTCAACTGGAGCTCGCTGCAGTACGCCGATCACGCCTTCTCGCGTCTGCACGTCGTCGAAGGGGCGTGGGACCTGCGGGTGCATCCGTGGGTGCAGGCGCTGTTCCTCAACTATCACCTGCATCTCGCCCACCATCGCCAGCCGGGCCTGCCGTGGATCTATCTGCCGCACTACGTCGATCCGAGCCGCGCCCGCCCGCGCTTCATCGCCCAGTACGCGCGCATGTGGCTCGGGCCACGGCCGGCACCAGGTGGGCCGGCATGACGCCGCGGGCACCCGCGGGGGTGGGGTGGCCCGGGTGGCCGCACCTGCGCCACTTTGCGCGGCTGGCGGCGTTGCTCACGGTGTGGTTTGCCGTAGTGTTCTGCGGCGCGGACTGGATTACGGCACGACACTCGTTGCGGATTCATGCGTACACGCAGGGGGAGCTCGCCATTGCGCTGATTCCGGTCATGGTCGTGCCCTACATGACCATGTATCTGATCTTCTACCTGGCGCCCTTCGTGCTGCGCAGCCGCGCCGACCTCGACCGCCTGGCGGGCGCACTCGCGCGGGTGATCGCCATCGCCGGGGTGGCGTTTGTTGCCTTTCCCGCCGAGCTCGGCTTTCCGCCCGTCGACGCCCCGGGATCGGTGTGGAATTCGTGGCTGCACCTCGCCGACCGCCTCAACCTCGACTACGACCTGGTACCGTCGCTGCACGTGGCGCTGTTCACCGTGTGCGCCGGCACCTACGCGGCGCGCGCCTCATCCACGGCGCGCGCGCTGCTCGCCGTGTGGCTCGTGGTCGTCGCGGCCTCGACCGTGCTCACGCACCAGCATCAGCTGCTCGATGTCGTCACGGGCCTCGCCCTCGGCGCCTGGGGCGCAAGAGCGGCCCTTGTCAGCAAGTATCCTCAGGCGCCGCGCGCCGCGCCGACGTCCGTCCTCAACCTGGAGGGGCAATGACGCTATCGATCGTCCTGCTGTCGCCGAAGGGACGGCTGTACCGCCACAGATCCGGCATCTTCAGGCGCTCGCTGCGCTATGCACCCCTCACATTGCCGACGCTCGTGAGCCTCGTGCCGCCGGAGATCCCCCATCACGTCAGGCTGATCGACGAAGGCATCCGCGACATTCCGCTCGATCTCGCCGCCGACCTCGTCGGTATCACGGTCATCACGCCCACGGCGCCGCGCAGCTACTGGCTGGCCGATCACTTCCGCGCACGCGGAATCACGGTGGTCCTCGGCGGCCCACATGTCACGCTCGTGCCGGAGGATGCCGCGCCTCATGCGGACGCGATCGTGGTGGGCTATGCCGAGGAAAGCTGGCCACGCCTGCTGCGCGATTTCACGAGTGGCCGTCTCGCGCCACGCTACGAGCAGATTCCGGACCTGAGCCTCGCCCATCTGCCGCCGGTGCGCCGCGACCTCGTTCCGCGGCGCGATTACGTCACCACCGACGTCTTCGAGGCGACCCGCGGCTGCGCGCATGCCTGTGACTTCTGCGTGGTCCCGAGCGCCTGGGGGCGGCGGCAGCTGCAAAAGCCGGTGGAGGAGGTCACCGAGGACATCGCGCGCAGCGGAGCGCGGCGACTCATCTTCGTCGATCTCAACCTGGTCTCGGACCGCAACTACGCCGCGCGGCTGTTCGCCGCGCTCGTGCCGCTCGGGGTGCAGTGGTACGGGCTCGCGACCTCGCTCCTCGCACGGGACCGCGAGCTCCTCGAGCTGTGCGCGCGCAGCGGCTGCCGCGGGCTGCTCATCGGCCTCGAGTCGATATCACGCCGCGGCTTGCGCGAGGTGCACAAGGGCTTCCAGGACCCCGGCGACTTCAAAGAGCTGATCGCGGTATTCCATCGCCACGGCATCGCCATCCAGGGATGCTTCGTGTTCGGCTTCGACGACGACACGCCCGAGGTGTTCGAGCGTACTGCGCAATTCGTGGTAGAGGCGGAAATCGACCTGCCGCGCTTTGCCGTGCTCACGCCCTTTCCGGCGACGCCGCTTTATCGCCGCCACGAGCGCGACGGGCGGCTGCTGACGCGCAACTGGGAGCTCTACGACGGCCAGCACGTGGTATTTCAGCCGCAGCACATGAGCGCCACGGAGCTGATGCGCGGTACCGAGACGGCGTGGAAGCATGCCTACCGCTACCGCTCGATCGCGCGGCGTATCTGGCGCTCGCCCGCGGCCCGCTCGATCGTACTCGGCGCGAATCTCGGATATCGCTTCTACGCCCATCACCTCGACCGCTTCTACAACTGCGACTGGGGGCTCGTGCCACGCACCGCCGAGCCCGGCATGGCGAGCGGTGCGTGCCCGGTGCGGCACGAGCCGGCGCAGGTCGCCTAACCCGTGCGGCTCACCCTGATCCATCCGTCTATCGGCCGGCACGCCGGCGACACGCGCTACATCCGCAGCTGGCAGATGGAGCCGCTCGCGCCCGCGGTGCTGGCCGGACTCACGCCGGCCGACGTCGAGATACGCTTCTACGACGACCGGCTCGAGCGCATTCCCTACGAGGAGCCCACGGACCTGGTGGCGATCAGCGTCGAAACCTACACCGCGATGCGCAGCTACCAGATCGCCAGTGAATTCCGCCGCCGTGGCGTGGCGGTGGTGATGGGCGGCTTTCACGCCACGCTGTGCACCGAGGAAGTCGCGCGCTACGCCGACGCGGTGGTGGTCGGCGAGGCCGAGAGCGCCTGGCCGGAGCTGCTCGATGATTTCCGGCACAACGCGCTGCGGGCGCTGTACCGCGGGGCGGGCCGGCCGCAGCTCGCCGCCACGCGCTACGAGCGCGGCATCTTCCGCGGCAAGCGCTACGTACCGGTCACGCTGGTGGAAGCCGGCCGCGGCTGTCACTGGCGGTGCGAGTTCTGTGCGGTGCAGGCCTACTTCTCCTCCACCCAAACCCGCCGCCCCGTGGACCACATCCTGGCCGAGATCGCGGCGGTGCGTACGCGGCGCAACTTCTTCTTCTTCGTCGACGACAACATCACCTCGAACATGGAGCAGGCGAAGCAGTTCTTCCGCGCGCTGATCCCGCTGCGCATCCGCTGGGTATCGCAGGCGAGCATCAACGCGGCCCACGACGAGGAGTTCCTCGAGCTGATCGCCCGCAGCGGCTGCCAGGGTCTGCTGGTGGGCTTCGAAAGCCTGAACCCGGCCACGCTGCGCAGGATGCGCAAGGGATTCAACACCATGCAGGGCGGCTACGAGGTGGCGCTGGCGAATCTGCGGCGCCACCACATCCGAGTGTATGCCACGTTCATCTTCGGCTACGACGACGACACGCGCGAGAGCTTCGCGGCGACCCGCGAGTTCGCCCGCCGCCACAGCTTCTACATCGCCGCGTTCAACCACCTGACGCCGTTTCCGGGCACGCCGCTCTATGAGCGCATGCGCAGGAGCGGGCAGCTGCTCTATGACTCGTGGTGGACCGACCCGCGCTATCGCTACAACCACATTCCCTTCCGCCCCAAGCAGCTCTCGCCGCGCGAGCTGCAGCAGCTGTGCATCGAGGCGCGCAGCGACTTCTATTCGCTCGGCAGCATCACCCGGCGCTTCATGGCGCCGGTCAACAGGTCGAACGGCTTCATGGCGCGCAACTTTCCCCTCATCAACCTGATGCTGCGCGGCGAGGTGCGCCAGCGCGACGAGCTGCCACTCGGCGATGCCGGCTGGCGCGGCGCACTGCTCGAGGCGGCGGCATCAGCGGCAGCCCGGTCCGCATCACGGAGCCCGCTGCGGCATGCAGTTTGAGCTGGCCCGCCACTCGGACGAGCCGGCGCTGCGACGGCTGCTACGCGCGGCACCCTTCAGCGGCGACATCCGCGTGACGCTAGAGCGCGAGCCGTGCATCGACTTCGCCAACGCCATCGAGGGCGAGCATACACAGATCCTCGTGGCGCGCGCCGCCCGCGAGCCGGGCGTGGTGGCGATGGGCGCTCGCACGCTGCGCACCAGCTTCGTCAACGGCGCGCCGACGCGCGTCGGGTACTTAAGCCTGCTGCGCGTCCTGCCGCAGTATCAGGGACGGGCGGCGCTGCTGAGGCGCGGCTACGCGGCGTTGCGGGCGCTGCAGGACGACGGCGCGGCGGCGCTCAACGTGACGACCATCGTCGCCGACAACTGCCGGGCGCGTCGCGTGCTCGAGGCGGCGCTTCCGGGCCTGCCGACGTACCGCCATCTCGGTGACGTGCTGACGCTGCTGCTGCGCACGCGGCGTCCCCGGAGGCGCGCCACGAGCGGCGTCACGGTCACGAGTGCCGCCGCAGGCGACGTGGAAGAGATTGCCCGCTGCCTGGCGCGCTACGGCGAGCGCTTCCAGTTCGCGCCGCACTGGACGGCCCGCGACCTGCTCTCGGCGGTACGGGCGCGCGGCCTGAGCCCCGGCGACTTTCTCCTCGCTCGCCGCGGATCCCGCGTAGTCGGCTGCGCAGCCTGCTGGGACCAGCGCGCCTTCAAGCAGGTCGTCGTGCGCGGCTACTGCGCGCGGCTGCGCCTCGCGCGTCCGCTGTGGAACCTCTTCGCCCCCGTGAGCGGCGCGCCGCGATTGCCGCCGGTGGGTGCAGCCGTCGCATTCGCCTACCTCTCGCACCTCGCAGTGGACGACGACGACCCACGGGTGTTCGAGGCGCTGGTCGATACTGCGCTCGGCGCCGCCGCGCGGCGCGGTCTCGAGCACCTGACGCTCGGGCTCGCGGAGCGCAACCC
>Ga0187783_10002201_pt1 | contig 14516 bp, 13 predicted proteins | sample 1015_SJ02_MP02_2_FD_132471 | JGI IMG/M metagenome (GOLD analysis project Ga0187783, IMG submission 132471) | Tropical peat soil microbial communities from peatlands in Department of Meta, Colombia - 1015_SJ02_MP02_20_MG | ecosystem: Environmental > Terrestrial > Soil > Wetlands > Peat | place...
GAGACAATCTGGAAGCAAGAGGCCGGAAAGACCCACGCCTCTCCGCTAATGGATCGCAGCTGACCCGCCGGGCGGTGCTTCGCTGAAGAGTGCCTCGACGTCGATGGGGTCGAATCGATAGGGTCGGTGGCAAAACTCGCACGTGACCGTGACCGAGCCCTGTTCGCTCAACACGTCGCGCACCTCCTCGGGGCCGAGCGCCCGCAGGAGGGCGGCGACCCGACCCTGGCTGCAGCGGCACTCGAAGCGCACCGGCGCGCCGCGAAAGAGCCGTAGGTCCTGCCCGGGGAAGGCACGAGCCAGTAGCTCCTCGACGCCCCCCTGGAGCAGCCGCGCCGCAGTGACGCGCGCGATTCCCTCCTGGGCTTGTGCCCAGGTCTCGTCCGTGGCCTCGGGATCCACGCTCGCCTCCCCCGGAAGCTTCTGCACCAGCATCCCCGCGCCCAGTGCGTCGTTCGCCGCGAGCAGCACTCGAGTCGGCAGCTGCTCGGAGGAGGCGAAGTACGCCTCGAGCGACTCCGAGAGCGAGCGGCCCGAGAGCGGTACTACGCCCTGGTAGCGCAGGCTGGCCTCCTCGGCCTCCACGGTCACGGTGATGCGTCCCTCGGCTCCGGCCAGGCGGCGGAAAGGTGCATTGCGGTGGGCTGCGCCGCCAAGCTCCCGCACCGCGGCCTCGTCGTAGCGTGCCACCGCCCGCAGCCGGAAATCGTGGGTGCATTGCGCCACCAGCAGCCCGAGCGCGCCATCGCCCTGCAGCTGGAAGGTCAGCGTGCCGCGGAACTTGAGGGTGGCGGCAAGCAGCACGGAGGCGACTACGGCCTCCCCGAGCAGCTGCGTGACCGGTGCCGGATAGTGCGCGTGCGCACGCAGCTCGCGCCACGCGCTCTCGAGGCGCACCCAGTGCCCGCGAACCGGGCGGTTCTCGAAGATGAAGCGGCGGACGCGATCGCAGTCGGGAGAATCGGCGTGCGGCATCGCCCGACAATGGGGCGTGTCGCTCGACAACGCAACCCTCGCCGGCGAGGCAGAGCGCGAAGCGCCCGGCGCGCGAAGCAAGTGCGCCACGCGGGCCGTCAGCCGGCGAGCTTGCGCCGCAGGAGCTCGTTGAGCTGTGCCGGGTTCGCCTTGCCGCCGGTCGCCTTCATGACCTGGCCGACGAAGAATCCAAACAGCTTGTCCTTGCCGGCGCGGTATTCGCCGAGCTGGCCGGGATTCTTCGCCATCACCTCGTCGATGGCACGCTCGATGGCGGCGCTGTCGGTGATCTGGCGCAGGCCCTGCGCTTCGATCACCTGATCGGCGCTCATCGCCTGCGACCACATGGCTTCGAACACCTCCTTGGCGATCTTGCCCGAGATCGTCCGGTCCGAGATGCGGGCGAGGAGCCCCGCGAGGCGCGTGGCCGCAAGCCGCCCGCTGCCGATCTCCAGGTTCTCGCGGTTGAGTGCGGCGGCGAGCTCGCCCATGACCCAGTTGGCGGCGAGCTTCGCATCGGCCGGAGCCGCGCGCACCACCTCCTCGTAGTACGCGGCGAGCTCGCGGCTCGACGTCAGGACCCCGGCGTCGTAAGCCGACAGCCCGTACTGCGAGACTAACCGTGCCGCCTTCTGGTCGGGCAGCTCGGGGAGCGTGTCGCGCACCGAGTCGACGAAGGCCCGCTCGAGCGCGACCGGCAGCAGATCGGGGTCCGGAAAGTAGCGATAGTCGTTGGCCTCTTCCTTCGAGCGCATGGAGCGTGTCTCGCCCTTGTCCGGATCGTACAGACGCGTCTCCTGGACCACCTTGCCGCCGCCTTCGAGCACGTCGATCTGGCGGGCGATCTCGAAGTTGATGGCGCGCTCGACGAAACGGAACGAATTGAGGTTCTTGATCTCGGTGCGCGTGCCGAAGCGGTGCTCACCGGCGTGGCGAACCGACACGTTGGCGTCGCAGCGGAACGACCCCTCCTGCATGTTGCCGTCGCAGATCTCGAGGTAGCGCACCAGGGTGTGCACCTTCTTCATGTACGCGACCGCTTCCTTCGCCGAGCGCAGGTCCGGCTCGGACACGATCTCGAGCAGCGGCGTGCCGGCGCGGTTCAGATCGATGCCCGTGACACCCGGGAGCCCCTCGTGCAGCGACTTGCCGGCGTCTTCCTCGAGGTGCGCGCGGGTGATGCCGATACGCTTGGTGCTGCCGTCCTCGAGCACAATGGCGAGCGTGCCGTGGGTCACGATCGGCAGCTCGTACTGGCTGATCTGGTAGCCCTTGGGCAGGTCGGGGTAGAAGTAGTTCTTGCGCGCGAACACCGAGTGCGCGGCGATCCCTGCCTCGATCGCGAGCCCGAACTTCACGGCCATGCGCACGGCTTCGCCATTCAGTACCGGCAGCACCCCCGGGTAGCCGAGGTCGACGAGGTTCGCCTGCGAGTTTGGCGGCGCCCCGTAGGCGGTGGCGGAGCCCGAGAAAATCTTCGATTTGGTCGCGAGTTGCGCGTGAATCTCGAGCCCGATGACCGTCTCCCAGTCGCTCATGCGTACCCCCGCGGCACGCGCGTGTGCCAGTCGGTAGCGCGCTGGAAGGCGTGTGCGGCATTGAGCACGCGCGCCTCGCTGAAGTGCGGACCCACGACCTGCAACCCGACCGGCAGCTGCTGCACGAAGCCGCACGGTACGGAGATGGCGGGCAGGCCCGCGAGATTCGCTCCGATCGTGTAGATGTCGTTGAGGTACATGGTGATCGGGTCGGCGGTCTTGGCACCGATTGCGAACGCCGGGGTCGGCGTCGTCGGGCCTATGAGCACGTCGACGCTGTCGAAGGCGCGGATGAAATCCTCATTGATGAGCGCACGCACGCGCTGTGCCTTCAAGTAGTAGGCATCGTAGTAACCCGCCGACAGCACGTAAGTGCCGGTCATGATGCGCCGCTTGACCTCAGCGCCGAAGCCTTCCCCGCGCGTGCGGCGGTACATGTCGTTGACATCGCGCGGGTTCTCGCAGCGGTAACCGAAGCGCACGCCGTCGTAACGCGCGAGGTTCGACGAGCATTCCGCCGGCGCCACCACGTAGTACACCGGCACCGACAGCGGCAGGTGCGGCAGGCTCACTTCCGTGAGCTGCGCCCCGAGGCCCTCGAACACCTTGAGCGCCTCGCGCACACAGCGCTCGTTCTCGCGCTCGAGCCCCGTGTCGAAGAATTCGCGCAGCAGGCCGATCTTGAGCCCTGCGATCGGCTGCTCGAGCGTGGCGAGATAATCGGGCACTTCCCGTTCCACGCTGGTGGAGTCGTTGGCATCGAAGCCGGCCATCTCGCGCAGCATGAGAGCCGCGTCGGCGGCGCTCGCCGTGAGCACCCCGCCCTGATCGAGGCTCGAGGCGAACGCGATCATGCCGTAGCGCGACACGCGCCCGTAGGTCGGTTTCATGCCGGTGATGCCGCAGAGCGCGGCCGGCTGGCGGATCGAGCCGCCGGTGTCGGTCGCGGTGGCGCCCGGGACGAGCCGCGCGGCCACCGCGGCGGCGGAGCCGCCCGAGGAGCCCCCCGGGACGAGCTGCGGGTCCCAGGGATTGCGCACCGGCCCGTAGTAGCTGGTCTCGTTGGAGGAGCCCATGGCGAACTCGTCCATGTTGGTCTTGCCGAGCATCACCGCGCCCGCCGCCTTGAGCTTCGCGACCACCGTGGCGTCGTAGGGCGAGACGAAGTTGTCGAGCATCCGTGAGCCGCAGGTGGTGCGCACGCCCTGCGTGCAGAAGATGTCTTTGTGCGCGATCGGCACGCCGGTGAGCGGGCCGCCCGTGCCGGCCTCGAGCGCACGGTCGGCGATGCGGGCCGCCGCGAGCGCCTGCTCGCGCGTCACCGAGATGAAGGCATTGAGCGCGCGCTGGCTCGCCTCGATGCGCTCGAGAAATGCGCTCACCAGCTCGACGCTCGAGAAGCGGCGCGCGCGCAGCCCCGCCGCCAGCTGCGTCAGGGTGCTGCGGTGAAAATCGCTCACCAGCGTCACTCGATGACTTTGGGCACGAGGTACAGCCCCGCCGCGGTGAGCGGCGCGTTCGGCTGGTACTGCTCGTGATGGTCCTCCTCGGTCACTGCGTCCAGGCGCAGTCGCTGCGCCAGACCCGCGAGCGGGTGCGCCATGGGGACGACGTCGGTGGTATCACACGCGTCCAGGGCGCCGACGAAGTCGATAATCCGCGACAGGCTCTCCTGGTATACCGGGAACTCGGAGGCCGTGAGCTCGAGGCGCGCCAGGGCGGCGATGCTTGCGATCTGCTCGCGCGTCAGGGTCATGGGAAATGCGTCGCGAACTGAGAAAACCCGCTCAAAATCATACATGTTGCCTTGCTGAATGTCCTGTCGGTTGCTAGATTACGCGCCACTTTTTCGGGTCGCCGAAGCTCATTTCCCGGTCGCTTCATGTTCAAACGCCTGCGCGGTTACTTTTCCAGCGATCTGTCGATCGATCTGGGCACGGCCAACACGCTGATCTACGTCCGCGATAAGGGCATCGTACTGAACGAACCCTCGGTGGTCGCGGTACAGGACGAGCCCACGCGCGGCGGCAAGGTGATCGTTGCCGTCGGCTCCGAGGCCAAGAGCATGCTCGGCCGCACGCCCGGCCACATCACCGCGGTGCGCCCCATGAAGGACGGCGTGATCGCCGACTTCACCTACACCGAGAAGATGCTGCAGTACTTCATCAACAAGGTGCACGGCAACCGCACGCTCAAGCCCTCCCCAAGAGTGCTGGTGTGCGTGCCGTTCGGCTCGACGCAGGTGGAACGGCGCGCAATCCGCGAATCGGCCGAGGGTGCCGGTGCGCGCAACGTCGCCATCGTCAGCGAGCCGATGGCCGCGGCGGTCGGCGCGGGGCTGCCGGTACACGAGGCGCGCGGCTCGATGGTGCTCGATATCGGCGGCGGCACCTCCGAGGTCGCCGTGCTGTCGCTCAACGGCGTGGTGTACGCCAACTCCGCGCGCATCGGCGGCGATCGCTTCGACGAGGCGATCATGAACTATGTGCGGCGCAATTACGGCATCCTGATCGGCGAGGCGACCTCCGAGCGTATCAAGATCGAGATCGGCTCGGCCTACCCCGGGCAGCAGGTGCGGGAGCTCTCGGTGAAGGGCCGCAACCTCTCCGAGGGCGTGCCGCGCAGCTTCACGCTCAACAGCAACGAGATCCTCGAGGCGCTGCAGGAGCCGCTGCAGAGCATCGTGAGCGCAGTCAAGCAGGCACTCGAGCAGACCCCGCCCGAGCTCGGTGCCGACGTGGCCGAGCGTGGTATCGTGCTCACCGGCGGCGGCGCGCTGCTGCGTGACATCGACAAGCTGCTCACCGAGGAAACCGGCCTCCCGGTGGTGGTGGCGGACGATCCTCTCACCTGCGTCGCACGCGGCGGTGGCCGCATCCTCGAGCTGATGGACGAGCTCGGCCCCGGACACTTCGGCCTCGAATAGTTTTGCCAAGGAGCGCACGAGTCTTTAAGTGGCCGCCTTCGGGACAGCAGCCGGCAGACCGCTGACGGGGCGGGGCGGCTCGCCCGGCTTTCGCTTCACGCTGTACGCACTGCTTTCGGTGGTGGTGATGTATCTCGATCAGCGCCAGCACTATCTCGAGCAGGTGCGCTACGCGCTGCAGGCCGCCGCCTACCCGGTGCAGCTCGCGGTGAACTCCCCGTCCGCCGCCTGGCGCTGGCTGCGCGACAGCGTGCAGACCCGCGAAGCGCTGCGCGCCGAGAACGCGCGCTTGCGCACCACAGAGCGCGACCTGGAGCTGCGTGCCATGCGCTACGAGGCGCTGGCGCGCGAGAACGGCGAGCTGCGCGGGCTGCGCGAGGCACTGCCACCGATCGCCGATCGCTGGCTGCCGGCGGAGATCGTCAACATCCAGCTGAGCAGCCTGCGCCAGCGCCTGCTCATCGATCGCGGCGCCGCTAACGGCGTCTTTCGCGGTCAGGCCGTGCTCGATGACAAGGGACTCATCGGCCAAACCACCCACGTCGGCCCCTGGAGCGCAGAAGTGATCCTGATCACGGATCCCGAGCACGCGGTGCCGGTGCGCATCGAGCGCACCGGGCTGCGCACCATTGCGGTCGGTGCGGGCGACACCACCTCGCTTGCGCTCCCCTATCTCCCCGCCAACGCCGACATCAAGAACGGCGACCTGCTGCTGACCTCGGGTCTCGGCGGAGTGTTTCCGGAAGGCTATCCGGTCGCCCGCGTCACCGAGGTGCACCGCGACGCAGTGCAGCCGCTCGCCCAGGTGCGCGCCGCGCCGCTCGCGCATATGAGCACCGACGGCGAGGTGATGCTGGTGTGGTTCCGCACCGATCGCCCCGCGACCCCGGCCGGCGGCGATTCGGTCGGCGAGCTCGCAAGCGGCGACACCGCGATGCAGCCGCAGCCGGTGCCGCCCAAGCCCCGACCCGCGCCGCAGGCGAGCCCCGCTCCGCAGCCTGCTCCGCAGCCTGCTCCGCCGCCGCCGCCCGCGGACGAGGCCCATCCGACGCCGACGCAGCAGACGACGCACGCACCGCACCGCGTGCCGGCGCCGGCGCCGGCCGCCGCGAGCGCCGCAGCCAGCGAACCCGCCGACAATGCTCCCGCAGCGGACAGCGCGCCGCCGCCACCCTCGGCGGCGGTCTCCGCCCCGGAGCAGAGGCAGCCATGAACGTCGACTCGCGCGGTCGCATGCTCCTCAGCGCGTTCGTGGCGCTCACTCTCACGGTGCTGCCGCTGCCGCCGTGGCTCGACGTGCTGCGCCCGGCGTTCCTGGTGTTGACTGTGCTCTACTGGTCGGTGAACGCGCCGCGCACCGGCGGGATCGCGCTCGGCTTCTTCGCCGGCCTGATGCTCGATGTCTTCCAGGGGCCGGTCCTCGGCGAGCACGCGCTGGCGCTGTCGCTCATCACCTACATCGCGGTGCGCGAGCACCAGAGGATCCGCTCCAAGCCCGCCATCCAGCAGGCGCTCTTCGTGTGCGTCGCACTCGTCTTCTACGAGGTGGTGCTGTTCATGATCGATGGCTGGACCGGCCATCCGGTGACCAGCCCGGTGCGCTGGGTGCACGCGCTCACCGGCGCGCTCATCTGGCCGCCGGCCGCCGCCATCCTTGCCTACAGCGCAGGACGGCTCGCGTGAGCGCAACCTGCCCACCCGCGTGAGGTTCTGACGATACTGCCATGCCGGCCGTGCGCATCAAGGACCACTGGCGGGAACAGCGCCTGTTCGACCAGCGCTCGATCGTGTGCGCGGCGCTCATCGGAGTCGCGACGCTCGGGCTCATCGCGCGGCTGTTCGTGCTGCAGGTCGCCCGTCACGGGTATTACGCGGAGCTCTCGCAGGGCAACCGCGTGCGCAACGAGCCCATTCCGGCCAGCCGCGGTCTCATCCTCGATCGCAACGGTGCTGTGCTCGCGGACAACGAGCCGGCTTACCAGCTCGAGCTCACTCGTGAACAGACACCCGACCTCAACGACACGCTCAACCGACTCGCGGCGCTGCGCCTCATCGATTCGGACGACCTGGACGAGACCCGACACATGATCCTGGCGCGCCGCAGCTTTGACACGGTGCCGCTGCGGCTGCGGCTCACCGAAGATGAGATCGGGCGCTTCGCGGTGCATCGCTTCGAGTTTCCCGGCGTGGATCTGGCGACACGCCAGACACGCCACTATCCGTTCGGCGCGCTCGGCGTCCACGCGCTCGGTTACGTGGCCGCCATCAGCGAGCAGGACCTGGAGCACATCGACCGCATCACCTACAACGGCACGACGCTGATCGGCAAGCTGGGCGTCGAGGCGGCCTACGAGAAGCAGCTGCATGGTCGCAATGGCTCGCGCGAGATACTGGTTAACGCGCAAGGCCGCTCCGTGCAACGGCAGGGCGCGTATGCGCCGCACCTGAGCGCGGTCGCGCCGGTGGCCGGCGATGATGTGGTGCTGTCGATCGATCTCGCCACTCAAGAGGCGGCCGAACAGGGGCTGGCAAATCACCGCGGTGCGGTGGTGGCGATCGACCCGACCGACGGAGATGTGCTGGCCTTGGCGAGCAAACCCGGCTTCGATCCCAGCATCTTTGCCCGTGGCGTCACGCGCGCGGAATACGCGGCGCTCAGCGAAGACGTCGACAAGCCGCTCTTCAATCGCGCGTTGCGCGGGACGTACCCTTCAGGCTCCACCATCAAACCCGTCCTGGCGCTCGCCGGCTTGACTTACCACGTACTGGATCCCGACAAACAGGAGTTCTGTGCCGGCGTCTACTACCTGCCGAGGAGCAGCCTGGTGTTTCGCGAAGGCAAGTTCGGGCGACATGGCAACCTCGATCTGCCACATGCCATCGCCAGATCGTGCGATGTGTACTTCTATCGTCTGGCCAACACGCTGGGTATCGACCGCATCGCCGCGTTCATGGCGCCGTTCGGCTACGGTCAGCTCACTGGCATCGACATCAGCGGCGAGAAGCCGGGCATCCTGCCTTCGCCCGAGTGGAAGCGGAAAACGTACAAGCAAGCCTGGTATCCGGGCGAAACGGTGAATGTGGGCGTGGGTCAGGGATATCTCCTCGTGACGCCGCTGCAGCTCGCGCACGTCGCTTCCGCGCTGGCCGAACGGGGCAGGAGCTTCCGGCCCCGGTTGATTACCGGCCTGCGCGATGCGCGCGGAGAGATTCACCGGCTGCCGGCGATCGAGAACCCGCCGGTCCAGGGCGTCAGCGGCGAGGCGTGGGACATCGTCATCCAGGGAATGATCGGCGCCACCAGCTGGCCCGGGGGCACGGCCACCGCGTTCGTCAAAGGCGCCGCCTACAGGCTCGCCGGAAAAACCGGCACGGCCGAGGTGGTCACGGTGTCGCGCAGCCAGAAGCTGACACAGGATGTGGAGGAGCGTTTCAAGGACCACGCCTGGTTCATCGCCTTCGCGCCGGTCGAGGCACCACGTATCGCCGTGGCCGTGCTGGCAGAGAACGCGGGCTTCGGTGCCAGCACCGCAGCGCCCATCGCCCGCAAGGTGATGGACGCGTATCTCCTCGGCGCGGATGGCAAGCTCAAGCCGGCGATGATTCCGCCCGCCGGGTCGCACGCGCCTCCGCCGGAAAAGTCGCCCGAGGCCTCACACCCGCCCGCCGCGCCAGTACCGCAGACGCCGCCCGGCGCGCCGGCACCGCCGGGTTGACGCGCCTGCCATGATCTACGAAGAAGTCACGTCGGAGTCGCGCACGCGCCGCACGCTCACCGGAGCGGCGCGCGTGCTGCTCGAGCTGCGCATCGACGGTCCGCTGGTGATCGGGCTATCGCTGATCGCCGCCTACGGTCTCGTCGTTCTCTACAGCGCCTCCGGCCAGAGTCTGCCGACGGTATTGCGCACGGTGGCGCGCCTCGCGGTCGGCGCCGTCGCCATGCTGCTGTTGGCGCGCGTCAATCCGAATTTCCTGCGTCGCTCGACGCCGTGGCTGTATGCCGCCGGCTGCGTGCTGCTCGTGATCGTCGCCGGCATGGGCCACATCGGCATGGGGGCGCAGCGCTGGCTCGATCTCGGGCTGTTCCGTTTCCAGCCCTCGGAGCTCATGAAGCTCGCCGTGCCGATGACGTGCGCCTGGTACCTGCACGAGCGGGCGCTGCCACCGAGCTGGCCCGGACTCGCGGTCATGAGCCTGCTGATCCTGCTGCCGGTCGGCCTCGTGGCGGTGGAGCCGGATCTTGGCACCGCGGCGCTGATCGCCATCGCCGGAGCGCTGGTGATCGTGCTCGCCGGGCTGCGCGTGCGCGTCATGGCAGCGCTGCTCGCCCTCGCTGCAGTCGGTGCCTGGTTCGGCTGGAGCTTCATGCACGACTACCAGCGCAGGCGCGTGCTCACCTTCCTCAATCCGCAGACCGATCCGCTCGGCGCCGGCTACCACATCATCCAGTCGCAGATCGCCATCGGCTCGGGCGGCGTGTTCGGCAAGGGATGGATGAACGGCAGCCAGGCACAGCTCGAGTTCCTCCCCGAGCGCTCGACCGATTTTATCTTCGCGGTGATCGGTGAGGAGTTCGGCCTGCTCGGCCTGCTGCTGCTGCTGCTCTTGTACATGTTCGTAGTCGCCCGCGCGATCTATCTCGCCACGCAGACCCAGGACACCTTCGCGCGACTGCTCGCCGGAAGCATCGCACTCACCTTCTTCGTGTACGTATTCATCAATGCCGGCATGGTGACCGGGCTTCTCCCGGTGGTGGGCGTGCCACTGCCGCTCGTGAGCTACGGGGGCAGCTCGGTCGTGACGCTCCTCGCCGGCTTCGGTATTCTGATGGCGCTGTACTCGCGGCGGAAACTCGTCGGGTCGTAGTTGAATACCTGCCGTTCCTTGCTGCTCGCTGCACTCGCGTGCGCACCGGTGGGAGCGCAGTCGACGGATGCGTCGACGCATCCGGGCGGCTTCGACCTCAATCGCCCGGAGATCGTGGCTTTCGTCAACGAGGTGGTCGAGCACGACGGCCTCAAGCGCACCGAGGTGCGCAAGATCCTCAAGGAAGCGCAGCCGCAGCCGAGGATCATCGAGATCATGAACCGACCGCTCGAGAAGGTCGCGCCCTGGTACGAATACCGCGAGCGCTTCGTCAATGCCGAGCGCATCAACGACGGCGTGCAGTTCTGGACCGACCATCGGCTGACGCTCGAGCAGGTCGCGGGCCAGTACCAGGTGCCGGCCGAGTACATCGTGGCCATTCTCGGTGTCGAGACGCGCTACGGCCGCAACACCGGCTCGTACCGCGCACTCGATGCGCTGACCACGCTCGCGTTCGACTACCCACCGCGCGAGAAATTCTTCCGCAGCGAGCTCGCCGAGTTCCTGGTGCTCGCCCGCGAGAACCGCCTCGACCCGCTCACGGTGAAGGGCTCCTACGCCGGCGCGCTCGGCGCGCCGCAGTTCATGCCCTCACAGTACCGGCGCTACGCGGTGGATGCCGACACCGATAAGAGTCGCGACCTGTGGAACGACTGGGACGATATCCTTGCGAGCGTGGCGAATTACCTGCATGAGCACGGCTGGACAGCAGGCGCACCGGTGCTCGCGGAGACACGGCTCGACCCGGACCCGAGTTTTCAGCTCGAGCCGCACGGCGTCGAGCTCAATGAGACCGTGGACTCCCTCGGCGCGCGCGGGGTGCGGGTCGATGCCGACCTGCCGGCCGATACCCCGGCGGTGCTCATCTGCGCGGAGCAGCGTGACGGCCCGGCCTACCGCGTAGGCTTTCACAACTTCTACGTGCTCACCCGCTACAACTCCAGCCCGCGCTATGCAATGGCCGTGTACGAGCTCGCGCAGGCGCTGGCGCAGCAGATGCGCGCGTCGCAGGCGCCCGCTCCGCCATGAGGCACGCGCGTCGCATCGCTCGCTGCAGCGGCGCGGGCGCCGGCGCGCTGGCGCTCGCCCTCCTCGTGCTCGCCGGCTGCGCAGGACCCGCACGGCGCCCGCCGCCGCCCCCGGCCGCGCCTGCCGAAACCGCGAGCGCGCCCCCGGCCGACATTGCGGCCGTGCCCGACGCCGTGCCGCGTCCCGAGCCGCGCAGTGCGCACGGCAACCCCCCCTTCTACGACGCGCTTGGCCGCCGCTACTTCGTGCTCGCCAGCGCCGACGGCTACATCGAGCGCGGCGTCGCCTCCTGGTATGGCCCGAGCTTCCACGGCGGCAGCACCTCGAACGGCGAACCCTACGACATGTACGGCATGACCGCCGCGCACAAGACGCTGCCGCTGCCGACCTATGCGCGCGTCACCAACCTCAAGAACGGCCGCAGCGTCGTGGTCCGCATCAACGACCGCGGCCCGTTCGTCGCCAATCGCCTCATCGACCTCTCCTACAGCGCAGCGGTACGGCTCGACATGACCCGCGAGGGCACGACGCTCGTCGAGGTGCGCGCCCTCACCCCCGGAGTGCCCGACAGCCTGACGCGCAGCGCGCTATCGCCGCCCCCCGCGCTTTACCTGCAGGCCGGCGCGTTCGCCGATCCGCGCAACGCCGAGCGCTTGCTCGCACGGCTGCAGGCCGCGGGACTGCCGGGCGCGTTCGTGGCGCTGCCCGGCGCGGGCAAGCAGCCGCTTTATCGCGTGCGCCTCGGTCCGGTAGCGAGCGTCGCGCAGTTCGATGAGCTCAGCGCGCGGCTCGGCGCGCTCGGCATCGCCGACGCGCGCCTCGCCGTCGACTGAGCGGAGTACACGCGTGCGCGGCCGCCGCGGGTTCCACACTCGCTCTTGGGTTGATACTTTTGGCTTGGTCGTTCATCACAGGGAAGCCGTGACCGTGATCCGCCTGCTGCCCGTCGCGTGGCTCGTTGCCCTCACGATAAGCCCGGTGGCGCCCGCCGCCGCTCCGATCCCCGCCGCCCCAGCCGTGAGCGCGCGCGCCTACATCCTCGCCGATCACTTCAGCGGCCGGGTGCTGGCGCAGGACCACGCCGATGAGCGCGCCGAACCCGCGAGCCTCACCAAGCTCATGACGGCCTACGTGGTCTTCAAGGCGCTCGAAGAGCGGCGGCTCAAGCTCACCGACATGGTGACGGTGAGCGAGCACGCCTGGCGCGCCGAGGGCTCGCGCACCTTCGTGCGGGTCGGCACGCAGGTTCCGGCCGATATCCTCATCAAGGGCATGATCGTGCAGTCGGGCAATGACGCCACCATCGCGCTCGCCGAGCGCGTCGGCGGCACTGAGGCGGCGTTTGCGCAGATCATGAACGAGTACGCGCGGCGTCTCGGCATGAAAGGCAGCCACTTCGAGAACAGCGACGGACTGCCCTCGCCCAATCACTACACCACGGCGCGCGACGTGGCCACGCTCTCCGACGCGCTGATCCGCGACTTTCCGCAGTACTACCCGCTCTTCAGCCTGCGCGAATTCATGTGGAACAACATCCGGCAGGGCAACCGCAACACGCTGCTCACCAAGGATCCGTCGGTGGACGGCCTCAAGACCGGGCATACCGACAGCGCCGGCTTCTGTCTCGCGGCCTCGGCCAATCGCAACGGCATGCGCCTGGTGTCGGTGGTGATGGGCGCCCCCAACGAGCGCGCCCGCGCTGATGCAAGCGAGGCGCTGTTGAGCTACGGCTACACGTTTTTCGAGACCATCCGCGTCAAAGCCGCCCGTGAGACGGTGCTCAAGCCGCGCGTTTACAAGGCGGCCAGCGAGTTCGCCGCGCTCGGCGTGCCGTACGACGTGTATGCCACCGTCGGGCGCGGCGAGGCGGCGACGCTGCGCACCAGCGCGCGCCTGAGCAGCGAGCCGCTGGTCGCGCCGCTCGCCACGGGCGTCGCGGTGGGCGAGTACACCGTCTCGGATGCCGGCGGCGAAGTGATCGCACGCGTGCCGCTGGTGCCGCTCGCCGCCGTCCCGCAAGGGAGCCTGTGGACGCGCGCGACGGACAGCATCGTCCTGATGTTTCACTGAGGAGCCGACCATGGCCGAGCCGTTGCCGCTGTGCTACCTGAACGGCGCCTACCTGGCACTCGGTGAGGCACGCATCTCCCCGCTCGATCGCGGCTTCCTCTACGCGGACGCGGTCTACGAGGTGATGCCGGTGTACGGCGGGCGGCCGTTCCGCTTCGCCGCGCATGGCGAGCGGCTGGCGCGCAGTCTTGCTGCCATTGCCATGGACGACCCGCACACGCGCGATGAGTGGCGCGCGATTCTCGGCACGCTCATCGAGCGCAACGGCGGCGGCGACCAGTACGTCTACTGGCAGGTGACGCGCGGAGCACAGCTCGGTCGCACGCACGCACCGCTGCCGCACATCCCGCGTACCGTGTTCGCCTTCTGCGCCCCGCTGCCGCCGAACGGCGCCGACATCCTCGAGCGCGGCGTCAGCTGCGTGACCGCAACCGACACGCGCTGGGCGCGCTGCGACATCAAGTCCACGGCACTGCTCGCCAACGTGCTGCTGCGGCAGCTGTCGGTGGACGCCGCGGCCACCGAGACCATCCTGCTGCGCGACGGCGAGCTCACCGAAGCGTCCGCCTCCGCGGTGCACGTGGTGCTGGGCGGCGAGCTGCGGATGCCGCCAAACTCGCGGCGCATCCTGCCCGGCACCACGCGCGGCGCCGTCGAGGAGATGGCGGCGCGTCTTGCCATCCACTGCCGCGTGCTGCCGATCACCGAGACGCAGCTGCGCGCCGCCGACGAGGTGTGGATCTCGGCAGCGACACGCGAGGTGCAGCCGGTCACTCTGCTCGATGGCCATGCCATCGGCAGCGGCAAGCCCGGACCGCTGTGGCGGCGCGTCTACGATGAGCTGCAGCGCTACAAACGGGAGCTCGCCGGTACGCCGTGGTGAGTGCCACCGGGCCGCTTATACTTAATCCGCACGCTGCAGGCACGCTGCCTGCGGCGACGACCGCGGCAGTGGCCGGATCTGCCAAGGTGCGCCGAGATACCGCTGAGGAATCCGCCTTATAACCCATTTGTTACCGCCGGTGATCTGCCGGGCACTGACGCTGCCGTAAACGCCCCGGTAGCATGGCCGGATGTCCATCAACCTCGACCAGGTGACCAAGCACTACTCC
>Ga0187783_10002202_pt1 | contig 14511 bp, 20 predicted proteins | sample 1015_SJ02_MP02_2_FD_132471 | JGI IMG/M metagenome (GOLD analysis project Ga0187783, IMG submission 132471) | Tropical peat soil microbial communities from peatlands in Department of Meta, Colombia - 1015_SJ02_MP02_20_MG | ecosystem: Environmental > Terrestrial > Soil > Wetlands > Peat | place...
TGTGGAAGGTTGAACTTCAAAAGCTGGCCAACGAACTCAAACTACCAATTACCGTTTGCTATATGCCACCTGGAACCAGCAAATGGAACAAAATAGAACATCGTCTATTCTCGTTTATCAGCATCAACTGGCGTGGCAAACCATTACGTAGCTATCGGGCAATCGTCCAACGAATCGCGGGAACACGACGGATACCGGCCTCACAATGCGAGCTGAATTGGATGAAAACAAATACCCGAAAGGCATTGAGGTTTCAGACGCTGAACTTTCGGCCGTCAAGCTATCCCCTCATTCGTTTCGCGGCAATTGGAATTATACGATTTCCCCGAATCGGAACAAAAAAGTGATCGCCAATTGACTACTTTATTTATTTACAACACCTTAGCTGTCAATGTGAGACCAGATCTGCGGATGCTATTCTGAGGTCGGCCTCGATTTGGCCGAAGCGATGGTTGCTATGGGGGCGGGTGTGGGCGCGCAAACCGTCCTCCATCCCAGCCCCGAATCAGAACGACGTTCGCGAGCCGGAATCTCACGTTAGATGCCCAAAGCCAATAAGTTTCTCACATTAAATGTACAAACTTGTGCATTGGACCCAACGCTAAGCCGTTGAAATCGTTCACACTGCAATCTCAGCCCAAGATGCTCAGTGACAGCGAGCGCGAGCATGTTCGCTCGGGTAACGGTGTCACGGCCACCAAGCCTTTTTCATGAGGATGGCGGCGCTCTCCAACTCGACAATGCTGAGAGTAATGTCCAGCCAAACCGCGCGCGGGTCGCCCAGGATAGGGTCGCGCTGCTGGGTTATCGGCTCCAGGTTGGTCAGCACCCGGTCGACGCGCCGGCGTACGTCGCGGGTCGCTGCCTGAAGATCGGCTGGCTGGCGTGGAGGCGAGGCCATTATGGGTCTCTCCGCACGTAGTCGAAATAGCGTTTGATGAGCGCGTGCTCTTCGCTGTCGTCGCCCTCAATCAGGCAGAGATCAAGGAATAGACCCTCAAGGAACATCTTCGGCGAGACGCCGTGGGCATTGAAGAACTGACTGACCTGCCGATCGAGGTAGATCGTCAGGCGCTGGCGGGACGGTTTGCGCGGCGGCCTGGTCATGGCAGACGCCCCCGGTAGCTCCGACCCTCAAGGAACCCGAGTGCCCACTTTTGTGGGTCGAGCGAACCGAGTGGCCATACGTAGGGCGCCCCGTCGAAGCCCGCACGGAAACCGCTGAGCCACGCGAGCACACCTTGCGTCTTGCCTGGGCGGCAGAAGCGCGTGAAGGCCAGCGACACAACGCGGTCGCCAGCCTGTTGAGCGCACTCAAGTATCACTTGGTCGTAGGCGCGGGTCCGCCTACGCTGTAAATAGCGTCGCGCCATGGGAGCCTCATGGTTCGGCGTTAGGGCTGCTCGGGTGTCGCTAGCACCCGGGCAGTCCGCCGGTCCTAAGCAAATAGTGTATGCACTAAATAGGGGGCAAATGCAACTGTAATGGCGAAGAAAGCCGCGAAACGTCCACGGGGCCGCCCAGTCACTACTGGCATCCGCCCCTCCTTGGCGGTGCGCTTCTCTAAGGAGGCCGCTGATGGTATTGAGCGTTTTGCAAAAGCAAACAAATGCAGTCGATCGGAAGCCATTCGCAAGCTCGTGAATATCGCGCTTGCGAGCCTTCGCCCTTAGCGCCGTTTTGCCGACGAGCCCAGCACGTCTTTGCCGCACTTACGCGTAAGGCGTGGGCTCGTGTACCATGCGATTTGAACTAAATGGACCATGGTTAGCGAATTACCGATGGCCGCCTAACAGCAGCCGAGTCATGGTCCGCACTGGGTGCAATACTGAGCCTAAACACGCCGGATACGTGGTACCGATTGTTGCAATGCGAAAACGGTTGCGACTGGGTAGTGCGCGGCATCCGGTTTCGCCGAATGTGGTGTATAGCTTACCTCAATCGCCCAGGGACGAGGCGCGGAGCGCTTGGTCATCTGTGCGCGCGCCGCAACACGCCGTGTGACCGAAACTCCTCACGGAGGGGGCGCAAAGTGGCAATTCGTCCATTCAAGCCGACTTTATAAGGTATTGTTCTTCGATTAGGGGACACCCGTCGGCGGATCGGGCCATGGGCGGGCGCCGGAAAATACATCAGCAGGCATGCTCGGATTGCCCGGACCGTAGTCGCGTGTCAACTCAGCAATGCGGTGAGCTCGAAGCCAATCGCCCGCGCTCCCCTCCCCAAATTCTTCAGGCTTATCAATTCGGACACCTGCGCCGTTGGCGGCTATGTAGTACCACGAGCGTCCGTCTCCACTTTCCGCTATTACGCGGGTGCCATCGGGCAGATTAATCAGCCACGGCTTGAATAGTTTCTGGATGGCGTCCAGATACTCGGCTTCGTTCACTTGAATCGCGCTCTGGGTGCGATAGGTAGGCCGTCGCCGTATAGACCGACGGCCAGAAATGTTCAACCTCGCATTCCGCGCTGCGCACAACCGTCACGTCGCCGCGAACGAGATACCCAAGAAATTCTAAGAATTCACGCAACGCCGGTCCAAGACGAATAACGATATCATCCTCAGACCTGCCATGAAGGCAAAATCCGCGCAAATCTGGATGATGGGGGTCCCATGGCGTGCCACGTTTGGCAATCGCTTCGTCGGGGACTGCCCTCAAAAGATCGGCCTCGCGATGTCTCAAAATGCGAATTGTTACCGTCTTGGTTACATCATTTTCCATGACTATGCTTCCGAACGTTGAATCGTCGAGAACCGCAAACCAGCCACACCAATATATGCAGTCGGTACCAAATTGGGTAGACCTAGGTCGGTTCGCCGCGATCCGGCTGCCTATTAATGACCTTACGTTAAAGCGCTCGTTTATTCCGTATTGCCAAATACTTAGCCTGCAACCTCGAGTGATGAGTCGTGAGGCATTCACTCCGCAACGGCATTAGCGGGTGCCGGACCGCTCATTTTCATGACTTCCCGACGGACGATCACGGCGTTCCCCCGGAGAAGGACGAAAGCCATGACAAAGGACCGGAGGCTGCGTCTTACCGGAAACGCAGGCGGCCGCTGTCTCGAGTGTGCTGGCGCCTGTCGGCCCTTCTGTCATTCTGCACGCCATGTCGACTTCATCTGGTGGCGCGGCTGCCAGTTCGGCATGAGCTCGAGGGCGTGTGTTCTTCTGGCCACGGGGTGCCCGGTGATCGAGCTCCGGACGTCGGTCCCACGTTCCGGGTGGGTCGTAGTGTGGCTCGTTCTCGTATCGCGCCCAGTTCTGACGAGTTACTCTCGATCACGAAGAGTTGGCGTGAAAACTCGACTAGCTCAGCATCTCTCTGGCGAAACTTTGTCAGGCACCCTTGAGCATCGCCAAGATCTTGTCGGGGTGGACGCGCTGGCGTTGCACGGCCACAAGGCAGTGACCCTCGAGAGACTTTGTCGTGCCGGTTTCGCCGTGACGCGGACCTCGACTTTGACCAACCCACCAGGCCTTAAGGTGCGTTCGTTTTTCATCACGGATGCCGGCCGCGCCGCGCTGATGCGCCAATAAGGTTTGCGGCCCGCGATGCCAAGAGATGGCGCCACCACCTTTCGCGATATTGTCGGCAAACTCGAGGTCCTGCGGATCACCTGCGATAAATGCGGCCGCCGTGGTCAATACCGGGTCGATCGCTTGATCGCGCGGTATGGGATTGACGCCAAGATTAATGAGTTTTCGAGCGACGTCACTGCCGATTGTCCGCGCAAAATCGCCAATAACCCTTATGACGCCTGCGCCGCTATCCGGCCGGACCTGCCCAAGGTGGTCTAAAGCCGTGTTCGCGCGATCTCAGGTTTGATCCTCCGAACGCGCAGCGGCGGCAACTCGACGTGAAGCTTCAAGAGTTTGCGTGGGTGAGGAACGCCAGGACTGCCGGGAACGACACTGGAGCGCCATGCTGGTCGCCGTATAAATCAGCTGCGCGCACACGCTCGCCGCCGACCGGTCTTTTATCGTACGCGCACATGGTACTCAAAGTCGACAACGCTAAACGACCCGGTCAGGGTGGTGCGGATTAGCTCGAGTTCAATCGGGCGCCAATCGGGCATCAGGGCGAACAAGCATTGGGCAGCGCTCACCTAAAAAGTCACGCCAACTGGAGACACTCACCTGAATGCACGGGCAGGATAATAGGGTAATTCCGGGTGAAGAGACCAATTCATCAAGTCTCTGCGCATTCGGAACAAGGTCACCCGGGGGTGCGAATTGATCTCAGGTCCGCGGTAGTTGCCCTCGAAGCCCAAGAAGCGAAGACCGCGTATGACCCGTGGTTCTACGCCACAGTACGACGACCGTCGGTTATTTCTTGCAAGGCTGCTGCTATCTATTATTTCTTACAGCGACGGGACGGAACTCGGCGAGTCTATCTCTCAAATTCACAGCGAAGGCGTTGTATTTGCACTTGTGCCGGGATGGGGGATTGGAGACGGCTGGCCATTAAACAACGACGACTGAAAAGATCGGCAATTGCCGAATCGCGGCGTGTTTTGCTCGTAATGAATCGCGTTCGTGAGGACAAACTCGATGAGGTCGCCGGAGTTTATCACATTCACAGGCGCTGATGATGCGACCTCGATCGAGGGCATGCGTGAGCTCTCGCGCCGGTATCCGATTGAATGGGGTGTTCTATTCTCGCCCCGGCAGCAGGGTAATGGCGGCCGTTATCCTGGTAGAGACGCGTTGGTACGGCTTCTCTATTGGTCCGGTACACGCTTGGCCGCGCAACTCTGCGGCGGACACAGCCGACGTATCATGGCCGGAGAGTCTTTGGCCGAATACATTCCCGTCGATTTGGGCATCTGCCGGCGCATCCAAGTCAATCATGAAACACCAGACCCCACGCGGCTTGTCGCCTTTAGAAATACCTGGGGAGCGGCACGATGCATTGCGCAGACTCGTGGCGTATGGCTTCATGGGAAGCTGCAGTTTCCCGGCGACGATTCAGTCGATTGGTTATTTGACACGTCCAGGGGCGGAGGGGTTGCGCCGCCGTTCTGGCCATCGCACCCCGGTGGGGACCGTCTAGTCGGCTATGCCGGCGGTATCGGTCCCGGCAATATCCTCAGTTTGATTGAGGAGGTAGGCCAAAGCGGTCCGTATTGGATTGATATGGAGACATCGGTTCGGAGTCGCGGCAGGCTCGATCTTTATCTTTGTCGTCGTGTCTGCGAGATGGTGTATGGGGACGGGCTATGAATGCTTCGCTTGGTCCAGCACGAAAAAAGTCGGGTGATGTCGTTCCGGATGATGTCCTTCGTGCTCTCGATTGTCTTAATAGCCATGCGCGCGCGAAGGGGTGCGGGGTACGCTTCATTTATTCGGCAAAACTCGTCGCCTCAATCGCTCTTGCAGCCGCCGGGGTATCGAACGTTCGGCCCCTGGGGGCCAAGACGAAATGTCGTAGCTGCCTTGGAAGCGGTTGGTGGCACTGCCGGTACCGAGGGCGGACCAACTCTGCATGCCGTACCTGTCGCCAAACGGGAAGCGTCTATCTCCGGTTTGCTGAAATTGCGACGAGGAGCGCTGTTTGGCATACACCTTGGGAGCGTGGTGGATCCGATATCCTGTGCGCCGCGTTGAATGCGATACGGGTCGAGTATGTCCCCGAGACGCGATCGATCGCGATTGTGAGAGCCGACGGCGGCAGTGACGAAGCGAAGTTTACGTCAGCGGGTGACTGGCAGCCAAATCTGGGTGGCCAGCGGCTTGGGGGGGAGGACGCTGCCGCTTTGCTCAATGCCGTAGATGCCTGGATTTGGACCGTGAATCTCGACGGCGAGTTCCACTGGCGTGTGCGGATTGCTCGCGACCGTATGCTTCAGTACGCGCTCGAGCTCGGCCGGACCGGAACCTGCTGCCACTATTGCGGGGCGACAAATGTCACATCGGGGCAGGCACACAGGTTGAGTGGGTCCTGGCTCTATTGGTCGACTCCGGTTTGCGAACGCCACGAAATGATGCCGCTTGAGCATTGGGACAGAGCTATTCCGGATCACGCGATTACGCCAGCGGTTGAGCGCTGGCTCAACCGCCGGGGTTGCCGACGGGGAAAACCCTTTACTGGGCGAATCGGCTCCGCCATCGCAGATACTTGGTGACCGGCGGTTTAGCATGAGCATCCGAAGTAGATTTCCTCGATCCAAATGGTTGCGCGTATCGCGCTCGCAAGACTACGGAATCGCTCGTCGAATATCTCTAAAGGTTACAATGGGGCAGGGGGCGCCGGAGGCTGCCGTGGCAACCGCCCAGCGGCGAGGGCTGCGATCGCCGTGCGGCTGCGCGTTCGGCCGACGAGATCGTGTTGACGAGGAGCATGGTCACCGTCATCGGTCCAACCCCACCGGGGACTGGCGTGATGTGGGAGGTCTTGTGACGAACCCCCTCGAAGTCGACGTCTCCCACCACGCGGCCGTCGGGCAATCGATTGATGCCGACATCGATAACGACGGAACCGGTGCGTACCATCTGTGGCAAGATGAGATTGGGATGCCCCGCGGCTACAATGAGAATGTCAGCCAACAGCGTGAATTGTGCCAGATCCCGTGTCTTGGCGTGGCAGACACAAACCGTGGCGTCGCGCTGCATGAGCATGAGTGCCATAGGCTTGCCGACGATATTGCTGGTCCCCACCACGACCACGTTCTTACCTCCGAGGTCGATGGATTCGTGCTCGAGCAATTTGACAATTCCGTAGGGCGTGCAGGGCGGCAATAGGGTATCGCCTGTTACCAATGTGCCGACGTTGTGAAGATGAAATCCGTCCACATCCTTGTCGGCCGAAATCGCATTGAGCAGCGCCGGCAGCTTGAATTGGGGCGGAAGCGGCAACTGCACCAGGATGCCGTGGATGGAGGGATCGGCATTAAGCTCCTCGATTTTGTGGATGACGAGTGCTGGATCGGTATCGGTCTCGAAGTCGAATCGCAATGAGCGGATTCCAATCTCGACGCAGGCCCGGACCTTGTTTCGGACATAGAGATGGGAGGCGGAATCGGCGCCCACCAAAACGACCGCTAGGCCCGGCGTGATGCCGTATTGGGCCTCCAGCCGTTCGATCCGCTCCCGGCAGTTTCCGCGAATCGCGCTCGCGACCTCTACGCCATTGATGACTTTTGCCGGCATTACGGGTTCCTCCGCTCACTCGCCGACGGGCCGGGCATTCGTGGCACTACGACCTGCCACCTGTCCGGCGCCGCGCTCGCCTCGACAAGACACTGGTATGTACGCCTTGGATGTTCACGACGAGTCGATAGGACTGGCGTTGGTGCCAAACGTGGGCTTTGTTTCATCACATGTGGGGTACGCCGCTTGCCCTCCTCATAAACGAAAGCCCGAAACCCACTAAGAGGTCGTGTGGTTGGATGTTGGTGGTGGCTAGTACTCGCTAAAAGCAGCAGGCCCACTCACGCGGGATAAAGGCACAGAGCAGCAACTCGGTCATCCAGCTTCGGGCTGAACGATCGATTCATTGGTGGAAAAGTGTTCGAAGGGGGCAGGAGGTCAATCGAGGTCACGGCGACTAGAGGCCTCCTATGGCCGGGGCCGTAAGGTCCCAACCTTCGGCAAATTTGCCGAAGGTTGCCAACGACGCATTTGTGTCGATCAGGAGCTGGGTGCGTTCTTTCCCGCCAACGACAGACCAGGGGTTGCCGGGCAACCCCGCCTATTCCTCGAGGAGACAGTTAGTAGCGTTGGTAGGGATTGTGAGCGCGATAGGGTTCGCTACCGTAGCGTGTGAAATTGTGTCGTGCGCCAAAGGAATCGCTCCGAGAGCCACTAAAATAGCTTTGCATATGCAGACGATGGTACGCCGTATAGTCATGAAATGAATTCGCGTGCTGGCAGCAAACGAACATTGAGGTCCTGTCGCCCTCAAAACTGAAGCTCGTTGAGCTGCTCATGAGGATAATAGCTGTTGCGAGAAGGACTGTCGATCGCATCGGGTGTCTCCGGTCTAAGTCAGTGTAACTTGAGGCGATGTCGCGGCGCATTTTAGGCGTCTGGGCTTGGCGCCAGTAGAGCGGGCAAGTGGTGCTCGCCTCGACCACTGTCGCGTCGGAGCCGAGAACTGGTGTGAGATCGACCATGTGCTCGCGAGCGACGCCACATCTCAATTGATTCAAGCTCTGCGTCGCGATCCGGTGCTTCGTTAAGGAATGCGGTTCGGACGGTATCGACAGTGATGCCACAACGCTTACGGAGTGCGTGACATACCGTGGTGTGGTCTCGCTTGATTAATCGTCCGATTTCAGTCAGCGAGCGCCTAGTACAAAGGGCGGCCAGTATGACGATGGTTGTTCTCGCTGACAACGGACCGTGGTTTCTGTCGTCGGGAATCAAGTCGGCGGGGGTGAGGCCGTAGGCCTGCGCAACTTCCAATCTGATCAGTCGGAGTTTTGGATTTGGTCCGAGATCACGAACCCGCGTCACAGCATCAATCAATGGGTCTCCGCCGGGATCTGTCCTTGTCGACGCCCTGCCGTTTTCGTTGAGACGGGTCATATTACGACTCTCTAAAGGAAATAACGCCTACGAGCCGCTGTCTGCCCATTTCACGTTGCTTTCGCTACGTGGGACAATATCAGGCGGACCAAACGTTCATTTGGCGCGAAGACGTCGAATACACGGTAAGCAGCGCCAAGGAGCTCCGAATTTCTGCGGATCGACGCGAGGCCCGCGGATAGAATTGTGGGGTCGGTACTCCGGGCGATCATCGTTTCGATGATAGTGATGCAGTGCGGCTCCTGAATCGCCATTATTCTGAGGCAATCGCGAATTTCGGCAAACGATTCCGATGGTAGAGAGGCGCCAACGGGAATGAGAGCCTTCGAAGTCGTCATTCAAGACCCTCCATCATCCCAGATACGCGCGTCATAGTGTTGAGTGCTATTGTCGTGGCACGACAGCGCGGCGAGACTAAGCGGCCCTGCTCCTCGCAGCCGGGAGTTTCACCAATGGGAGATGACATTGGGTCGTGCGTTCGAATCAATGTTTAGTCTCGTCGGATGGTTTAGTCTCGTCGGGTGGGTCGTTGGGGACTTCGCGGCGCAGGGCCTCGATGTCTTCGGATATCTCTTGCACGACATTGCGACCTCTCGCGATGGTCCGAGCGACGTGGCGCGAGAGTTGCCTCTCCAGCTCATGGCTTTTCGCCCGAGCGACTTTGTCAGGAGCGGTAAGAATGTTGATCTGGATCTGGGTGCGCATCCAGAGTCGGGTGGCATTGCGAATATACTCTGCTTGTATGATGATGTCGCGCTCGATACGTTCGAATTGCCGGGTGAGAAGGTCGAGCCGCCGTGCGATAGCTGCCTCCCGTCGATCGGCCGACCCCGGTGAGAAAAATGATGCGACGGCCGTTTCGATAATCAATGATTTGCTGCGGTTCTCGCGTTGAGCCATTTTCTCGACCTGGTCTATTAGTGCCGGTTCCATATGCACGCTGATCTGTCGCTTCACAGTCCTAGGCCATCGTCCGGATCCATGGCGGCCTGGCGCGCCACTTTCGCCATACGTTCTGAGTCAGCATTAGTGTCGTGCGAGAGGTTGACGTCGAAGTCGTCGTCGGTGTCGCCTGCATCCCCGAGAGCTAGTGTCAGCTGTTTCGGCGTGATCGCTTCGTGGTCTGGGAGCATCGGCTCTTGACGGATCCCACCATTGTCCGCATTGCTAGACTCTTCGGAAATAGGATCAGTGACCGACCCGTTTCCGATTGATGGCGCTGCATTTGGGGAAGGCGGGGCCCAATCGTCATTCCGGTCGACGGGTTGATCAGAGGGTGTCTCGTCCCTCCCGGTTTCGCGTTTACAACCTGGGGGGAGAAGGATACGCCTCTTTAATTGAGGATCCTCGTAGTACCGAGCCTTTAGGGCGCGGATCGGGGGCATGCCGGAGACAAGAACGAGCTCGTCGTTTGGGGGCAGCTGCATTATCTCGCCAGGTGTTAGTAGCGGTCTTGCGGTTTCTTGACGCGACACCATTAGATGTGAGAGCCACGGCGATAAGCGGTGGCCGGCATAATTGCGCATCGCACGTAACTCAGTTGACGTACCCAGAGCCTGAGAGACGCGTTGAGCGGTCCGCTCGTCATTAGTCGCGAAAGCAATGCGGACGTGGCAATTATCTAAGATCGAATTATTTGCGCCATATGCCTTTTCGATCTGGTTGAGAGACTGCGCGATGAGGAAGCTTTTTATGCCGTAGCCGGCGATAAATGCGAGAGCGGACTCGAAAAAGTCAAGCCGCCCAAGAGCGGGGAATTCATCGAGCATGAGTAGAAGCCGGTGACGACGCGCAGGATCATGAAGCTTCTCAGTGAGGCGACGTCCAATCTGGTTCAAGACAAGACGCACGAGCGGCTTAGTGCGGCTAATGTCGGACGGCGGTACAATAAGATAGAGGGTAGTCGGTCGTGCATCTTCGACGATGTCATGGATGCGCCAGTCACACCGTGAAGTAACCTGCGCCACAACGGGATCGCGGTATAGCCCAAGGAAGCTCATTGCGGTTGAAAGAACACCGGAGCGTTCGTTCTCGCTCTTATTGAGAAGCTCGCGAGCGGCCGAAGCTACGACCGGATGGGGACGGTCGCCGAGGTGCTTTGTGGCCATCATGGCGCGAAGTGTTGCTTCGATTGGCCGGCGAGGATCGGAGAGGAAATTGGCGACGCCGGCGAGCGTCTTGTCCGGTTCGGCGTAAAGGACGTGCAGTATGGTCCCGACGAGAAGGGAGTGGCTCGTTTTCTCCCAATGATTGCGGCGCTCGAGCGCGCCCTCGGGGTCGACGAGAATGTCGGCAACATTCTGAACGTCCCGCACTTCGGCATCACCACGTCGAATTTCGAGCAATGGATTGTAGGCTGCGCTTTCCGGATTAGTTGGGTCGAATAGGAGGACACGCCCAAAGGTCGCTCGCCAACCCGCTGTAAGCTCGAAATTTTCCCCCTTAATGTCATGAACGATCGCGCTTGCCGGCCAAGTCAGCAATGTTGGCACGACAACGCCTACGCCCTTGCCGGATCGAGGGGGTGCGAAGCACAGGACGTGTTCTGGCCCGTCGTGACGAAGGTAGTGTCCCCCAAAGCGTCCGAAAAGCACACCATCGGGCCCGAGCAGTCCTGCGGCTTCCACTTCGCCCATCGTGGCCCATCGTGCCGAGCCATAAGTCGTAATCCGCTTGGCCTCTCTCGTTCGCCAGAGCGACATACATACCGCGGTGACGAACGCTAGAGCTCCACCAGATGAGGCGATGATCGCGCCTTCAGCAAATATCGTTGGTGCATAGCCGTTGAACCAATACCACCAGAAGAAAAATGCATGGGGGGTGTAAAGCCTTAACGGACCCATGTGTATCCATGGGGGGCCGAGCTGCGGTTGGAATCCAAGCTCCCATGCAGTCCACTGCGTTGCGGCCCATGTGGTCAGGAGCACGATCAATGAGACGGTCAGGAGTTGACTCCAATGGATCTTGGTACCCGACATCGCGGAGCCCCACTCTAATCAATTCGTGTGAGGCATTCAGACGCCGGTTTGGGTCGGAGCGCAATGATTTCTCAATCGTCGTCGTAGCATAGCGTAGAATAGCGTACACGCCGCGGTCTCCGAGTTGCTGCACCTACCCCGAGGGCGCGGGGTTCGCTGGTGGCGAGTCGCGCCGGTATGGGCGTCCCGTCCGATCGGCAGCCGACTAGTTGAGGGTCAGCCATTGACTGTGCAGTTAGGCCGTTTCAGCGCGATCAGGCTGGGTAGTCGCGGTGCTTGATCTGACGCCCGTGCGGGTTCTACGTGCGCGGTGGCTTGGCCTGGCGAAATTGGCGGACTCTTGCCAGATCCTACGAGAGCGCCTGTGTGAGCAGGTGGCGCCGCGACAAGCGGGCGAGGCAACGAGTGACCATCGTTGACGCTGACAGGCGAAAGCGCTTGCGCGGGTTGCCTGTCGCGCTTTGCCGTCTTTCCGCGCGACACGGTGCCTGATGCTGACTCGGCCGCTGCATGGTTAGCACAACTCGTGGCGTTGCCGCGCCTCTTCATGCCGATGGATTTGGTTGGGCCACAGGCAATCGTCCACTATGACCGGGACGCGCTTGGAGCTTTGGAGGCGCAGTCGAACGAGCTGAGATCAAGTGTTTTCCATGCACCTTGTTCATCCACAGAATCAAAGACGGCATTCAACACCGCAACGGTATGAACGACGCTTCGTTCGTCTATGTGAAAAGGAACTCCTCCTAGCGCCGCAGTGGCGAACGATTCGAGATTTTCGCGGATGTGATTGACGGCCGCTAGATCCAGGGTCTCCAAGGCGCGACCAGCGCGGTAGATCGACAGCCTCGTCTCGCTTGTGCTCTCGGCCCAGCCGTCGCTTCCGTAAATCGCCAAGCGCCAGACATAGGAGGTTTTGAGCGTGGTTGAGAGGGTTCCGACGCCGCCATTTGCGAACTTGATAAGCGCAGCAGTGGTATCGCCAGCGGCAAGCGAAAGGGTGCGGCTAGCGGATAGCGCGCTGATCTTCTGCATTGGGCCAACAATAAAGCTGAAACAGTCGAGCAGATGAATGCCCATTCCTGTCATGCCGCCGGCACGCGTCTCCTCGGAAGCATTGCGCCAATGATCGGCCGGACACGTTGCTAGCCAATCGTGGCTGTAAGTACCCTCGGCGTGCATGAAGGTGCCCAGCGTGCCCCCAGCCAACAGTTCGCGAAGCGCTTTGATGGAAGGCCAAAAGCGACGGTTGTGACCAACCCCGAGCGCAACGCCCGCGGACCGGCATGCAGCTATGGCGCATTCGGCATCGGCTCGCGTCAACGCAAACGGCTTTTCGCAAAACACGTGCTTGCCGGCCGCCGCGGCTGCCTCAACTTGGATCCGATGTCGCGAATGCGGTGTCGCAAGGACCACCGCGTGGACCGCTGGATCTCGTAATGCCTCATCATAGGAGCTTCCCATCACCATGCTTCGGGCCTCGACAAAGTCGCGCACACAGTTCGGTTCAAGGGTGACTCCGCGCACAAAGCGCAAGAGCGGACTCCCCTCGACCGCCCTGACCAACTCCTTGCCCCACCAGCCAAGGCCGACAATGGCAGCGTCAAGCATTATTCTCTCTCCATGCTTGCGAGAGACGGGCGTCGAGTCCATCAAATTGGCCGAGACTTTCACACGGCGGCGCGCCCCTTGGACAATCTCAGTTGCAAGTTTCGGAAGGAGCGCTTCGCTGAACGCGACAAAATTGTTCACGATGACAACCCGCCAATCACTTCGCGGCGGTAATACTCTTCGAGGTCCCCGATCGGTTCGGTGTGCTCCGCCGCAATGGGATCGTTGCTTAGTATGATCAATCCGCTGTTGACACTTCTCTGTTTTACGGCCTCGCCTCGCGCCGTAAGACTTACGCGGCTCGGAGTGCCTCGGCTCCACGTGCCGCCATTTGTCGGTCTAGCAGCGGCCCCATTTCGCCAGGCGACGACCACGCCCGTCAGGATGGTGACGCCGCATATAATGGACGCGATGCTCACGCGTTCTCCGAGTAAGGCGGCAGCAAAGATCAGTGCCAGCACGGGCTGAGCGAATTGAAGTGGCGCTACGCGGGCAATTCCGCCACGTGCTAAGGCGAATGACCAGGCAACACATGCCAGAATAGTTGCGCCCATAGAAAGATGAACCAGGGAAATCCAGATGACAGGATCGAATCCGAGGGAGGAGAAGCTTTCGGTGTCTGTTGCTGCGATCGGGAAGAGAGCAGCGCCAGCCACCGCGACCGCCCAGAAGGTTGACCGCCATGGTCCGATGACACGGGCCGCTCGGGACCCCGCAACGGCACCGACGCAGAAGGCGGTGCAGCCGAGAAGGACCAAGAGATCCCCAGCGATCGTTGGGTGCGCTGACGATGATTGATTGGTGATAAAGATAAGGACGCCCTCGCCGATGACGGCAAGCGCAGCGCCGAGCAGCCATGCCATTCGTGGTGCACGCCGATCGAGGACAAAGCCCAATGCGCTCGTCACCAATGGCATCGATGCCATAGTCAGGCCGGCATGGGTGGCCGACGTGTTTTGCGTGCCAACGCTGAAAAGCGTTGGAAATAATATGAAGCTGCCGGCCGAAAATAGGGCCAGCAATTTCCATTGACCGCGTTCGTACGGCGGGCGAACGCGAAACAGGGCGATCAAAATGAAGGCGCACACACCGCCTCCAACGATACGAAAGAGCGCGATATCAAGTCCCTTGAGTTGGGAGATGGCAAGCCGGGTCGTTGTGGGCGTCAGCGCGAACAGCGTGATCGTAAGTATCCCTGTCGCGAACGCAAACCAATGTGTAGTGTCGGTTGTGCGGCCGCTGATGCTGAGGAGGCGGTCACGTAAAGTTTTGCCAACCGGTGAATTCTGCAACATGTAACAGCTCTCGCATTTTCGTGTTGCATGAGGTGGGGGATGCGCAACGAGGCGCGCCGGGCTGCTCGATAAGCAACAATCGTGCGTACCGATGAA
>Ga0187783_10002203_pt1 | contig 14504 bp, 13 predicted proteins | sample 1015_SJ02_MP02_2_FD_132471 | JGI IMG/M metagenome (GOLD analysis project Ga0187783, IMG submission 132471) | Tropical peat soil microbial communities from peatlands in Department of Meta, Colombia - 1015_SJ02_MP02_20_MG | ecosystem: Environmental > Terrestrial > Soil > Wetlands > Peat | place...
CATGTGACGGTCCGGGAAGGTACGACGACTTCCCGCAGCTCGTTGACCTGGTTGCCTGCGCCGAAGCTTCCGAGCGCGCCTGATGAACCGGCCCCTGTGTCCGCCTCAAGAGGGATACGCGCTAGGGATGTTTCGGGCACGTCCTGAAGCTTAGCGCCCGCCCGCCCGCGACGGGGGATCGGCTCACGGCCGGTCTCTCAGCTCCTCGCCGGCCCCGCCCACGTGCCCGAATCTCGATCGGCGGTGCCGAACGAGGGTTTGACCCCGTCGCTCCCGCTTTCGGCACCGGACGTGTCGCAGCGAGATCGTGAGGCTCGGTCGACCTCCCAAAAGTACGCAGGCGGAGACGAGAGGTCGCGTTTGTGCCGGGTTCGCGAGCACGAGAGGCTATCTCCGCAGCGTGTGTCGGGTGAGCTTCCCGGTGCTCGTTCGCGGCAGTGTCTGGACGAACTCAAAGGTCTTTGGCACCTTGTGGGGTGATAGAGATCCGCGCACTAGCTCTCGGAGTCCCTGTTCAAGGTCATGGCTTGCTTGGGACCCCTCAGCAAGGCGGATGAAGGCACACACGGACGGGAAGCCACTACGGTCGGGGCGGCCGACAACCGCGCATTCGGCAACAGCGGGATGATCGGCGAGGATCTGCTCGATCTCCACAGGGGCCACCTTCATCTCGCGAACCATAAAGACGTCGTCGTGGCGTCCGACATAGCTGAAGACGCCGTCGAGGTTCTGGTGCAGGATGTCGCCGGTGCGAACCCATCCATCTCGGATCGTCTCCTCGGTCTGCTCGGGACGGTTCCAGTAGCGATCAAAGTTTGCTGGGCCCCTCACCTCGAGAAGGCCCGTACTTCCCGCCGGCAGCGTCGCCCCGTCATCGTCGACCAAGCGCGCTTCATATGGCGGGATCGCCGAACCTATCTCGCCGCCGATGGCCTCGCCTGGCTCGGCCGACATGAAGATATGCAGGCACTCGGTTGATCCCAGGCCGTCCAGGATCTGGTGAGAGAAACGATCTTGCCAAGTCTCGAACAACTGGACGCTGAGAGCGTCGCCTGCTGAAACGTAAAGACGGACGCTGGCGAAGTCGAGCTTGACACCTCGGATGGCGGCGATCGCCCCATACAGGGAGGGACCACCGAAGACGACGGTCGGCTGAGCCTTCTGAATGGCTTGGAGAACGCCCAGCGGATCGGAAGGTGCTGCCCGCAGAAACGTCGTCGCGCCAGCTGCCATCGGGAAGAGCACGGAATTGCCCAACCCATAGCCGAAAGATAGCTTGGCTGCGGAGTAGCAGATGTCCCCATCGGTAAGGGCAAGTCGCGCGCCGAAACCAGCAGGTAGGGCGAGCAGCCCTCGGTGCAGGTGGACGACTCCCTTCGGCGAGCCGGTGCTCCCGGAGGTGTACTGGATCAGGGCGAGCTCGTCGCGCTCAACGAGGACAAGCTCGGCCACGTCGTCGACGTGCGCCGCATACCTCGGGTCGCCTTGCGGCTGGTCGGTGCCGATGATTGCCATCGTCGAGGCGAGCTGCTCGCGGGCGCCCAGCATGCGCTCGGCGCAGGAGGAGTCGACTACCGCGGCCGCTGGCCTGCAGTCGTTGCAGATGAATGTGACCTCGTCTTGAGTCAACTGGGTGGGAATCGGCGCGGGGGCCGCCCCTATCCGCATCGCCGCTAACAGGAACGCTACGGCCTGCGGGGCATCGGGATGCATCAGGACGACGCGGTCCCCGCGCGACACACCTGCGTTCCGCAATGTCCCACCGGCCCGCTTGACCTGATCGAGCAGTTCCCCGTAGGTCCAGGACTCGTCCTCTGTCTTGATCGCCGTGCGATCGGCGTCACCATCCTCGATGTGACGGTCGAGGTAGTACGCGCTTGCATTGACCGGCGCAGAGTCTTCAGTCATTCGCTAGGCCGCCTTCTCTTCGACGAACATGGCAATGCGCTCTACAGAGCGAAAGTTCTCCGGATCGAGATCGTCGTCATTGATCGTGATGCTGTACTTCTCCTCCAGAAAGGAGATCAGGTGCACAATCCCGAGTGAGTCGATCACTTCTGCCTCGACCAGATCGACCCCGGAGTCGACAGATCCGACGTCTGGCGCGACGTCGCGTAGGAACTCCTCTATCTCCGCCGTCACGCTCACAGCACCACCTCATTGCTCGCGGGGGCTCCCCGGTCGTTCGATGCGAGTAAGACCTGCCGTCTGTTCAAGGGCCACCGGCTGATGTCGGCGCGCATTGAAAACGCGACGCGCCCGGCGATTGCGGCTGGCGGCGCCTGATGAGCCGACGATCCCGAGCGAGTCGAGGATGGCATCCGCAAGGAGCTCGGAGTGTCCACCGACCCCAGGTCCGGGGCGATCCTGCTCAGGAGAAACGGCTCGGCTTCGACGGCGGGGCTCAGTCGGACACTCCATTGTCAGAGGGGCTCGCGAATCGTTCGCCGAAGCAGCCCGACTCGCCGCCGCGTGATGATCCACATCGGCTCGTATCCCCGCGTACTATAGACCCAACGGGCGGGCCGGTTCTCGCTGACGACGTAGCCCCAGAGCCGACGGTAGCCGCGATCGCGCAGCGCGGTCTCGATGTGCGTGAGGAAGGCGGCCGCGATCCCGTCGCCACGGTGCTCTTCGAGCACGTAGAAGTCGGACCCGTAGGCGTCCTTCTCCGCGAGCTCGATCCCTAGCCCTCTGTCGCGGAGGTCCGGGAAGCGCGCGCCGGAGCCCGCGTCCACCCACCAGTAGTAGCCCACGGCTTCGTCGTCTCGATAGCCGACGAAGCCGTGGAAGCCTTCCTCGACGTAGTGCGTGAAGCGGCGGTCGACCCCTTGCCGAGCGCGCCTGCGGTTGAGCGCGCTCAGGTCCTGCAGGCTGCTCGCTCCGAGGTCCTCCACGCGCAGTTCGGCGCTTGGTGCGTCCTTGATCGTGCCGAGGTCCTTCAGCAGCACGATCCAGCGGTCGCGCTTGTAGAAGAGGTCGCGCGCTCGCCGCGCGACCTCGGCGCTCGTGCGCCGCGGTCCGTGCGCGCGCAGGTACCGCCAAAGGCGGCGAGGTCGAGGTGGCACCGCAGCCAGGATGCCACAATCTGCGTGTGCCCACAACGTGCCGCAGGAGCCCACCAGATCGTGGAGGCCATGCGAGGCGCGGCCAGCCAGGCATCTGCCTAGAGCTATCGCGTATCCGGCGACCGGCACCTGCTGACGCGGCACCGCGGCCCACGGAGTCCGGTTGCCGGATATATCCGGCATATGGTGTATATCCGACCATGGCTAAGCATCTGGTCGACATCGATGAGCGGGCGCTCCGGTCGGCGCGGGCGAGGCTGGGGACGGAGACGATCAAGGAGACCGTCAAATCAGGCGCTGCACCGAGCTGGTGCAGGGCACCACCGCGAGGTCAAGAAGCGGCTGGACCGGCTCGCGAAAGCCAACCTCGTGCCACGCGAGCAAGCGTGGCGGTGACTCACCTCCTCGACACGAGCGTGCTCACGCGCTTGGGGCAGCCTTCAATCCGAGAGACAGTAGAACCCCGGGCCGTGCGCGCCGAACTCGCTCGAGCCGGGATCAGCGACCTTGAGATTGGCTACTCGGCACGAAGCGCGGCCGAGTGGGATCGGCTGGCCGAGGCGCTCGAGGCCTTCGAGCTGGTAGAGACCGCCGCCGAGCACCTGCGTCGCGCCAGGCAGGTCCAGCGCCAACTCGCGTCGAAACACCAGCGCGGCCGCAAGATCCCGGGCCTACTCGTCGCTGCGGCGGCCGAGGCGGGCAAGCTCACGGTCCTTCACTACGATGTCGACTTTGATCAAATCGCCGCTGTGGCAGACCAACCCTGCAGCTGGATTGTGCCCGCGGGCTCGGTCGACTGAACGCGCTTCCCCTCGGCGGGAAAAGGAGGACTCGGGAGCGCCCTTCCCGTATCCCACCCTAGGAGCACGCTCGCGATCTCCATTGCGTTGCGGTGGGCAACGGCCGGACCGCTCGCTACGGACTTGGAATTGGGCACGGGAACGGTGAAGAGCGCTGGGTAGACGAAGCACTGCTCTGATTCAGCCACCCTCACGCCACGCCTGTGCTTTTTGGGCTGAGCGGGCGTGCGAGCATCGGCCACGCTGTCGGGCGCGCCTGTGCGTTCTTGCGCTCGCGCAGTCTCGCGATCGGCGGGGACATTTGGGCGCGGATATGGGTTGCTCATGGGTCTCTAGGATCGAGCCGAAAACCTGAATGTGACGGCGCCGACCGCACTGATCCTTGAGCTGCCGCTGGGCCTCGCCGTGATTTACGGGGCCGCTGCCGTCCTGTGGTACGAGCTGCTCAGGTCGGCCGTGCTCGGTCGGGTCGAGCGGCGAAGACGCAAGGGGGAGCAGCTCCGCGGCACGAATAGCTCGGAAGAAGCTGAACTCGCCAACAGCCAACGCGAGACGGCCGAGCAGGACGCCGCTGAGGCATCCGAGTCTGATCCAGCGCGAAGGCTCTACTTTCTCGCCCGGAAAACAGCCGCGACTGAACGAGACCTGGCGATCCAGGCGGCGAATGAGGTCGCCGAGAGAGCCATCAAACGAATCGAAGATCATTATGAGGAGTTCACTAAGGAGCTCGACGATGAGGAGGCCCAGCGACTCGGCTACCGGTCCAAACGGAATGTCTGAGCTCTGTGGCGCGTGATTGAGTGCGTTGAACCGGTTGTGGCGCGGATCTCGATAGGTGGTGCCGAACCAGGGCTTGACCCCGTTGCTCCCGTGGAGGTTCCTGCAAATAGCGACATAGGTGCCTTGCTCCCGCTTTCGGCACCACCGGTGGAAACTTGCGAGGGGCATCCGCAGGTGGAGGTGTGAGTTAGCACTACTTAGCACGCAGCGTCCGCGGCAGCCCGAAACCCGGCATCACGCTGCTCTCAAACCGCGTGAGCGCCGATATCTGGTCGCCCTCCAGCGTGAGCACGAGCAGGCCCATGGCGTGTAGGACGGGCGCCTGGGAGTCGCGCACGTAGAAGCCGAAGGCGGGCTGTGCGTTCGCGCGCGTGGGGACGAGCCGCTTGGACCTGTCTCGTAGCGAACGGAACGCCTCCGCCAAGAACGCCGCGATCACCTCGTGTCCCTGGTATTCCAGCGGCATCGGCGGCATCGTCATCCATGCGTCGTCCGTTAGCAGGCTGACCACGCCGTCAACGTCGCCATTCTCGAACGCCTCAGCGAAGCGGCCGACGAGCTCGCGCTCCGTCGCGGAGTCCGGAAGCGGGGCGCTCTCGCGTCCGCCCTCCGGAAGGCGGATCTCGAGTGTCGCACGCGCGCGCTTGAGTGCGCCCTTGACGGAGTCCTCGCTGCTTTCGAGCATCTCCGCAACCTCCGGTGCGCGAAAGCCGAGCACGTCGCGCAGCACGAGCACGGCGCGCTGGCGTGGCGGCAGGTGCTGCAGCGCGGTGACGAACGCGAGCCCGATAGCCTCTTTGGTCTCATAGCGAGCGTCCGGACCGGGCGCGGTGTCGGGGAGGGCGTCCAGGAGTACGTCCGGGTAGGGCTCAAGCCAGCTCGGCTCCGGACGGCGCGTGGGCTCAGGGGGCTGGAAAGACGGCATCCTCACCTCCGGGAAAGGGCGCCGCCCGGCATCGCGCAGCGCGTTCAGGCAGCGGTTGGTCGCGATCCGGTAAAGCCACGAGCGAAGCGAGGCTCGTCCCTCAAAGCGCCCAAGGCCGCGCCAGGCCGAGAGCATCGTCTCCTGTAGCGCGTCCTCGGCATCCTGTATCGACCCGAGGATGCGGTAGCAGTGCAGCTGCAGCTCGCGCCTGAGGGGGTCGGTCAGCTCGCGGAAGGCGCTCTCGTCACCTGAAGCTGCTCTGGTCAGCAGCTGCTCGCCCACCGGCTGATCCTTTCACGTCGAGGCCGTCTCGCGATGGGAGTCATCACTCGCTAGGACCCCGGGTCGATCCAAAAGGGGTCGGTCGACCCCTTTTTCTGCGCCGCGGGGTCTGAAGGTTTGCAAAGCGAGCAGGCCCACGAGATCGGGAGACGACATGACTGAGACGAGCACCCTCACAGCCGCACCTCAGCCCTCACGCACGGCCAGCTCACCCAGGGCCGGGACGACGTCGCAGCGAGCGCCGCGGCTCGGCTGGATCCTCGGCCTGACCTCGACGGCCTACTTCATGGTCGTCCTCGACGCCCTCGTCGTGGCCACAGCGCTTCCGCGAATGCAGCACGACCTGCACGTCGACATCCCGACGCTCCAGTGGACCATCAACGCATACGGCATCACCGTCGCCGCGGGCATCATCACGGCTGCCGCGCTCGGAGACCGGCTGGGCCGCCGCCGTATCTTCGTCTGCGGGGTCGCGTTGTTCACGCTCGCCTCGGCGGCGTGCGCGCTGGCACCCAGCGCGTCGCTGTTGATCACAGCACGGGCGATCCAGGGTTTCGGCGGCGCAGTCGTGCTGCCGCTGAGCCTCACGATCTTGACCACGACGTTTCCCGCCGAGCGCCGCGGCATGATCGTGGGAATCTACGGTGGACTCGCGGGCCTCGCAGTCGCCGCCGGGCCGTTGGTGGGCGGAGCGGTCACCCAGGGCCTCGACTGGCACTGGATCTTCTGGATCAACGTCCCGCTCGGCCTCGCCACCGCCCCGCTCTCGCTCCGTCTCTTGCCCGAGAGCTACGGCCCGCCGGCGCGACTCGATCTCGCCGGAGTCGCCCTTGTGTCGGGCGCTGCCGTCGCGATCGTCTGGGCCCTCGTCCGTGCCCCCGCGTCCGGCTGGGGAAGCCCGGAGATAGTCGCGACGCTCTCCCTCGGCGCCCTCCTCATCGCCGCGTTCATCTACTGGGAGCGCAGGGTGGCCGATCCGATGGTCCCGCTGCGGCTGTTCGGCATCCGGGCGTTCGCCGCCGGCAACGCCACGACGTTCCTGATGTCGGGCGCGGTCTTCGGTGCCGGTGTCTTCGTCATTCAGTACGCCCAGCTCGCGCGCGGGTACTCGCCGCTATCCACCGGCGTGCGCCTGCTCCCCTGGCTGATGGCGCCGATGTTCGTCTCGCCTCTCGCCGGCGCGCTCTCTGACCGCATCGGACGGCGCCCGCTGATCGCCTCGGGGCTGCTGCTACAGAGCCTGGGCTTCTGCTGGGTTGCGCTGACCGCATCCACCGGAGCCAGCTACCTCGCGCTGGCGTTCCCGCTCCTGGTGGCAGGTGTCGGGATCTCGATGGCGCTGCCGACCGTGCCGACCGCCGTCCTCAGCGCCGTTGCGCCCGAGGAGATGGGCAAGGCCTCGGGGGTCAACACGATGTTGCAGCGCTTCGGTGCCGTGTTCGCCGTCGCGATCGCCACCGCCGTGTTCACCGCCTACGGACACCTCGGGTCGCCGGCGAGCGTCACCGCTGGCTTCAAGCCCGCCCTCGCCGTATGCGCGGCGCTGTCATTCCTGGGCATGCTGAGCGCGCTCGCGATCGCCCCCGGGCGCGGAGTCCGAGCGCGGCTGGCAGACCCGCAGGACCTTGGCGTCGCGCTTGTGTCAGAGCAGGCTTGACGACGCCGCAGTGCCGGGCGACCCCTTTGCGGCCCGGGAGGTGTCTGAATGCAAGTAGGGCCTCGTTAGGTCCAGTACCGGCGCTCAGCCGGCTGAGAAAGGAGATCGATTCATGTCCACGTACCTGTTCATCTACCGCTCCCAGAAGGACTACGTTCCCGGCTCAGATGACGCCCTCGCTGCGTGGGGTGCCTTCTTCGAGGGCATGCGCTCCAACGTTGCCGACGTCGGAAACCCAGTCTTCGATCGACGCGAGCTTGGCAGCTGCGGCGCGGACACCGTGCTGGGGGGCTACTCGATGATCACCGCCGACAGCCTCGACGAGGCGGTCGGGCTGGCCAAGGATTGCCCGGCGTTGAAGGGCGGCGGCGGAGTCGAGGTGGGCGAGGTCACCCCTTTGGACTCGGACAGCCTCGCCACGACGTTCGCAGATCACCCCAGTACCACCTCGACAGCTGCGTGAACGCGATGGCAGACATCCGGCGCCGTGTAGGAATCGCAGCGCCGTCGGCACGCATCTAGGAGACGCTGTCCACGATCGACGGCCTGAAGCGATGTGGGGCTGAGCCGAGATGAGGAGTTCGCCGCTGAGGGCCAGCGCACCCTCCTTGCTCTGAAGGCTCAACTGAGGGCCTGACGCAAGGGCTCATAGTACGGGTGGCCTCAGCGCGTGAGGATCAGCTATCGCCTGGCCAGCGGCGATTCAGCGAGGGGCTCACGGCGCCAGCAAGGCCGCGGATGAGCCCGATGAGCAGGTCGAGCCAGTCGAAGGAGTCTCGCCAGTGCGTGATCTGGCCATCGATGACGTCGAACCTTCCATAGACCCAGAGGCGCTGCTCGACGGGCCCAAAGATCAGGGCGTCGGTGCGTTCGGTGAGCACGGTGTGACCGCTCGTAGCGATCGTGTGAAAGTGCACGCGGAAACCGCCATGCCACCTCTCAAACGCTGGACGGAAGAGACGATCGATTCGCGCACGCCCACGGATGGTCGGCAACGACACGTTCGTGTACACCACGTCGTCTGCGAGCAGCGCGAGCGCCTCGTCGAGCTCCCCCGCCTGGAGGGCCAGCAGGAACGACCGGACGATCTCGGCGGGCGCAGCTGTGCTCTGAGCCTCGTTGGGTGCGGCGGCGCTGATCGACCAAGCCTACGGGTTCTGGCGCAGATTTGCTGCTCAGGCCCTGTCACGATGGCCGACCAGCCCGGACGCTCAGAGGCGGCAGGGTTCAAAGGCGCGCGCCTTACCCCCGGAGCGCCCGCGATGATGCTTTTTTCATCCGAAGGAAGAGCCCGCTGCCTGGCGCTCAGTCCCCGCCAGAGGAACACTGGCGCGATCTGGATCTTGCCGCGGGCCTACCGACGTGGCGGTGCGTGGCACATGAATGACCGATCTCGGTGAGGAAGCGCAGGAGGGCCCCCGGCGAGGCCGCGCGGGTTGTCGCCGTGAACGGTGTAGCCGGCGTTCTCGACCGTAGTCCACCGTCCATCGGGGAGCGACGCAGCGAAGCTAGCGGCATCACCGTCGCTCAGGGCGTCGCTCTCGGCCCCCCTCACAACGAGCGCGGGACACGCTATGCCCTTGCCGACGTCGCATAGCGTTTCAAGGTCTCGCCTCACGGCGGCGAAGTAGTCGGGGGTGAGCCCGCGACGATCGTACTCCACGTCCAGCTGTGATCGCCTGTGGGGCGCAGGTTGTTCAGCAGGCTGTAGCGGAGCAGGCGCGGATCGCGCGGTGGCCTGGGAGCAAATGGGTCGAGCGCGTGCTGCTCGAGCAGGACGAGCTTCTGTGGGGGCTCACCCTTTGTCTGCTCGACCCAATGCTGCCCCGCTTGCTCGAGGGTGAGGGGGCGATCTAGCCATGAACCGTTCGCCCAGGCAGCGAGCGACACCAATCGGTTCCCGGACCGTCGCGTACCCCATGAGCTTCGCGGGTCCAAGGTCCAGCGCCGCAGCAACAGGCTCGGCACGAGCCTACAGTTACACCATGATCGAAGGGAAAGAAGCAGCGTTCGGCATCCTGCTCGACATCGACGGCGTGCTGTACGTGGGGGATGAGCCGATCGAGGGCGCACACGGGGCCCTGCGAGAGCTGCGCGAGCTCAGCGGCGGGGTGCGGATGCTCACGAACACCACGTCCCGGTCCCGACGCAAGGTACGCGAGCATCTAGTCAAGCTCGGATTCGATGTGTCGCTCGAAGAGGTGCTCACGCCGGCGGCGATGGCCGAGCGCTACTGCCGCGAACGTGACTTTGGGTCGGTGACCGTGCTCGTCAGCGAGGGGCTACGCGAGGATCTCACCGCGCTCGAAGGCACCCCGCTTGGAGCGCACCCGGATGCGGTCATCCTGGGCGATCTCGGCGACGACTTCACGCCCGAAATGATGAACGCGATCTTTCGCGCGATGGTGGACGGAGCCGAGCTCGTGGCCCTGCAGCACAACCGCTACTGGCGCCGCGCCGACGGCCTTGCGCTCGACGTGGGCGCCTACGCCGCCGCGCTGGAGTACGCGACCGGAACCGAGGCGGTAACCGTGGGCAAGCCCGCGCGTGCCTTCTTTCAGGCCGCCATGGCCGACATGGGGCTCAAGCGTGGCGTCATGATCGGCGACGACATCGAGGCCGACGTCGGCGGGGCGATGGCGGCTGGCCTGGGAGGGATCCTCGTGCGAACCGGTAAGTACCGCGAGAATGCTCTGACTACGCGCGTGACACCAACCGCCATCGCAGACTCAATCAAGGGTGTGCCGAGCCTGCTCGCCCGCATCCTGCCTTCCTCTGCCCCATAGCCGGTTCACAGGGACTGTATGGCCGCACGTCGCAGCGGCCGCTCGTGAGGGACTGGGCTAACAGGGAACGCTCTCGATCCGCACGGCGTTCTCGATGTGCGGTGCCCGCCGGGCGGTCAGCGGTCGGCCTCGGTCCCGGTGCTTTGCGCGCGAGGAGCAGCACTCTCGCGATCGCCTCAACGGCGGACGCTATCGCTCCTGCCTAAGCAGGGCTCTCTCCGCGGTCTCCCGTCGAACGGCCCGGCTCACAGGCTTCGACCGCAACCGCGTCGAAGGCGCGCATCACCGGTACAGAGTGTTCATTGCGCCGCAGGCGCGCCGCCGGCGTGAACGTGCGTCTGCCTCTGACGTCTGCGTCGGCCCATTTATTCCCGCAAACTGCGGGATAAGGCTTCAGAGGGCGAGCTGACCCTCCCGAGTTGTGCCACAAGAGGCCGGTAGGTTATCGCTAGCCTAATTGCGTGGGCGACTCTATTGTTCGTCCGCGCTCTGAAACATGGATGGAGGCAGCGTCATGAGAGCGCTCAAGACCCTTCGGGATGTGAGCGTAGCGGCTTGTCTGGCGATGGGTCTGTTGCTGATGGCGGGCGGGGCGGTGGTCTGGCCTGTGATGTTCACGGCGGATGCAGCTGTCCCCAGGGTGACGTTGAACTCCCCCAAATCACCGTCGGACAACACAACGCCGTCCTTCACTGGCACCGCGAGCAACACCACTCCGGTCACCGTCCAGGTCTATGCTGGAACCGCGGCGAAAGGCAGGGTCGTCTCGACGGCGACGGCCACAGGCACCGGCGCCGCTTGGGTGTCCGGTGAGACGAGTCCGGCTCTGTCGAGCGGGCAGTACACCGCGGTCGCCACCCAAGCAAACTCACACGCCAGGGACCCGGCAGGCGAGAGCGAACCGGTGACGTTCACGATCACGGCGCCGCCGGTGGTCACGCCTACGGCGGTCCCTCCGCCCGCGCCTCCGCTGGCCTCGTTCAAGTGGTTCCCGCCTGTTCCGCAAACCGGCGAACCCGTCTCGCTTGTGTCGATCTCCACCGATGCCACCAGTCCGATCACCGGGATCGCCTGGGCACTGACGAGCAACGGCCCGTTCCAGAGTGGAGGACCCCTGCTCTCCACCTCGTTCTCCTCTCCCGGAGGTCATGTCGTGCGGCTGCTTGTGACAAACGCCAGCGGCCTTTCGAGCGACGCCACCGAAACGATCAACGTGGTCAGCCCCACGGCTGCCCTCATGCAGCCGTTTCCCGTCGTGCGGATAGCCGGCACTGAGACTGGCTCGGGTGTCAAGCTCAAGCTGCTCACGGTGCAGCAGATACCGGCAGGGGCAAAAATCACTGTGAAGTGCGAGGGTCGCAGTTGTCCGATCAAAGCCGCAAGGCGAGTCGCGGTGTCGAGCAAGCGCGGAGTTGCCGCGGTCGAATTTCGGGTATTCGAGCGCTCCCTGCGCTTCGGCGTAACCCTTGAAGTCCTGGTCTCCAAGCCCGGCGAGATTGGAAAGTACACCCGCTTCGCGATTCGTCGCGGCAAGCTGCCCGAACGCGTCGACACGTGTCTCGACCTAGCGGGGGCTAACCCAATCGTGTGCCCGTTGAGCGCGGCGTAACCGCTCTGATCGCCTTGATCGGGCCGTGGTGGCGTTTGGGAGGCCTTGGCCGCTTCGCGCCGCGCTTGCGCTTTCGCGCAACAGCGAGCGTCCATAGCAAGGACCGCGCTCACGCTATTCGGTGACCAGCGCGAGGCCTTCAAAGCCGCAGGACTGCACGTGTAGTCCCACAGAGCCCAAGTGCGGCCGATCCAGACTGAGTCGTCGCTCAGATCGCGTGCTCTCGACTACGACGGGGCGACTGCTCGTCGAAGCAGTCGCCACCGATACCGGCGCCCGACCCCTACTGGGCGGCTGCCCGCAACGCGTCGCCGTGATCGAGATACGAGCGCGCACGCCAAACCTTCCCGTCTCGGACGACGAGAACAGCGCCCATCGGGGCTTCGACCGCAACGCCGCTGCCGCGTCCGCGTCCCTCAATCCGACCGAGCCAGACGATGCGCTCGCCGAGATCGCGAACCTCCCCGGTGACGAGTCGGACCTCCTCCCAGGTCGCGTTAAGCGCCTCGAAGTAGGCCTCGATGCCATCGCGTCCACGGAAGCTGTCGCCCTCGACGGCCGTGCCGAGAGTGGGGGACCACTCGAAGTCGGCGGTTGTCGCTGCACGAATGCGTCGACGTCGCGCCGGTTGAACGCGGCGATCACCAGCTCAACGAGCTCCACGTTTCCTGCGACACGGCCTACTCCGCCAGGCCCACGGCTTTGAGGGCTTCTGCCGTTTCGCGGTACAACCGCATTTCGATGATATGGCCATCGCGAACGGTGAAGACTATGGCGGCGTGCGCGTCCACTTCGACTCCCTGTCGACCCCACGCGTGGAAGTGGTGGGGGACGACGACAGACTCACCGTGCTCGATGAACTCCAGGGGCTCCACCACAACGCGCTCAAAGGCGTCAAAGAACGTGTTCCAGAAGCGCCGCGTCGCCGCCTCCCCCCTGTATGTGCCTGCCTCAAGACCGTCCGAACGCGACCAATCGACCACGAGATCGGGGTTGGCCAATCGATAGAAAGCATCGAGGTCGAAGACGCCAAGATCGGGTCGGTTGAAGGCCTCGTGAGCCTTTTGCGCGATCTCCACGTTCTGCCGCGACACCGCCAACTACCTTTCCCTAGGACGCGACGGAGCCCGAGTCGTATCTGAAGTCGCTCGCCGCCGCACGGGAGGAGTGGGGTATTGTGCCAAAAGCGTCCCGGGACCGGGGCGGGCTTGCGGAACATGGATGCGTCGCGCAATGATGTCGCAGTGTGATGGCTGATCCAGGGGGTTGTGTGCACTGCGGATCGCCGAACCCGGTGGAGGCGGCGTTCTGCATGGCATGTGGCGCATCACTCAGCCGCAGCTGTCCCGCGTGCGGAGCGAGCGCACCCTCGACGGCGAGCTTTTGCATGGCGTGCGGGGCCGCGCTCGCCAGTGCCGACGCACGACGGACGTCGGTGGCCTCGATGCGCGACGAGGAGCGTCGAACCGTCACCGTGCTGTTCGCGGACATCGCCGGCTCAACATCGGTGTCCGAGCAGCTCGACCACGAGACGGTCAAGGCGCTGCTGGATCCCTGCCTGAGGCGTCTGGCGGAGGAGGTCAATCGCTTCGGCGGGCACATAGACAAGTACATCGGTGATGCCGTGATGGCGGTGTTCGGAGCGCCGATGGCGCACGAGGATGACGCCGAGCGGGCACTGCGAGCGGCCTTCGGGATGCAGGCAGCGATGCCGCAGCTGAACCGCGAGGCCGAAAACGAGTTCGGCTTCGAGCTGGCGCTGCGCATAGGGGTCAACACGGGCGAGGTGCTAGCCGGCCGCGTACCGGACGCCTACACCGTCGTCGGGGACACCGTGAACGTGGCGTCACGCCTACAGGCCGCGGCACCCGTGGGCGGCATCCTGGTGGGTGAGCGCACCCAACGGCTGACCACGTCCGCGGTCGAGTACCGGCCGCTGGAGGCGCTGGCGCTGAAGGGCAAGGCCGAGAAGGTCGCTGTCTGGGAAGCAATCGATCTTCGCTCGCGCGCGCAGGAGACCGCGCAGCAGGCTTTCGTCGCCCCGCTTGTGGGACGCGAGGATGAGATCGCGCGCCTTGAGGCCACCTTCGAGCGCGTCGTGCGCCACCGCACGCCGCAGCTCGTGACCGTCGTCGGGCAGGCAGGTGTCGGCAAGTCACGTCTATTGAACGAGCTCGAAACCAGACTCGAGCGATGCGGCGCACGGGTGCGCCGCGGGCGCTGTCTCGCCTTCGGCCAAAGTGTCGTCTACTGGCCGCTGTCGGAGATGCTCCGCGCGGAGTGCAGGATCAGCGAAGAGGACGATGCTGCGGGCGTTCGAACGAAGCTGCATGAGCGCCTCGGCACGCTGCTTGCACCTTACTGGGACACCGAGCAGATCGAGCGTCGAATCGCGCCGCTCGCCCGCCTGCTGGGCGCGGGTGGCGAGAGCGAAGCGCCCGCAGCGCAGCAGAGCCAGGGCGACGCGCGTGATGCCTTCTTCGGGGCGGTGCGTTCCGTGGTCGAGGCGCTCGCCGCGGAGGGACCGCTGGTGCTTGCCTGGGAGGACATCCATTGGGCGGATGAGGGCACGCTGGACCTGATCGACTATCTATCGC
>Ga0187783_10002204_pt1 | contig 14498 bp, 16 predicted proteins | sample 1015_SJ02_MP02_2_FD_132471 | JGI IMG/M metagenome (GOLD analysis project Ga0187783, IMG submission 132471) | Tropical peat soil microbial communities from peatlands in Department of Meta, Colombia - 1015_SJ02_MP02_20_MG | ecosystem: Environmental > Terrestrial > Soil > Wetlands > Peat | place...
GCGCCGGTCGGATTCGACGGCGAGTTGAAGATGATCCACTTGGTCTTCGGCGTGATCGACCGTTCCAGCGCCTCGGGCTTCATCTTGTAGCCCGACTCCATGGTGGTGACGACCGGAACCGGCTCGCCGCCCGCCAGCATCACCATTTCCGGATAGCTGACCCAATAGGGCGCCGGGATGATCACCTCGTCGCCCGGATTGATGGTGGCGACCAGCGCGTTGTACAGCACTTGCTTGCCGCCAACGCCGATGATGATCTGTGACGGCTTATAGTCGAGCTGGTTCTCGCGCTTGAACTTGCGCGCCACTGCGGCCTTGAGTTCCGCAATGCCGTCCACCGCGGTATATTTCGACGCCTTGCCCTCGCGGATCGCCTGGATCGCCGCCTCTTTGATGTTATCGGGCGTGTCGAAATCGGGCTCGCCGGCGCCCAGCCCGATGACGTCGCGGCCGGCCGCTTTCAGCGCACGCGCTTTATCCGTCACGGCGATGGTCGCCGACGGCTTGATGCGCGCGAGGCGGTCCGCGATAAAGGCCATGTCCAATTCTCCTCTCCGTGTCCAGGCTTGGGGCGCGTGCTTGGTATCGCTGCGCCGCCGGTGAGGCAAGCACGAAAATCCTCAAATAACCCTCACAGTTTTGGCATTTCGGCCGCAGCGCGCCTTCTCTGCAGCACTCCGTTAAGCCGCGACTGGCCTGATGCCGGCCTCACGGGCTTTAGGGAAGCGTCACGCAGCGGGTGCGCCAGATACTGCGGAGCCGCTCGCCGGCATCCAGTTCGGCTTGCTCGTCTACAAACCGCAATATGGACTGATGTTGCCGCTCATTCTCGCGGTCAGCGACCGCTGGAAATGTTTTGCCGCCGCCGCAACCGTCATCCTGCTGACCGTCGCCACCACGCTGACGTTCGGCGTCACCGTTTGGCCGGCCTTTGCCCGGGCTTCCGAATTCACCCGCAGCGTCGTGCGCGAACAGGGCAATACCGGCTGGTACAAGATCCAAAGCGTGTTTTCCCGGACGCGCATGTGGGGCGCGCCGGTTCCGCTGGCTTATGCGCTGCAGGGCATCGCCATCGTCGCGGTCGGCGCGGCTGTGGCGGAGCGCCGCTGTTTTTCCGCTCAAGGCGGCGGCGCTGTGCATCGGCGCCATCCTGGCGACGCCGTACAGCCTCGACTACGACATGATGGTGCTGGCGCCGCCATTGGCGTTTTTCGCCGTAGACGGATTCGCGCGCGGATTCGGGCCGTGGGAGAAAACGATTCTCTCCGCCGTCTGGATGGTGCCGCTCGTCGCCCGCAGCGTTGCGCAGATCAGCCTGATACCGCTCGGCGTGCCGGCCATGGCGCTGTTCGTGCTGATATTGCGGCGCAGTGGAATCTCCGCGCTGGTGACGGCATTCATCCCGCATCGCGGCAAAATCGACGCCGAAATCAGAAACGCCATGACATCGCCGCGTTGAGGTCGTAAGACCGCAACAGTCGCGCGATAGGGCAGGTCCGGCAAAAGCGGAAGCGGTTTTGCGAACAGGACATGTTCTTTGATCGAAAGAGCCGTAGGGGGAGTCTGGCAGCGGCATGTTCACGCTCTATTCGATGCATCGTTCCGGCAACAGCTACAAGGCGCGGCTCGCCTTGGCCCAGCTCGGCATCCGCTATCGGCTGGTCGAGATCGACATCCTCAGGGGCGAAAGCCACACGCCGGAATTTCTCGCCAAGAATCCGAACGGCCAGGTGCCGCTTCTGGAAGTGACGCCGGGCCGCTATCTCGCCGAGTCGAACGCCATACTCTGGTACATCGCCGGCGGCACGCCGCTGGCGCCCGATGACCGCATCGACCGTGCCGACGCGTTGCAGTGGATGTTCTTCGAGCAGCACAGCCTCGAGCCCAATCTCGGCGCCGCGTATTTCTGGCTCACCTTGGTCAAGGGGGGGCGTGAATTGCAGCAGCACGCGCTCGAGGACTGGATGGAAGAAGGCAATCGCGCGCTCGGCGTGATGGAAAAGCACCTGGCGCTGCGCGACTTCTTCGCCGCCGACCGCTACACCATCGCCGACATCGCTCTGTACGCTTACACTCATGTCGCCGAGCAGTGCGATTACGACCTCAATGCGTTTCCGGCGATCCGGGCCTGGCTCGGCCGTGTTGCGCGCCAGCCCGGCTATGTCGCGATGGATTATCGGCCGGCAGCCGCGATCCGGGAATTCAGTAATCAGTAATAGCGGAGGCTAGTCCTCGATTACTCACTACTGATACCTGAAAGTCACGCTGCGGGTTTTTCGCCGCTGACACTGCCGATGTTAACCCTCTATTAACCAAAAACCACCGAGTCGCCTTTATTCTTCAACGGCTTCGCCCAAGTTCAGAGCGACTATTGCATCGACAGCGCAACTGATTCGCGAAGGACCGAAGACCATGACTGCGGCGAAAGCCGGTGCAACGCGTGAACTGACCGGATGGGTCGGTTTCACCTCCCCGATTGCCGAACGAAAGATTTCCAGGCGGCGCCACGGCGTCGAGTTGTTTGCGACGCTGGCGCTCGCAGTTTCGCTGGCCATTGCCGGAACCGCGGTGTCGATCGGCATGGCCCGCGCGGCGCCACATGCGGTGGATTATTCGCCCTTGATGCCCGCGGCTTTGATCAGCGGCCACCACTTTTCGATATCGGCTTTCTGGTAGACGGCGAGCGCCTCCGGCGTTTGCTGATCGCGCGGCGGAATCTCCTGACCCTGGTCGGCGAGTCGCTTGCGCACGGCGTCGTCCGCGAGCGCGGCGACCACCGCGCCATTGAGTCTGGCAACGACGTCGGCGGGCGTGCCGCCCGGCGCCCACAAGCCATGCCAAAACGAGACGTAAATGCCGGGCAGGCCGATTTCGTCGACGGTAGGCACATCGGGCGCGCCGGGCCAGCGGTGCTTGGCCATCACCGCCAGCGCCTTGATCTGGCCGGCGCGTTCGAACGGCAGCGAGTTCGACGACATATCGCACATCAGGTCGACATGGCCGGCGACCAGATCCTGATTCGCCGGCGCGCCGCCGCGGTAGGGCACCAACTGCATGCGCACGCCAAGCGTATTTTGCAGGTAGATGCCGCACAAATGCGAGCCGCTGCCCGGGCCGACGGTCGCCGCCGTCGCCTTGCCAGGATTGGCCTTGAGCCAGGCGATCAAGTCCTTGAAGTCGTTGGCCGGAAAGTCCTTGCGGGTGACCACCCAGAGCGGCGTGTCGGCGATGCGTGCCACCGGCGCAAAATCCGCGATGCGGTCGTAATCGACCGGATAGACCGCACCGGAGCCGACATTGCTCGCCCAATTGCCGAACACGAGCGTGTAGCCGTCCGGAGTGGCGCGCGCCACGCGGGCGACGCCGATGCTGCCGCCAGCGCCGCTGACATTTTCGATCACGACGCTCTGGCCAAGCTGCGGCTTCATTTGCTCGGCGAGAATGCGCGCCAAGACCGTCGTGGCGCCGCCGGCCGGGAACGGCACCACCATGGTGATCGGACGCGCCGGATAATCGCCGGCCGTCGCGGCCGCGATCGTCGCCAACGCCGCCACGGCGATTGCGCCAAACTTGAACATCGCTATTCGGCCTTGATCCCGGCCGCCTTGATGATCGGCCACCACTTGTCGATCTCGGCCTTGTTGTACGCCTCCAGCGCCGCCGGGTTCTGCTGCTCGCGCGGGAAAATGACCTGGCCGAGCGTTTCCAGCCGCTGCCGCACCGCCGGATCGGCCAGCGCGATCATCACCGCATCGTCGAGACGATCGACCGCCGCTTTGGGCGTGCCGGCCGGCGCCCACATGCCGTGCCAGAAGCTGATGCTCACGCCCGGCGCGCCGGCCTCGATCATGGTCGGCGTGTCCGGCGATTTCGGCCAGCGTTGCTCGCTCATCACCGCATAGGCCTTGTATCGGCCGGCTTCCACGTTCGGCAGCGTGGCCGATGCTTCGAGACAGGACAAGTCGATTTGCCCGCCGATCAGATCCTGCATGGCCGGCGCGGCGCCGCGATAGGGCACAAATTGAAAGCGTGCGCCAGTCTTCTCCTGGATCGAAAGCGCACACAGATGCGCGGCGCTGCCGACGCCGACGGTTCCGAACGTGATCGGATTCGGGTGCGTCTTCAACCAGGCGAGCAACTCGGCCGCGGTCTTCGGCGGTAGCGCATTTTTGCCGAGCACCCACAGCGGCGACGTCGCGAGCAGCGCGATCGGCTGCAGATCTTTCAGGACATTGAAATCGAGATGGTAGATCGCTGGCGAGCCGACATGGCTCGACCAGTTGCCGATGCCGATCGTGTAGCCGTCAGCGGCGGCATGGGCGACGCGGCCGGCGGCAATGGTACCGCTGGCGCCGCTCACGTCTTCGATGACGACCGTCTGGCCGAGCGTCTTCTGCATCGTGTCGCTGAGAATGCGCGCCAGCGTGTCGGTCGGGCCGCCCGGCGGAAAACCGACAAAGAGGGTGATCGGACGCGACGGATATTTGTCGGCCAGCGCCGACAACGCGCCGGCCAGGGCGGCAAGCGCTACGAGCGCGCTGATGCGCCGGGCTCGCGCCATGTAGTTCCCTTTGCGGTGTTCCCCGCCCGGCAACACTGGCACGCGCCCCCCCTCGCTAAAAGGTCAGCAGCGCTGTCGTGACGTGCGGGGCAAAGCCTGCGTCCCGCGTTGATCGCGGCGGCCGTTGACGCCATCTGCGGCTGGCCTGTAACCATCCGCAAATGTTCGCACTTTTCGAACGATTCCTGTCGCCGACGGCGGCGCCGGAAAACCCCGAACCGCCGCCGCAGCTGATCCCTTTCCTGTGGCACTTTGCCCGCCAGGCGAAGTGGCTGTTTGCCGCTTTGTTCGTCGCGCAGCTGTTCATCGCGCTCGGCGACAGCGCGGTGCCGTGGTTCATCGGCCGCATTGTCACGCTGGTGACCAAGACGCTCCCGGATCGTTTCCTCGTGGTGGCATGGCCGTGGCTCGCCGGCATGGCGGCCGTCGTGCTTATCGTGCGGCCGACGGCGACGCTGATGCGCTATCTCATCAACAACCAGGCCATTGCGGCGCCGTTTACCGGCCTGATCCGCTGGCAGTCGCATTGGCACGTGGTGCGACAGAGCTGGGCATTCTTCCAAAACGATTTTGCCGGCCGCATTTCCAATCGCGTGATGCAGACCGCGCCGTCGCTGCGCTCGACGATAACCGCGACGATCAATACGGTGTGGTACATCGTCGTTTACGGCGCATCCGCCATCGTACTGACGGCGTCGGCCGACCGCTGGCTAGCGCTGCCGGTGGTCCTGTGGTTTGTCGGCTATGCCGCGCTGCTGATTTATTTCGTGCCGCGCATGCGCGAGCGCGCGAAGGTAAGTTCACTGGCGCGTTCGGAGCTGACCGGCCGGATCGTCGACAGCTACACCAATATCCTTACGGTAAAACTGTTCGCCCGAGCCCGCGAAGAGGATCAATATGTACGTGACGCGGTCGACCGCCATGTCGACCTGTTTTCCGCTTCGCAGCGGCTGCTCACCGTTTTCGCCACGCTGCTCGACGCCCTGAATGCACTGTTGATCGCGGGCTCGGGAGCGCAAGCGCTCGTTCTGTGGCGCTTCGGTGCGCTCGACGTCGGCGCCATCGCCATGGTGCTGCCGCTGACGCTGCAGCTCACCAATATGTCGCGCCAGATTGCCATGAACATCACCGAGATTTTTGAAGACGTCGGCGTGGTGCAGGAGGGCATGCTGAGCATCGCGCGGCCGCTGCAAATGCCTGACAGCGCCGGCGCCAAGCCGCTTAAGGTGCGTGCTGGCCGTATCGAATTCAGAAACGTCAGTTTCGGCTACGGCCGCGACATCGGCGTATTGCAGAATTTCAATCTTGCTATCCAGCCGGGCGAGAAAATCGGCCTGGTCGGCCGCTCCGGCGCCGGCAAATCGACCGTGGTCAATCTGCTCTTACGCTTCTTCGAGCTCGAAGGCGGCACGATCGCCATCGACGGCCAGGACATTTCCGACCTAACGCAGGAATCGCTGCGCTCGCAGATTTCGGTGGTCACGCAGGACACCTCGCTCCTGCACCGTTCGATCCGCGACAATATCCGCTACGGCCGGCTGGGCGCGAGCGACGAGGACGTCGAACGCGCGGCAAAGCTGGCGCACGCGCATGAGTTCATTCCCGATCTTGAGGACATGCATGGTCGCCGTGGTCACGATGCCCATGTCGGCGAGCGCGGCGTCAAACTGTCCGGCGGCCAGCGCCAGCGCATCGCCATCGCGCGGGTGATCCTCAAAGACGCGCCGATTCTGGTGCTCGACGAGGCCACTTCGGCGCTCGACAGCGAGGTCGAGGCCGCGATCCAGTCGAGTCTCGGCACGCTGATGGCGGGCAAGACCGTGATCGCCATCGCCCACCGGCTGTCCACCATTGCACAGATGGATCGTCTGGTCGTGCTCGACCACGGCCGCATCGTCGAGCAGGGCACGCACCGCGAGCTGCTCGCGCAGGGCGGCCACTACGCAGCGCTGTGGCGGCGCCAGGCCGGCGGCTTCATCGACGCCGAAGGCGTGGAAGCGGCGGAGTAGAAACTCCCCTACCCCGTAACGTGGCGCCGCGGCGGACAAACCAACAAATCCGGAGTACGCTTGCCCGGCAACGGCGGTTTCCGAATTTCAGGAGGCGGCGATGAGCGAAGCCGACGACTTGCGGCAGCGGGCTGAAGCTCTGGTGGCCATGGCGCTCAAGGCGCGTGAGCAAGGCCAATTCGATTATGCCGACACGCTGGTCGCCGAAGCGGCACAGTTCATCAACGACGCCGAAGCGCTGGAGGCGGCGGAGGCCCACGCGGAAAGACCGCCCGAGAATCCCGAAAAGAACAAATAGCGCGCGCCCGGCAGCGCGCCGCGATTTCGCTGCCGCGCAATCCGGGCTACGCTCGCCGCCGTCAACGGCGAGGGAGCGGTCGTGACGGCGTTTGCGCCATTCGACGAAGCCGAACTCGCCATCGTGCGGCGCGCCTTTGCGCGGCAGATGATGGCGATCGCCAACGTGCAGGACGAGCGCGTCGAACACGCCCTTGCATCGGTGCGCCCCCGCCATGGCGGCTTGTCACCTGGCCGCAGCAACCGCCGTCGCCGCTCAGCGATCCGGCCTGCATCTATCAGGACGTGGTGATCGCGCTCGTCCCGGAGCGCGGCGTCAACAACGGCAGCCCGTCGCTGCACGCCAAGATGCTGCACGATCTCGCCGCCGAGCCCGGTCAGCAAGTCGCCCATATCGGCGCCGGCGCCGGCTATTACACCGCGATGCTGGCGGAGCTGGTGGGACGCGCCGGCCGCGTCACCGCGTTCGAGTTCGACGCGGCGCTGGCAGCGCGGGCGCGGGCCAATCGCGCCGCGCGGGACAACGTGACGGTGGTCACCGTAGACGGCGCCCGCGTCCCCACCGAGGCGGTCGACCGCATCTACGTCAATTTCGGCGTGGCGGCGCCGGCGGCGGCGTGGATCGAGCATCTCAAGCCGAACGGCAAGCTTCTGTTTTCGCTCGGCGTGCCGCATTCGGACGCGCGCGAGCGCTTTCCGCGCCGCGCCGCGCAAGGCGCGGCGCTCTTGATCGAGCGCCGGCAGAACGGCTTCGCCGCGCGTTATCTTTATCCCGCCTATTATGTCTGCGCCGAAGGCAGGCTCGCCGGCGACCGCGATGCCGAGCTCGCCTTGTATGTCGCGTTCGGGCGCAGTGGCGTCGAATTCGTGAAAAGCCTGCGCTGGAAGGAGTGGATCGACGCAACCCGCTGTTGGTATGCCACCGCGCAGTGGGGCCTGAGCTACGACCCGCTGGACGATCGAACCGTGTAGGATGGGTCCGGCGCAGCGAACTTCGCCGCGCTCAACCCACCCTTCACTCCATGGAGTAATCCCATCGACTTTGCCCTGTCAGAATTGCAGCAATCGGTGCGCGCCGCGGTGGAAAAGATCTGTGCGCACTTCGACGACGATTATTGGCTCAAGCGCGACGACGACGGCGAATTTCCCGAAGCGTTCTATCGCGCGCTGGCCGATGCCGGCTGGCTTGGCATCTGTATCCCGGAAGCTTACGGCGGCGCCGGCCTCGGCGTCGGCGAAGCCGCGGTCATGATGCAGACCGTCACCACGTCGGGCGCCGGACTTTCCGGCGCGTCCGCCGTGCACATGAATATTTTCGGCCTCAATCCGGTCGTGGTGTTCGGCAGCGAGAAGCAGAAGCGCCGCATGCTGCCTCCGGTTGCGGCCGGCAGGGAAAAGGCCTGCTTCGCGGTGACCGAGCCGAATGCCGGGCTGGAAACTGCGAAATTGCAGACGCGCGCCGAGCGTCGCGGCGAGGTCTATGTCGTCAACGGCGCGAAAATCTGGATCTCCACGGCGCAAGTCGCCGACAAGATGCTGATCCTCGCCCGCACCCACTCGATTGAACAGGCGCGCAAGCCGACCGAGGGCTTGAGCCTGTTTTACACCGCGCTCGACCGCCGCTTTGTCGAAGTGCGCGAGATCGACAAGATGGGACGCAAGGCGGTCGACTCCAATCAGGTGTTCATCGACGGGCTAGAGGTGCCGGTCGAAGACCGCATCGGCGAGGACGGCCGCGGCTTCGAATACATTCTGCACGGCTTCAATCCGGAGCGCATTCTGGTCGCCGCCGAAGCGATCGGGCTCGGCCGCGCCGCGCTTCTTCGCGCCACCGCCTACGCCAAGGAGCGCGTCGTGTTCGGCCGGCCGATCGGGCAGAATCAGGCGATCCAGCATCCGCTGGCCGAATGCTGGATGGAGCTTGAAGCGGCCGAGCTGATGATGCTCAAGGCGGCCTGGCAATATGACCGCGGCGAGCCGTGCGCGCCGGCCGCCAATGCCGCCAAATATCTCGCCGCCGAGGTCGGCTTCAAAGCCTGCCAGACCGCAGTCATGACCCACGGCGGCTACGGCTACGCCAAGGAATATCAGGTCGAGCGCTACTTGCGCGAAATCATGATCCCGCGCATCGCGCCGGTGACGCCGCAGCTCATTCTCTGCTTCATCGCCGAGAAGGTTTTGGGACTGCCGAAGTCCTATTGAAAACACCGCCCTCCCCTAACGGCCTATGCTGCGCCGCGTTCCGTGCCTGCAGGGCGTCGCCGTGAGCGGTTTTGACGACGGCCCAAATTAATGACAGGTGCGACGGACCGCCGCACCGCCGTCGCAATTCGCCGTTAGGCCCTGGCCGGGGCGCGCAACCGGACGGGAGACTACGCGATGCGCCATCTAATCATTGCCGCCGCCACGATCCTCACCTTCTCCGGCGCTTCCGCCCTCGCACAGCAGGGTCAGGTGCCGTTGCCCGGCGGCGGCCTGAAGCCCCCGCCGCCCGCGCCGGTCAAGCCCTACCAGCAAGTTGCGGTGACGCCGCCGGCGCCGTTCAACGATCCGGGCTTCGTCGCCTTCCGCAAGCAGTTCGCCGACGTCGTTGCGCACAAGGATCGCGCGGCGCTCGCCAAGCTGGTGGTGGCGCAAAACTTCTTCTGGATCCAGGACAAGAATCTCGCCGACAAGCGCAAATCCGGCGTCGACAATCTCGCCAAGGCGATCGATCTCGACGGCAAGGATGGAACCGGCTGGGAGGTGCTGGCCTCGTTCGCCAACGAGCCGTCGGCGGCCGAACAGCCGCAGCAGAAGGGCGTCATGTGCGCGCCGGCCGATCCGGCCATCGATGCGAAGGCGCTCGAGGTGCTCAGCCAGGCGACCGGCACCGATCCTTCCGAATGGGGCTACCCGAGCGCAGGCGGCGTCGACGTGCGCGCCACGGCGCAACCCAATGCGCCGGTCATCGACAAGCTGGGCATGGTTCTCGTTCGCGTGCTGTCCGACAGCACCCAACAGGACGAGGCCCGTCAGCCGCTGGCTTTGCACGTGGCGACGCCGTCCGGCAAAACCGGCTATATCGAGACCGAGGCGCTCACGCCGCTCGTTGCCGACGAAATCTGCTACGCCAAGGACGCCGCCGGTTGGAAGATCGCCGGCTATCTCGGCGGCGTGGCGCAATAAACCGCGCTATTGACCGGCGCGGCGGCAGGAGGAAAATGGCGCGTCGGAGGACAGTGCGGTCATGAGTTGGGCAAGACGGGAGCGGAGCATGCGCGGTCTTGCAGCGTGGATCGGCGCAGCGCTGCTGTGCACGTTTGCGGCGCCAGTGCCGGCGCAGCTTCTGCCGCCGCAGCCGCAGCCGCCGGTGTTTCAATATCCGGTTACCGCTCCCGACGTAGACCCCGGCATCGACCACGGCAACTCGGACGCCAACCTGCCGGACGAATTCAAGAAGCAGATGGTGTTCTACCGCTCGCTGCAGCTGCCCGGCACCATCATCATCGATACCCAGGAGCGTCACCTTTACCTGATCAAGGACGAGACCCACGCGCTGCGCTACGGCATCGGCGTGGGCCGCGACGGCTTTACCTGGCAGGGCCTGTTGCAGATTTCCCGCAAGTCCGAGTGGCCTGACTGGCACCCGCCGCCGGAAATGCTCGAGCGCCAGCCCTATCTGCCGCGCTTCATGGCCGGCGGCCCCGGTAACCCGCTCGGCGCTCGCGCCATGTATCTCGGCAATACCGAGTACCGCATCCACGGCACCAATGCGCCGGAGACGATCGGGCACGCCGTCTCCTCCGGCTGTTTCCGGCTCGTCAACGACGACGTCATCGATCTCTACGACCGGGTGCAGGTCGGCACCCGCGTCATCGTGCGCCAGGATTGATATCCGTCATTACTGCGCTTTCGCTGCCGCGGCGGCGACCGAATGCTCGGTCTGGCCGAACAGAATGGCGCGTTCTTCGGCGGTGCGGATGCCGCCCTGATTGGGATTGATCTTCGGCGTCCATTCGTAGGCCGTGACCACCGCCGGCCGCGCCTTGATGGCCTCGAACCAGCGCTGCAGATGCGGGAAGTCGGCGATGTTCTGGCCTTGGCGCTGCCACGGCACGATCCAAGGATAGCAGGCCATGTCAGCGATCGAATAGTCGCCGGCGAGAAATCGGCGGTCGGCGAGCCGTTTGTTCATTACGCCGTACAGCCGATTCACTTCATTGCGATAGCGGTCGATCGCATAAGGCAGCTTCTCGACCGCGTAATTGCCGAAATGATTGTACTGGCCGGCCATCGGGCCGAGCCCGCCCATCTGCCAGAACAGCCATTGCAGCGTCTCGGTGCGGCTGCGGATGTCCTTGCCGATGAACTTGGCGGTCTTGTCGGCGAGATAGAGCAGGATGGCGCCGGACTCGAACACCGAGATCGGCTTGCCACCGTCCGCCGGCGCCCGATCGACGATGGCGGGAATGCGGTTGTTCGGCGAGACCGCCAGAAAGTCCGGCTTGAACTGCTCGCCTTTGCCGATATTGATCGGAATGAGTTTGTATTCGAGGCCGGTTTCTTCAAGGAAGATCGTGATTTTATGGCCGTTCGGCGTGGTCCAGTAATGTACGTCGATCATGACAAACCTTCTTGTAGCCCGGACCAGCGCAGCGAAATCCGGGAGCGGCGCGTCAGCTCATTGATCCAACCCGGATTTCGCCACCGCTCACCCGGGCTACGCTGGTGCAGCTTATCCCATTGCCTAGCGAATATTTAACCCCTGCTAGCGCATTTCTGTCCGTCGTGTCCGGCACTGGTGCCTATGTCCAAAAGCCCATCGCCGCCCGTACGGCGGCCGTTCGCGTGGGCGGCCATGGGCTTGTCGCGGCCGCGATCCTCGGCCTGTTCGTCTTTGGCCGCGGCGCTCGTCAGCGGCGTCATCACTTATACGCGCTGGCACGGGAAACTGGCGGCCACGTGGCGGCTCACCGCGGTGCAGGTGTTCGCGCTCGCCGCGGCGCCGTATTTCCGATTCATCCTGCGCAACGGCAGCCCAACGCCGCAGACGCCTTCGAGCTTCTGGTCGTGCCGCGCGCCGCGCACCGCGCCCTCGATCCGGACGAGCCGATCGCCGCCAACGGCTCGATGATCGCCGGCAAGGCGCGCACCATTTATGACACCGAGCCGCTGCTCGGCGCTTTCGGTCAAACGCGCCCCGATCCCGACGATCCGCAGGATTTTGACGAGCGCATCAAAATCGAGAAATGGGGCACCGATCGCGCGCGATGCGATGGTGCAGGCAATCCGGCCGGTCGACGGTTCGCTTTGTGAACCGGCCGTGCATACGCGGCTGATGACGGCGCTGCATAACTATTACGATGCACGCGGCCGCGAGAAACATAGTTTTTCCTTGCGCGGCCCGCGCGCCACCGCCGCGATCGAGAAAGAATGGTCGACGCCGGCCGACCGGCAGATCGACGAATTCGTGCGACGGGCCCTGCTGTCGGGATTTTTGCACAAAAATGAGGTCCTAGCGCGCTATCTGCCGGAATTCGAGAAAACCTTCGCCAATACTCAAGGAGGTCGGCGCCGGCTGCCCACCGACCAAGACAGACAATGGCGACGTGAAGCTCTGAGGCGTGTTAGGCTCGCATCCTCAGCGAGGAAACGAGCCAATCATGATCACCGAAATCGCCCAGATCGACATCAAGCCCGGAATGGAAGCGGAGTTCGAGACCGGCGTGAAAAACGCCGCGCCGATCTTCAAGCGCGCCAAGGGCTGCCACAGCATGCAATTGCAGCGCTCGATCGAAAAGCCGAGCCGCTACCGCCTATTCGTCGGTTGGGAGACGGTCGAGGACCACACCATCGATTTTCGCGGCTCGGCCGATTTCCAGGAATGGCGCAAGCTGGTCGGCCATTGCTTCGCATCGGCGCCCGAGGTCGAGCACGTGACGCAAGTGGTGCGCGGCTTCTGAACGCAACGCGCGTCGTTGAATACGCGTTTTGCCGCCGATGAGAGCTGATCCATGCGCATTGTCGATCTCCGCGAGGCCGCCGTCCCGCTGAATTCGACGCTGGCCAATTCCAGCATCGATTTTTCGGAAATGACGACTTCGGTCGTCGCTGTGATGACCGACGCGATCCGCGACGGCAAGCTGGTCACCGGCTTTGCCTTCAATTCCACCGGGCGCTACGCCTGCGGCGCGCAGATGCGCGCGCGTTTCATTCCGCGCGTCCTCAAGGCACCGCCCGCATCCCTGCTCAACGATGCCGGCGACAATTTCGCACCGGAGAAAATTCTTGCCGTCATGATGAAGAACGAGAAGGCCGGCGGCCACAGCGAGCGCTCGATTGCCATCGGCACCATCGAAGTCGCGATCTGGGACGCGGTCGCCAAGATTGCGGGCAAGCCGCTGCACCGCGTGCTCGCCGAGCGCTACAACGGCGGCAAGCCGGCCGGCAAAGTGTTCTGCTACGTCGGCGCCGGCTGGTACGCGCCGGACAAGACCACAACGGACCTGCAGGACGAGATGCGGCGCCATCTCGATGCCGGCTATACGATGGTCAAGATGAAAGTCGGCGGCATGCCGCTTGCCGACGATCTCAAGCGCGTCGAGGCGGTCAAATCGATCCTGCCGAAGGGCGGCGAGCTTTCGGTGGACGCCAATTGCAAATTCGGCCGCGACGAGGCGCTCGCTTACGCGCGCGGGCTAAAACCGTTCGCGCTGCGCTGGTTCGAGGAGCCGTGCGATCCGCTCGACTTCGCGCTGCTTGCCGAGATCGCCGGCGTTTACGATCCGCCGCTCGCCTCGGGCGAATGTTTGTATTCGACGCAGGACGTGGAAAATCTGGCGCGCTTCGGCGGGCTGACACCGCAGCGCCGCGACGTCATCCAGGTCGATCCGCCGCAGGCCTACGGCATCGTCGCTTACGCGCGCACGCTGGAGGCGCTGGCGCGGCAGCAATGGCCGCGCAGCCTGATGTTCCCGCATGGCGGCAACCAGATGTCGCTTGCCGTTACCGCCGGCTTCGGGCTTGGCGGCGCCGAATCCTATCCGGGCGTATTCGGCGATTTCGGCGGCTTCGCCGACGACGCCAAACTCGACAATGGCTATCTGACGCCGTCCGACCGGCCCGGCATCGGCTTCGAAGGCCAGGCGCGGCTGTACAAAATAATGAAAGAGCTGGCGGCGTAGTTGCCCGCCACCCTGAGGTGCGAGCGCAGCGAGCCTCGAAGGGCGACCCTCCTACGCTCGCTGTACGAGCTTAGGAGGGTATGAGTCCGCCGAAGCGCGGAGCGCGAAGGCCAACGGCTCGAGTGCCTCAGCCACATCCTTCGAGGGCCGCTTCGCGGCCGCCTCAGGATGACGGAATGACAGAATTGCCTACCCCGACAACCGCTCGATCGCCGCGCCGCAGCGGCCGAGTTTGTCTTCCAGACGCTCGAAGCCGCGATCGAGGTGATAGACGCGGTTGACGACAGTTTCGCCCTCGGCGGCCAGCGCCGCGATAACCAGCGACACCGAGGCGCGCAGATCGGTCGCCATCACCGGCGCACCTTTGAGCACGTCGACGCCCTCGATGGTGGCGCGCTCGCCGTCGAGCTGGATCCGGGCGCCGAGCCGCGCCAGTTCCTGCACGTGCATGAAGCGGTTTTCGAA
>Ga0187783_10002205_pt1 | contig 14490 bp, 11 predicted proteins | sample 1015_SJ02_MP02_2_FD_132471 | JGI IMG/M metagenome (GOLD analysis project Ga0187783, IMG submission 132471) | Tropical peat soil microbial communities from peatlands in Department of Meta, Colombia - 1015_SJ02_MP02_20_MG | ecosystem: Environmental > Terrestrial > Soil > Wetlands > Peat | place...
ACAAGCTCGCCAAGGGACGGGTCTCGGTGCCGGCCTCGTTTCGCGCCACCCTCGAGCGCGACGGCTATGCAGGAGGCATCTACTGCTACCCCTCGCTCGATGCTCCAGCACTCGATGCAGGCGGCCAGAGCCTTGCGCACAAGATCGACGGGCTTCTCGACGGTCTGCCTGACTATTCGGACGAGCGGGACGAACTGTCTGTCGCGCTCTACGGCGACGTGCACATTCTCGCCATCGACCAGGACGGGCGTATCGTGCTTCCTGAGGCACTTCGCGCCCATGCCGGCGTCAGCTCCCTCATCACATTTGTCGGTCTGGGCACGAAGTTTCAGATGTGGGAGCCCGCACGCTTCGCCGAGCGGCGCGCGCGTGCGCGGGAAAAAGTGCACGACCATCGCAAACTTTTCGGCGCGGGGCGCCGTCTCGGCCCGGTGGGCGGAGACGGTGGGGGAGGAGCACGGGAATAATGGCGACGCGCGGCACCCGAGCGGCCGAGGGTGCCCCGAGAGGGACCGTCGGCCACGTTCCCGTGCTACTCCCGAACATGTTGCGGGCGCTCGCCCCGCGTCCCAGCGCCACCTATATCGACGCGACCTTCGGGGCGGGGGGCCATAGCGCGGCGATCCTGGCGGCGGCGCCGGGTGCGCGGGTGCTCGGCCTCGACCGCGACCCCACCGCCATCGCCGCGGGGCGGGCGATCGCCGAGGAGCATGAAGGGCGGCTGCGGCTGACCGAGGCGCGCTTCGGCACCCTCGATGCCGTTGCCGAATCGGAGAACTTCACGCCCGCCGACGGCGTCCTCTTCGACCTTGGCGTTTCATCGATGCAGCTCGAGGTGCCCGCGCGCGGGTTCTCCTTCCGCAGCGACGGTCCGCTCGACATGCGCATGACGCCGATCGGCCCGACGGCGGCCGACATCCTCAACACGGCGGCGGAAGCCCGCATCGCCGACATTCTGTGGCACCTCGGCGAGGAGAGACGCGCGCGGGCGATCGCGCGGCGGATCGTCGAGAGGCGCGAACAAAGACCCTTCACCCGCACCATCGAACTCGCCGACCTCGTCGTGGCGGTGCTCGGGCGGGAGAAGATCGCCGGGCGACACGCAGCCACCCGTGCCTTTCAGGCCCTGCGCATGTACGTCAACGACGAGCTCGGCGAACTCGCTGAGGGCCTCGCCGCCGCCGAGCGGGTGCTCGCTCCTGGCGGGCGGCTGGTCGTCATCACCTTCCATTCGCTGGAGGATCGGCTGGTCAAGAACTTCCTCCGGCGGCGCGCGTCTCCCGCGGAGCCGGCCTCGCGCCATCTTCCGCCAAGGGCCGAGGGGATGCCGCCGAGTTTCACATTCCTTAACCATCGGCCGGTAACCCCAGGGGTCGAGGAGATTGCCGCCAATCCCCGCGCGCGGTCGGCCAAGTTACGGGCGGCAGTGCGGACCGACGCGCCGGCCTGGCACGGCGCGGACGAGGACTTGGGACCGCGGATCTAGGGCGGCCGAGGAGGCCGGCGATGCAGCGTATGCTCAACGGGATCCTGTTGCTGGCCACCTTGACCGCCACCGTCGCCCTCTACGCGATCACCTACGACACGCGCCGGCTCGAGGCCAAGGTGCAGTCCGAGGAGCGCGCGCTGGAGCGGGCGGAACGCGACGTCAGCGTCCTGCGCGCCGAGCGCGCACACCTGGCGCGGCCCGAGCGGCTGGAGCCGTTGGCACGAGAGCTCGGCCTGGCGCCAATAGAGAGCGGCCAATACCTGCGCCTTGACCTGCGCCCCAACCTCCGCCCCAACGTCGACGTGCGCCCCGGCCAGTCACCTGGCCTCTCCTCTGGCCTGTCCCCTGGCCTGTCCCAGGGCCTGTCCCCGGGCCTGCGGCGCCCCGACCAGCGTGTTGCCGCTCCCTCGCAGCGGGCGGACCCGCCAGGCGATCCTTCGCCGTCGGCAGCGCCGACGCCCGGCAGGTAGCAGATGCGCGCACCTGCCGCGAGCTGGCGGACCTGGGGCGCCACCGGCGCGGGAGTGCGCGAGCGCACGCTCGTCAGCCTGGTGTGCGTGCTGCTCGGCTTTGCGATCATCGCCGCCCGTCTCAGCCTGCTCGCCCTAGCGAGCCCGCAGATCAGAGTGACGGTCGAGCCGCTGGCGAGCAGCACCTCCCGCCCCGATCTCATCGATCGCCACGGGCGGCTGCTGGCGACCGACATCGTCGTGCACTCGCTCTACGCCGATCCGGCGCTGATCCTCGATCTCGACGAGGCGGTGGAAAAGCTCTCCCCCGTGCTTGGCCTCGACGCCGCCGAGCTGCGCCGCATGCTCGGCGATCGCGGCAAGCGCTTTGCCTGGGTGGCGCGCGGGCTGAGCCCCCGCCAGGCCAAGCGCGTCCACGACCTCGGCTTGCCGGGCTTCGCCTTTCGCGGCGAGCTCAAGCGCTTCTATCCGCTGGGTGCGCTCACCGGGCACTGTCTTGGCACCGTCAACATCGACAACAAGGGCATTGCCGGCATCGAGCGCATGCTCGATGAGGCGCACCTCGTCGATCCGGTGCAGGGCGCCGAGGGCGTGCACCGACCGCCCGTCGAGCTCTCCCTCGACATCGGCGTGCAGCATGCGCTCGCCGCGGAACTGAAGGCGGCGATCGCCCGCTACGGGGCCTCTGGCGCCGCCGGTCTCGTCCTCGACGCGGCCTCCGGCGAGGTGCTCGGCGCGGTGTCGCTGCCCGAGGTCGACCCGATGCGGGCCGCCGACTGGCTCGATGCGGAGCACGCCGACCGCCTGCTCGGCGGAACCTTCGAGCTCGGCTCGATCTTCAAAACCCTGACCGTCGCCATGGCCCTCGAAGAGGGCACCGCCGATCTCGACAAGCTCTACGACGTGCGCCAGCCGCTTGTCGCTCCTCCCTACACGATCAGCGACCTTCACCCCCAGGGGCGGCCGCTGACGGTGCGGGAGATCTTTCTGCACTCCTCCAACGTCGGCGCGGGGATGATGGCGCTCGAGGTCGGTTCCGAGCGTCAGCGCGCTTTTCTCGATCGCCTTGGGCTGCTGCAGCCGCTGCGCACCGATGCGGGCAGCGTGGCAGCGCCGCAACTGCCAAAGCAGTGGGGCAGAAGCGAGACGATCACCGTCGGCTATGGTTACGGCCTGGCGCTGGCGCCGCTGCACTTCGCCGCCGTCTTTGCCAGCTTGATCAATGGCGGCAACGCCATCGCGCCGACCTTCCTGCGCCCCCCTGCCGGGGCCGTTGGCAAGGAGCGGCCGCGGGTCGTCTCCGCCGCCACCAGCGCCAAGTTGCGCGAGATCCTGCGCCTCAACGTCACCAGCTCCGCCGGCACCGGGCAGCGCGCCGAGGCGCCGGACTACCGCGTCGGCGGCAAAACCGGCACCGCGGAAATGCTCGGCCGCGGCGGCTACCGCGACAATGCGGTGATCGCCTCGTTCGTCGGTGGCTTTCCCATGGAGGCCCCGCGCTACGTCACGCTGGTGTCGCTGTTTGCGCCGCAGACCGGCGAGGCTCAGCGCGACCACAGCACCGCCGGGGGGAATGCCGCACCGGTGACGGCGCGCATCGTCGCCCGCATCGCTCCCCTGCTTGGCGTCCTGCCGAGGCGGGTGGAGGCCGCCGACGCCTCGGACGCGTTTGACGCCCCGCGTCCGGCGCAATAAGAGCTTGCCCGGCGAGCCTCAAGCCGGATCCATTGGCGCCGCATTTGGGGAGCAACCTTTGTTAGGGTCTGCGCGTCGCTTGGCCGGGCCGGCGGTTGGAATGCACAAGGCAGCGGTTGTCGGGCGATGAAGCTCAAGGCATTGCTGGACGCGGATTTGGCGGCGCCACCCGGATGCGAGAATGCCGAGATCAGCGGCATCACCGCCGACAGCCGCGCCGTGGAGCCGGGCTTTCTGTTTGCGGCCCTCGGCGGCCAACGCCAGGACGGCACGCGCTTCGTGGGGGAGGCGATCGGCAGGGGCGCCGCCGCGATCCTCGTCGCTGCGGGCAGCCAACTCGCCGGCGTCGGGGTGCCGGTGCTCACCGCCGCCGCGCCGCGACGCGCTTTGGCGCTGCTGGCCGCGCGCTTCTATGCGCCCCAGCCCGACAGCGTCGTCGCCGTGACCGGCACCAGCGGCAAGACCTCGGTCGTCGAGTTCACGCGGCAGATATTTGCCGCCGCCACGCACGCCGCCGCCTCGCTCGGCACCATCGGCCTTGTCACGGCGCAGGGTGGCACCTACGGGGCGCTGACAACGCCCGACCCGGTCGCGCTGCATCGTTGCCTTGCCGAGCTCGCAGCCGAAGGCATCACGCACGTCGCCTTCGAGGCCTCCTCGCACGGGCTCGACCAGCATCGGCTCGACGGCGTCCGGCTCGCAGCCGCCGCCTTTACCAACCTCAGCCGCGACCATCTCGATTACCACCCCGACATGCCGGCCTATCTCGCCGCCAAGCTGCGGCTGTTCACCGAGCTCTTGCCCGTCGGCCGCACCGCCGTCGTCAATGCCGACGGCGGTTACGCCAGCGAGGTCATCGCCGCCGCCAGAGGCGCCGGCCGCGGGGTGATGACCGTCGGCAAGGCCGGCGAGGCGATCCAGCTCTGCGCCATCGCGCGCGAGGGCTTGACGCAGCGCCTCCGCGTCAAGCACGGAGGCGAGCCGTTCGACATCGCCCTGCCGCTGCTCGGCGAGTATCAGGCGGCCAATGCGCTGCTCGCGGCGGGACTGGCGGTGGCGGTCGGCGAACCCGCGGGACGGGTATTTCCCGCGCTCGGCAATCTCAAGGGCGTCAAGGGCCGGCTCGAGGTGGTGGGGAAGGCACGCGGCGGCCTGATCGTCATCGACTATGCGCACAAGCCCGATGCGCTCGCCAATGCGCTCGATGCGCTGCGCCAGGCCGTGCCCGGCCGCATCGTTTGCGTGTTTGGCTGCGGGGGAGATCGCGACAAAGGCAAGCGGCCGATCATGGGACGCATCGCCGTGGACAAGGCCAATCACGTGCTCGTCACCGACGACAATCCGCGCAGCGAGAGGCCGGCCGCCATCCGCGCCGAGATCCTCGCCGGCGCCCCGGGCGCCCGCGAGATCGGCGATCGCACCGAGGCAATTCGCGCCGGCGTGCGCCTGCTTAGTCCCGGCGACGCGCTGCTGATCGCGGGCAAGGGGCACGAGACCGGCCAGATCGTCGGTACCGACGTGCTGGCGTATTCCGATCACGAGGCGGTGCGCACCGCCCTGGCTGAGCCGCTCATCAATGTCTGAGGCACTGTGGCAATGGCAGGCGTTGGTCGCGGCGGCGCACGGGCGTGCCGAGGGCACGCCGGCGACGCCGATTGCCGGCTTCTCCATCGATAGCCGCTCGCTGGCAGCCGGCGAGGTGTTCGTCGCCCTCAAGAATGTTCGCGACGGCCATGCATTCGTTGCCGCCGCCTTGGCCGCCGGCGCCGCCGCTGCCGTGGTCGGCAACGACTATTGTGCGAGCGGACCCGCGCGCGGGGGCGCCGGCGCGCTGCTCCGGGTCGAGGACACGTTGCGGGCCCTCGAGGACATCGGCCGGGCGGCACGTCGGCGCAGCCGTGCCGGCATCGTCGCGGTGACGGGCAGCGTCGGCAAGACCAGCACCAAGGAGATGCTGCGGCTTTGTTTGCGACGCATCGGCGCTACGCACGCGGCGGAGAAGTCCTTCAACAACAAGTGGGGCGTACCGCTGACGCTGGCGCGCATGCCGGCCGACAGCCGCTATGGGGTATTGGAGATCGGCATGAACCACGCGGGTGAGATCGCGCCGCTGGCTCGCATGGTCAATCCGCACGTCGCCGTCGTCACCGCCGTGGAGGCGGTGCACCTTGCACACTTCGCCGACGTTGCCGACATCGCCCGCGCCAAGGCCGAAATCTTCGCCGGGCTGGTGCCCGGCGGCACCGCGGTTCTGCCCTACGACAGTCCGCATTTCGGTGTGTTGTGTGCCCGCGCCGCAAGCTCGGGGGCGCGGATCGTCAGCTTCGGCTATCGGCAGGGAGCCGACTTTCGCGCCGCCGAGGTCGCCACCGGCCAAGGGGGCTCGAGTGTGGTCGCGGTAAACGACGCTCGCCGCCTTGCCTATCGGCTCGGCGCGCCGGGCGAGCACTACGTCAGCAATTCGCTGGCGGTCCTTGCAACGCTCGACGCCTTGGGCGTCGACGTCATCGGCTGCCTGCCGTCGCTGGCGGAGGCGCGCGCCCCGGTCGGGCGCGGCGCCCGCACCCTGCTCGCAGCCTTGCACGGCGAGATGCTGCTGATCGACGAGAGTTACAACGCCAGCCCGGCCTCGGTGCGCGCGGCGCTGGCCGCCATGGCGACCACGCCGCGGGCCGCGTTCCCGCGCCGCGTCGCCGTGCTCGGAGACATGCTGGAGCTCGGAGAGGCGGCGGCCGAGCTGCACTGCGGGCTCAGGCAGGCGCTCGACGCGGCGGGCGTCGACCTCGTCCTTGCCTGCGGGCCGATGATGCACTTGCTGTACAAGGGGCTGGCCGCCGCGCAGCAGGGTGGCTGGGCCCCCAGCGCCGACGCGCTGCAGCCAGCGCTGATCGCCAGCCTGCGTCCGGGAGACGTCGTCATGGTCAAGGGATCGCTCGGCATGCGCATGACGTCGCTGGTGGAGGCGATGCTGAGGCAGTATGGGCCGGGGCGGCCTGGAGGCTAGGGATGCTATACGCGCTGGTCCATTTCAGCGACCAGATCGGACCGCTGAACGTCTTTCGCTACATCACCTTCCGCACCGGCGGCGCCATCATGACGGCGCTGCTGTTCGTCTTCCTGTTCGGCCCGGCGATCATCGACTTGCTGCGCCTCAAGCAGGGCAAGGGCCAGCCGATTCGCGAGGACGGGCCGCGCACGCATTTCGCCAAGAAGGGCACGCCGACGATGGGCGGCCTGATGATCCTGTCGGGGGTCACCGTCTCGACCCTGATGTGGGCGAACTGGGCCAGTGCCTACGTGTGGATCGTCCTGCTCGTCACCCTCAGCTACGGCGCCATCGGCTGCTACGACGATTATTTGAAGGTCTCCAGAAGCGCGACGGGCGGCGTCCCGGGCAGACTGCGCTTCATCGCCGAGATCGCCGTCGCCGCGCTCGCCGCTTGGCTCGTCATGCGCATCGGCAGCCCGGGCTTCTCCTCCTCCCTGACGGTGCCGTTCTTCAAGAACGTCGTCATCCCGCTCGGCGCCCTGTTCATCATACTGGGCATTCTGGTCATCGCCGGGGCTGGCAACGCCGTGAATTTGACCGACGGCCTCGATGGCCTGGCGATCGTTCCCGTCATGATCGCGGCGGCGACCTTCGGCCTGATCGCCTATCTTTCCGGCAACGCCAATTTCGCCCGCTACCTGCAGATCCACCACGTACAGGGCGCGGGCGAGCTGGCGATCATCTGCGGCGCGCTGATCGGCGCCGGACTGGGCTTCCTGTGGTTCAATGCGCCGCCGGCGATGATCTTCATGGGCGATACCGGCTCGCTCGCACTCGGCGGAGCGCTCGGGGCGATCGCCGTTGCCACCAAGCACGAGATCGTGCTGGCCATTGTCGGTGGATTGTTCGTGCTGGAGACGCTGTCGGTGATCATTCAGGTCACCTCCTTCAAGCTGACCGGCAAGCGCGTGTTCCGCATGGCACCGCTGCATCATCACTTCGAACAGAAGGGCTGGCAGGAGAGCACGGTGGTCGTGCGCTTCTGGATCATTTCCGTGGTGCTCGCGCTGGTCGGATTGGCCACCCTCAAGCTGCGCTGAGGATGGGCCCATTGCCGCCGGCCGATGCCGGGCGGCGCACCCGCGTTCGCCGATGCGGCAAGCGCCGCCCGCCGTCCCGCGTCAGTCGAGAGAAATTGCGGCTATCCGCGCGTGCCGATGTAGCTCAGCACGATCTGGCGCGCGCGGCCGCGATGGCGATGCTCGATCAGATAGATCGCCTGCCAAGTGCCGAGCACGGCCGACCCGCCGACGACCGGCACCGCCAGGCTGGTCGCGGTCAGCATCGACTTGATGTGCGCGGGCATGTCGTCCCCGCCCTCGATGTCGTGGCGATAGTCCGCGCCGCGGGGCGCCAGCCGGTCGAGCGCATCGCCAAGGTCGAGCAGCACATCGGCATCGGCGTTCTCCTGGATGGTGAGGGACGCCGAGGTGTGGGACACGAATACCGTCAGCAGGCCATCCCGCGCCTCAATCGTGGCCAGCCACTCGAGAACAGCCGCGGTCACATTCGTGAAGGGGCGATCGCCGGTGGCAATCGTCAGACTGTGGTGTGCCTCTTGGAGCATGGAGAAACCGCCTTCTGCGACGACATCACGCGCGAAGGCGCTTGGCAAGCGCCTCTGGCGCGGCGCCAGGGCATGCGGCCGCGGAGCCGCACATTGCCGGCTTGCGACGCCATTTAACCGAAACTTTACGGCGGATTGCGACCCTCTCCAATGCGTTCTCTCGTGCCCGTCGACCGCGCCGCGTGAAGAGCCTCGTGCGGCCGGGAGCCAAATGGCTTTCCTTGCCGAACTCTTCCCATGCCGAGCGCGAGGCGATCGCGCATTTCCTGGTACGAACATGCCCGCTTCCGATCACAACAGCAGCCGACCGGTGACCTACCAGCCCGAGCAGGCGCTCGCGAGGATCGAAGCGGGCGTCGGCCGGATCGCCGCCGGCCTGCAGGCGCGGCGAAGTGCGCCGATCCTCGCGCGGCGATCGGCGATCGGCGGCCGCGCGGCGCCGGCGCAGACGGAAATCGGCGATGCCGATCCGCCCTGGGACGCGCGATCGGCCGAGGCGCTGATGCGCGTTCACGAGGCGGCCGAGGCCGAGCTCGGCGAGAGGGCGCCAAAACGGCTGGCAGCCGGCAGCGCGAGGACGCCCGGCGCCGCGAGCGCGGGCAACGGTGTCGATCAGATTTGGCTCGAGCAGCGACTTGCGGCCTTAGCCACGACACTCGGCGAACGGCTGGCGCGGATCAATGTCGATGGCGCGCTGGCGGCGTTGCAACAGCGCCTCGAGCAGTTCGAGCAGCGCCTCGAGGCGGCGCTCGAGGGCCTGGCGCGATACGGCGATGCCTCGGCGCTGCCGATGATCGAAGCGCACATTAGCGAGCTCAACGCGCAGTTTGCCGCAACGCGCAGCGAGCTCAGCAGACTCGAGGTCATCGATGCTCGGCTCAGCGCGCTGTCGCAGCAGCTCGGCGCTGCCCCGCGGCGGGAGGAGAGCGCTCTCGACGCCGGGGCAGGCGAAGCGAGCGCCGAGGCCAGCGATTCCGCGGCGCGCCAAGGCGACCACCCGACGGCGCACGAGGCGAGCGCACGCGATCTCTCAGCCTCGCTGGAGGACCTGCTTGAGGACTTTTTCGCGGCCCGACGCCGCGACGAGGAGAGATCGGCAAACGTGCTGCAGGGCGCCGAGCAAGCCCTGGCGCGCATTGCCGATCGTCTCGCCGCCATGGAGGAGGAAAGGGACGACCGCGGCGCCGACGGCCTGGCGATCGAAACCGATCGCCTAGCGGATGTCTACGCCGCGGGGGCGCGGGCGCTCGGGCAGGAGCCCCGCGCCTTCGCCCTCGACGCCGCCGACTACGCAGCGCCCGCGCAACCGGCCGGCTCCGAAGACGACGCCGCGCCGGCGCTCGGTGCCGGCGACAGAGGACCTACGGAGCGGGAGGCGCGGGCGTTTGCGCACGCCGCGTCCCCCTCCGCCGAGGCCAGGGCCCCGCGCCCGCCCGCGCGGTCCGGCAGGCGCTTGCCAAGACTGCTGCCGGCGGTCATGGCCGTGATGTTCGCCGCCGGGTATCTCGGCGTCGATGGCCTGCTCGCCCGCGCCTCGAGCGTCGGCCTCGCCCTACCCCTACTGGACGTGGGCCGTGCGCCGGCAGCCGATGCGAGGCTTGGCATTTCCCGGCAGCCGCTGGCGCCGGGCGACGCCTCCGGGGCGGTCGGCGAGCTGGCGCTCCCCGCCGGTCCACCGCCGGCGGCGGCGAGCGATGCGCAGACGGCGCGGGACCACGCGGCGGACGCCCCTGCCGAGGCGGCGTACGCGTCTGGCGTCATCCCCGATCCGCCGGCGGAGATCGGCTCGGCAGCGCTCAGGCTCGCGGCGATCGCGGGCGACCCCGTCGCCCAATTCGACGTCGCCGTGCGCTACGCCGAGGGAAAGGGCGTCGCCGCGGATGCCACCCTGGCGGCCGCGTGGTTGCAGCGGGCCGCCCTGCGCGGGCACGGCCCCGCGCAGTACCGGCTCGGCATCTGCTTTGAGCACGGCGCCGGCGTGAAGGCCGACCCCGAGCGGGCGAAGGCTTGGTATCGCCGCGCCGCCGAGCAGGGCGTGGCCAAGGCCATGCACAACCTGGCGGTGCTGACCCTCGGCGGCGCAGGGCGCGCACGCGACTATGCGGCCGCGGCCCACTGGTTTCGCGAGGCAGCCGAGCGCGGCGTCCTCGACAGCCAGTTCAACCTCGCCCTCTTCTACGAGCACGGCTTCGGCGTCGAGCAAAACCTGCTCGAAGCCTATCACTGGTATGGAATTGCCGCCCGCGCGGGCGACGAGCAGGCGGCGCGCCACCTCGATGGGCTCAAGCCGCGGCTTGCGGCCGAACAGCTGTTGGCGGCGGAGCAGCGCCTCGAGCAATGGCGCGCGGCGCACGGCGCCGACAGCTAGCCCAACGTCCGGCGGCAGAGCGGCGCGGGGGTAGTGTGGGTTGCGCGCTGCATCGAGGCTTGCATTTCCCCCGCACATGGTGTCCCTATCGTTTCCGCAACGTGTGGAGGCGTTTTCGCCTCGCGCGGGGGCGAGCCCGCGCCGCCGGGGCCCGCCGAGCATTGCCGCAGCGGGGTCCGATCTAGAGATGCCGTCGCGCGCCGCACCGCAGCCTTGCGGTCGCGATCCTCGGGGCGTTGCAGAGCCGATCGAGCGTGGTGGTGCATGACGTTCTATCTGCCCGTCGCCGAAATGTCGGCCAACATCCTGATCTTTCTCGCCATGAGCGCGGCCGTCGGCTTTCTCTCCGGCCTGTTCGGGGTCGGCGGTGGCTTCCTGATGACGCCGCTGCTGATCTTCTCGGGCGTTCCCCCGGCCGTGGCAGTCGGCACCGAGCCGGCGCAGATCGTCGCCTCTTCCGTGTCGGGAGCGCTTGCCCAGTGGCGGCGCAGAAACATCGATTTCCTGATGGGCGGCGTGCTGCTCGTCGGCGGCATCGTCGGCGCAGCGCTCGGCGTCGAGCTCGTCGGCAACCTGCGCCGCCGCGGCATCTTCGATGTCTTCGTCGCCATCTCCTACGTCACGTTTCTCGGCGTCGTCGGCACCCTGATGCTGATCGAAAGCCTGAACACCATGCGTAAGGCGCGCGGCGGCATCCTCGCCGCGAGCCGCCGCTCCGGCCAGCACAACTGGATGCACGGCCTACCGTTCAAGATGCGATTTCACCGCTCTAAGCTCTACATCAGCGCCGTGCCGCCGCTGTTCATTGGTCTGTTCGGCGGCCTGCTGGCGGCGCTCATGGGGGTCGGCGGCGGCTTCCTCATGGTGCCGGCGATGATCTACCTGCTGCGCGTGCCGACCAGCGTCGTCCTCGGCACCTCGCTGTTCCAGATCGTGTTCCTCACCGCCGTCACCACTGTCCTGCAGGCTTCACAGAACCAGACCGTCGATGCGATGCTGGCGGTGCTGCTGATGCTCGGCGGGGTCATCGGTGCGCAGTTCGGCACCATCGCCGCCGAGCGGTTCAAGGCCGAGCAGCTGCGCTTCCTGTTGGCGACGCTCGTCCTGCTCGTCGGATTGCGGTTTGCATGGCAGCTGATCGCCCCACCGGCCGATCTCTATTCGATCAGCACGGGCCTTGAGTGAAGCCGATGCGACGAGGATTGAACGGCGTTCGCACATTGACGATGCTGATCGCGCTCCTGCTGCTGGCGATGCCGCAAGCCGCCGCGCAGCGGCAAAAGAAGAGCCCACCGGCCGTCGCCCGCGAGGCACCGCACAGCCCGATCGGCGAGGTCAAGCGCGAGCAGCAGCCCGGCGCGCGCGAATCGGTGCAGGCCGACGTGTCGGCACGCAACGTCGCCGTGACCTCGAGCTTCAACGGCACGGAAATCGTGATCTTCGGGGCCGTCGACAACAGTCAACAGCCCAGCGCCGAGTCGGGCTATTATGATGTGCTGATCGTCGTCGAGGGCGTACCGACGCGCACGGTCGCGCGCCGCAAGAACAACGTGGCCGGACTCTGGCTCAACACGGCGGCGGCCACCTTCGACCTGGTGCCCAGCTACTATGCCATCGCCTCTACCCGGCCGATCGACGAGATTACCACCGAGGAATTCCGCGCAACGCACGGCATCGGCTTCCAACAGCTGCGCTTTGCACCGGCCTTCGGCGAGGCGCAGGGGCTGTCGACCGAAGATCTCGCGGAATTCCGCCGCGCCATCATCCGCCTGAAGCGCAAGCAGGGTCTCTACGTACAGGACCCATTCAGCGTCGCCTTCATCGGCCGCAGCCTGTTTCGCGCCACCATCGAGCTGCCCGCCAACGTGACGGTCGGACCGTTCGAGACGCGCGTCTATCTGTTCCGCGAGGAGAAGCTGCTCAGCCAGTACGCGGTGAGGCTCAATCTCGAACGCGAGGGCGTCGAGCGGCACTTGCACGCTTTCGCCTTCGGCTATCCCACGCTCTACGGCCTCATGACAGTGATGATCGCGGTGGCCGCCGGGCTCACCGCATCGACCGTGTTCCGCAAGAGCACGCACTGAGCTCCTGGCGGAGCATCGCAAGCGGGCGTCGCGGGACTGTCGCCGGGGCAGGCGCCGTGCTAGGAGGATCGCCTCGACGTCAGGCGGGACGGCGAGTTGGCGGGAGACGCGCCGGCCATGGGCAGCGATCCCGCGGCGTGAGCGGAGCCTTGCGTGCCGGGGGAGGAGGAGCGATGGACAGCCGACAGTTCTTTGGCGACAGCGTTGCCGGCACGTTGATCCGACTGGTGCTGCTGTCGATCGTCGTCGGCATCATCTTCTCGGCGCTCGGCATCACACCCTTCAACCTGATCGAGCGCCTCAATCGCCTGGTCCGCAATCTGATGGAGCTCAGCGCCGACACCCTGCGGTGGGCGCTCGGCTATTTTCTGCTCGGCGCCGTCATCGTCTTTCCCATCTGGTTCGTCCTGCGCCTGTTCTCTCGCCGTCGCGACCGGTGACCGGGCGCCCGCGTTCGCCCCTCAGCCCCGTCCTCGTTGCGGGTCAGCCCGTGGACGTGGAGGCGCTGCGCGGCTAACACTAACTCGGCGCGCATGGCCTGCACGCCACCCCTGCGCACCCAAACGGCGCTGCTGGGCTCGCCAAGCGAAGGGCTTCGCTCCGGTCGGTGACGAACGTCCGTTAGCGGATCTTCGCCGCACGCGCCTTTGGCCGGAATGCAGCGCGCCCGCTGTCCTTGGCGAGACTGAAGTTCCGCACTATCGATGAGACAAGAGACATGGGTCGGACAGGGGCGGGCACCGGGCGAGACACGGTACCAGGCCCAGGCACGGGCCAGAAAAAGGGTTAGGGCGACAATGGCTCGGCGGCCCATTCGTCGGCGCGGCGCCCGCAGGCTTGGCCGATGTCGGCGAGCTTGCGGTGGTCGACGTACTGGAGCAGCGCGCGCTTCAGCCGGGTGATCAGTCGCGGGCCCTCAAACACTAGCCCGGTATAGAGTTGCAACAGCCTGGCGCCGGCTTCGATCTTGGCGATCGCCATCGGACCGGCGTCGATGCCGCCGATACCGATCAGCGGAATGCGGCCTTGGGTTGCGCGAAAAATGCGTGCCAGCATCACCGTCGAACGGTGAAACAGGGGTCGGCCGCTTATGCCCCCCGCCTCTCGGCCGTGCACGGCATCGTTTAGGCCGTCGCGCGCAATGGTCGAGTTCGAAGCGGCGATGCCGTCGACGCCTTGGGAGCTGAGCACGGCGATGATCGAGTCAAGGTCCGGCGCGGCGAGGTCCGGCGCGAGCTTGACGATGATCGGACGCCATGGCTTGCCGGCCGCCATCATCTCCGCCCGCGCGCCGAGCACTCGCGACAGCAGACTATCGAGCGCCGCCGGGGCCTGCAGATCGCGCAGGCCGGGCGTGTTGGGTGAAGAGACGTTGACCATGAAATAACTCGCCGAGTCATAGAAGCGGCGAACACCCTCGACGTAGGCGGCGCCGCGATCGACCGCGTCCCTGTTGGCGCCGAGGTTGACGCCGACGATACCGCGCCGGGAGCGCAGCTGCAGGCGCGCAATGGCGGCGTCGTAACCGCCGTTGTTGAAGCCGAGACGGTTGATCAGGGCCCGATCTTCGCGCAAGCGGAACACGCGCGGACGCGGGTTTCCCTCCTGCGGCCGCGGCGTGACGGTGCCGACTTCGGCAAAGCCAAATCCCATGCCGAGCACGGCGTCGGGTACGCGCGCATCCTTGTCGAAGCCGGCCGCCACACCCAGCGGATTGGAAAATGTCAGCCCCCAGAGGCGCACCGCAAGCCTCGCGTCGTCCGGCGCT
>Ga0187783_10002206_pt1 | contig 14484 bp, 10 predicted proteins | sample 1015_SJ02_MP02_2_FD_132471 | JGI IMG/M metagenome (GOLD analysis project Ga0187783, IMG submission 132471) | Tropical peat soil microbial communities from peatlands in Department of Meta, Colombia - 1015_SJ02_MP02_20_MG | ecosystem: Environmental > Terrestrial > Soil > Wetlands > Peat | place...
CGGCTGCGCGGTCTGCGCGGCACCCCGTTCGATATCTTCGGCTATACGGCGGAACGCCGGATGGAGCGGCGCCTGATTGCCGAATATGAAGCGATCCTCGGCGAGCTTGGGGTCGCGCTGAGCCCCGACAATCACGCGCTTGCGATCGAGATCGCGTCGGTGCCGGCAAAAATGCGCGGCTTCGGCCACGTCAAGGCGCGCAACGTCGAGACTGCCAAGGCCTGCGAGGCCGAACTGCTGCGCCTGCTGCGCGACAAGACGGCACCCGCCTCCGCGGCGTAAATCTACGCGCTCAGTGCAGTCCAGGCCTCGACCGGATCGTCGGGCGGCACCGATGAGATGAGGGCGCGTGTGTGCGCATGCTGCGGATTGGCGAATACTTTCTCGATCGGCCCTTGCTCAACAATTTCGCCGCGATACATCACCAGAACGCGGCTGCACAGATGACGCACGACGGACAGGTCGTGGGAAATAAACAGCATGGCAAAGCCGAGTTCGGCGCGCAGCCGCCCGAGCAGATTTAGCAGCTGCGCCTGGATGGAGACGTCGAGGCCGGAAACGATCTCGTCGGCGATCAAGATTTTCGGAACGGCGCACAGGGCGCGCGCGATATTGATGCGCTGGCGCTGGCCGCCCGACAATTGCCCGGGCAATCGCGCGGCAAAATCGGCCGACAAACCGACTTCCGCCAAGAGTTGCTTGGTGCGCGCCAGCCGTTCGTCCCAGCTGGCGTGGCGGCTGCCAGCTTCCATCGCCTGGGTAATGATGCGAGCGACGCGGTGGCGCGGATTGAGCGCCGAGTACGGATCCTGGAACACCATCTGCAAGCTCATGGCGCGGCGCGCGCGGTCGCGCGGCGATCGATCGGTCAGGTCTTCGCCATTGAGCAGGATGCGTCCGGCCGACGGCTGCTCCAAGCCAACCAGCATTTTTGCAATCGTGCTCTTGCCGCTGCCGCTCTCGCCCACCAGGGCGACAAACTCGTTTGCGGCGATGCTGAAAGCGGCAGCCCTGACCGCCGTCACGCTGCGCGCTGGTCGCAACGGCCAGCCGCCGACCACATAGTGCTTTTGCATGCCGACAACTTCCAATACGGAATGTTCGGACCGCTCGAACGCTGCCGTCTGACGCTGCGCCGTGCCAATGCTGGATGTCGCAGTCGCGCGGATACAGGCGACGCGGCGGCCGGCGACGATCGCAAGGTCCGGCGGTTCGGCGCGCCGGCAATCCTCGCTAACGAGGGGACAACGCGGCGCAAAATTGCAGCCGGACAGGCTGCCGAGCTGGCGCAGGCTCGGCATCTGTTCCGGCATGACATAGAGCGTGCGCCGATCGGCGCGCACCGGTGGATTGGCAAGCTGGAGGCAGCGCGTATAGGGGTGCGCGGGGCTTGACAGGACGGCGCGCGCCGGGCCGCGTTCGACCGCGCGTCCGGCATACATCACGATTATGTCGTCGCAGATCTGCGCGGCGAGCCGCAGGTCGTGGGTAATGAAAATGACCGCGGTGCCGTGCCGGCGCTGCATGTCGGCGATCAGCCGGATGACGGGTGCATGCATGGTGACGTCGAGCGCCGTCGTCGGCTCGTCGGCAATCACCAGGCGTGGATGGCTGGCAAACGCCATGGCAATGAGCACGCGCTGGCACATGCCGCCCGACAATTGATGCGGATATTGTCGCAGCAGGTCGCGGCCATGCGGCAGTCGCGCCGCGTCCAGCATGGCAAGCGCGTGGTCGCGACGTTCGTTGCGGCTGCGCCGCTCGAGCCGCGCCAAATGCTCCTCGAATTGCGCGCCGATCGTCTGCACCGGATTGAGCGCAGTCATCGGCGCTTGCGGGATGAAGGCGATCGCCCGCCCGAGCAGCGCGCGCCGCCGCGCCGGCGCCATCGGCACGAGGTCCTCGCCCTCAAACAGCAACGATCCCGCCGCTATTGCAAAACCCGGCGGCAGAAGCCGGGCGATGGCACGCCCGACCATCGACTTGCCGGCGCCGGATTCGCCGACGAGGCCGAGGATTTTTCCCGGCGCAAGATCGAATGACAGCGCGCGAATGACCGCAACGGTGGCGCCGTCGATGCGGGCCGCGACCGTCAGATCCTTGGCCTGCAAGGCGAGCACGGCCTCAGCGCCCCGCTTCCGCCAGCCGCACGTCGAGCGTGCGACGGAGCCCGTCACCGAGCAGGTTGAACGCAGTCACCGTCAGGAAAATCGCAAAGATCGGCAGCAGCAGATTCCACGGCGACTGATAGACGTATTGGCGCGCATCCGCGATCATCTGGCCCCATGCCGGCTGATCCGCGCCGACGCCGAGCCCGACGAACGACAGGATGGCCTCAACCACCACCGCAATCGCCATTTCCACGCTGACAAGCGTGATCAACAGGGGCAACGTCGCGGGCAACACCTCGCGGACGATGGTCTGCCAATGCGTGAAACCGAGAAGGCGCGCCGCGGCGACGTAGTCGTGTCGGGTCACAATCAGCACTTCACTGCGCAGCACGCGGCAGAAGCGCGTCCAGTCCACCAGCACTATGGCGAGGATGACCTTGCTGATGCCGACGCCGAGCCCGACCATCAGGATAAGCGAAAGGATCACCGGCGGGAACGACATCCAGACATCGACCATGCGCCCGATGATCCAATCGACAACGCCGCCGAAATAGCCGGAAATATGCGCGAGGATCGAGCCGATGATCATCGCGCCGAGCGGCGCAAAAAACGCGACTATCATCGCGGTTCGCGCCCCGTAAATCAGGCGCGACAGGACGTCGCGACCGAGGCTGTCGGTTCCCAGCGGATAGTTCGAATCGCCGCCGACGGTCCAGGCCGGCGGCGTCAGGATCGCGAGCAAATTTTGCTCGCCCGGACCGTGCGGTGCGATGGCGCCGGCAAATACCGCGCATGATGCGATGCCGGCGATCATGGTCAGCGCTATCAGGACCCTCGGCGAGCGCAGCGAGCGGACAGCGGGGCCGGCCATCAACGCACCCGCAGTTTCGGATTAAGCACGACATAGAGACTGTCGACCGCCGTATTGATCAGCAGCACGACGATGCAATAGGTCAGCCCGATGGCCTGGATCAGCGGCAGATCGGCGTTGCGCACCGCATCGACCATCAAATTGCCCATGCCGGGATACGAATAGATCACCTCGACCAGCAGCGTGCCGCTGAACAGGATTCCGAATTGTACGCCGGCAAGCGTGAGTGTCGGCAATGACGCGTTCTTAAGCGCATGGCCGAGCAAGACATGACGCTCGGAGAGCCCGCGCAGCCGCGCCTGCTGGATGTAATCCTCATGATAGACGTCGAACAGGCTTGAGCGCAAAATCCGCATGATGGTTGGCGAGAACGCCAGTCCAAGTGCGGCGGCGGGGAGAATCAGGTGCTGACACGCGCTGACAAAGATATCGAAGCGCCCGATCGTGAGCGAATCGAGCAATATAAATCCGGTAAGATGCGGCACCGGCAAATCCGGCGCCACCTCGCCGGTGAATGGCAGCACGCGCAGCGCCACGCCGAATACGAACAACAGGATCAGGCCCCACAAGAATTCCGGAATCGAGAGGAGCAAAATCGACAACAGATCCGCTACCGGCTCCAGCACGGTGCCGCGCACGCGGAACAGCAGGAGGCCGCCGCCGAGACCGAGGATGCCGGCGAGCACCATGGCGGCGACCGCCAGCTGAATTGTCGCCGGCAAAGTCGCCGCGACCAGCGCTCCGGCCGCGCGGCGAAATTGGATCGAGTGCCCGAAGTCGCCGCGGAGAGCGCCGCGAAGCCAGATCACGTATTGCTCCGGCAGGGGCCGATCCAGGCCCATCTCACGGCGCTTGGCTTCGATTTCGGCGATGGTTGCGTTGGGCGGCAGCGACATTGCGGCCGGGTCGACCGGCAGGGCGCGCAACACGCAAAACAACAACGCCGAGACGATAAGCAGGATCGGAATCGCCGCGAGAAGGCGTCTTGCGATCAGCGTGAGGACGGTTGCGGCCATTTGGCTGCACTCGGAGCATGAGGTCGAAAAGTCTGGCTTTTCGGAAAGATTACGCTCGAAAACACCTCAACTGACGCATCAGCCCCACTGCAAGGTCTGCGGCAACAGCCAGCCATTGGCGTACTTGGTATACGCCAGCCGCTTCTTTCGGACGATTGTCACGACGCTTTGCAGTAAGGGTATGCTTGCGCCGTTTTCCACCGCATAGCGTTCCAAATCGCGATATCCGGCAATTCTCTTGTCATAGTCGGCGACGTTGAACAGCGCCAGCACCCGGTTGCCGATGTCCTCGTCCTTCCACGGCGAGAAAGGCATCTTGGGATTAAGCTGATATCCGCTGAAAATTTCCGGATCGCCGGTGGCGTTGTCCCAGCTGTAGAGCGTCGTTTCGGGTAACTTTGCGCCGCGGTTCAACTCGAAATATTTGGCGTATTCGATCACCTGTAAATCGGCGTCGATGCCGACATTTTTCCACATCTGCACGACGGCGCGGGCGATGTCGTAGTCGTTGGGGAACTGGCCATTCGTCGTGGCAAAGCCGATCTTCACCGGATTAGCCGGGCTGAAGTCCGATTTGGCGAGCAGCGCTTTGGCGAGTTGCGGATCATAGTTGAACGAGAAGTCGGTGAGATAACCGGGGGTCCCCGGAGTGGCAAGCACCGAAAGCGGCACCGCCGCTCCGCCATAAAACGCCTTCGACAGCGCCGCCTTGTCGATGGCGTGATGCGCCGCAAGCCGGACATTCTTGTCGGCAAACGCCAGATCGGCGCGTGCATGGATAAGGATCACGCGGGTGATCGGATTGATCTCGGCGGCAAACCCGCTTTCCTGCTCGAAGCGCTGTACCTCGCGAACCGGGACGTTGACGGTGCAATCGACCTGCCCCGATTGGATCGCCGCCACCCGCGCCGACGGGTCCTTGATGATCTGTATGGTGACGCGGGGGATGTTCGCCTTCGATCCCCAGTAATTGTCGTAGCGCTCCAGCACGATACGCGAGTTCAGCTCGTATTCGGCAAGCTTGTAGGGTCCGGTACCGACCGGATTTTTCAAAAAATTATCGAGGCCCTGGGTCTCGATGTATTTCTTGGACACGACATAGCTGCCAAGGAACGCCAGCCATTGCGGCATCGTTGGCGCCGGCGAATCGAATTTCATCGTCGCCTTCGTCGGCGACTCGATGACGATGTCCTGCACCTTCCTCATCGAGTTTGCGATGTCGAGCTTGAGGCCAGATTTGTTGCGCTCGAGGAACGTGTAACGGAAATCCTCCGTCGTCATCTTGTCGCCGTTGTGGAACGTCACGTCGTCGCGCAGTTCGATCGCCATGCTCAGACCGTCCGAAGCCTGGCTCCAGCTCTTGATCAGGTGCGGGATGAGCTTGAGCTGCGGATCCTGATCGAGCGGCTGATCGTACACGGCTTTGAAGATCGGCTGCGCATCCGGGGTGAAACGCTGATTGGGATCCCAACTTGGCACGTCGTTCGGCCAGCCAATGGTTGCGGCATCATCGGCGGCGAGCGCACTGGCAAATGGCGTGGCTGCGCCGAGGCTGGCTGCGCCTCCCATGGCCAGCTGCAGAAGCGCCCTTCGCTTCAACTGGAACGTCATGATGCGCCTCCCCGTAGCGCCGATCGGCAAGCGCGGATTATAACGCCGATTTCCGTCTCGTCATGCCCGGCACCGGCTCCCGCGCCATTGCGGCGCCGGCGGCCTCGCGGTCCCAGGTGGCCGCAGTCACGCCGTGATCGCGCAACTTGTACTTTTGCACTTTGCCGTTCTCGGTCATCGGCAGGGAATCGACAAACTCGATGAATCGCGGCACGGCGAAACGTGCAAGGCGCGGCCGGCAAAACTCACACAGCGCGCTTTCGGTGAGTCCGCTGCCGGGGCGACGCACGACGGCAGCCATGACCTCATCCTCGGCAAGCTCGGAGGGAATTGGAAATACCGCGGCGGTGCCGACATCCGGATGACTGAGCAATACCTGCTCAACTTCGAATGACGAGATATTTTCACCGCGGCGGCGAATCGCATCCTTCAGACGGTCGACAAAGCGAAAATGGCCGTCAGCCTCGCGGATGACGCGATCTCCGGTGTGGAACCAGCCGTCGCGAAATACTTCGGCGGTCTTGTCGGGCATCGCAAAGTAACCGGTGGCAAAGGCGAGCTTCTCGGCCGATCGCAGGATGAGTTCGCCGGCCTCGCCCGGCTTGGCGTCGTTGCCGCTGCCGTCGATAACCCGCGCCTCATAGCCTTCGCCCACCGTCCCCATGCTTCCCGGGCGCTGCTGCGCCGTCGTGCCGCCGATGACAAAATTGGTTTCGGTCGATCCGTAGCCGTCGACTAGCGCGACGCCGGAACGCTGCTGGAGCGCGACGTGGAGATTGGCCGGAACGCCCGGACCGAGCCCGCAACGCACGCAGTGGCCTCGCTCTTGCGGGGAAGGCGGCCGCGACAACAGGATTGGCACCATGGCGCCGAGCACATAGGTCACCGTCGCCCGATGCTCGATCAGACTCTGCCAAAACTGCGATGCCGAGAAACGCGACTCCACGACGAGCGTCGAGCCCGACAACAAAGCTTGGTAGAACGCGCCGAGTGCGTTGGAATGAAAAAGTGGAAGTGATGTGCAGAGCACGTCACCCTCGCGGATTTCAAGATTGCGAATGCCGTTGATGCCCCACCAGAAATATTGCGCATGTGGGCAGCACACGCCCTTCGACGGCCCGGTCGTTCCCGATGTGTAGAGGATCGCCAACAAATGCGCGGGGTCGTTGACGCCCGTGCCGACGGGTTGGGCGCGCGGCGGTACGCTCGTCACGGCAACGCGATGAAACGGCGCCGGAGCCTGCTCGCCGATCGGCCAGATGCGCTCGAGCGCCAGACCGTTTGTCTCGACGTGGTCGAATGCATCGAGTAGGCCCGCTTCCGTCACCAGGAGTCGGGCGCCTGAATTGCGTAGGATGTGCTGCAGCTGTGGGCCGCGCGAAGCAACATTGATCATGACGGCAACGGCGCCGAGCCAGGCGCAGCCGAGAAATATTTCGAGGAATTCCGCTCGATTGGAGCACATCAGTGCGACGCGATCGCCGGGTTTGATTCCCGCCGCCGCCAGCGTTCCGGCAAATCGCGCCGCGATGTCGGGCGCGTCCGCAAAATTCCAGCTCGCGTCGCCGGCCTTGACCAGCCGACGGCTGGAAAACCGGTGCGCCTGCCGTTGCAGCATGATGGGCAGCGTTCGTTCGTTGGGTGGGAACGACGCCAAAATGTCGGCGACACTCATCGACGCTGCTTCCAGGTGCGTTTCTTGGCCGCTTTCTTGGGGCGGCGCGACGGCGCTTCGGCAGGCGATGGCACCAGCGCGAGCGCACGCAGCGGGCTGCCGCTGCCGTCCCTGATCTTCAGCGGGGCCGCGATCACGACGGCGCCGGTTGCCGGCAGCAAGTCGAGATTGGTCAAGCATTGCAGCCCGTATCGTCCGGAGCCGTGCATATAGTAATGACACGGATAGGGCGGCTTGAGATGGTACGCCTGTCCGGCATCGGTTCCGATCGCCTCCGAACCAAAACCCAGCACGTCGCGCTCTTTCACCAGGAAGCGTACCGCGTCGGTGTCGGGTCCCGGCGTGTGCTGGCCGGTCTCGTCGAGGTTCTGATAAGCGACGGGATCGCTGCGCTTCGACCAGTCGGTCCGCATCAGTACCCACGAACCGCGCGGGATGCGGCCGTGCCGTCTTTCCCATTTGTGCAGGACGACGACGGTCAACAGGAAATCGGCGTCGGCAGCCGCCTCCTTGGAGCAATCGATGACGCAGGCCGGCGCGATGAAATGTCCGGCGGGGATCGTGTCGGTACTGGCGTCCGGCAGATGGCGTCCCGAGATCCAGTGAATCGGCGCGTCAAAATGCGTGCCGGTGTGCTCGCTGCAGGAGAAATTGTTCCAATACCAGGCCGGTCCCCGTTCGTCGTAGCGCGAGGCTTCATCAATGCGAAACGGCCATGCCTGCCCCATTTCCGGCGGCAGCACGATTTGCGGAAAATCGGGCGACAGGGTTTGCGTCAGATCGACGACGCGAATACGGCCCGTACCGAGATTGGCGACCAATTGCGCCAGCACGGGGTCACTCATCGCGGCTGCCTCGCATCGCGTTGCCTTTACCGGGTCGCAGCGGCAAGCTCGCGCTCGAGCGTCTTCGGATTGTCGCGCCAACGCGCCAGCCATTCCTGGGCGATATCGCCGGGATAAATGTCTTCCGCTCCGCCGCGCAGCGCTTCGACGATATCGCTCGCCAGCCGCGCGGGCGCGATTTTGGGCGGCGGGATTAGCTGATTCCATTCGTCGTCGATCGGTCCCGGAAACACGTTGATGACGCGAACGCCGGCCGGGCTCAATTCGGCGCGCAGGCATTGCGCCAGCGACAGCGCCGCCGCCTTCGAGGCTGAATAAGTGCCGTGCGGCGGAAAATTCGACAGCGCGAAAATCGACAGCAAATTGACCCACGCCACGGCGCTCGATTGGCCGTCCGCGCCGCGGCCGCGCATAGCCGGCGCAAATTCCTGGGCGAGGCGGAGCAGGCCGAAATAATTCACATCCATTTCGGCGCGGGCGGCCTCGAGGCCGTTACGTGCGGCGATGCCGTAATTGCGATGGTAGTCGGCGGTGTTGATGAGGATATCGACGCGGCCGCCGATTTCGCCGGCGGCGTCCTTCACGGCGCGCGAATTGGTCAGATCGAGCGGCAGCAGCGAAACTTGCGGGAGCGCCGTCAGGCGATCGAAGCCGTGGGTTTTCTTCCAGGGTTCGCTATAGCCCGCCCAAACCAGGTCCGCGTCGGCAGCGACGATGGTCTCGACCATGGCCTGGCCGAGCGGGGTCTTGGCGTCGGTGATCAAGACTTTGCGGAATTTCGGATTGCAGGTCATTTCGCGAAGCTGGCGATCGTCAGCCATGTTCGGGGCGTCCTTCTCCGGCAGCGCGATGAGCGCGGCCTGTCCGGCGCGATCGAGCGCAGCCCGCACCCGCACCCGTGACGGCGCCGCGTCGCAGTCGCCATGCAGATGCGCCACGACGACCGGCCCGCAGTCGAGCCTGACCATGCCGAGCCGCCACGGCACGCGCTCACGATAGAACAACTCGTTACTGTGCCAAAGCGTGGTTTCCGAAAGCAAGTCGCCGGTGCCGTCCTGCGGCCGCCAATCAAGCCGCCGTGACAGGCAGCTGCAGCAGGATTCGCGGGGCGGATATTGCACGGTCCCGCAATCGCGGCAGACCTGCAGCTCGAAGCGGCCGCGCGCCGCGGCGGCAGTCAGCCCGAGCGCCACGCGGCTGCGGCCCGCCGGCGGCAGCGTCGGCATGCGCGTTCGCACAATCGGATTCTTGCGCGGCGGCCGCACCAGGGGACGCGTCATGCCGGGCCCCCACTGGCAGCGAGGATGGCGGCACCGCTGCACAGGCCGCGATCGTAATTGATCATGCCGAAGCCGCTGACCAGCCCGACTCGCGGGTCGGCGACTGCGCCGCCGAGCGCCTGGCCGGTCAATTGCCGGATCACTTCGACAAGGCCGAGGAAACCGCCCGCGGCGCCGGCCTGGCCGACCGACAATTGCCCGCCGGAGGTGTTGACCGGAAACGATCCGTTGACGGTGAATGTATTGCGACGCACGAAATCCGGCCCTTCGCCCTTGTCGCAGAAACCGAGATCTTCCATTTGCATCAGGCTTATTACCGGATAGTCGTCGTAGGTGGCGAGCACGTCAATGTCCTGCGGACCGACGCCCGCTTGGCCGTATAGTTCGTCGCGATCGAGCGCCCAGCCGCCGCGATATTGAATCGGATCGTCGCGAAATGCGTTATGCCGTTCGATCGTCGACAGGATGCGTGCGTAAGACAGGCCAAGCGCTTCGGCTTTCCCGCGGCGCAGCACCAAAAACGCGTCGGCGCCGGCGCACGGCATCACGCAGTCAAACAAACGCAGCGGCTCGGCAATGAGCCGCGCCGTAAGATAGTCGTCGAGCGTCAGCGGCTTTCTTATCAAGGCGTGAGGAAATTTCACCGCGTTGGCGCGCTGGGCAATGCACAGTTTGCCGAAGTCCTCGCGCGCGGCGCCGTAACTGCGTATGTAATGGGCGGTCAGGAAGGCAAAGCTCGTGTTCGCTCCGCCCGAGCCGTAGGGGTAGACGGCGTCGCGGGCAAACTCGCTGAAGGTCGCGAGGTTCAGCCGAAACGAATCGGTGTGGTTGGTGTCGCCGGCGACGCAGGCAACGGCGTCAGCATCGCCGCATTGCACCGCCCGCGCGGCCCGACGCAGCGCGAGGATGCCGGACGCTCCGCCCATCGGAATGTGATCGAGCCAGCGCAGCGTCAGGCCGAGATGCTGGGTGAGGCCGACCGCGGTATCCGGCGCCAGCGTAAAGCTCGAAACGCACAGTCCGTCGATCTCGCCTTTGCCGAGGCCTGCGCGTTGCAACAGCTCGGCCAGCGCCCCGGCCAAGAACCAGTGCGCGCCGTGGATCGAATAGCGCACATAGGACAGCGTCACCGGGGCGGTGACTACTACGTCGTCGTAACCGGCGCGGCTCATCGCGACAATTCTAATTGCTCAGCGGGCAAAGCTGCAGCTCGCCCATCCTTACCTGCCGGAACGGCGATCCGCCAGCGGACCGCATAACCGACGCATTTGCAGATCGCGGTGAATCGTGTAGGAACTTGCGCTCAACGGGGATGGGGTTCCCCAAAACCGCTCTACCAGAGCTGATGACCCCTGCCGCATGGCTTGTGCGGTGGGGTCCGTTCGAGACCCGCCGGCGAGCGGGTTTTTTTGTGCCTTGGCGCGAACGGAAAGGACGCAACGCAATGGACAATATCTGGTTTCAATCGGCGCTGTGGATGGCGCTCGCTCTCGTTGCCGCCTTGGGCTCGCTGTGGATCACGATCTCGGCCGCGTTGTTCGAAATCGTCGTCGGTGCAATCGCCGGCAACACCATCGGCATGCCGCTGACGCCATGGATCAATTATATCGCCGGCTTCGGCGCTATTGTGCTGACGTTTCTCGCTGGCACCGATATCGATCCGCACGTCGTAAAAAGAAATTTTGCTTCCAGCGTGACCATCGGCGTAATGGGTTTCATCGCGCCGTATGTCGGCTGCCTGTTGCTGGCGCGCTACGGCCTCCGCTGGCCGTGGGCGCAGGCGCAGATCGGCGGCATCGCGCTGTCGACGACGTCGGTCGCAGTCGTCTACGCGGTGATGGTCGAAACCGGCTACAACCGCATCGAGCTCGGCAAGATCATCCTCGCTGCCTGCTTCATCAACGACATTGGCACGGTGCTGGCGCTCGGGTTGATCTTCGCCAACTATAATTTGTATCTGGTGATGTTTGCCGTCGTCACCGTCGCCGTCGTCGCCATGCTGCCACGGATCGTGCCGTGGCTATTCGCGCGCGTCGGCAGGCGGGCGAGCGAGCCGGAAATAAAGTTCCTGTTCCTGGTGTTGTTCGGCCTCGGCGGCTTGGCGAATTTGGGCAAGAGCGAAGCGGTGTTGCCGGCTTACCTCGTCGGCATGGCGTTGGCGCCGTTCTTCATGGGCCAACGCGAGCTGCAACTGCGCTTGCGCGCGATCTGTTTCGCGTTCCTCACCCCGTTCTATTTTCTCAAGGCCGGATCGCTGATCGAGGCGCGCGCGCTCGTCGCCGGCGTTGGTCTGATCGGCTTGTTCCTCGCCGTGAAGATGGCGACCAAATTCATCGGCATTCTGCCTTTGACGCGATATTTCCAGTTCAACAAACGCGAGGGCATGTACACGACGCTGATGATGTCGACCGGGCTGACCTTCGGTTCGATCTCGGCTTTGTTCGGCCTGACCAACCACATTATCGATCAGGATCAATACACGATCCTGCTCACCGCCGTGATCGGCAGCGCCGTGGTGCCGACCTTGATCGCGCAGCTGTGGTTCCGGCCGCATTTCCAGCCGCTGGAGGAGGACGCTTAGAGCGAAGTCGGTTCGCTTTGTATATTTTGTATATTGGCGTGGCTGGCCCACGGGCGGCTGTGTGGCGCAAACGAAGGTCGTAGCGATGCGGGCGATGGTGCTGGAGCGCCTCGGCGAACGGCTCAAAATGGTGGAGCGGCCCGATCCCGAGCCGGCGCACGGCGAAGTCAGACTGCGCGTCGCCGCCTGCGGGGTGTGCCGCACCGACCTTCACGTGGTCGATGGCGAATTGCCCGATCCGAAATTGCCGATCGTGCCCGGCCATGAAATCGTCGGCCGCGTCGATGCGGTTGGCGCCGCCGTCGCGACGCTTAAGGCTGGCATGCGCGTCGGCATTCCCTGGCTCGGCAAGACCTGCGGTCATTGCCCATATTGTCGCGACGGCCGCGAAAACCTCTGCGACCAACCGTTGTTCACCGGCTATACGCGCGATGGCGGTTATGCCAGTCACACGCTCGCCGACGCCCGTTACGTGTTTCGGCTGCCGGAGACCGGCGACGACGTGGCGACCGCGCCGCTCCTTTGCGCCGGCCTGATCGGCTGGCGCTCGCTGCGGCTCGCCGGCGACGGCAAGAAAATCGGCTTCTACGGTTTCGGCGCCGCCGCCCATATCGTCGCCCAGGTGGCGCGCTGGCAGGGCCGGGAGGTTTACGCCTTCACCCGGCCGGACGACGCCGCCGCGCAAGATTTTGCACGAAATCTCGGCGCGCGCTGGGCCGGCGGCTCCGACCAAGCGCCGCCCGAGGCGCTCGATTGCGCCATTATTTATGCGCCGGTCGGCGCCCTCGTTCCGGCGGCGTTGCGTGCGGTGCGCAAGGGCGGTCGCGTGGTCTGCGCCGGCATCCACATGAGCGAGATTCCGAGCTTCCCCTACAGCATTCTCTGGCAAGAGCGCGAGCTGCGATCGGTCGCCAATCTCACGCGCCAAGACGGCGAGGAGTTTTTCGCGATCGTAAAGAACGCCGGCATCGTGACCGAGACTGTGCCGTATCCGCTTCATCGCGCCAATGAGGCGCTGGCAGACTTGCGTGAGGGCCGGCTGCAAGGCGCCGCGGTGCTGGTGCCGTGACTACGCGCTCTTCATCGCCGCGCGCGCCTTGGCCAGCGTTTCTTGCGGCGAGCCCGAGGCATCGACCTTCGTCCACGTGATCGTGCCGACATCGAATTGCTCCTGGCTGCGCGCCACCGCGGCGTCGGCATCCGACGCGTCCAGACCGCGCCCCCTGATGCGCACGAGCCGCGTCGACAGATCGGCGATGAGGAATTGGCCATGGAAATCGGCGCCGGCCGCGGCGGCCGCGCTCTCGATCGCGGCGCGTTCCTCTCCTTTGGCGAACACCGCGTCGACAATGACCGAATGGCCGGCGCGGGCGACGCGCCAGGCCTTGTCGGTCAAGATGCGATAGACGTTATCCGATATTTCCGGCCGGTACGCTTCGGCCGGCAGCCGGTCGCGCTCGGCGAGGTCATAGAGTGCCTTGCGCTCGACGTCGGAACGAAAAATAAGCGCGCCCGGAGGCGGCGCGAGCGTAGGCGCCAACGCCCGCGCCAACAGCGACTTGCCGGTTCCCGACAATCCGCCGGTGCAAACGACCGTCGGCTTGACCGGGGCGAGAAGTTTTAGCGCCAGATCGAAATATTTTTTGGCCGATTGCGCGAGCGCCTGTTTGTCGGCCGGTCCGGGCAGATCGAGCCGCGCGGCCGTGACCTTGGCGCGAATGGCGGCGCGCAGCGACATGAACAGCGGCAAGGCGGCGATACCGTCGCAATCCGCGATTCGTCCCGCCGCGGCAAAATATCCGTTCAGCACGGCGTTCGCCGCGCCCGGCAGGTCTCGTTCGATCAGATCCATCAGCAGAAAAGCAAGATCGTACAGCACATCGCCCTCGGCGATGATGGGATCAAATTCGAGCGCATCGAACGCGATGGGCTCGCCGTCGAGTACCGCGATATTGCCAAGATGCAGGTCGCCATGGCCGCGGCGGATGAGGCCCGCTGCGCCGCGCGCGGCAAGGAGCGGGCGCAATCGCGCGAATGCGACTTGCGACTTGCGCTCAAGCTCGGCAACGGCGGTGTGCGGAAACAGCTCGCGGTGTTGCGCGAACGCGGCCGTATCATCGGCGATGAAACCCGCAACCGCGGCAATCCACGGCGGCGACTCGACCGGCTCGGCGCGCGCGTGCATGCCGGCCACCGCGACCGCAAGCTTGGCGACGAGCGTTTCGTCGAGCGCGCCGCGCGCGGCGAGGTGATCGAGCGTGTTGTCCTCGTCGAAACGCGTCATTTCCACCGCCCACTCGACCGCCTCACCCGTGCCGTCGAGCGCGAGCGCGCCGTCGGCCTGCCGCGTGATCGGCACGATGCGGTGGTAAAGCTGCGGCGCGAATCGGCGGTTGACGTCGAGTTCGGCGCGGCAGGCGGCTTTGCGCTTGGCCAAGGTCGAATAATCAAGAAACGGATAGCGCACCGCGCGCTTGACCTTGATGGCGCGATC
>Ga0187783_10002207_pt1 | contig 14484 bp, 8 predicted proteins | sample 1015_SJ02_MP02_2_FD_132471 | JGI IMG/M metagenome (GOLD analysis project Ga0187783, IMG submission 132471) | Tropical peat soil microbial communities from peatlands in Department of Meta, Colombia - 1015_SJ02_MP02_20_MG | ecosystem: Environmental > Terrestrial > Soil > Wetlands > Peat | place...
ATGCGCGGGCGAACGAGAACCGCACCGCATTGCTGCACCAATCCGAAGATACTTTGAGACGGGCCCGCTCCTGGAATCCCGACGATCTCGAGATCGCCTACCTGCTGGGCCTCACGCTCGTGTCGTGCGGAAAACTCGATGCGGCTGCGGCCGAATTTGTCGAGGTCTACCGAGGTGGAGGGGCGCTGGCACCAAACTCTTTGGATAATCTGCGGGCGATTTACAAGGAACGGAAGCCAGCGGAGGACCTCACGCTTGAAGAGTATCTTGCCAAATTGGAAGCCCCGAAGGCGCCAGATGCGACAATCGTTTCGCCGGCGAGCGTTTCAGCGTCGCAATTGTCGGAATACGCCGGGTCCGCGGCTTGCAAGTCTTGTCACGGCGGCGTCTTTATTGCCTGGTCGCAGAGCGGCATGTCAAAGATGTTCCGGCCGTACGCTCCGTCGAACATCATTGGTGACTTTGAGAAAAGCAACGAATTTTACATAGGGGATGAGCAAGTCTATCGCGATGGCGTTTTGAAAATTGTGCCAGCGCCGAATCGCACGCCGCTCGCGAAAATGTTTCTGCGCGACGGGCGCCATTATTTTTCCATCAAGCAGTCGGATGGACAATGGCATGACTATCCGGTTGATTACACGATCGGATCGAAGTGGCAGCAAGCCTACGCGACAACGCTGCCCAACGGCGCCATCGAAGTTCTTCCCGTCCAATACAACGCGCGCACAAAACAATGGATAAACTTCTGGCGCGTCATCGACGACGCAGGGAGCAAACGCGCCAATTTGCAGAACTGGGAGAATTTCGATCCCTCTACCATCTATCAGACAAATTGCGCGGTCTGCCATACCAGTCAACTTCGCGATCTCGCGGGCGCCGACGCGCCCTCCATTCGCCGGGAATTCCGAGAACCTGGGATCGATTGTGAGATGTGTCATGGACCGTCGAAGCGGCACATCGAAGCGGTGAACGGTGAAGCGGTCTACAACAAATCTCCGCTCGATCCTCCGGTGGATTTCTCGAAAATCGACAGTCGGGATTTCTTACGCATCTGTTCGCAGTGCCATATGCAGTCGGCCTTGCGGGTTCCGGGACCGGGCGGTGAGATCAATTACTCACGGAGCGGACAGTTCTTCATGCACGACGAGAGCATTCCATTCGACGAGTTCTCCCGGAAAGGCTTTTACAGCGATGGACGGTTTCGTCAGACCACATTTATTGTCGAGTCTTTGGAACGTTCACAATGTTTCCTGAAGGGCCAGAGTACCTGTGCCACCTGTCACAATCCGCACAGTCGCGACGAGGCGTCGAATCCGACTTCGCTCAAATTTGCAAGCGATCCGGATCGCATGTGCACGGGCTGCCATGCAAATTTGCAAAGTAAATCCACGGTTGTGGCGCACACGCATCACTTGTCGTCCTCCGAAGGCAGTCGTTGCGTATCCTGCCACATGCCCAAAATCATGGATGCACTTCTTAATCGCGCCCGGACGCACACGATTGATAGCATCCCTGACGCGGATCTGACGTTGCGATTCGGCCAAGAAGAAAGCCCCAACGCTTGTCTGCTTTGCCACACCGCCAAGGACGCGCGTTGGGTCAAGGCGGAAATGCATCGCTGGAAGCCCAGCGCCGGCGAGAAAAGTGGCGGCAAGTGAAACCGCAATCGCACCGCGCCAGACTGTCGCGATGGTTGATTCCTGCGATCGTGGTGTGCTGCACGGCAGCGGTAAACCGCACCGGTGACGGCAGAACAGGACGGTGGCCTCAGCAGTTTGACAAGACCTCTTCAGCACAGCCTGGATATGTGGGATCGAGAGCCTGTGCGACTTGCCATCGCGCGATCTTCGATACATTTACTCATACCGACATGGGCCGCTCCATGTCCGAGGTGACGCCGGAATTTTTAGCGAAATTTCCATCTTCGGGCGAGATATTCGATACACGCCTTCAGCGGCATTTCGACGTGTCCGTGCGTGACGGAAGTCTCTACCAGAGCGAATCCCAAACGACTTCCGAGGGTGCAACCATCTTTCAACAATCCCGGAAGATCGATTGGATCATCGGCGCGGGCGCCAACGGCCTCGGCGGCTTGGTCGCGCGAGACGGATTTCTCTATGAGGCGCCGCTCTCGTATTACGCGAAGCCCCACGCATGGGGGCTTTCGCCCGGCTACGAGTTCGGCGACTACGGCTTCAATCGTCCCATTCTTCCGGCGTGCATCGCCTGCCACAGTGGAATGCCTCGGGCTATTCCTGGATCGAATGGCCGTTTTCTCGATCCACCATTTCAGGAGTTGGCCATCGGCTGCGAAAACTGCCATGGAACTGGCGAAGACCACGTCCTGGAGATGAATCAGGGCAACGCAGAAACGGGCGAAGGTACACACTCGATTGTGAATCCCGCCAAACTTACGCCTTGGCTGGCCAGCAACATCTGCATGGCGTGTCACCAAACCGGGGACGGACGAGTCTTGAAACCGGGGAAACATTACCGGGATTTTCGGCCCGGCACTGCGCTGGACGACACGATCTCCATCTTCATCGTGCCGCCCAAACGAGACGAGCCGCCGCAATCCGATCTTTTGCAGCACTATTTTTCGATGACGTTGAGCAAGTGCTATCGAAGCAGCGGTGGCAAGATGAGCTGTATTTCCTGTCACGACCCTCATGTCGAGCCGTCGCGCGAGGAAGTGCCAGCTTTTTATCGCGCGAGATGTCTCGTTTGCCACATGGAGAAAAGTTGCGCTGTGCCGCTCCCGATCCGGCAACAGAAATCTCCCCCCGATGACTGCTCGGGTTGCCATATGCCCAAGCGCGACATCGCCACGATTTCGCACTCCAGCCTGACGAACCATCGCATTGTTGCCACCATCGAAGAGCCATTGCCCGAAGAGACTTTTCACTTAGCGACCCCACAACTGCCGGACCTCGTTCACCTCAATGCCGTGCCAGAGCGAAAAGATGCACCGCCGGGCCTGACAGTCTTCAAGGCTTATGCGCAGTTGATGGATCAATATCCGCAATACCGGGCTCGCTACCACGACTTAGCGAAGCAGCTCGAAGCGACAAATCCGGACGACGTGACCGTGCTCGAAGCGCTCGCGGATGGCGCGCTTGAGCGAAAAAGTGCGCAAGGGAATGCTATGGCTCTACGATATTTCGAGCGCGCCGTGAAAAATGGAGCGAGTGCGCCACCCGATTTCGAGCGTCTCGCAACGCTTCTGATTGGCGCAGGCCGCGTGCAAGACGCGGTCGAACTTCTTCAAAAAGGAATTCGCGCGGCTCCCTTCGACGTCACGCTCTATCGGCAACTCTCCAGTGTATACGCTTCGCTTGGCCGGGCCGCCGATGCGATTTCGATACTGCATGAAGCGAGCGAAGTCTTTCCTCAAGACGTGGGAATTCAGAAGCTTCTCCAGAACGCGGGACCGCCTAGATCGGAGCCGTGATCTCAGATGAGCAGAATGGAAAAAACTTCAGCTGCCGGGGGCTAGACTCCTGGAGCTAGCGCTTCGGCCGGTTGCTTTTGGCGCTGCGAATAGCCCATGGCGACGGAGACAGCTTTTGCGGCAGCGATCACTGCTGCGGCAAGGGTCGGCACCTGCTCACGGCTGACCCGGGTGATGGGTCCTGACACGCTCACCGCAGCGACCGCGAAGCCTTCGGAATCAAAGACCGGCGCACTTACGCAGCGCGCGCCTAGCGTGGTCTCCTCATCATCCAAGGCATAACCCTGGCGGCGAACGCGCTCAAGTTCGTCGCGCAGATGCACCATGTTCGGAATCGTTTTCGCCGTTAGAGGTTCAAAGCTAACGGCTCCGAGTATCCGGTCGCGCTGTTCTTCTGGCAGGAACGAGGCCAGGGCTTTTCCAAGTGCTGTCGCGTGCACGGGCCGGCGATTTCCCACGCGTGAGGCCAGCCTGAATTCGTGCGTACTCTCAAGCACGTCAAGGTAGAGCACGGTCCCCTGATCGAGCACCGCAAGGTTCACCGTTTCGCTCGTCGACTTCCACAATTCCCACAGGATTGGCCGTGCCAGCGCCTGAAGCGATATCCGGTGTTTGGATCGTGCCCCCATTTGCGAAAGCTTGGGCCCGATCAGGTAGGCACCACCTTCGGTGCGTAGAACGTACCCGTCCGCTTCGAGGTGCTTTAAAAATCGATGGGCGGTGCTCTTGTTGACACCCGTGAGCTCGCAAATCGGTTTAAGGGTCAATCCGGAAGGAGAGCCCTGGATGGCCTCAAGAATTTGAAAGACCTTTGAGATTACCCCAACCCCGTTTGGCTTTGACAGTTGTCTGCGGCGCATCTGCGTCCTTCGATATGCGGAATAACTGCCCTATTTAGGGCGGCTCCTACGACTCCGGCTGAAATCGCATTTCAAAAAGTGACACTCACATCCGCGGTTGGTTAGTCCGGCGAACTAATAATTGCCGTGTCAGGGACGAGTTCCAATATTTGAACTGACGATGTCTAGCCTGTTCGCCCTTGCGAATGTATCACCTATTGAAACGCGATTCAAGCTTTTGAAACTTTTCTATTGACACCCTAAAGTAAAAGTATTAGATGAGACGAGATTCTGGGCCGTGTGGGGCTCCATTTTCGCGGGTGCGTTCAGTCTTTTGGCTGACAAGTCGAATGTTCCATCCCGAGGGTCGAACGCGAAGATTATTCGCTCCGTCCCGATTAGGACACCGTCGAGGGCAGGAGGACGCCAACATGGAAGTCCGTGCACGAAATCTGCTGAGACCATGGTCATACATAGCACTGTCACTCGTCGGAATCGCGTTCTTGGCGCTATCCCCGGGGATCGCCAAAGCTCAAGTCGGCACGGCCATCAATGGAACCGTCCGCGACAGCTCCGGCGCCGTTGTGCCCGATGCCAAGGTGGTTTTGCATAGTGTGGCAACCGACTTAGACCTGGTTACTACGACCAACACCGTAGGAGCATACGGATTTCCGTCGGTTCAGCCAGGGACCTACGAGATTCGTGTGTCAAAGCAAGGGTTCAGCGCTGCAGTGGAGTCGGGTGTGACTGTTGACGTCAATCAGATCGCCACAATCGACGTCGTTCTGAAGGCCGGGGCTTTGACGGAGACTCTAACGGTCGAAGCAACGGCGAACCAAGTGGAGACCACCAGCGCCGAACTTGGCGTGGCGATCGTCAAGGCGCAGGTCAACGACCTGCCACTGAATGGCCGCAACTTTACGCAGTTGCTGAACCTGACTCCGGGCGTCAGCACGGTGAATGTCTCTCAGAACTCCGCGACGAGTGGCGGCGTCTGGTCGAATCCTATCGGCACGTTTTCTTATCCGTCAGTGAATGGCCAGACCAACCGCAGCAATCTCTTTCTGCTTGACGGCGTGAATAACCAAGGATCGTTTGGGAGCACATACGCTGTTCCGCCGATCGTCGATGACATTCAGGAATTCAAGGTGCAGTCGCACAACGACGACGCGTCGTTCGGCGGAGTCATGGGCGGAATCGTCAACGTGGTTACGAAATCGGGCGGAACAAATTACCACGGGTCCCTGTGGGAATTCCTCCGCAATACGGCGCTGGATGCACGAAACCCATTCCTGACAAACGTTACTCCCTTTCAACAGAACCAGTTTGGCGTCGCAGCTGGTGGGCCAGTTGAATTTCCATGGCACCGTTCGAGCGCCCCAAAGACATTTTTCTTCGCCAGCTACGAAGGCTTCCGTAACCATACAACGGCGGCGACGTTCTTCAATACACCGACGCCAGCGGAGTTGGGAGGGAATTTAAGCTCGATTTCCGGGCAGATTTACAACCCCTTTAGCGTCGTGCCTGATGCGAGCACGCCGACGGGCTTTACGAATGCCCCTTTCATGTGCGATTCGTCCGGCAATCCGCTTCCGGCTACCAACAACATCCAGCCCGCCGGTATCCCCTGTAACCAGATTCCCTCAAATATGCTAAGTACACCGATGATCACTTATGCAACGACGTTGTTCCCGGCTCCAATCAACACGGGAAACCCATCGTTCAACGGCTTAGACACAACCAAGACGATCACTCGACAGGACGAATACCACGCTCGCCTGGATCATCAGTTTTCGGTGAATGACAACGTTTTCGGTCGCTTCACTCAATTCCGCCAGCCGGTGAGCGGGTCTGGCGGATTCACTGGACTGCTGCACGATCAAGTAACCGACGGATACAACGTCGGCGTCGGCTACAGCCACTCATTTTCGAACACGGCCCTATTGGTGCTCAATTTTGGGCGCGTCAGCGTCAATATTGACCAGGGATCTTCTTATCCGGTATCGCCAGCGAATTTTTGGCAGACGGTAGGATGGTCGCCGAACTTCGCAAGCAACTTCATCGACGGCGTTTCGATGAACCCTGAGGTCGTCATCTCCGGCTATATCGGAAACCCCAATCCTAGCGCACATGGCGCAGCACAGATCGACAGGACGCATGTATCCGATATTTGGCAATGGGGCGGTGACTTCACCAAGATTTACGGGCATCACACGTTTCGGATGGGAGCCAATTTCGCGAGCAATAATTCGAACGCGCTTTATTTGAATTCGAGTGTAATTTTCGCGGCCGCAAACACTGCTAGCGCTGCAGACCTTTCAGGCGGAAACGCGCTAGCTTCGTTCCTGCTCGGAATTCCGACGAATGCCTCGCGACGTGACGTGATTGAAACGGAGCACGGTGGGTGGATTGACGGCTTCTACTTCATGGACCAGTGGAAAGTGACGAACAAACTGAGCATTAATCTCGGCTTGCGGTATGACTTCACGTTGATGCCCATCTATGGAGACGACAAGCACCAGAACAACGAAGTCGGCGACATGGATCTCTTCCGCGGCATCTACATCCTGGAACGCAACGCCCCGGCGTGCGACGTTTCCTTGGCTGCTCCTTGTATTCCAACACCGAGCGGAGCGCTACCGCCGGACGTAACTATAACGCCGTTTGGCAACGGTGCTATCTATCACAACGATTTCACCAACTGGCAGCCGCGCGTGGGCGTTGCCTATTCCTTGTTCCCCAAGACGGTGCTGCGAGCCGGATATGGACGATTCTACGACAACTGGGCGGCAATCACGCAAACTGCTCAGAACTTCGAAGGCACATGGCCTAGCGTGGGACAGTTGGGCGCCAGCAATATGAATCCCTTAACGGCGGTCCCGAATGCCTTTGCAACAGACCCATTTAATCTCGGGAGCGGCCAAGCGCTTCCGCCGCCGACACCGTTCACGCAATCCACTTGGTTCGCGGACCCGTATCTGAAGCGCCCGTATGCAGATCAGTGGAATTTCGGCGTGGAGCAACAACTTACCTCGAAGAGCGTGTTGACAGCCAATTATGTTGGTTCTCGAGGCCAGAAGCTCGATATCGGTGGGGCGTACAACGTTGCGACAACGCCTGGACCTGGGAATCCACAGCTTCGCGCTCCTTTCCCGTACATCGGCGCGACCGCTTTTGATCGCAGCGACGGCAGCAGCACTTACAATGCCCTCCAAGTTTCCCTGAACGGCAGACAGCAGCACGGCTTGACCTATTTGATTTCATATACGTGGTCGAAGTCCCTGGATTTGGGCTGCACGGGTTGGTACGGGGTCGAGGGCTGCTCGATTCAGAATCCCTATAACATCCGCGCTGACAAAGGCCCATCGGCGACGGATCTTCCTCAAATCTTTTCAGGCGCGTTCGTTTATCAACTGCCGTTCGGCAAAGGGCGCCATTGGTCAACGAGCAACGGAGTCTTGGACTACGTCATCGGCGGGTGGAACGTGAACGGGGTTCTTTCATTCAATTCCGGAACGCCGTTCGATGTTGGAACAGGCAAGGACATCGCTAACACCGGGAACTACAACTACGGCAATGGATATGGGTACGAACGCGCAGACGTCGTTGGCCCTCTCTACCCATCCAACAAAACTCCTGCGCAATGGATCGACACGTCCTCGTTCGTACTACCGGCGCAATATACCTTCGGCGACCTTGGCCGCGACACGCTGCGCTCGGATTGGTATAAAAATCTCGACCTCTCGATCTTCAAAGAACTTCCGATTACAGAGAGTAAAAGATTTGAATTCCGGGTAGAGATGTTCAACGCGACCAATACGCCCGTCTGGGCTATTCCCGTGACCAGTATGGATTCACCGAACTTCGGTCAAGTCACAAGTACGGCGAATACCGCGCGGCAGATTCAGTTTGGATTGAAGTTCTATTTCTAGGGCCGGTGCCGATGGGGAGTACCGGCAGAGCTTTCGGGTAGACTCTAACAGTTTGATTTTTCGTGTGGGAGGTGCTGATCGGGTACAAGCCGGCGCGATTGCGATTGCCCTGACCCACTCCGGGCGCGGCTTACCCGATCAGCTCTTCTCTTTAGCATATTTACGCGATACGTCTCCTAACAGCGCCCATTCTTGTGGCAGCGACATGTAGCGCGGACTATACTTCGAGCGGATCGAAATCGCTGCGCGAATGGGAACTGCACCCTGTGTCAAGTTTCAGGCCGTGTCTTTTTTCGATGGCATTAGCGAGCCTTGGGTTGATCGCGTCTCTGTCCGAGGTAGCCGCGCAACAGAACCCTGCAGTCAACCATCGTGGTACCGCAGTTTCTAAAACCGCCTCCGAAACGCTTCCAGCGCCCTGTTTGCATCCGAAAAAGGCGTCGGAAGCGCTGCAGCAGTTACTCGGCGTTGTTGCTGAGCATGCCACAGCCAGCGCGCTTAATACACTGGGCGCTCTCTACGCACAGGAAGGCGACGACAGTTGCGCAATCGCGTCGTTTGAGTCGGCCCTTCGCCTTGACGACCGCAACTGGGAAGCACATTACAACCTCGCGGTGGCACTGATTAAAGCTGGAGAACGCAAGAGAGCAGGCGACGAACTGCGTGCCGCAATCAAATTGAAACCTGATTCCGCCAGCGCTCATCACGCATTGGGAGCGCTCTTGGAGAGTGAGAAGAAACTCCCCGAGGCTACCACCGAGTTTCGGGCTGTCCTTAGCGCCGACCCGCATTTTCCATTGGGGGCGATCGATCTCGCGCGAGTTTTGACGGCGCAGGAGAAATTTGACGCTGCCATTGCCGTACTCGAAGAAGCCCTCCGGTTATCGCCACCGCCTGAGGAAGCTACAGTCCTCGGAACTGCGATCGGAGCGACATACGCAGCGAGCGGGGATGCAGGAAAAGCCGTAGAGACGCTGCGCCGGGTAATCGCCCAATATCCGGGCTCTGCGGCGCCTCATTTGGCGCTCGGCACAGTGCTGGCGCAACAAACCAACCCGCCCCCGGATGACGCGGTCAGGGAGTTTCGCGAGGCCTCGCGACTTGACCCGGATTCTGGTCCTGCGGAGCTCGCGCTGGGACAAGCACTCCTTCGGCGGGGAGAATTCACCGAATCCCTTTCTGCAGCTCTAGAGTATTCCAAGCGCCAGCCCAGCGACGCCGAGGCTTTTCACCTTGAAGGTTTGGCTTACCAGGGTTTGAGCCAGTGGGACCAAGCCGGAGAAGCGCTGCTGAAAGCCGCTAAGCTTAACCCTGGCGATTACGACATTCGCAAGGATCTGGCGTTCGCGCTCGTCCGCGCCGGACGCACAGATGATGCCATTCACGAATTCGAAATCGCCGCAAAACTCTCGCCCCAAGGACCTGAGCCGCACCAGCAGCTCGCTTTGCTTTACAGAAAGCGAGGAGACGATGCGCTCGCGACTGCCGAACGCGCTAAGTATGCAAAACTCACCAACCAAAATCGGCAGAGCGATGAAGCCGGCTCGTTCAATGATGAGGGTAACAAATTACTTGCCGACGGAAACGTCCGCGCCGCGGCCGCCGCCTACCGCAAGGCGCTTCGGATCGCGCCTCAAAACGCGCAGATGCATTATAACTTATCGCTGGCACTCGATCGTTCGGGCGACATCTCCGAAGAGATCGTGGAACTTCGGCGCGCCGTTCAGTTCGATCCCAATCTCGCTGTCGCCCACAACCAATTGGGCCTTCTCGCGCTCACGGAAGGACGCCAGGCGGAAGCCGAGCGCGAGCTCAAAGCCGCTCTTGCACTTAACCCGAAATTTGCCGAAGCTCTGAACAACCTCGGTGTGCTTTACACACAGCAGGGCCGCGAAGCAGATGCTGCGTCGCTGTTCGAGCAGGCCATCCAGAATGACCCCAGCTATTCGCGTGCGTACCTTAATCTGGGTCTGAACCTGGCCCGGCGTGGCCAGCTCGCGGATGCTGAATCTCAGTTTCGCTCTGCTTTGAATGCGGATCCCAAGAACGCCTCAGCGTTTGGTGCGCTCGGAATGGTGGAAGCCAAGCTCGGCCGTTTGGACGACGCCATCGTCAGCTTTCGAAAAGCCGTCGAAGTCAACCCCGGTTCCTCTGAGGCCCATTTGAACCTCGGCATTGCACTCGTCGATCACTTCGACCGTACCGACGCCTTGAAAGAATTCCTGGAGGCTGCCCGGCTTGATTCCAAGTCGGCCGCGGCGCACTTCAATCTTGGCCGTTTCTATTTCGAATCCGGGAAGTACGACGACGCGCGCCGGGAACTCGCTTTAGCGAGTACCCTTCAGAAAAGCTTCACTAGCGCTCTCTACTTTCTTGCGCTTGTCGAGAGGCAGAGTGGCAATTTCCAGCGATCCGCGGAACTCTTGCAAAAAGTTGTCGAGGTGGATCCTGATCAAGCGGACGCGCAGTTTCTTCTGGGTCAGAACCTCGAGAAACTCGGACAGACGAACGAAGCCATCCAGCATTGGAAACTAGCGCTCCAGGCCGATCCCAATCATTCCCAATCTCTCTACAATCTGGCCCGCATTCTCACGAAGGCCAAAGACTCTTCTGCGCAACAATATCAGCAACGATTCGACGAACTGCGGCAGCAGCAGCAGGTCACGGACCGAGTTCAGTTGCTCGGCAATTTTGCGATGGCAGCGGCAGCCGCACAAAACTGGCCGCAGGCCATCGAGCAAATGCAGGAGGCTATTCACTTGTGCGGCGAATGTCCGGACAGTGGCCACCTGCACCGCAATCTCGGACTCTTTTACTGCCGGACCGGAAAACTTGAAGACGCGGAGACCGAGCTCCGAAAGGCGCTGGATCTCGACCCGGGCGACGCCGATGCCAGCAAGGCGATCGCCATCCTCGAAAATCTTCACGAGCAAGAAGCGAAGTGATTTTCGAAGGAATGTTTCTGGGTCTTCGCCGACAAGATCAGGCGCCCAAAAAAAAAGGGACGGTGACGATGGCTGAAGTATTTCCGCACCTCGATTACAGGCCGAAATTGCCGCGCAACCTGGACCATGGAATAGCCATCGTCGGCGCCGGCGGCATCGTCAATTATGCTCATCTTCCGGCCTACAAGAATGCGGGCTTCCGCGTGATGGGCATCACGGACCGTAATCGTGAAGCCGCGGAGAAGACCGCGAAGCAGCACGGTATTCCGAAAGTTTATGCAAGCGTGGACGAGTTGCTTGACGATCGCAACGTGGAAGTCGTGGACGTTGCCGTCTATCCCGGCGGCCAACTCGAAATCGTCGAGAAAGTGACTGCCGCGAAGCGCCACGTACTCTGCCAAAAGCCCTTCGCAGACGAATATGTCAAAGCCGTCCGCAGCGTTGAGCTGGCGGATGCCGCAAAGGTGAGAATTGCCGTCAATCAACAGATGCGTTGGGACGCGGGTATCCGCTGCGCGCGCATTCTCATCGACGACGGCTGGCTTGGTACTCCCACCTATGCTGCGATCCAAGTTCACTGCAACACCAATTGGAGTCTGTGGCCGTGGATTTATCAAGGCCAGCGGCTGGAGGTAATGTTTCATAGCATTCACTACATCGATTCGTTGCGCTACTTGCTGGGGGAACCCAGCTCCGTTTTTACAAGCGGCAGCCGCGCGCCCCACGAAACAACCAAGGCGGAAACAAAGACTCTGTCCATCTGGGAATACGATTCAGGGCTGCAAGTGCTGATTGACGCTTGCCACTCGACTTGGCCGGACGATCCCTTCGCCATCTTTCGGTTGGAAGGAACCGAAGGCGTCATAAAGGGTACGATTGGTCTGATGTATAACTATCCGACCGGCCGGCCGGATACCCTTGAGTTCATGTCCAAGCGCAACACGGGTTATTGGTTCTCGGCACGACTCAGCAGCATGTGGATCCCGGACGCCTTCGTCGGGCCTATGGCTTCGCTGATGTGCGCCATCGAAGACGGCTCGGAGCCCGAGACCAGCGGACGCGATAATCTCCGCACGCTCCAAGTGGTTTTCGCAGAGTATCGCTCGATGGCTGAGAAGCGGGCAGTCCGGCCGGAGGAAATCAAAGGCTAGTGTGCGCTGGTGCGCGACACTCGCGAAGCTTGATGAGAAAGGGAAGAAGCAGATGAAGCGCTACGGTTCCGTGATCGGCGTCAGACGCGAAGCCCTTGAGTCCTACAAAAAATATCACGCCGACGTCTGGCCGGAGATCATCGATATGATCAAGCAATGCAACATACGGAACTACTCGATCTATCTAAAGGACGATTTTCTGTTCGGCTACTTCGAATACCACGGCAGCGACTACAGAGCCGACATGGCCAAGATGGCCGCTGACCCCAAAACGCAAGAATGGTGGGCCATCATGATGCCCATGCAGAAGCCTTTGGATACACGCCGCGACGGTGAATGGTGGGCCGAAATGGAAGAAGTGTTTCACTTGGACTAAGCGCTTGCAGACGTCGCGGCAAACATGAAAATCGTTGACACACATCAGCACCTTTGGGACCTGAAACAGTTTACCTATTCATGGCTCCAGTCATTCCCTGCGCTGAATCGGGCGTTCCGCATGCCCGATTATCTCGCTGCCACTCGCGGCCTTGAAATCGAGAAGAGCGTGCACGTGGAAGCCGATGTGGACGAGCCGCTCATGCTCGATGAAACGCGTCATATCCTTTCGCTAGCCGATCGGAACGACAATCCTCTCGCCGGTGTGGTCGCCTCTGCTCGTCCAGAACTGCCTTCTTTTCGCGCGCACATCGCAAAACTAGTCAGTCATCAAAAGATTAAGGGCATCCGCAGGATTCTTCACACGCAGCCCGACGAACTCGGCCAAGGCGAGCTGTTTATCGAGAATGTGAAAAGCCTGTCAGGCGACGGGCTCTCTTTCGATATTTGCGTTCTCGCGCGTCAGTTGCCCATCGCCATCGCGTTAGTTCAAAAGTGTCCGGGCGTAAATTTCGTTCTCGATCACTGCGGTGTGCCACCCGTGAAGGAACGAGCGCTCGATCCGTGGCGCGGCGACATCGCTAGAATTTCGAGTTTCCCGAATGTGGTCTGTAAGATTTCCGGCCTTGTCGCTTATGCAGATCCCGAGCGATGGACGCTCGACGATCTCCGGCCGTTCGTCGACCACGCCATTACGTGCTTTGGATGGGACCGCGTCATGTTCGGCAGCGACTGGCCCGTTTGCACGCTGTCTGCGTCGTATGCACGCTGGGTCGAAGCGCTCAGCGCTCTTACGAGAAGCGCGGGGGAATCGAACCAGCGGAAACTCTTTCACGACAACGCAATTCGCGTCTATCGTTTGTCCTGAATTTTGATCGTTTGCGGCCAAGCTTCCTCTGCGGCAGGAGTGGCAACTTTCAAGCAAAGGGCCTTTTGACATGAGCGAGCAACCGACTCCCGCACTCATCGATCGCCTCGCCGCAATTCCTTACAGTGGCGCGATCTCCGACATTCTTGACGAAATGGGCTTCACCCAACAGGTCCTACCTCACGAAATTCACGCCATCGAACGCGGCCAGACTCTCGCTGGTCGTGCGTTGACAATCCTTGGCGAGCCGAGCTCTAGCACTGATCCCGAAGTGATTTTTGTGCCATTCCTGGAGATGCTCGGGGATGTAAATCCCGGCGACATTCTCGTTTCGCAGCCCAATGACAATTGTGCGGCGCATCTCGGCGAGCTCTCCAGCGAGACGGCGCAGTACCGGGGCGCCCGCGGCGCGGTGATCGATGGGGGCGCTCGTGACACGGACTACATCCGGCGAATTAAATTCCCGGTGTTTGCGCGCTACACGACGCCGATGGACATAGTCGCCCGATGGCGCCTCGTCGATTACAACATCCCAATTCGTATCGGAAAGGTGAACATAATGCCGGGGGATTATTTGCTCGGAGATTCAGACGGTGTTGTGACCGTCCCGCAAAACGTCGCTGAAGAAGTAATTGCCAAGGCCGAACAGGTGATCCAGACCGAAAACCTGGTTCGCAAGGCAATTCTAGAAGGCGTGCATCCCGTCGATGCCTACCGCCGCTTCGGGAGATTCTAGATACTGTTGCTCAATCCTTACGAAACTGTTCAGGCCGGCTGCAAAACCTGTTCGAGCCTTACAGCCCCAATTCTCTCTTGATACTCTCCGTGTGTTCCCCCACCTTGGGCGCAGGCTTGGAGCTCTTCAAAATCTCGTGACCGATGCGAATTGGCAGACGAGTGGTAAGCACCTGCAGCCCCTGTGC
>Ga0187783_10002208_pt1 | contig 14483 bp, 13 predicted proteins | sample 1015_SJ02_MP02_2_FD_132471 | JGI IMG/M metagenome (GOLD analysis project Ga0187783, IMG submission 132471) | Tropical peat soil microbial communities from peatlands in Department of Meta, Colombia - 1015_SJ02_MP02_20_MG | ecosystem: Environmental > Terrestrial > Soil > Wetlands > Peat | place...
GAAAGCGCGCGCTGCGCGATCTCCCTTGCCTCGGCATTAGCATAGAGCCGTGCCGCATGTCGCGCGGCCGTAAGGTATCGCTGGACCGCTGTTTCGGAGTCGCCTCCGAGTTCGTAGTGCCGGGCTACGCGCGCTGCCATCTCGGGGCGTTCTTCCACGGGCGTGAGATCGAGCAGTCGCGCGGCACGATGATGACGGCGCCGCCGCGTTGCCGGGGGTGTTTCAGCGTAGACGGATTCGTAGATGACGTGGTGAGTAAATGCGTAATCGTCTTCACCGCTTATCACGGACTCGCGAATGAGGTGACGATCCAGAAGTTCTTCGAGCCCGGCGAGTAGGTCAGGCTCGGAAATGCCGGCGAGATCTCGAACGAGTTCCACCGAAAAACCGCTGCCGGCCACGGCGGCGATCTCGGCAAGTTTTCTCGCTTGCGGATTCATCGCGGACAGTCGCTCCACGACCAGCGCCCGAACGCTGCCCGGGATCTCCCCTAGCTCGCGCTGCCGGGAGATCGCGTCGCGCGTCATCTCCACGGTAAAGAGCGGGTGGCCCCCGCTCCGGGCGCAGATCGCGGGCGCGAGGGCGCTCAACCGTTCGTCACCACCGGCGATTGCCGCCACCAACTCCAAAACCGTTTCCTCGTCGAGCACGGGCAACTCGCGTCGCTCGATGGAGCTCGTAGTGCGCGCCGCGCGCTCCAGCGCGCGAACGGGATGAGAGCCGGCGATCTCTTCACCACGATAGGTGACGACAAAGAGCACGGGTGCGGCGACGACTCGCGTCGCGAGCGTTACGATCGCCTCAACCGTCGTAGCGCCGGCCCAGTGAAGGTCTTCGAGCAGCGCGACCAGCGGACGAGGCTGAGCAATTGCGATCAGAATTTGTGCGATCGCGTCGACAAACCGCCCTTGTTCGGCACGGTCGCCCAAGCGTGGAAGAGCGCGCAGATCGCTGCGCCGCCGGTGTATTTCGGGCACGATTTCGGCGACCGCGGAGAGCGCTTGAGCTGGAACCGTCGCCGCTGCAGTAAGCGGGACGGCCTGACGCAACGCCTCGATCAAGCACTGATACGGAAATCGCTCCGGCGCGCTCGTTGCACCGAGGACGACGCGGGCGCCTTCGGCCTCGGCAATCATCGCAAACTCAGAAACGAATCGGCTCTTGCCTATCCCCGCATCGCCGCGCACCAGAAAAAGCCCGCCGCTCCCCGAGGCTGCTCGTTGCCAGCGAGCCCGCAACTGCTGCATTTCGCGCACCCGCCCCACAAACGGTATCGCCTCGTTCCGCCCTGGCAGCCCCGACCATTCGACGGTTGCGCCCGACGTATCGGAGGAAGAGGGCAGCGCGACGCCTCTTACGATAAGGTCCCGCAGTGCGATCGTTTCCGGCATGGGATCGGCGCCGATCTCAACACGCAATGCGGCCTTGAACCGGTCGAACTCGGCGAGTGCGCCGGCCGCATCGCCGCCCTCGTAACGCGCCGCAATTAGCTGGCGCAGAGCATCCTCGCGCAACGGTTCGCGTCGCAGCAGCTCGGAAGCGTAACCTGCAGCTTTTACGAAGTTTCGCCGGCTGCGATGCGAAATGCAAAGCCGCAGCAAGTCAGAAAGATACGCTCGCCGCATGCTCTCACGCGGGCCGAGGACCCAATCGTCGTAGAGCTCCTCGATCAGATCGCCGCGATAGAGCGCTGCAGCATCCTCCAGTGTAGCTCTGTCGGCGCGCAGGCGCTCGAACTCGGCCACATCGAGTTCCAGGCCGGCAGCGTCGTTCCACGCGATCTTCTCCTTGTCGAGCAAGAGCCAGGGCACGCCGCCGTCGCTGACCGGCGGAAGTCCGTCGCGCAGGTACGCCAGGTGGCGACGCAGGTTTGCGCGCGCTTCGGATTCGGGCACGTCCGGCCAGAGCGCAAAGGCTGCGGATTCGCGCGGGCAGCGCCGCTGCGGTTGCAGCACCAGATAAGCAAGCAAATGAAGCGCCTTCGGGCGCTGAGAGAACGCGAACGGATGCGTATCAACCGATAAGCGGATCCGGCCAAACAGCGCGACGGAAAGCGATGAGCGTTCCACTGGAGAGCGCGCTATATCATCGTCGGCTGCCCACGCCGGTCGCTCAGCATCGCGAGCATCGCTTCTGCGGCGCGGGCGCGATGACTAACCGCGTTCTTCTCCTTTTCGCTCAGCGATGCAAAGCTTCGCCCAAACGGCGGATAGAGAAAAACCGAATCGTAGCCGAAGCCGCCCGTTCCGCTTTCGCTCTCCAAGATGTAGCCGCGGACCTCGCCAGTGACGGCGAGCGGCTCGCCGTGCGCCTCGACGAGCACGAGCGCGCAGACGAAGCGCGCCCCTCGGCGATAGGGCGGAATGCCGCGAAGCTCGGCCAGCAATGCCGCGCGGCGGGCCGGCCATCCCATCTCAGGACCGCCGTAGCGCGCGGAGTGCACGCCCGGTCTTCCCTCCAGCGCGTCTATTTCCAAGCCGCTGTCGTCGGCCAGAACGGCGGCGGAAACGTGTTTGTCGCGCAATGCGGCCGCCAGCGCCTGGGCCTTGAGCAGCGCGTTGCCTCGGTAGTTCGGCGCACTTTCCACGACGCTCAAGTCGATATGCTTGCGCGGCGTCACAATCTGCAAGGGCGATTTCGCAAACAGCGCCTTGAGCTCGCGCAGCTTGCCCGGGTTGTTCGTTGCGACGTACGTCTTCACGAGCCGAGCCGCAATACTGCCATGAACGCCTCTTGGGGCAGCTCCACTTTGCCGACGCGCTTCATACGCTCCTTACCGGCCTTCTGCTTTTCCAGCAATTTTCGCTTCCGTGTGATGTCGCCACCATAACACTTCGACAGCACGTTCTTGCGCATCGCGCTGACGGTTTCGCGGGCGACGATCTTCCCGCCGATCGCCGCCTGAATCGGGACCTCGAACAGCTGGCGTGGAATGAGCTCCTTGAGTCTCTCCGCTAAAGCGCGCCCGCGCGAGGCGGCTTTGTCACGCGCGACGATGAACGAAAGAGCATCAACCGGCTCGGCGTTGAGCAGAATCTCCAGCTTGACCAGGTCGCCTTCACGGTACTCGATTACCTCGTAATCGAGCGACGCGTAGCCTTTGGTCCGGGATTTGAGCGCGTCGAAGAAATCCACGATCACCTCGATCAGCGGCATCTCATAGGTCAGGATCACTCGGCCGTCGTGCAGATATTCCATGTTACCCAGCGTTCCGCGCCGGCTCTGCGTGATTTCCATAATCGCTCCCACGTACTCCGGAGGCGAAATGATGGTAGCCTTGACGTAGGGCTCTTCGATCGAACGGATGACGCTGGACGCCGGGAGCTTCGAGGGATTGTCGATGGTGAGCGACGTGCCGTCGGTGCGGTTCACGCGAAAAACGACCGACGGCGAAGTCGCGATCAAGTCCAACCCGTAATCGCGCTCCAGCCGTTCCTGCACGATCTCCATGTGCAGCAGGCCCAAGAAACCGCAACGGAAGCCGAAGCCCAGCGCCACCGAGCTCTCCGGCTCGTAAACCAGCGCCGCATCGTTGAGCTTGAGCTTCTCCAGCGCGTCGCGGAGGCCGTCGTACTCGCCTTCGTTGGGATAGAGCCCGCAGTAGACCATCGGAACGGCTTTGCGATATCCAGGCAACGCGACGTGCGCGGGATCGGTTGCCGAGGTTATCGTGTCGCCAACGTCAATTTCGCCCAGCGACTTGATGTTTGCAATCACGTACCCAACGTCGCCGAGCTCCAAAGACTGCGTCGTGCGCATCTGCGGCGCAAAAATCCCAACCTCGGTGCATTCGAAGACGCGCTCGTGAGCCATGGACATGAACCGCGTCCCCGGGGAAAGCCTGCCGTCCACGACGCGCACGTAGCTGACGACGCCGCGATAAGGATCGAACTGCGCGTTGAAGACCAGCGCCCTGAGATGGTCCCGATGACCGCGCGGCGGCGGAATGCGATGAACGATTGCTTCCAAGATCTCCTCGATTCCGATGCCGTTCTTGGCGCTGGCCAGGATGCACTCGCTCTTTTCGACGACCAGCAGCTCCTCGATCTCGCCCATGACCCGCTGCGGATCGGCCGCCGGGAGATCTATCTTGTTGATCACCGGAATGATCGTCAGCTCGTGCTCGAGCGCGAGATGATAGTTGGCCAGCGTCTGAGCTTCGATGCCTTGCGCGGCGTCGATGATGAGCACCGCGCCTTCGCAAGCGGCCAGCGAGCGCGATACTTCATAGGAGAAGTCAACGTGGCCGGGCGTGTCGATCAGGTTCAGACGGTACGCCTCGCCGCTGAGGGCGCGATACTCGAGCGTCACCGGGTGCATGCGGATCGTGATCCCACGCTCGCGTTCGAGGTCCATCGCGTCGAGCGCTTGTTCCTCGAGCTCGCGCGAGTCCACCGTTCGGGTGATTTCCAGCAGCCGGTCGGAAAGCGTCGTCTTCCCGTGATCGATGTGAGCGATGATGCAGAAATTCCGGACGTTCTTCGCTACGTCTACCCGATGCGGCCGCTCCGACTTCAAAGCCAACGACTGCCGTCCTAATAAATCGGGAAGCAGCTATTGAAGGCGAGCTGCGCCAGCGCCGGCCGGATCAGCAGCTGGAGCGCCAGCAACAGGACCAGAAAAGCGAGGTCCAAGCCGCCCAGCGGCGGGATGATCCGGCGAATTGGGACGAGCACCGGTTCGATGAACGAGGCAAGGTAATAGGCCCAGCGACCGCGGCGGAGGTCCGGAATCCAGGAAACGATCGCATAGAGAAAGAGCAGTATCGTGTAAGCGTTGACGGCGTAGAGAAGCAACTTTGCCAAGTCGCACACCATCAAGTTCACCGCGGCGCGCCTTCTACGGGTGCGAACGCGCGCGCCCGCTCGATGGCTTCGAGCTCTTCCGCTGAAGCATGAACGGTGGGCTTGAACGCCTCGACCGGCTTGCCGAACGTTCGCGAGTCGTCGCGCGAATAGATGCTGGTGATAACGACGCCGTCACCCTGCCGGTTGAGCAGCGCCAGCGCGTAGGATAGGCCGGAGCTGTTGCCCTCGAAGGCATCGTAGCGCACGAAGCCGGCGCGAGAAAGGTCGGTTGCCGCCCGGCTTTCGAGTTCCCGGACGCGCGCGTTGAGGCGCTCCAGCTCCTGAAGGCGGCCGGCTGCGCTTTCCCCATCTCCTGAAAGAAAGCCGTCGTGAAGTGCGACCAAACGCTGCATCCGCGTCAGCGCCGGACGCGCGACGAACGCATGGTAGACAAAGATCGCGGCCAACACCAGTAAGACAGCGCCGGCCACAGCGTACAGCGTTTCGTAATGCATCTTCTGTTCAAGAACCACGAGGAGAGCCAGGTGGCTCACGGCACCCGTAATGGCTCGCTTACCGTTGCTACCTTCCGGTTCTGGCGGGGTTTGCGAGGTTACGCCGCGTGAGGCCTAACTCCCATCATGGCCACGCCATGATACCATACGGTTATGCTGCCCTCGGTGACGTTGGCCGGACTGCTCGCCTTGGCCGCGTCAATGCGGCTCTGGAGCGCCGACTTCTCGGCCGGTGGTGCGATTGCGCACCCGATGATGGCGGTCGACTGCGGCGGCGAGAACCGCTCGCCCGCGCTGGCTTGGAGCGAAGCGCCGAAGGGAACGAAGTCCTTTGCGCTGGTCGTCCGCGACCCCGATGCTCCGGTCGCCGGCGGATTCACGCATTGGGTCGTCTACAATATTCCGGCGCAACAACACGCGTTGGCGGATAATGCCAAGCTTGCAGCCGATCAGCTTGGCATCACCTCGCTCGGCAAGCCCGGCTATTACGGTCCCTGCCCGCCACCAGGCCCCGCACATCATTACTTCTTCGTCTTGTATGCGCTCGACGTCGCGCATATCACCGCCAAATCTCCGCTTAGCAGCGACCAGCTCGAAAGCGCCGTCGGCGGTCACGTGCTGGCTCGAGCAGTCCTGGTTGCAACCGCTGCGCGCCATTAGGATTAGCGCAACCGGCGTCGAAGCTCGGCACGGTCATGGATGAAGTCACGATCAAGGTTCGCGAGAGCGGGCCCTATCTCGTGCGCGGCAAGGTAACGCTGACCGACGCCGATGGAAATCTCTACGCGGTCGAAGGCGAAAACGTTGCGCTTTGCCGATGCGGCGGCTCGGCCACCAAGCCGTTCTGCGACGGCTCGCACAAGCTCAACGGCTTCAGCGCCATCGAGCGCTCGACCGCGGCCGAGAGCCAAGGCGCGGGAAACCCGTAGTGCCGTCGTACGTTCGTGAGGGCTCGCTGCCGCACAAGCGTCACATCCAGTTTCGCCGTCCCGACGGCGGGCTGTACGCCGAGGAGCTCTTCTCGACTAAAGGTTTCGATAGCGTCTACTCGCTGCTCTATCATCTAAATCCGCCCACGGCGACGCTCGACGTTCGGCCTTGGCCTCGCCGGGCCGTCGAGCTGATCGCCAACGAACCGCTACGCAACCGGCACGTCAAGACGGCCTCGCTTGCGTTGCGTGGCGGCGACCCCATCGTCTCGCGCACGCCCCTACTCGGCAACGACGACGTCATCATCTCCGTCGCCGCAGCGGAAGAGCCGATGGACTACTTCTACCGCAACGTGGGCGGCGACGAGCTGCTCTTTATCCATCGCGGCGCGGGCGTACTGGAAACGCAGTTCGGCGAGCTCGCCTACCGCGAACGCGACTATGTGGTCGTTCCGACGGGCACGACCTATCGCGTTACGCCCGCATCCGCAACGCGGATCTTGGTCTACGAAACGCGCGGTGAGGTGACGATTCCGCGCCGGTATCGCAACGAGTTCGGTCAACTCGAAGAGCACGCTCCGTACTACGAGCGCGACTTTCGGGCGCCCGTGCTCAAGCCGCCGGTGGAAACCCAGGGCGAGTTTGAAATTCGAGTGACTAACGCCGGTCGAAACGCAATCTACATCGTGCAGAATCATCCGGCCGACGTCGTCGGATGGGACGGCTACTGCTATCCGTACGCATTCAACCTCGACGAGTTCGCGCCGATCACCGGCAAGCTGCATCAGCCGCCGCCCGCACACGCAACCTTCGAAGCGCCCGGCGCGGCGTTCTGCGCTTTCGTGCCCCGTTTATTCGATTATCATCCGCTGGCGATACCGGTACCGTACAACCATTCGAGCGTGGACTGCGACGAAGTGCTCTACTACGTGAGTGGAAACTTCATGAGCCGGCGCGGTGTCGAGGAAGGTTCGATTACGCTGCACGCCGCCGGCGCGCCGCACGGCCCTCAACCTGGCGCGGTCGAATCGAGTCTCGGCAAAACGTCAACCGATGAAATCGCGGTGATGATCGACACGTTCAAGCCGCTCCAGCTGGCCGAGGCGGCGCTCACGTGCGAGGATCCCGAGTACTTCCGCTCGTGGGTTGAAGCGCCGGCGTAATACGCCCGCGCGCCGCGCCGAATCCGATACGGCGCGCGCCTGCCTTCTCGCACCAGCCGCGCAGCGTGACTTCGTCGCCATCTTCTAAGAACGTCCGCGATTCGCCGTCCGGAAGCGCGATCGGACGCTCGCCGTTCCACGTCAGCTCGATCAAGCTACCTTGAGTGCGCGGCTGCGCGCCGCTGATCGTTCCGGATGCGAAAAGGTCGCCCGGCCGCGCGACCGCGCCGTTGACGGTAGCGTGTGCGAGCTGCTGCGCCACGTTCCAATACAAGGTCGCGAAGTTCGTCTGCGAAATCGTCAGGGCCGGCATGCCGCGCTCCCGCATGCCGATCGTTTGCAGTACGACCGCAAGCTCGATGTCGTAGGCCCATCCTTCGCCGGTACGCAGGTAATCAAGCGGCGCGGGCTGTTGAGTGGGGCCGTCGACGCGAAATGGTTCGAGTGCATCGAGTGTGACCAGCCACGGTGAAACGGTCGTTCCGAACGACTTTCCCAAAAAGGGCCCGAGCGGCTGGTATTCCCAGGCTTGGATGTCGCGCGCGCTCCAATCGTTAACCAAAAGAAGCCCGAAAATATGCTCGCGCGCGTCAGCAATCGGAATCGGCTCGCCAAGCCGATTGCCCGGGCCTGTGACGAAGCCCATTTCCAGCTCGATGTCGAGACGCCGGCTCGGTCCGAACTCCGGCTCCGACCCGCCCGGCGGTTTGCGTTGCCCGCGCGGCCGATGCAGCGGCGTACCGTCCACGACGATAGTGCTCGATCTTCCGTGATAGCCGACCGGAATCCAGCGCCAGTTCGGAAGCAGCGCTTCGCCGTCGGGTCGAAAGAGCCGGCCCAGGTTGGTGGCGTGCTCGATCGAGGAGTAGAAATCAACGTAGTCCCCGATCGCAATCGGAAGATGCATCCGCGCCGCATCGCGGCCGACCAAAAAATTCTCTGCGCCCGCGTCTCGCAATGCCGAATCGCCGTCCGCGCGCAGCAGGTCGTAAAGCCGGCGGCGCAGCGCCGTCCAAGTTGGGCGCCCAGCAGCGAGCAAAGGATTGAGCCGAGGCGCCGCCGGGAGTTCGCGACCGGCGCTGCCGTCGAAAAGGCCGCGCTCCGCAAGCGCCCGGCAATCGACAATCTGATCCCCGATAGCAACGCCGATGCGTGGCTCGCGGCGGTCGGTTGAAAAGACGCCGAAGGGCAAATTCTGGATTGGGAAGTCGCTATCGGCTTTGACTGAAATCCAGGATTCGAGCGCCGGATCCGTCGTCGGGTCGGATCCGATCATCGCGCTGAAACCAAGCCAAGGGCCTCAAGATCGTCGACCGGCTCCGAGAAGCTGCAGCTGCCATAAGAAACGAAGAGCTTTCGCCGGGTTTGCTCGAGCTCGGCTAGGCTAACGACTTGGTTGCGCCAGGCGAACGACTCGTTGGCGAAGACGAATGCGCCGGCGTCTTCTTCGGCAATCACTTGCGTCAGCAACTCGCGCTCGCCGCGCGCGGCTAACGCCGACGCCGCAAGAATGTTGAGAAAACCGTGCATCATGAACCCGGTGCTGCGGTCACGATGACGAACCGGATGGTGCAAACCGGCAGTTGCCTTGAACGCCACGCCGGCTTGAGCGGCGGCGGCGACGAACTCCGCGACGGAATCCACGCTGGGGAACGCATCCGCGCTCGCGCCGCCGCAGCGAAGCTTGGCGCTCAAGCCCACGCGCGCCAGCGCGTTCATGGTCGCCTCCAGCGCATCCCGCCATGGCGCCGCCGGCGGAATCTCGACGAACGCGGGAAGATCGCGCATCCCCACTACGGTCAGGTCCGCTTCAAGCGCGCCGACCGCATCGAGGGCTTCGTCGGGCGAGATTTTCGTGCGCAACGGCGATAGCGTCTTGGCGATGGGAATTTCGAGCGCTTCAACCTCTGCGTGCGATCGCCGGCTCGCGGCGGCAGCATCGATCGCTTCGACATTCGGATCGACGATCAGCGAAAACGGGCCGCACAGTACCGAAGAGCCCGGTCCCGAGAGCAACGCAACCGGAATGATGAAGCGTCCGAGCATCCACGAGAACGGCCCCTGCCGTGCTGCCAGGTACTCGTTCTGCGCCTGCTCGATTTGGAGCTGCGCCGGCGGAAACAGGCCGGCATAATCAATGAGCGCTGCAAACGCCGCGCGAACGGAAGGCCACTGGGCGGTCGGAACACTCATAACCCTTGCTTCGACAGGGCTGGTCGTTAGGCTTCGCCAAGTCGGGCGTCATGAGCACCGCGGCCGAGGCGCGCAGCAATCCGCTAGCCCACATTGACTGGGATCACGTCGAGTTTTACGTCGGGAACGCCAAACAGGCCGCGTACTATTATATGTCGGCCTTCGGTTTCGAACAGATCGCGTATGCCGGGCCCGAGACCGGCGTGCGCGACCGCGTGAGTTATCTGCTCGCGCAAAACAAACTACGCTTTCTGTTGACCGCAAGTCTGGTTCCCGACGACGAAATATCGCGCCACGTTATGCTCCACGGCGACGGCGTCAAGGATATCGCAATCCTGGTGGACGACGCACAGGCTGCCTTCGAGATGGCCGTACGGGGCGGCGCGCGCGTGGTTCGCGAGCCCAGCATTCTTGAGGACGACACCGGGCGCCTGATCAAGGCGACCATCGCCACTTACGGCGAGACCGTCCACTCGTTCGTGCAACGCGACGGATACGCCGGCGTCTTCGCGCCGGGCTTCGTCGAAGAGCGCAAGGCCATCGCTCACGCGCGCAAGCCCGGCTTGCAGTTTATCGACCATTGCGTCGGCAACGTCGGCTGGGGTGAAATGGATGCCTGGGGTGACTTCTACGGCCGCGTTTTCGGCTTCTCGCAACTGGTCTCGTTCGACGACAAGGATATCTCCACCGAATACACGGCTTTGCGCTCGAAAGTAATGACCGACCCGCGCCACCGCGTCAAGTTTCCGATCAACGAGCCGGCCCAGGGCAAGAAGAAATCGCAGATCGAAGAGTATCTGGAGTTCTACCGCGGGGCCGGAGTCCAGCACATGGCGATCCGCACCGACGATATCGCCGCCACCATTGCCGCCTTGAAAGCCAATGGCGTCGAGTTCCTCGATACGCCCGATTCCTACTACGACATGCTCCAGGAGCGCGTCGGAACGATCGACGAAGCCATCGAGACCCTACGCGACCTGCGCATCCTGGTCGACCGCGACGACATGGGATACATGCTCCAGATATTTACCAAGCCGTTGCAAGACCGCCCCACACTTTTCTTCGAAATTATCCAGCGCAAGGGCAGCCTGTCCTTCGGGAAGGGAAACTTCAAGGCGCTCTTCGTTTCGATCGAGCGCGAGCAAGAAAAGCGAGGAACGCTGTAGCTATCCGCGTCGCGGTCGACCGCGCCAAACTTCTCGATTGGTATCGCCGCAACCGGAAATTGACGGCCGATATCCTCGCATCGGTCGCTCCGGCCGCGTTCTACGACCGCCCCATCCCGTTGCGCCACCCCTTTGCGTTTTACGAAGGACACATTCCGGCGTTTAGCTTCATCACGCTCAACGAGCGAGGCTTAGGCGAGGCCGAGTTGGACCCGGCGTTGGAGCGAATCTTCGAACGCGGCATCGATCCCGCCAACGCCACGGAGGCGCGCCGGCACGACCGCGCGCAGTGGCCCGAGCGCGACGCCGTGGCGGCATTTGCCTCCCGCTGCGACGAGCACGTGGAGCATGCGATCGCCACCGCAGCGATCGAGGACGAACGCGTTCCGCGGTTGGTTCGCGCGCAGGCGGCGTTTACGATCCTGGAACACGAAGCGATGCATCAGGAGACGATGCTCTACATCGTTCACCAGCTCGAGGGCGAGCGCAAACGGCATCTGACCGGCCGTCACGAGGATCGTGCCGCTCCGCCCAACGAGTTTCGCACCGTTTCTGCCGGAACGGCGACGCTCGGCGCCGATCCCGACGAGATCGCGTTTGGCTGGGACAATGAGTTCGCTCGCAATGAGGTTCGGGTTGCCGGGTTCAGCATTGCGACCTACCCTGTGACCAACGGCGATTGGCTGCGCTTCATGGCCGAGGGCGGCCATGCGCCGATCTTTTGGCGACAACGCGGCGGCCGGTGGTTTCTGCGACTGGTCTACGAAGAGATTGCGCTGCCGCGCTCATGGCCGGTGTACGTCACCTTCGAACAGGCCCAGGCCTACGCGCGCTGGGCCGGCTTGCGGCTCCCGACCGAGCCTGAGTACCATCGCGCCGCCTTCGGCACGCCCCAAGGCGTTGAGCGACCCTTCCCGTGGGGAGACGAGCCACCGCAGCCACGACACGGCAACTTCGGCTTCCAGCGCTTCGATCCCGAACCGGTGGACGCGCATCCCGACGGGGTCAGCGCTTGGGGCGTCACCGACCTTGTCGGCAACGGATGGGAATGGACTTCGACGCCCTTCGGTCCGCTCAACGGCTTCGAGCCGATGGCCTCATATCCGCAATACTCAGCGGATTTCTTTGACGGTAAGCATTTCGTGATGAAAGGCGCATCGCCAGTGACTGCGCGCGAACTGATCCGCCGCTCGTTTCGCAACTGGTTCTACGCCGATTACCCCTATATGTACGCCAAGTTTCGCTGCGTGGCCGCGTAGGAATCATGCCGAAAACCCCGGTGACCGTCGCCTATGGGGACGGGATCGGACCGGAAATCATGACCGCGACGCTGCGTATCCTCGATGCGGCCGGGGCGAGCCTGGCGCTGGAACGCATCGAGATCGGCGAGTCTATCTATAACAAAGGCGTGAGCAACGGCATCGAGCCGACATCGTGGGAGTCGCTGCGCCGAACCAAAGTTTTCCTCAAGGCCCCGATCACGACGCCGCAAGGCGGCGGCTTCAAGAGCCTCAACGTCACGGTCCGCAAGACGCTGGGAATGTATGCCAACGTAAGGCCCTGCACCTCGCTTCATCCCTACGTCGCGACCAAGCACCCGCACATGGACATCGTCATCGTGCGCGAGAACGAAGAAGACGTATACGGCGGCATCGAACACCGCCAGACCAATCAGGTCGCCCAGTGCTTAAAGCTGATTTCGCGGCCGGGCAGCAAGCGCATCATCCGTTACGCATTCGAGTACGCCCGCGCGAACAATCGGAGAAAAGTCACGTGCTTCACTAAGGACAACATCATGAAGATCACGGACGGCCTTTTCCATCGAACGTTCAACGAAATTGCGACCGAATATCCCGAGATCGAGCACGAGCACTGGATCGTGGACATCGGTGCTGCCAAAATGGCCGACACGCCCGAAGCCTTCGACGTCATCGTCATGCCGAATCTCTACGGCGACGTGCTCTCCGACGTAGCGGCTCAGATTACCGGGTCGGTCGGTTTAGCGGGCTCGGCAAACATCGGCGACCATTGCTCGATGTTCGAAGCGATTCACGGCTCGGCTCCGCGCCGCGCCGGGCAGAATCTGGCCAATCCATCGGGTCTGCTGCACGGCGCGATCCTGATGCTGGTCCATATCGGCCAATCCGACGTCGCTGAGGGCGTCCATAACGCATGGCTGCGCACCATTGAGGACGGCATCCATACCTACGACATTTATAAGGACGGCACGTCGCGAAAGAAAGTCGGAACAAAGGAATTCGCCGACGCCGTTATCGCTCGGCTCGGACAGCGGCCGGCGCACTTGAAGCCCATCGAGTACGCAAAAGGAACGCGGATGAATCTCGCCATTCGTCCGGCCGGAAAGCCGCCGATGAAGCTGCGCGCGGGTGTGGACCTCTTCATCGACCGCCGCGACGGCAATCCGGACCAGATCGCTGCGATCATGCGCGAGTTTGACGTCGCCGGCGTAAAGCTAACGACGATCAGCAATCGCGGCACGAAGGTCTGGCCCAACGGAAACCCGGACACGTACTGGAGCGACCACTGGTGCTGCCGCTTCGAGTCGGACGGCGAGCCGTTCAGCGCCCAGCATATCGTGAGGTTGCTCGCCGCCGCCGATCTCGCCGGCTTCGACGTCATTAAAACCGAAGGTCTGTACACGTTCAACGGCGAGCGCGGCTACTCGTTGGCCCAGGGGGAGTGACACCCGCGCGTTTCGACAGCCCGGAGTGACGATGCTTCGCATCGTTAGCTTGCTGCCGAGCGCAACGGAGATTCTCTTTGCGATCGGCGCCGGCGACGAGATCGTGGGCGTTACGCACGAGTGCGACTTTCCGCAGCAAGCGTTGCTTTTGCCCAAGCTGACGGCGGCGGCGGGGCCGCACTGCGAATCGGCACTGGACATCGATCGGCACGTACGCGCCGCCGTGCACGCCGGCTCGAGCCTGTATCGCCTGGATGCCGAGTTGCTGGAACGGCTGGCGCCCGATCTCATCGTTACGCAGGAGCTCTGCCCGGTCTGCGCCGTTTCGTACGAGATCGTGGATGCTGCAGCGAAACGGTCGTGCTCGGACGCGCGGATCGTTTCGCTCGAGCCGAAGACGCTGCGCGACGTTCTCTCAACGATTACCTTGCTGGGCGATATCACGGGGCATGCCGATCGAGCCGTCCGCGTTGTCGCAGCCTTGGAAGCGCGAGTAGAGCAGGTTGCCGCGTTCGCTCGGGCCGGAATGACGGAGCGGGTACGCACGCTGGTGCTGGAGTGGACCGACCCGCCGATGAGCGCAGGCCATTGGATACCCGAAGTGGTCGAGCTGGCCGGCGGGCTTGCGATCCTTGCAAACCCCGGCGCGAATTCACAGCGGCTGCAGTGGAGCCAGATCGCTGCTGCCGATCCGGACGCAATCGTCGTGGCGCCATGCGGCTTCGATCTGATCAAGACCGACCGCGCGATCGCCGATTTGGATCGCATAAAAGCCTGGCGCGGCCTTTCCGCGCGGCGACGAGGCCGCGTTCTAGCACTCGATGGGAATGCATACCTGAGCCGGCCGGGCCCGCGCTTGGTCGAAGCGACGGAAATTCTGGCGCAATGGTATACTAGCGGCGCGGAGCACGCCGGACGATCGCCCTCGAACGCGGGGGAGGAAAGTCCGGGCTTCACAGGGCTGGGTGCAGGATAACGTCCTGTCGGGGCGACTCGAAGGAAAGTGCCACAGAAACATACCGCCCC
>Ga0187783_10002209_pt1 | contig 14481 bp, 6 predicted proteins | sample 1015_SJ02_MP02_2_FD_132471 | JGI IMG/M metagenome (GOLD analysis project Ga0187783, IMG submission 132471) | Tropical peat soil microbial communities from peatlands in Department of Meta, Colombia - 1015_SJ02_MP02_20_MG | ecosystem: Environmental > Terrestrial > Soil > Wetlands > Peat | place...
ATGGCGAGGTACTCTCCTTCTACTGAGCCGCGTCTGGGGGAATCAAAAGATGGCTTCCGCCGGGATCGTCTACTTAGTTCCCACCGACAATGGAAGCGCCGTATCCGACCGGTTCAGCTTGTCAGGTGGCATCCTAAGAAGGCTTGCGTAGCTTGCATACTGTTAGAACTGCCAGTAATTCGTTGTTAGATTGTCGCTCACATTCCAGATAGCTGACAGTACAGGCATCAATAGGGATCGTCGTCGAATTCGCAGGATTAGCGTCCAGGCCGTTCCAGGTCGACCTGGAGCAAGGTCTTATCCCTGTCGCGGTTATGGGATGAAACGTGCGCTGGGCCTCGACAAACCCAAGCCGGGCACGGGCTTTCGGTCTCTTTTGAGCAACTATTGGCGAAGACGCGGGTTTTGAACCAACAGGGGGATGTGTGTCCAAGTCAACCGTGCGGATTCTCGTGGTAGATGATTTTGAGCCTTGGCGTTGTTGGGTATCTTCGATGCTTGCCAAACAGCCGCAATTCGAGATCGTCGGCGAAGTGTCGAATGGACTGGAAGCAGTTGAGAAAGCCAAGCAGCTGCAGCCGAACCTCATCCTCATGGATATTGGACTGCCAAAACTCAATGGAATCGAAGCCGCCCGGCGAATTTTGAAGCGCGTCCCGCGGTCGAACATCCTGTTCCTGAGTGAAAATCGCTCCCCAGACATTGTCAAAGAAGCTTTGCGCACGGGCGCAGGTGGGTATGTGCTGAAATCCGATGCTGGCAGCGAACTCCGAGCTGCTATGGTAGCGGTTCTGCGGGGTGAGCCGTTTGTGAGCGCCAGCTTGATGGATCACGATTCGACCGAACCGACCAACGGGAGACGCCTGCCCTCCCCTCGCGAGGGCAGCTTGAGACACTAACCCGCACCGCCCGCGCCGGCTTGTGGCACTTGTTGTTTGGGGATCGCACACTCTGCGAGACCATAATCCAGGCAAACGACTGGGGCTTCCGTTCGAGCCTCTGATCCCTCAGGCGCTGTCAGTCAAGCATCGGTCAACTTGCTACCGAGGACACTTTCGAATGTTCCACAGAACTCAAGCTCCGCCCCGGGGCAAATAGGGCAGAGAGTCTCACGCACCACCTTTGCGGAATGGATGGAGACGAAGGAGTCGCAGCTCTGACAGTGCCATAGAGTGCCCGTCACTTCTGGTCGATTCGCGGGGTAGTCTCTGGTTGCGAAGATAAACATGAGTCCCCCTTCTCACGCACGATCCGAAGAAGATTAGCGGCGACTCGAAGGCGGCAGGAACTGTCAACTGTCACAGCGTGGGCGAAAAAAAATAAACGCCAGACTCGCTGTAATTTCTTACAGTTTCGCGCCTACGGAGTCCTCTCGTACGATGCAAGTCAGCAGCTGCTGGCGGCCCGAAAAGGATCGCGCAGATGAGGTCAGCATCATGGGATTTGATGACGAATTCACGCTTGCCATTGCGAAGGCTGCCATCGTGATCGTGTCCAGCTTCGGCGCTTTAGTCTTCCTGACATGGATCGTCGGCAAGAGTAGCTTGCTGAAGTAGCGAAATTCTCGGCTACGCGGCGAACCCTGCACTCCCTTGTTTCGAACGAGCCTGCCAGCAGGTCGGTGTTTTTAAGTTCGGGCCGCGGGCATCATTATTTATTTCCACCTCGAAAAGCCAGCACTCGTGATCGCGGTGTCCTCCTAGAGTCGCCGCGACGCCGAGCTACTGTGAACCACAAATTAAAGATAAGCCAGTTCGAACAGAGTGGAGCTGCGGATCTCGAAACGCCCTTCGCCCCGCCAGCGGCCGCGCGAGGCCCACGCGAATGTGAACATGCGGATGGTTGACAGAGAACTATCAGCAATGACGGGTCGAGGCACGACCGGGTTATTGCCGGGAATGCAATTGTTCGAGAACCTTCCGCGCGGCCTCACGCTCGATCGCCATTGGCGCCCCCTGCGCCTCGGCCACAATCTGCGCTTCGAATTGAGTTAGATGAAAAACTCCGACCAATTCTTCCCCGATCTTTTGGATGGGGTAGAACGGGTCGTCGAGCGCAGCACCGACGACTTTGATCAATTCCTGCGCATGATCTTGTGTCATGGCCTCCTTTAGGCCCTCGAGTCCAGCGAGCGCGGAAAGCCGGATTCGCTCTGGCACACCCGGCTGTGCTTGGGCAAGCAAGACTTCGACGGCTCTCGGATCTTGGATCGCCGCTAAGCCGTTCAACGTCGCTTGCATAACGTGTATTTCGGGTTTCGCCAGGGCTTCGGCCTCTAAGACATCGAATGCCTGTGCTGCACCTGACTTACCTAGGTTTGTGGCCGCGGCTCGGGCCACCGCGTAGCTAGGATCCTGCTGCAGCGCATTGACCAACGCGTTATAGACCGCGCTGTCGTTGGCAAAAGCCCCCAATGCTGCGATCACTGCGCTCCGCACGCGGTTATCGGATTGCTGCGCTGCGGAGAGCAGAGCGCGCTTAGCCCGTTCCCCTCCGACGCCGCCGAGACTTGTTGCCGCCGCGGCGCGCACCGCGTAGAAGCGATCGCTCTCGAGTATCTGGGTCAGCGCTTCCACGCGAGCCTCGGCATTTGCCGGCGTTCCGGCGCCAAGTTGCTGAACGGCCCACAGGCGGCTCAGCATCGACGGATCCTTCTCCGCCTCCGCAATCAGGGCCTCGACGGACTTGTCAAACTGCAGCGTCTTGTCGATGAAATCGTCGGGATCGAAATCCACCCACTGGGGTTCGAACTCGAGGGGGATATTGAAGTCCTGTTGTTGCAAATGATCGCGGACCTGGATCTTCTTCCGCTCGCCATTCGCGCCATAGAATGCCAGGTCGATGGGCATGTCGAAGACAGGTGTTTCGCGATCGACCGACTGAGTTTGTGCGATGTTCACCCTCTCCATCCTTTCGACGTCATCGTAGCGTGCCTCAACCCGGTATTCGGGACGTCCAGCCATAAATACCCATTCCCGGAAAAACCAGCCCAGTTCCTGGCCGGTGGTTGACTGCAGGGCGTCGATCAAGTCGGCCGTATCCGCGCTCTGGGCATGATGGCGAATCAGATAGTGATGCAGCGCCTGAAAAAACAGCTCATTTTGAGAGGCGGGCTGGGATGCGGCTTCCGAACCATCGAGCAAATAACGCAGCATATCGAGCACGGCTGCGCCTTTTTCGTGGGTGGTCACGTCGATCATATCCATGGGATCGCTATAGTGGCGGTCCACAATCGGCCGGCGATAGGAGTTGCGGTCTTCCTCCTGCTCCGCCAGCTGGTCGTTGTAGATCGCCAAGCGATAGTCGTCGTAGCCTGCGTGATGCTGGGTGTAGAGGGCTTCGAGGTAGGTCGCGAAGCCCTCGTTGAGCCAGATGTTGGCCCAATCCCGCCCTTGCACATAGTCGCCGAACCAATGCTGCCCCAACTCATGCGACACCAGGTTTGTGCTGGGATAATCTGGATCGGCACGCTCATCGTGCAGTGTGCTATCCGTCAGCGTGGTTGCACTGACATTTTCCTGGCCCCCGAAAATGAAATTCTGTACGGTGGTTTGCGCGTATTGCTCATACGGATAGTCGACACCGGTGAAGCGCGAAAAGAATCCAATCATGTCGGGCGTCAGGTGAAATGATCGCCGCGCCGTGGCTTCGTCGACCGTAGTCGGGACATAGTAGTCGACCGGCTTGCCCTCATATTGGTCGGTGAACTTGCGGAAGGGCCCCACGGCAACCGAGATCAAATACGAGCTGTGCGGAATGCTTTCCACCCAGTCGTAGGTCGCTTCGCCGGCGGCATGCGTGACCTTCACCAGCTTGCCGTTCGAAACCACAGTTTGTCCCTCGGGGACGGTGGTGATCGTCTCGCTCGTAGCCATGTCGTTCGGATAATCCCAGCACGGGAACCAAAAGTGATTGAACTCGGTTTCCCCTTGGGAAAAGACCTCGTGCGGCCAGTTGGGATAGCTCGGCGTTGGATTTACGAAAAACAGGCCGGTGCGGGGAAATCCGTGGTATACGATGCGCAGGTGGATCGCGCCGGCTCGATCGTAATCGCGATCGAGTGTGATCGAAAGATGTTGGTCTTCGGCGGCGTACGTCAACTGAATGGGTGCGGCGTGGGTCTCGTCTAGAGTGACCGAATCAATCGTTAGTTCGGAACTATCCAGATAAAACTTTCGAAAATGCTCGATGAACGGCCGAAGGGTGATCGTCTCGTCTCCCAGTACTTCGCCCCTCGCTTCGTCGAATTTCAGTTTCAGTTTGTAGTTCTCAACGTGATACGTCCTGCTCGGCGGCCATTGCCAAACTTCTGGATTGCCAAACGTGTGCGAGCTGGATGCGGCCCCGCTCGCCGCCAGGATCACTAGAGGCACGAATCTCCACGCGTGGGAGATCCCCGACCGGCGCTTCCTCTCGCCGGGAAGAACCAAACCCTTCTCCAGGCGGTGCCATGTGAGAGCCATTGCGAAGGTTTCGCCTATCGTCCGTGTTCTCGAGATCATCTCTGTTCCTGTGCAAGGTGGATTCGGCACCGGGTTCGCCGAGTCATAGCAACGAACCACGAGGCGAACAACCGCCCGACCACCTGCAAGATTCACCCTTACGGTACGATGCCAGAATTCGGAGCCCAGAGCTGGCCTTAGGTTCCAGGAGTCCGGAATCCCGGTTTCGGGCCACGGTTCGATTCGACTCTAGCAGAATATCTCGGGCGACAATCTCTCCACCGCTCGGCCGACAGGCCTAGAGGCAGGCGCGACCGGGTAGGGAGGTAAGTGCATCCCCACAAAAAGCCTCCTCCGCGATTGACAATCGGAGTTATCCTTAAAATCTGGCCAGCAGGGTGGGAAGTAAGGAGTGGCTACCTTTGGCGTATGCAACTGATCTGAGGCCGCGCGATGGACGCGGGTGGTTGTCGTAACCGCCTTCGATTGGGGCAACCCGTAGGGAAACGCTCTTATAACGACAAAGTCGATCAATCTACTCGGATTTCCTACGCCCGCCGTACGATTGCCGCCTACCTGCTTTTCCCCGGTTGGCTGATCTTGGCCATTGCAGCCATCGCCCAGACCCCGGTGGACAACCCAGGGAAGCAGGTCCAGGGATCGATCGTTACCCAGACGGGACAACCGGTTCGTGATGCCCGTGTCGAGATTCGAGACCCGCACGGTATAAGGATCGGCAGTGGTGTGAGCGACAGTGCCGGCGATTTCAAAATCACCACCGCTCGGGCATCGGGTAGGTATCTGGTCCTAGCCGACAAGGCATCCGAGGTAGGAACCCAGTGGATCAGCCTGGACAAACCCGGCCTGGCGGTCAGAATTGCATTGCCCACGGTTTTCGAAGGTTTCGCACCGGCCCCGCTGCATTCCACGGTTTCTGCCACTGAATTGCGTGTGCCGCGCAAGGCATGGGAGCACCTGCAGTCGGCGCATAAGGAGTTTAGCAAGGGGAACCTGGCGGGGGCAGCGAGGGAAATTGATCGCGCTTTCGAAACCGATCCCGCATGCGCGCCCGCGTTTTCCATGAGAGCTTTCCTCAGACTGGCCAGGAAAGATGCGCAGGGAGCGGTTGCCGATGCCGAACAGGCAGCCTGGATGGATCCCCATGACGCGGAATCATTCGTCGCGCTCGCGATGGCCCACAACACTTTGCAGGAATTTCCGCAGGCGGCGGAGGCGGCGCGGCGTGCTTTGACTCTTCGGGCTGACTCGTGGCAGGCGAAACTGGAGATGGCGAAGAGCTTGTATGGTCAAGGCCAGTTCATTCCAGCCCTGCACGAGCTCGATGAAGCCGGCAAGGATTTTCCCGACGTCCATTTGGTTCGGGGCCAGGTCTTGCTGAGTCTCTCCCGCAGAGCGGACGCGGCCGAAGAGTTCGATCTTTTCCTGAAGCAAGCGCCCGCCGATCCGCGAAGCCAACAGATCAAGCGGATCATGGCGGGTCTACCTATGAGCAGGACGCCAGTTGACTCCACAGCAAGATGAAGGACGCGCGGTTGGCTGCCAAGCACGCCGCTAATCGCTGATCAGGGGCGATGGTCCGGCAAGAAAGTCGTCCAATCCTCGTCGAGAGCCCAGAGACTTTCTCGGCGGCTGCCGCCCGAATCGCGGCACTCGGTCAGGCCGAGATCGTCCCGCCACCGGCGCAAGGCCCGTCCACCGCCGAATTTCGGCAGGGCGCTGCCACCGGGAGATCACCCCGGAGGGCCGGGTTGTCATCAAATTTTAATCTATTATCTCGATTAACTTACTTGACATTATAAAGTCACTCGACTATATTGAGCGACCTAACTAGCTTGATCCATGCGGGTTTTCGAACTGATCGCAGCCCAAGCGGCCGGTCGGTCCGAGTCTATCTCCGGTCCGCCGTGGCCGAGCCGGCAAGGCGGCAGACTCGGTTCTGGATCAGACAAGGAACGTCTATGAGGATATCCAGTCGCATCGCGGCATTCATTTGGCTAGTCACAGCCGGGGCCAGCCTGCACGCTCAGAACGCGCAGATTTCCGGGCAAGTGCGCGACAGCACCAAGGCGGCGATCGCCGGGGCCAAGATCACCCTGACGCGAACCGAAACCGGCGATCACCGGGAAGCCATTTCTACGGAGGAGGGATACTACGCGTTCCCCCTGCTCTTCGAAGGCCACTACGACTTGAAGGTCGAAAAGGAGGGATTCCAGACCCAGACCGAGACGGGGATCGTGGTGGAAACCGCGAGCATCAGCACGGTCGATATCACGCTGGCCCCGGGATCGGTGGCGGAAAGTGTCGATGTCAATGCCAGCGCCGAACTGCTGCAGACCGAGACCTCGGCCGTTTCCCATGTGGTCGAAAACCAGACCATCGCGGATATGCCGCTTCTCGACCGCCGTTCCGCCCAGTTGCAAGGGCTGAATGGATTCGTCGTGCAAACCGGCACGGGCGAGAACGTAACCTTTTCGACCGCGGGAGGGCGCGGAGATAACCAGAACTATTTGATTGATGGCGGCACGGCGGTGAATCTTTTGATTGGAACCCCCTCGCTGATCATCGATCCTCCCGTCGAGTCGGTGCAGGAATTTAATGTGGCGCAAAGCAACTTTGCCGCCGAGTTGGGCCGCAGCGGCGGAGGCGTCATCCAGATGACCACCAAATCGGGTACCAATTCCTTTCACGGTTCGGGCTACGAGTACTATCGCACCGACAAAATCGCAGCGACTCCATACTTTTCAACCACCAATCCGCCCCTAAACTACAACCTGTTCGGAGGCAGTCTCGGTGGCCCGATCAAAAAAGACAAAGCCTTTTTCTTTTTCAACTACGAGGGCAGACGCCAGACCTCTTCGGTCCCGGTAATTTCCCCGGTTCCTGCTCCGGCAGAAGTAGCTGGCGATTTTGCCGCCGATCCGAACATCATCTACGATCCGGAAACCGGCCTGCCGTTTCCGGGAAATATCATTCCGACCAACCGCTTCGACCCGATTGGAGCGAAGCTTGCCCAGCTGTACCCCGCTCCGAATGTGCCGGGCCAGGATCTTTTCCGCGCCAACGATCCCACGACCGTGGTGGTGAACGACTATGTGGCGCGGATCGACTATGTGTTCAACGAAAACAATCGAATCTTTGGACGTTTTATCGGACAGCGAGACCGGTATGATACGTTGCCAATCTATCCGAGCGAGGTGGACAGCTACACCGACCTCTACGTCGACCATCAATATAGCGGCTCCGCGACTTACTTCCATAACTTTCGGCCCACGCTGATCAACGAACTGAGATTCACATACACCTGGCGGGACTTCCTCGATTACGGGCTGGCCGACGCCAATGCGCTCGGAGCGCAACTGGCCATCCCCGGGGTCGATCAGAGTTTCTTCCCGACGGTGAATGTCTCCGGCGTCGACTCGCTCGCGGGCCTCTACGAGAACGGCGAGCAGCAGCGTTTGCAAGATCCCGTGATCAGCAACTCCTACGAAGACAGAGTCAGCTGGCAGAAAGGGAGTCACCAGTTCAAGTTCGGCCTCGACTGGCGCACCTCGGTCGATGGCGACCGGTTTAGTCCGACCGCGGGCGGCGAGTTCACCTTCAATAACTTGGCCACCAGCAACCCCAGCAGTCCGGGAACGGGTGGAGAAGGCTTGGCCTCGCTATTGCTAGGCAAGGTGTACGAAGGGCAGTTGCTCCAGACCAACCATCTGCACAGCGGTGCCGATAGTTGGGGACTCTTTGCCCAGGACGACTGGCGCGTCACCCCCGATCTCACCTTCAATCTGGGATTGCGCTATGACCTCGACCAACCGCGGCACGAATTTCACAACCAGCAGAACGGTTTCGATCCCACCGCCCTCAATCCGGTGTCTGGCACGCCGGGAGTTGTGACCTTTGCCGGGCGCGACGGTGCCAGCATTTACGCCAACAACTGGAACACCCACGATTTTGGTCCACGGCTTGGTTTCGCCTGGAAGCCGCGCGACCGCTGGGTGGTGCGCGGGGGCGCAGCCTTGCTGTACATGGGCGAGTACGACCAACCGATGCCCATCGTTCTTACCCTGGGCTTTAGCAAGTCGGGAGATTTTGTTTCTCCCGGAGGGGTCGTGCCGGCGTTTCAGCTCTCGCAGGGGCTGCCGCCGATTCCGGCGCCCGTCCTCGGGCCGGGATTTGGCGCCGTACCGGTTGGACAAAGCCCCAATACCAATGTCACCTACGTGGCCGCCCATCATCCGACCGGGTACCTCGAAGAGGTTAGTTTCGATGTTCAGCACGACTTGGGTGGAAATTATCTGCTGGATGTTGGATATCTCGGATCGTTTGGCCACCACCTGCCAGACCCGAATCCCGAAAATGTCAATCAAGTTCCGACCGACGAGCTCGGTCCCGGGAATGCTCAGGTGCGGCGTCCATTTCCCCAGTTCAGCAATGTGCAAGAGGTCGCCGATCCCTATGGGAATTCGACCTATCATGGCCTCAACGTCGGAGTGGAGAAAAAGTACTCCCAAGGGCTTCTCTTCCGCGCCAACTACACCTACTCGAAGTTCATCGACAACGTCGAGTCACGCGCCGATTTAGCCTACTACCCGTACGACTACAACAACTTCGCCTGGCTCAATTACTACGATCCACGCTCCGCACGGGGTCTTTCCGGAAACGACCAGCGAAACCGTTTGGTGGCGAGCGCGGTCTATCAATTGCCCATGGGCCGGGGGAAGCTGTTCGCTCCCGATTCCGGGGTGCTCAACGAAATTGTCGGCGGATGGTCGGTCGGGGCCATATGCCAGACCTACACGGGCAGTCCCCTGAGCCCGATCGAACTGGTGAACAACACCAATTCTTTTTCCGCCGGGAACCGTCCCAATCTGGTGGGCGATCCGAATCTTCCCGGCGGGCGCTCGCGCAACGAGAAACTGGCCGAGTGGTTCAACACGGCTGCCTTTGTCGCCCCGCCGATTTACGTCTTTGGCAACGCCCCCCGCACTTTCGGCTCCGGTCCGGGTGCATTCGCACTCGATGCCTCTCTGCTCAAGGATTTCCCCATCGCCGAGCGGATCGTCCTGCAGCTGCGCCTGGAGGCGCTCAATGCCCTGAATCACGCCAACTTCGCGAATCCGAACACGCAACAGGGAAGCCCGACCTTTGGCCAGATTACCGGTCTTTATTCCGGAACACCGGCGCGCATTCTGCAGATCGGAGCTCATCTGAGCTTCTAGCGCCGCTCAGGGAAGGAGTAGTTGCCGCGGGAAGTCCTTGGGATGCGTTGTCCCAACGACGAACAAAAGGGGGAAAGATAACGTGCTGCCAAATCGCTGGTGTCTTCGGCTCTTCGGAATCATACTCGGCCTTGGTCTGTGCGCGCAGGGCCAAACGGGCGTACGGATCCTGCTCGGCCTGAACGACAAGACGTCTACCCGCTGGGATGGTTCAGTGACCGTCCAGGGGGGCACTATCCGCCGCATCGACCCGTGGCGTTTCACCCCGGATGACGAGATTCACCCAGACAACTCGTGGCGGGTTGCGACGCACCCCATTCTGATCGACTGGGACTCGTGGACCGACAGCCCGCCCTTCTCTGACAATGGCGTGATTATTTGGCTGAGCGGAGAAAGCTCTGACACCCAGATCTCGGTCCAGACGGCGCGCGGAGACTTCAGTCTCCGGCTGGGCGACTTGGCATTCGGCAGATTCCAATACAAACTGGCGGGCCGGGTTGCTGTTGACCGCATCCCGGCAAGCTGGCAGCTGACGAACACCCCGGATGAGGAAGACTATCCTGCCGCGGCCGTTGCTGCCAATGGAGACATCTGGCTGGCCTACCTCGACCTCGAACACCATCCCAATCATAACCAGATCCGCGCGCCCTACACGACCGTACCAAAGGACTTGTCCGCGCTTTCCGAGCCACCCAAGGGAGAGAAGGTGTTGGTGAAGCACTTCTCCGGCAACCAGTGGAGCGAACCAATCGCCATCACCGCGGGGGGCGGCGATCTTTACCGGCCCGCCATCGCCGTGGATGGAAAGGGGAGGCCCTGGGTTTTCTGGTCCGACAACCGGAGTAAAAAGGGCGTTTACGAGCTCTATGGACGCGTGCTTGAAAACGGACAGCCTGGGCAAACCGTGACCATCTCCAAAGCCTCGGGATCGGATGTGTTTCCTGCGGCAGCTACCGATGCCGAGGGGCGGGTGTGGGTTGCGTGGCAAGGCTGGCGCGAGGGGAAGGCCGCGATTTTCTCCGCCACCGAACAAGACAACGCTTTCTCGCCGGCCGAGCAAGTATCAAATTCCCCCGCCAACGAATGGAATCCCGCGATCACCGCGAGCGCCAGAGGACAAGTAAGTGTCGCCTGGGACTCCTACCGCAACGGCAGCTACGATGTTTATGTGCGCACCGCCAGCGCTCCGGGTGCATGGGGAACGGAAACTCCCGTGGCCGCGACCGCTCGCTACGAGGCCTATCCCTCGATTGCCTACGATCCGCAAGGAGTGCTGTGGATTGCCTATGAGGAGGGAGCAGAAGGCTGGGGCAAGGATTTCGGCGCTTATAAAACGGACGGCGTGCCCCTCTACCAGGCTCGGGTCGTGCGACTGGTCGGTCTGAGCAGTTCCGGGCGGCTGATCGATCCGGGGATAGATGTGGGCACGGTGCTTCCCGGCGTCGGTGATTTGCGGGAAGACAATCCCAGCCGGCAATCCGACGTTTCCGGTTGGGAGAAACCTGATCCGTCGGCTGTGTCGCGGCGTCCGCAGGATGTCGATAGCCTGGGCAACCAAAACGTGCGTAACAGCCTGCCTCGCCTCGCAACCGATGCTTCCGGCAGAATCTGGCTGGCGTTCCGTTCCATGTCTCCGGTGTACTGGTCTTTGCTGGGCACCTCGTGGTCCGAGTACGTCGTATCGTTTGACGGCAAAACCTGGACGGATCCGGCCTATCTCTTCCGCAGCGACAACACGCTCGATAACCGCCCGGCATTGGTCTCTCGCGGACCCGGCGATCTGGTTGTCATCCACTCGTCGGACTACCGTCGCGAAGTCGAGCGTGGCTTAGCGAAAGGTTGGACGCCCGCAGTGTGGGATGGCTACGGCTTCGCAGATCCTTACAACAACGACTTATACGCGAGCGTACTCGCCTTGCCGCCAGCGTCGGCACCGATCGCCGGACGTGATCTTGGTCCGCCACCTCCGCCCGTGGTGCCCAAGGCTGCGGAAGCCGATGGTTCCGATCTGGCACGCATCCGAAGCTATCGCATCTCCGCATCCGGACAGAATCTGCAGATTCTCCGGGGCGAGTTCCATCGCCACAGTGAGATCTCCTTCGACGGCGGGCACGATGGCACCATCATCGATCAATGGCGATACATCCTCGATGTGGCCTCGCTCGATTGGGTCGGCTGCTGCGATCACTCGAACGGAGGCGGCCGGGAATACAGCTGGTGGACGACCCAGAAGCTGACCGACATCTTCAACGCTCCGGGAAGGTTTGCCGCGATGTTCAACTATGAGCGCAGCATTGAGTATCCCGAGGGGCACCGCAACGTGGTGTTCGCGGAGCGCGGAATCCGTCCACTTCCTCGCCTGCCCAAGGTAGACGTGGACTCGACTGGACATGCTCCCGATACCCAGAATTTCTACGCCTACCTCAAGAAGTACAACGGCGTTAGTGCGGCGCATACCAGTGCCACTGATATGGGCACGGACTGGCGCGATAACGATCCCGACGCGGAACCGGTGGTCGAGATCTATCAGGGCATGCGGCAAAATTACGAAATCGCTGACGCCCCGCGCTCTCCGAACGCCAAGGATTCGATCGGAGGCTGGCGGCCGAAGGGTTTTGTCAACCTGGCCCTCGAAAAGGGGTACAAACTCGGATTTCAGTCCAGTTCCGACCACGTCTCAACTCACATGAGCTACGCCAGCGTGCTGGCCACGGGAGTTTCCCGCGAAGCCGTGCTCGATGCCCTTCGGAAGCGGCACGTGTATGCCGCGACCGATAACATCATTGCCGACGTGCGCAGCGGCTCACACCTCATCGGAGATGCGTTCTCGACCAGTGAAGCTCCCGAACTTTCGGTGAAGCTTTCGGGAACGGCGCCCTTCGCCAAGGTTGTGATCCTCAAAGACAGCCAGTATGTCTATTCGACTCAGCCGGGAACCAAGGAGGTAGAGTTCCGTTGGCGGGATTACAGCGCGCAGCCGGGCAAGACCAGCTACTACTACGTGCGAGGAGAGCAGGAGAACGGAGAACTGGTGTGGGCTTCGCCGTTCTGGATTACCTACACCGGAAAGTAGGGGCGCGCACCCGGTGATCACGGCTTTCCAAAGCATGCACCGACGACCCCGTTCGATCTCGCTTTGCCTTCCGCCACCCTGCTGGCATTGCGGCACGGCTTCGCTTACGACCAGGAGCGGCAAGCTTTCTGCCCCGCTTGGGCGGATCGATAGGACCTCGTGAGGCTACGAGATTTCTTGGGGAGCGGGATCTGGGCAGAGAGCAACTTGCGAGGTTCCAAACGGAAGATGGAATGAGCGAAGAGCGGCGACAAAGAATCCTCTATTACTCGTATGCCGGCTTGGTAGGAGTTTTGCTGCTCCTGAACTGGCTGGGTGTGTTCAAGACGCTGTTCGGAATCGATACGGCGGTCTTCGTCACCCTGCTGGCGGGTTATAAGACCTTCTACAACTCGCTGTCTTCGATCCTCGAGCGGCGCATCTCGGCCGACATCGCACTGTGTGTAGCGGTCGTGGCGGCGCTAGCCGTAGGCCAGCCCCTGGCGGCGGCGGAAGCGATGTTCGTGGTGCTAGTTGGAGAGGGACTGGAATCCTATGCTGCCGGTCGGACGACCGCGGCGATCGAACGCTTCGTTGCGCGGCTGCCGCGAACCGCGACTTTGGTTCGCGACGGCAGCGAGAAGAACGTTCCCGCCGAACGGCTGGCGCACGGCGATCTCGTCCTGGTGCGAAGCGGGGAGCAGATTCCTGCCGACGGAGTGATCGAGTCGGGGTTCTCAACCGTGGATGAAAGTTCGGTGACGGGAGAACCGCTGCCGAAAGACAAGCAGCCCGGCGACGAGGTCTTTTCCGGGACGTTCAATCAGCATGCCTTGCTGCGCATTCGTGTCTCCCGCAGCGGGACCCAGACTACATTGGCGCGAGTGATCGCGCTGGTCGAGGAGGCCCAGCAGAGGCGCGCACCGGTCGAACGGCTGGCCGATCGCTATGCGAAATACTTTCTGCCGGCTTTGTTACTCTCCGCTGCGCTCACGTTCTATTTCACGCGCGACTGGATGCGAACCGTGGCGGTTTTGATTGTGGCCTGCCCGTGCGCCCTGATCCTGGCGACGCCGACGGCCATGGTTGCCGCCATGGGAGGCCTGGCCCGGCGCGGCATCCTGGTGCGCGGGGCAGCCGTGCTCGAGCGGGCGGCGAAGACCGATGTAGTGATCTTCGACAAAACCGGAACCATTACCCAGGGCCGAGTTGAAATCGTTGGGGTTGTACCTCTCGAGAACGAAGAGGAGATTCTCGAGCTCGCTGCGGCTGCCGAGTCTGCCTCCACGCACCCGCTGGCCCGCGCCATTGTGGCAGAAGCGCAGTCGCGACACTACCAGATCGAACCAGGGGAAGCCGCAGAAGTCATTCCCGGTCGTGGCGCGCGCGCACGCCTGGGCCAACGCGACATTCGGGTCGGCACGCCCGAGTTTCTCGCCGAAGCCGGAATTGAAGGCACCGAGGCTCTGTTACGACGGGCCGACGAGGCCGGGGCCACAGCTGTCTTCGTCGGCGACCAAACCAGGCTGGTGGGCGCGATTCTCTTCCGCGACCGCATTCGAGAAGGCGTTCCGGAAGCAGTTGCGGCACTTCGCGAGCTAGGGATCGAGGACCAACGTATTCTCACCGGCGACCGCAAACCGGCGGCCGATCAGATTGCCCGAGAGGCGGGGGTGGCACAGGTCGAGGCAGGATTGCTGCCGGCGCAGAAGGTGGAACGGATTCAGGCGCTGGTCGCCGCCGGACACAA
>Ga0187783_10002210_pt1 | contig 14480 bp, 13 predicted proteins | sample 1015_SJ02_MP02_2_FD_132471 | JGI IMG/M metagenome (GOLD analysis project Ga0187783, IMG submission 132471) | Tropical peat soil microbial communities from peatlands in Department of Meta, Colombia - 1015_SJ02_MP02_20_MG | ecosystem: Environmental > Terrestrial > Soil > Wetlands > Peat | place...
CAGCAATCCGCTCCACGCCATGCCAATGGCCACACCGGCCGCGGCGAGTAGGGCCGCGAAGCTCGTGGTTTCAACCCCAAAGAAGCCCAGGATCGCAACGACCAGCACAATATTCAGAATGGCCGCGACCGTGTTATTGATGTAGCGGATCAGTGTTGGATCGATCTTCTGCCGCGTCATAAGGCGGCCGATCAGACGGACGGAAAATGCGATGAGCCAACGGCCCACGATCCACAGCGCAAGCGCTTCCAGAATCTTGATGCCGAGCTCGACCAGCAGCACGTATCCCTGCTGCGCTAGCCGACCGATATTCGTTGTGTCCATGCTACCCCCTAAGTCGATTAACGAGATAGCCCTCTGGTATCCCAAGGCGGGGGATTTTGCATCTGTCATTACTACCAGTCATGACTTCGACCCGTTTTAGTGTTAGAAACGATCACGCCCGGGGTCGCGTCAGCTATCACTTCGGCGAGTGCGGGGAGAAGTAGTGAGCATGAAAGCATCCCATCGACGCCTGAGGAAGGTTCTGCTGTCGCTTGGCTTCACTCTGGGCCTGGTGGGCGTGATGTTTGCCCAGCGCCCCTTCCGGGAATACCCCTCGGTGGAATATGGCGACTCCACGCCGCTGCCACCGGATTGGCAACGCCCGGGCGAATGGGCGTTCGCCCGTCTGATGTACCCGCCTGGCCCCAACGATGGCTACCGCGGGCGTTTCGACGGCGACTGGCGTCAAGGCCTGTCGCTGTGGACGCAGGACGGTCCGCCGGCCGATCGCGCTCTTGCCGCTGCGGCGCGACGCCTCACACGCATTGACGCACGCTCGGTCGAACAGGATGTGAATCTCGATGACGGAGATGAGGTTTACAACTGGCCATGGCTCTATGCCGTGCAGGTGGGTGAATGGGGAATTACGCAACACCAGGCGGATGTCTTGCGTGAATATCTGCTGCGCGGCGGCTTCTTCATGGCCGATGACTTTCATGGTGCCTACGAATGGCAGATGTTTGAGAAGCGCATTCGGATGGTTTTCCCGGATCGTCCGATCGTTGAGATCCCGAATAATGATCCGATATTCCACACCGTTTTCGATCTTGACGATCGCTATCAGATCCCCGGTGCCGCGCATTTGGGCCTTGGCTACAAAGTGCCGGATTACCCGCAGGGGCCTGATGATGGAAAAGGAGCGCACTGGCGTGCCATCTACGACGATAGGGGCCGGATCATGGTGGCCATCTCTTTCAATTCCGATGTCGGCGATTCGTGGGAATGGTCGAACCGGCCGGAATACCCGGAACGATTTTCCGATCTCGGATTCCGCATCGGGATCAACTACATCGTGTATGCCATGACGCACTGACCTTCTTGCAGCTGGCCACCGGTTCTTTGCGGCAAACACTTGAAGCCGCGGGCCATGGCCCGTTGCGTTGGTTAACCGGTACCGGGATTTACAGGCGAACTCTTTCTCGCACATCCGCGGCGGCTTGAAGCACATGGTCTGGCTTGCCCAGGTCGCGCCAATAATATTCATCGGCTCGGAAGGCGAGGATTTTTTCTCCGTGGGCGGCAAGACGCAGATAGGGCGTGATGATGGAAAACGCGCCTTCTTCCTTCATCATCGCAAAAAGACGGGGCGAAATAACGTGGACGCCACAAAAGGCGAGTGCCTGCACGGTCCCGGAGAATCGCAGTGGTTCGTGTTTCTGATCGCCTGCCGATTGACGGCCGCAAAGTTGGAGGCGCCCATCGAAGAGCAAGGATCGAGATGTCGCCCGGTCTTGCACGGCGAGGGTGGCCAGCGCCTGATTTTCAGTATGGAACTCGATCATTTTCCGCAGATCAATTGTGCTCAGGACGTCGACATTGTGCAGGATGAATGGCTCTTCGACACCGCTGGAATCTTCAAGGAAAAAGTAGGACGCCTTTTTCAAACCTCCGCCCGTGTCCAGCAAGATCTCCTCGCGCGATACCTCAATTCGCATGCCGAAGTTATCATTCGCCGCCAGGTACTCGAGAATCAGATCCGCGAAATGATGGACATTGAGAATCACCTCACCAATACCGAACGCTCGCAAGCGCGAAAGCGTTATCTCCAACATGGTGCGGCCAGCAACTTCCACCAGCGCCTTGGGACGATTGTCCGTGAGGGGCCGCAGGCGCGTACCAAGGCCGGCGGCCAAAATCATCGCCTTCATTGCTTCCTATTCTCTAGCTCCAGATGCCGCACGGCCACCTCCACTCCGTTCCGGTCGCTCAAGTGTTTCGCCAATTGCTCCGCGAAGTAAACCGAGCGATGCTGGCCGCCGGTGCAGCCGAACGACACCATCAAGCTCGTGAAGCCGCGGCGCTGATAATTGCTGATGCTGGCATCGACCAGAGACATGGCGCTGGCGAAAAACTGATGCACGCTTTCTTGCTGATTGAGATAGTCCATGACCGCTGGGTCTTTCCCGGTGAGTGCCTTGAATTTCTCTTCGCGTCCTGGATTCGGTATGCTGCGGGCATCGAATACGAATCCGCCGCCATGCCCCGTCTCGTCTTTAGGTATGCCCCGGCTAAACGAAAAACTAAAAATTTGCACGGTCAGGGGAGGGTGTTTGAAAGCGAGGCCCTGCAGGTCCTCCGAGGCCACCATGCGTGTGAACGCGTCCATCAGTGTTGGCAGCGCAATCGGCAGCTGGACGTGCTGAAGAAGCCAGCGCAGGTTTTTCAGTGCGTACGGCACACTTTGCAGAAAATGAACCTTGCGCTCGTAAAAGCCGCGAAACCCGTACGCGCCCAACGCTTGCATAATGCGGACGTACACGTAGGCATAGTAGTGGTGCATGAACCGCTCACGCTCAATCGCGATGAAATCCGCCAGCCGTTCGATATAACGATCGAGCAGTTCCTGGCGCAGTTCGGGCGGCAGATCGGCCTTGGCATCGAACAAAAGGGAGGCAATGTCATATTGGAGAGCGCCTTTGCGGCCACCCTGGTAATCCAAAAAGAATGGATGGCCGTCGCGTAACATGATGTTGCGCGACTGAAAATCCCGGTACAGAAAGTAATCGAGGTCGGCGCTCAACAAGAACGTCGTCAACCGTGCAAAGTCGTCCTCGAGCGACTGTTCGTTGAAGGAGATGCCGGCGAGCTTAAGAAAGTAGTACTTGAAATAGTTCAGATCCCAGGCGATCGACTGCGCATCGAAGACGGCTCGCGGGTAGCAAACTTTGTAATTCAAGTCGCGGCCCGCCTCGATCTGAAAGCGCGGCAACACGGCCACAACTTCACGATATATTGCCACCACGGGGTCGGCGATGTTCTCACCGCAGCGGTTTTTCGAAAGAAACTCAAACAGCGTAGTATCCCCGAGATCTTCCTCGAGATAGGCGCCTTGGCTCAAATCCTCAGCATAGATTTCCGCCACGGGCAGACCGTGCCCACGAAAATGCCGTGAAAAGTCGAGAAAAGCCACGTTTTCTTCGCGCACGTCGTACAGAACGCCGATAGCACTCAGTTTTTCGTTGGCGAGCCGAATAATCTTACGGCCCGAACCGCCCTGCTGGCCCTGCAGGGGCTGAATTCGCCCGACGGGTACGTGGAAATGCCGTTGAAAAAGGTCCTTGAGAACGTCCATCACGACGCCAAACCGTCCCTCAGGAAGAGGGGACCCAGCCCGTTACCTTCAGCAGCTGCTTTCAGCCGGAGCATCAGCTCCTGCCAGATTTTTCTCCATGAGTGAAAGCCGTCGGTTTCCGCTTTCCAGTCGGCATGGGTGAAGCGAAGCTCGGTCTGGAAATTGGTCTCGGTCGGTTCAAACAACAACCTCGTGTCGGTCCATTCCTGGCCCGCTTGGCACAACCACTGGGCCGCCCAAGGTGCCACGCTTTGGATGGGCCTGAGATGATAAACCGTGGCGCGATTGAAAAGACCGACCTCGACGATTCCCGTTGAATAGTCTTCGACCACGTCAGCGGCCCACCAGCGAGTGAACCCACTTCCAGAGGCGATCAGCGGGAAGACGCGCTCTCTCGGAGCATCGATGGCAATCGAATGTATAATGTCGGCCACCTTGTCCTGTTCCGCGGCCTGTGAACCACTTTCCAGTGCCTTTCTGCCCAAAATGAGTCTAGTCGGTCAGAGCTCAGATAGCGAGTCGCGAAGACGCGAAAGGTCGAAAAAGGCACTTGTGCGAACAAAGGAACGGGAAAAGGCCTGCCGTGGCACGCGGTTTCGCACGCGCTCAATTGCAGGAACCATCGTCCACAAACTGACCGCTCGCCGCCATCGCGCCCAGCGAGTGGCCGCAAGCTATGATGCGCTGATTTAGGTCGTCGTTCTCGAGCGCGTCCGGCGAAATGTAGGACAGGTTCGATCGCTTGTTAATGTACTTATCGCTGAGTTTGGCCATGTTCTCAAACTCGTTGCTCAAGAGCTGATAGGCACTACGATCGGAAGGCGTGGTGGCAGCCACCGAGGCTAAGCGCAGGTTGGTGGTCGCTTGTGCGCGATAGGGCGCGAGCAAACCAGCCGAGAGAGGGATTCCATTTTGAATAGCCGTCGCCAGGGCCGTGTGCCATTCGCGCAGAGTGGACATTTGCTCGATCCCCGCATTTAAAAACCCCCGTGAAAATCCCTGATTGGACGGCATACCTGGCGCTGACGCGGGCCCGGACGTCACAGAGCCAGCTCCGGTCGAGGCGCTGGTGGCCGAACCGACTGGGACGCTGAGAGCGACCATCGTCCCGGAATAACTGAGGGAGCCATGGACAGCGTCCGCCAGAGCTTCCAGGCCCACGTAGGACCGGCCATTCACCTGAATCACGGGCACCTGCGTCGACTGTCCGTTGATGATGAGCGTGCTTTTTTGGCTTGAGCCCTGTGAAAACATGACGGGCGGAGCAAGCAGAAGCAGAGCAACGAGCGATGAAACGACTAAGGATTTTCCAATCATGGTTAGGCTCCTGCGAGTCGGATCTCGATCAGACCAGCGCGATTTTCTTACCCGTTTCGATCAGAGTCTATCGCACCGCAATCGGCTGCGAAATTGCGTTGGCTGGAGCGGGGCTGTCGACGTCGCCGCGCCTAGACATTTCCTCCGTCAGGGGTCGTTCGTGGGGTCCTGAACCCATCTAAGACCAGATCGTCAACGACTCCTCGAACAGGCACGCCAGCTCGTCGGGTCCGACGGGCCGAGGCGAGAGCTTGGTCACGCGATGCTGCGGCAACGTGCCTTCGACGAGTGCCGGGACATCTGCGGATTCATAGCCCAATTCCCTTAGCCCGTTGGGAACTCTCAAATCCTGCATCAACTTCACAAGCTGGTCCGCAAGGATCCGGCCCGCATCCTCGCGTCTGGCACCGTTGACCTTAGCACCCAGAATCTCGGCAGCCTTGAGATGACGTTCCGGACACGCCGAGGACGTGAAGCGGAAGACCGCCGGCGCGTTGACAATCACCGATATGCCGTGGGGCACCAAGGGATGATCAGCTGCGTAGCCGGGCTGGCGGTAACTCCGTACCATGCCCGCGACGGGATAGGACATCCCATGCGGCAAGTGTACCCCCGCGTTTCCAAACCCGATCCCCGCATACGACGCCGCCAGCATCATGTTCGCCCGGGCTTCGTCATCTTCCGGATTGGCGACGGCGCGACACAAATAGGTTCGGACAAGTCGCAGCGCTTCCAAACTCCACAGATCGCTGATGGGGTTCGAACCTTGATAGGCCGGGCGCAAGATGGGCCGCTCTGGTCGTGTGCGCTGCTGGAACGGAATGGCCGTGTAAGACTCGACGGCATGACTTAAGACATCAAGCCCTGAGGCCGCGGCCACGGCGGCAGGGAGCGTCCGCGTGTTGTCTGGGTCAACGAGGCCCAGTGTCGGTCTGAGGCGACGGTGGGCGATGCCGGTCTTCGCCTTTATCTGCTCAAAGTCGAAAATCGCGACGCCCGTTGTTTCACTGCCGGTTCCCGCCGTCGTGGGGATTGCAATCAAGGGTTTCAGCGGTCCTGGAATCGGCCGGCCCCGACCGATCGGCGGGTTCACGTACTCCAGGAAGTCGGCCGGATAACAGCTGTACAGATTCGCGGCCTTGGCCGTGTCGATCGTGGAGCCGCCACCGACAGCGACGAAGGCGTCAAACTGCTGATGCTGAGCGGCAGCGGCCGCATCCCGAAAAGAGGTGTCGGTGGGCTCCACGCGGACGCGATCGAAAACTGAGAAGCGAATCTGGTGATCCTCGAGGGATTCCAAGACGGCGGTGATCGGAGGCAGGGCGCGAAGACGAGGATCGGTAAAGACCAAAACGTGCTTCTTGCCGAGGTCGGCCAATTCGGCGCCCACTTCGCGCGTGACTCCAAAGCCAAACCGGATGCCGGTGGTCGCCATCTCGAAAGCATATTCATTCAACATGACGGTTGCAGAATCGAATTAAAGCCGATTTTTTCCCTCGCTAGTTTTACTGGCCTGTCCGTGCCGAAGCTTCCTGAAGGAGCTTTTGGTATTCGGCGCTGTCAGGTTTCACCCATTGATCGAGCCAATCAAGCACGGTGTGGTACCAGAAGATGCTGTCCGCGGGTTTGAGAACCCAATGATTCTCGTTTTCGAAGAACACAAGCTTTGATGGCACATGCTCTGCCTGGAGCACCTGGAACATGGCGAAGCCCTGGCTGGCGTCAACGCGGTAATCGTTTCCGCCGTGGATAATCAGCATGGGGGACTTGAAGTTTGCGGCGTAGGTAACGGGTGCCTGAGTGATGAGCGCTTGTGGGTTTTCCCAGGGCGTCCCTTTAAACTCCTTTATCGTTCCGCCCACAAGGTCGCTGGAATAGAGCATGGTCATGAGATCGAACAAGCCATCGTGAGAGACAATCGCCCGGAAGCGATCGGTGTGTCCTTCGACCCAATTGGCCATGTAACCACCGTAACTCGCGCCCGCAGCGGCCACGCGCGTCGTATCAATATAGGGCCACGTAAGCGCGATATCGACCGCCTTCATTTGATCTTCATAGGGGGCACCGCCCCACTGGCCCTTGATGGCATCCATGAATTGCAGACCGAAGCCTGATGATCCGTGAAAATTCGGGAGAATCACCACGTAACCTGCCGCTGCAAAGAGCTGCGCGTTCCAGCGATAGTGAAACAAGTTGCCCCAGGCATTCTCTGGCCCGCCGTGCATGAGGAGCAGTAGGGGATACTTTTGGTTGGGGTCGAATCGTGGCGGCGTCACTTTCCACGCCTGCACAGGGTCGCCGTTCCAGCCAGGGAACGTGAAGCTGGACACTTCGCCAAAGTCAATCTCCTTCAGGGCCTCAGCGTTCACCGAGGTTAGAAACGTAGGGCTACTGCCCGCCCCCGCGAGATTCAGCCGGAGCACGTCCATGGGGTGGGAAAGGTCCATTTTTCCGAAAACCAGAAACGAGCCATCCCGAGAAACGCCCGGGTCACTGGTCGTGCCGGACGTTACGAGCGGCGTTAGTTTCAGCGTGGCGATGTCGAGTCGCGCCAGAGGCTCCTGGCCATGGTCTTCAAATGTCACAAACAGGCTTCGGCTGTCTGGAGCCCAGGCGTAGGAGTCAATCGATCGATCGACGGCTTCCGTGAGATTGCGGTGCTCCCCGGTCGAGCGATCATAAAGAAACAGGCGCACCAGGTCGCTCTCTTGCATTGGCCGCAACGTCGCGCTGTAGGCGATATAACGGCCATCGGGGGAATACAGCGGGGTGCGGTCTGCAGCCTTGTTCGTAGTGACGGGTTTCGCCGTACCGCCGCTCGCCGGCATCACGAACAGGTCGCTGTTGCCGGACAGCGCTTCATTTTCCACATATCGAGAAAAGCAAATCTCGCGGCTGTCGGGAGAAAAGGCCACCTCCTCGGTGCCCCCTTCGGTCCAGATGGGTGAGTCGGCGTCGCCCGGAGTAATATCGGTCGTGGCACCGCCTTCCGAAGGCATCACTAAAATGTGGTTTCTCTTCCCATCTACCCACTGGTCCCATCTCCGGAAAGGCATCTCGGTGATGACGCGGACTTTCACGGGATTCTCGGCGCGTTCTTTTTCGGTTTTCTCGTTACAGGCCATGTCGCTGCATGAAGGGAATACCCTTGCCGTCAGGGCGATCGTCTTGCCGTCCGGAGACAAGATGTATCCGGCCACGCCCGTAGGAACATTCGTAATTTGCTTGGCTTCACCTCCCGTTATTGCCAGCCGGAAGATCTGCGGCTTGTCTTCCGCACGGGAGCTGAGGAAGTAGAGATAGCGGCCATCGGGAGACCAGCGCGGGGTATCGTTCGAGCCTTGCTCGGCGAACGTCAACTGCTGCGGTTCCCCGCCAGTTGCGGAAACCATCCAGATATTCCTCACCAATCGGTTTTTTGCGATATCAGGGCGCGCCGCCGTAAAAGCCACCCATCTTCCATCAGGCGACAGTTTGAGCTCGCTGACCCGCGACAGCCGCTGCATGTCTTCCACACGGAATGAGTGAGCGGCCTGCGTCGACACAGCAACAGACAAAAGTATCAGCACGGAAAGGAAAGATTTCATAGTTCCTCGCAATCGCAGACTTTGGGCACCGGGGAACCTCTGAGGGTATACCGCAGCATCAACTGGCGGTTCTCATGGCAATCATCTTTCGCTTCCAATTTCGCCTGTTACATCTGACAGTAGTTGGGACCGTGACGTGTTTGCGATAATTGCCAACGCCGGTGGTTTCTGCCCCTGTTTCGGAGCAGATACTATCACGAGCCGGCCAGCTCGTAACCCTCTATGAATCGAACAAGTATGGTCACCGTCGCATAGGACAGGTCATGATTTCGCCCGCTTCCGTCCAACTATTTTCAGGTCTCAGCGAGAACGAGATCAGAGCCATTGAAGCCGTGGCGATACGACGAAGATTCGAAGCCTCTCAAATCATCGTGACCGCGAACGAGCCGGCCAAAAGCCTATTCCTCGTTGCGACTGGCTGCGTCGACTATTACGTGACCAATGAAGCCGGACACGACATCCTGTTGCGGCGACTCGCAGCCGGAGACGTGTTCGGCGTAGGCTCTATGCTTTCCAGGCCCATTGGATACATTGGGACTGCGAAAGCGGTACAGCACATTCAGGTTCTGGAGTGGAGAGACCGAGTCGTGAGACAGCTCGTGAAGACCTACCCGCAGCTGACCGAGAATGCGCTTCGAACCGTTCTACGATACCTCGCCTTGTACGCCAAGCGGCACATGGCCTTGGTTTCAAACACCGCTCAGGAAAGGCTTGCCTGCGTTTTGAGCAGTTTGGGCTCTCGTACGGGCCATGCGGTCGCAACCGGAGTGGAAATCGGCATCAAGAACGAGGACTTGGCGTCTCTTGCGGATGTGAGCTTCTTCACCGCCTCCCGCGTCTTGAAAGATTGGGATCGTCACGGAGTGGTGGCGAAAAGCCGCGGCAAAGTCATTATTCGGTCTCCTGAGAAACTGCTTGCGGCGTAGGCCCAGGCGAATCTGGGAGTCCATTCAACCTGGCAAGCCAAATCGGTTCAGCGGAGCGGAGACCGAGCACCGCTTCTCTGGAGCCACGCGTTTCTGGAGCTCAAACCTTCCGTGGGCACGACACCGGCTCTCGCCCAGCGAGCGATCCGGCGTATCGCTTCCTGAAACAAAATGAAGACAATCCCCAAAGCAAGTATTGCCGCCATCGACACGAAAAGTACGAGCAATACTCCCAGAAATTCCTGCACCATGAAGAGAATCATTTCAAACCCCGTTCCAGTGGCCTTTCTTATAACACGTTGGGGGGCAATTCGGAACTGTAAAAACTGCCAGTCGGGCGCCGCCGGGACGCCAACCGCAGCACAGCTCTCAGCAAGGCGTATGAATGCGGAAAGTGCCGGAGGCCTCGAATCTAAACGAGCGCGGGTAGTCGACTCAATTCCCCTTTTCGTGAGTCGCGCTCACATCCGTTCCAACAAGGGGATAGTTCAACTGCTCCCAGCGTGTCAGCCCACCCTTCAATGCTTTCACCTTGTCGTGGTCGTACCCGAGCTCCCACATCTCCAGCACCATCGGCGCACTATCTTCTTCGTGGGAGCAATTGCAGTAGAAGACGATCAACTTATCGCCCGGAAGCGCACTGAGCAACTGGTCCTGCTCGCGAGCGTCGACTGTCGGATCGTAGGCGATGTTCACGGCTCCCTTGATGTGCTCCGCTTCGTAGCTCACGGGGTCGTCCGTGTCGACGAACACGACGTTCCCCTTTTCCTTCGCCAGGCGTTCCACCTCCTCAGCGGTGATGCGCGGAACCTGCGGAAAAGGCCCCGCATCTTTTGTGGCCGCGCCCTGGGCTGTTTTTGCGGAAGCAGCCTGTTGCGGGTCTGTTGGTGAGACGGAGGAGGAAAGCGCCACCGGCATCACCAAGAGTGTTCCCAGGAGGCCCGCAAATAATTGAGATTTCATTGGTACTTCCCTGTGTGGCAGGAGCGGGGCCTAGGCCCCGCTCCTGCAGCGGTCGGTCCCATTCTACGCCCAATCGTCGATCAACACTCCCCGGCGGATGGCGAAATCCGTGACGAACCACATCGTCTGCACTTTTCCTCCCGCCACAACCACGTGGATGGCCTTGGGATTGGTGAATGGTTTGATAAGGGCGTCATCCGGCAGCTTTCTCCAGCTTGCGTAAGGCTCAAGGCCCTGCAGGGCAAAGGGAACGGCCGTGCTTTGAATGACGCCGTTTCCCCAATAGGAGGCAGCGGTCTTCGTTACATTTTGGGAAAACCATTCGCTCAACTGAGCCTTGGTTTTGAATCCGTGGACGTCTTTGAGCAGCTCCGCGACGGTTGGATCCATCACGATGCAGGCGGCTGAGCCTGATGCACAAAACGACCCCATGTAGTCGCGCATCAAGAAATGGGTTGGGTAAATGCTTTGGCTGGCACCCACGCTGGCAATGCTGCTCCAGCCCATGCCGACCGTAACCACATTGTCGTTTGGCTTGAAGCCCATTTCAACGTGCAGAGGATCCCAGCCATGCGGCAAAGCTTCTTCGTTCTCGCCATAGCACATGTTGTTGTACTGGAGGTTGCTGCCCAGAGTTTCCCAGGCATTCACATTGTTGCGAAGATCACCCGCCGTCTTGGAAATCAGCGTGAAGGTACGACCGACGACGGCATTCGACCTGTTGTAGGGGCCCATTGCGTTGGTTCCGCAATTAAACTTGAGCCGGTTGCGGATCGGGCCACTGATCACGACCATGTTCGCCATCGAACTGGTGGAGTTTCCAAATGGTGCTTGCGTGGCGAGGGCCAGAATAACCGGAAGGTGCTCAGGCGACGCCCCGGCCATCACGGCGTTGATGGCGACTTTCTCTACGGTCAGTTGACGCGCACCGCCCGTGATGTTGATCGTCTTGACCACCTCGTCGGGCTTGTGGCTGGTGCCCTTGAGCATTGCGGTCACGCGTTTTTCGGTGGGAAGAATGATCGAGTTGAAATCGCTCCATTCCCTATCGTCAAACAGCTGCCGCAGGTTCTCCTCCCAGTCGGGCGGAAGCAGCCTCGGCTCGACCGCCTCCTGCGGCGGGGCTCCGGATATCTTCTCCTCGTCCGTCAGAGGACGTGTCAGAGCATTGACCACGGCGGACATCAAGGGCTGGCCGGTCAGCATGTCCTTGCCCGAAACGTATGCGACGTCGACGGCGCGCGGTTGACCGGTGAAAGGAAACGGCACTGATACGTACCGGATCGGCATGCCATTGTTGTATTTGAAATTGTAGCCCGTTGCGTAATGCACGATGTTCGAAGAGGCGATGCCAATGGCGGGGATCTTGCATTGCATCTGGATTTGCTTTGCCCAGCGGCTCACGGCCGCGCAGCAGCCGTTTCAACCCGCGACGCCGACGATGGCGGCATCGGCCTTAGTGGCAAGGATGTCCTTCAGTATCGAAGGATCACTGCCAAACATGCCCTCCGCTGTGACTTTCACTACTGTCTTGACGCCGGAATAATGCTTTTCAAACCACTCGGTCATCGCTCCATAGAAGTAGTTGGCCGCGTCTGGGCCCTCCCAGGAAAGGTTGATCATGTAGATTTTCTTGTCCTGAAGGCTGTCGAGCGGCGGCACCAGAGGAACCCGGGCGGCCAGCTTGCCGGCGATGGCGGGGTTCATGACCGTAATCATGCCCTCGCCGCCTCTTGGGTAATCTTCCGGGAACTCTTTCAGAGCTGTTCGTGCGTGGCTTGGAGAACCCGCGACGAGTGCCGGACTCGAGCCTAACAGCGCCAGCATCTTTCGTCTGTCCATAGATCTTACCTCCTCAACGAGCTTGGGTTTTCCCAGACGTTATTTCTCGCATGCCCTGCTGCAGATCGGTTTCCCGATGTGCGCAATTATAGTACAACTCCCTTCGCCCAACCGGCCCCAGGGCAGAAGCGTGCGGCTCCCCCGGGCCAGGTTTTCGCACGCGCCTATTCCTTGGAGGCATGCGAGCCGTTGCCACGCCGCGACCATGCTCATCCTCTGATTCCCCATGATATCCTGGCACACAACGCCGGAGTTTCAAAAAAGTAGAGGCTAATGAAACGAACGGACACTGTTGAAGGTAAAGTCGCCGTGGTCGCGGGTGCTAGCCGTGGATGTGGTCGCGGCATCGCAGTTGCCTTAGGCGAAGCAGGGGCTACCGTCTTCGTTACCGGCCGGACAACCCGCAGCGGACCGACGCCTGTCGATCAAGCACCTGGTGCGATCGAGGATACTGCAGAGGAGGTGACGCGGCGCGGCGGGCGCGGTATACCGGTCCGCGTCGACCATACCGACCCCTCACAGGTGGAGGATTTTTTCGCCCGTGTCCGCCAGACCCACGGCCGCCTCGATATTCTTGCCTGCGGCGTCTGGGGAGGTAACGAGCGCTATCTCGATCCGATCTGGAATGAATCTTTCTGGAAGCAGCCAGTGGGAGTTTGGAACGAATTCCTGGGCGCTGGTTCTTATGCGTTCTGGCTCTCGGCTCACGCTTCCTCGCGTCTCATGGCGGAGAACCACACCGGTCTGATCGTCGCCGTGACAGAACCGATCACAAGTCAATTCGATGGGCAACAGTCCTCCCTGGCTGAGACCTTCGGACACTTGGCGCATTATTCGACCAACCGACTTGTCACTGCTCTTGCGCGCGACGCACAAGAGGCAGGGATCGCCATCGTCGGCCTCCTCCCAGGCTTCATGAGAACCGAACGTGTGGAGCTGCATCTACCCGATGAAGAATCCCGCAAGCGGTTCCGATACGACTTGTCGGAATCGACTGAATATTGTGGAAGGGCCGTCGCCGCCCTCGCGTCAGACTCGAATGTGCTCGCAAAATCCGGTAAGTTGCTGTTCGTGGCCGACCTTGCTGAGGAATACGGCTTCACCGATATCGATGGAAAACGGGTCGCGAACTTCTACAAGGTGGTCTCGGGCAAGCAGGAGATTGAACAGGAGACGACAACTTCTCTTCCAGCGGACAGCTCAAATCGGTCCTAAATTCACGATTAACGGGTCCGAAGCCAACTCTGCACGTATGCGCTCGAAAAGCGCTGATGCCATTGTCTCGTCAGATTCTGATTGTAGACTACGATCCGCAGTGGCCCGAGCTCTACGAGCGTGAGGCTGGCAGAATTCGGGCCGCGCTCGGCTGCCGGACCTTGCGTGTTGGCTCGAGATCGGTTCCACACCTTGTGGCCAAATCGATCATAAATATCCTGCTGGTGGTAGCCGACTCGGCGGACGAAGCGACGTATCTGCCGGCGCTCGAGGCAAGCGTATCAACCTGCACGTTTTTCCCTCGCTGCCCGGAAATCGACCGGATGCTTATGTTCCGGGACTGGCTCCGCGGCAATGTGCCTGATCGCGCGCTATACGCGCACACGAAAACTAGCGCTGGCTCAGCGAAGTGGAAGGATGTGTCCAGAATTACGCCGATGCCAAGACCGTGGTGATTCAGCAGATGCTCGATTTCTTCAGGAGAGAGATCCAATTCAGCACGACCGGCCGGTTTGGGAAACCGCGAGCGCCAGACTGATACAGTGCAGGTGCGGGCTCATCCGATAACCGGTCGTGCGCCGTCCGGAGGAACAGATGAAGCGGGTTGGTTTCGTCTCATTGATTGCGGCTGTGCTCTTATCTCTTGCGGCCGCACAGCAGCATGCGCCTGATATCATTTTTTTCGCCGGGAAGATTTTTACGAGCGACTCAGCGAATCTTTACGTGCAGGCGCTTGCGATCTGCGGCGAACGCATCGTGGCTACCGGCGATTCCGCCAGCATCAAGAACCTTGCGGGACCCGGGACGAAGCAGATCGATCTCGGTGGCAGTACTGTAATTCCCGGGATCAACAACGCGCACCAACACATCGCGGTTCATCCAGTGGGAACAGTCTTGCTGGACTTGAAAACTCAAGACCCAAGCTGGAGCCAGCTGCAGGAAGCCATCACCGAGACGGTTGCCAAAGCACCGAAGGGGACCTTCATCTACGCGACCATCGGACCCGCCGTTTTC
>Ga0187783_10002211_pt1 | contig 14479 bp, 9 predicted proteins | sample 1015_SJ02_MP02_2_FD_132471 | JGI IMG/M metagenome (GOLD analysis project Ga0187783, IMG submission 132471) | Tropical peat soil microbial communities from peatlands in Department of Meta, Colombia - 1015_SJ02_MP02_20_MG | ecosystem: Environmental > Terrestrial > Soil > Wetlands > Peat | place...
CGTCTACGTGGAACTATGAGGTCATGAAAGGTCGCGTGCTTGTCGTCGATGACGACATCGCCCTCGCCGAGATGCTCGGCATCGTGCTGCGGGGGGAAGGCTTCGAGCCCAGCTTCGTCTATGACGGCGACAAGGCGATGGAGGTGTTCCGCGACTTCCGGCCTGACCTGGTGCTGCTGGACCTGATGCTGCCGGGGATGGACGGCATCGACGTGTGCCGCCAGATCCGGGCCGAGTCCGGAGTTCCTATCGTCATGCTCACGGCCAAGAGCGACACCGTCGACGTGGTGCTCGGCCTGGAGTCCGGCGCCGACGACTACATCGTTAAGCCGTTCCAGTCGAAGGTTCTCATCGCCAGGGTCCGGGCCCGGCTGCGCCGGACCGACGACCCGGCTCCCGAGACGCTGACGATCGGCGACGTGACGATCGACGTGGCCGGGCACTCGGTGCAGCGGGCGGGCGAGCCGCTCAACCTCACACCGCTGGAGTTTGACCTGCTGGTCGCCCTGGCCCGGAAGCCGCGCCAGGTATTCACCCGGGAGGTCCTGCTCGAGCAGGTCTGGGGCTACCGGCACGCCGCTGACACCCGGCTCGTCAACGTGCACGTCCAGCGACTACGGGCCAAGATCGAGAGAGACCCGGAGCGGCCGGAGATCGTCGTTACCGTCCGCGGCGTCGGCTACAAGGCCGGTCCGGGCTGATCGCGACGGGCGCGCGCCCGGCCGTCGGTCGGTCCCGGGCGCGAGCCGATCACGCGGCGAAGAAGGGTCAATGCGGGCAGCAGCCAGGGTGAAGGCCAGCCTCGAGGACGGGCTACGCAGGCTGCGTCCGGCCCTGAGTCGGCGACTCTCGCGGCTGCCCGACCTGTGGGTTCCGCGGGCGCTGTCCCGGACGCGTCTCGTCGGCGGGGCGCGCTGGCCGGTTTGGCTCGCGCGCTCCGGCTCTGGTGGCCGGTTGTGGCGGCTCAGCGACCGCTGGCGCCGGTCGCTCCAGCTCCGGGTGGTTACCGCGACCCTGGTGCTATCGGCCGTCGTCGTGAGCGTTCTCGGTTACGTGCTGATGCAGCACCTGGTGACTGAGCTGTACGAGGACAAGGTGCAGTCATCGGTCAACATCGTCGACGCCGGGCTGGCTAGCGCGAGCGGCGTCGCCACGTTCAACGAGCTGCCCGGCGCCTCGACCGCGCAGGCGATGCACAACCTCGCGCAGCAGCTTGCCTCGACCGGTGTAACCCCGTATGCACTCGAGGTCACGCTGCCGACCGCTGACCAGGGTCCGCCGGTGTTCAGCGGCGGGTATTCGATCGGTTTCTTCGGGGTGCCGCCGCTGCCGGAGGCGCTCGTGAAAAGGGTCCAGGCGGCGAACACGGCGGACCACACGCCGCTGCAGTACTGGACGAGCATGGCAGTCGCCGGGTCCGGGAGCACTCGGGTTCCTGGGTTGCTGATTGGCGCCTCGTTCGGGTTCGACTACCGCTACCAGCTGTACTACTTCTTCCCCCTGCACGCCGAGCAGCTGAGCATCGCCAGCATGCAGCGGACTCTGCTGCTGGTCGGGATCGCCGTGGTCTTCCTGCTGGTCGCCATCGCCTGGCTGGTGACCCGGTGGGTCGTGATCCCGGTCCGGCTGGCGTCCCGCGGCGCGCGGCGGCTGGCGGCGGGCGCGCTGAACGAGCGGATGGAGGTGCGCGGCAGTGATGAGCTCGCCGCGCTCGCGACATCCTTCAACGACATGGCGGCCAGTCTGCAAGAGAAGCTGGCGCAGCTGGAGGACCTGTCGCAGGTGCAGCGCCAGTTCGTGTCCGACGTCTCACATGAGCTGCGCACCCCGCTGACCACCATCAGGATTGCCTCCGACGTGCTGTTCGCCGCGAAGGACGGGCTGGATCCGGCGGCCTCGCGGGCCGCCGAGCTGATGCAGAGCCAGCTGGAGCGGTTTGAATCGCTGCTCACCGACCTGCTCGAGATCAGCCGCTACGACGCCAACGCGGCCACCCTGGACGCGGAGCCGGTCGACGTGGCGGCGATTGTCCGGCAGTCGGCTGACGACGCTCAGCAGCTCGCCGAGCGACGGGGCACCAAGATCGAGTTCCGGCTGCCAGCCGAGCCGTGCATCGCCGAGGTGGACCGGCGGCGGGTCGAGCGGATACTGCGCAACCTGCTGCTCAACGCCGTCGAGCACGGCGAGGACAAGGACGTCGTCGTGACGGCGGCGATGGACTCCGCTGCCGTCGCGGTCTCGGTACGTGACTTCGGCGTTGGGCTAGCGCCGGGCGAAGAACAGCTGGTCTTCGACCGATTCTGGCGCGCAGACCCGGCCCGGGCCCGGACGTCGGGCGGTACCGGGCTCGGGCTCTCGATCGCGCTGGAGGACGCCCGGCTGCACTGCGGCTGGCTCGAGGCGTGGGGCCAGCCGGGCAAGGGCTCGGTCTTCCGGCTCACCCTGCCGCGGATCGTCGGCGGGGCGCTGCCCGGCTCGCCGCTGCCGCTCAGCCCGTACTCGGCCGAACTCGACGCGACTGATCTGCCTGGTCTCGGCGGCCTGGCGGCGCCCCCGACGGAGCCGTCGGCCGCCGAGGGCCTGGACCAGCCGGCTGGGTCGGCCGAGCGCGCGGATACACAACCCGCCGAAGCTGACGCCGTCGGTGCAGAGCTGACGGCCGATGCCGGCCCGACGCCGACCAGCAATGGCTCGTCGGCCGATGCAACGGCGGACACGGCCGTCGGCGACGAGGTGGTGGCGCGTGGCTAGCCGCGCACGTCGGCGCGCTCGCCTGTCGGTGTCATTGGTGCTGCTCGTTGCGGCCGTCGCGGTTGCCGGATGCGCCACGGCGCCGTCCAGCGGCCCGCCGCGGCAGGCACCGGGCGGGAGCAGCCAGGTGCAGGCCTACGTGCAGGAGCTGCCAGCTCCGGGCCCGACCAGCAAATGGAGCGCGACGGATGTCGTCCTGGGGTTCCTGCACGCCAGCGCCAGCTACGCCTTCGATTTGGCTGCTGCCAAGCAGTTCCTGACACCCCAGCTGCGCGCGCAGTGGCATCCGGGCCAAGAGCCGGTCGCGGTGATCTCCGGGCCAAGCAGTCTCACGCAGCTGAGCTACCGGCAGGGGCCTATCACCGGCCAGGCTCCTGTCGTGGACAAGGTGCAGTTCACCGGGCAGTACCTCGCGACGCTCAGCCAGACTGGTCAGTATCAGTACGCCTCCGGCGTGAACTCGCTCTACGTGTTCGATCTCGAACAGACCAAATCCGGCTGGCTTATCGACAAGCTGCCGTCTCCCGGCGGCGTGGACTCCCTGCTGCTGACCGAGTCGGACTTCGAAGACGTCTATGCGCCGCGGAATCTGTTCTTCTTCGCGCGGCCTGCGGCATCACAGACGCCGAACGTGCTGGTCCCCGATCCGGTCTACGCGCCGCTCCTAAGCTCCAACAGCGCGCTCAACACCGACCTGGCCACGGGACTGGTCAACGGCCTGCTCAAGGGCCAGGGCGGCAGCTGGCTGTCGGGTGCCACCGTGTCGGCGTTCCCTCGGGGTACGCGGCTGCTCAAGAAGGTGATCATCACCGGCAAGACTGCGCGGGTCGACCTAGGCGGTGCCGCCGCGCACGCGCAGCCCATCACCGTGGAAGAGATGGCCGGCCAGCTGCTTGCGACGCTGAGCGACGGCGAGTACTCACCTCCGCTGGCCAGCGAGGTGGAGCTCTACATCGACAATCGGCCGGAGTCCATAATCCCGCCCATCGGCTTGCCTCCGCCCGCGCCGACCGGCCTCCCGGTCCTGTTCGTCAGCGACACCGGCAACGCCGACGGTGTCAGCCAGCTACCCGCCATCATCAAGCCAGGGGTCAAGCCGCAGTCGAAGCTGAGCCCGGCACAAATCCAGGACGCCGCCGTGACGGCCGTCGCCGAGTCGCCCGATGTGGGCCGTCCGGGCGTCGCGGTCGCCGTGTCGACCGGCACAGGCTGCGCCGTCCAGCTGTATCCCGAGGGCCCAGGCGCCGCGAAGCCGAGTACTTATGCGCTGCCCGGCTCGACCACCCAGTGCACGTCGCTCAGCTACGACGCCAACGGGAACCTGTGGGCCGCGGCCGGCAGTGGCGTGTGGTTCATTCAGCCGAACAAGGCGCCGGTGCCGGTCACCATGCCAGCGCTGGCGGCCACCCTCCATGACGGCGGCCAGATTGTGGCTCTGCGGATGGCTCCGGATGCCGTGCGTGCCGCCCTGCTGGTGAAGACCTCGAACGGATCCAAGACCGAGACCGAGGTACTGCTCGCGGCGGTCCGGCTGCGCTCCGGGCACGCCGCACTCGGCCAGCCGGTCACGGTCAGCACCGCGGGACTCACCGACCTGCAGGCGATCAGCTGGTATGACGAGTTCCACCTGGCCGTGCTAGCCGCCAACGGGCAGATCTACGACGTCCCGCTGCTGACCGGAGGCGCTGGGCAGCAGCCCGGGGCGCCGCCGCCGGTGTTCTTCGCCGGCCCGCCAGGAACGGCGCTGACGCTCACAACCGAGGGCACCGAACTGGTCGTCGGGACTGCCCAGGGCCTGGTGTGGGCCCGCTCGGCGTCAGCGCTGGCCTGGTCCCAGGTAACCAACGGCGCAGATCCGATATCTCCGGGTTAGCCGGGTGCCGGGCTGGGCTCTGCGAGCGGCGGGGAAGGTGCCAGCGGGGCCCGGCGCGGCGGAGCCGGGCCGGCCGTGCTTAGGCCGCGTTCCCCTCTATCTTGGCTGGTCACGGCCGTTAGGCGAGCCCTGGTGGCATCCCCTCCTGACATTCATCGACCATGCGGCTAACGTCGTGGTCATGGCACCCGCCCGGGTCCGTGGTTGCGCCAGGCCAGCCTGGCTAGCCGATGCCAGCCGCAGGCGAAGCGGCCCACGTAAGGCGACTTGTTGTCGACCGATCACGGTGCGGCTTAGAAGTAAGTCCTGCCCCGCCGGCGGACCAGATGTCCGTCGGGCCGGGAGAAGGGTAGTAGTGGCATAGGGCCGCGAAACCCTCAGCAGGCGAATGTGGGGTAGAAGACCAGGTCGGCCGGGCGGGTGCCCCTTCAGACCGGACGAGAAGGGAGCTGTTCCTTGGTAGACATCATCTTCGCAGCCATGCACACGGACGTGCAGGAACGGTTCCGGAAAGTTGCGTCCGCGAAGCTCGCGGGGATCGAGAAGCTGGATGGCAGGGCCATCAGAATCGATGTACAGGTGACGGCCGAGCCCAATCCGCGCCAGGCTGACCGCCGGGAGCGGGTCGAGTTGACGGTGACCTCGCGCGGGCCGGCGATCCGCGCTGAGGCGGCGTCGGATGACCGGTTCGCCGCGTTTGACCTGGCTTTCGCCAAGCTCGAGTCGCGGCTGCGGCGAGCTTGCGACCGGCGGAAGGGCCGGCACGGCGCGCACGCGGCGGTCCGGCTGACCGATCTGCCCGAGGCCGACCTGGCGTCCGACGCCGAGCTGCCGGCCATCAGGCTCGGACGTGGTGGCGGGCTGCTGGCCGGGAACGCTGCGCCGGCCATGGCCGCGATGGCAGCGGCCGCGGATGCGGCAGACGCGGAGGAGGCCACGGCTGAGGAGGAGTCCGCCGACGAGACCCGCGAGATTCCGGTTGACATGCAGGGCACCGGTCCGCTGGTGGTGAGGGAGAAATTCCACACCGCGACTCCCATGGGCATCGACCAGGCGCTGTTCGAGATGGAGCTGGTCGGTCACGACTTCTTCCTCTTCACCGACGCCGCATCCGGCCTGCCCAGCGTTGTCTACCGGCGACGTGGCTACCAGTACGGGGTGATCAGGCTGCTGGAAGACCACGCAGCAGGCCCGGACGACAGGTCCGGGCGTCCCGATCAGGCCCACGCGGCCGGCGAGCACAGCGCCAATGGTCAGGTCTCGCCCGGCCGCCCGGCCAGCCCGGAATAGGGCCTGCCGAGCGCCGACTTCGGGAGTCGGCCGCGGGCCGCATCCGATAAGAGGTCGGCCAGCCGCCAACCCTGGGTCGGGCTTCGGCCGACACCGCTCCGGAACGACGACGCGACTGTCCGGGCGGCGCCCGGACAGGGGATAGTGTCACAGTCAACCGGACGGCGGGCCGCGGGGGATTGCCCCCAGGCTCGCGGTCGGCAAGAGTTCAGGAACATGCACCGCAGGTCAGCTCCCTAGCGGGGCCGTCCGGCCTGCGGTGACCTGTCGGCCGCCAGGGAAGGGAAGGCTCATGGGCCGCAGCCCCGGCGTCAGCCCGCGGGTGTCGGACGACGACGCGAGCGGCGATGCTCGTGAGTTGCGTTCTGACGCCGAGAGCGAGGCGATGGGCCGGGAACCGGCCGAGGCCGGCGCGGAGCCGCGCAGCGCTGACGGCGCACTTGAACCGATCCGCGCGCTCATCGTCGATGACCATGCCCTGTTCCGTCGCGGCCTGGAGATGGTCCTTGAGTCTGAACCGGATATCGAGTTGGTCGGCCAGGCGAGCGACGGCGAGGAGGCGATCCAGCGGGCGGGGGAGTCACTGCCCGATGTCGTTCTCATGGACATCCGGATGCCACGCAGCAGCGGCATCGAGGCCTGCCGGGCGCTTAAGAACGTGGCCCCGAGCGCAAAGATCGTGATGCTGACCATCAGCGACGAAGAAGACGACCTGTTCGACGCGATCCGGGCCGGCGCGAGCGGTTACCTCCTCAAGGACATCCCGCTCGACGAGGTCGCCGACGCAGTGCGAGCGGTGTACGGCGGTCAGTCGCTGATCAACCCGTCGATGGCGGCCAAGCTGCTCACCGAGTTCGCCGCGCTCGCCAGGCGCGAGGAGGACGAGACTCCCCAGCAGGTGCCCGCGCCGCGGCTCACGGAGCGCGAGATCGAAGTACTCAGGCTGGTCGCGCGCGGGATGAATAACCGGGACATCGCCAGGGAGCTGTTCATCTCCGAAAACACGGTGAAGAACCACGTCCGCAACATCCTGGAGAAGCTCCAGATTCACTCGCGCATGGAGGCCGTGATGGTGGCCGTTCGGGAGAAGCTCATCGAGTTCGGCTGACCGCTGGTGCGGCAGGGCCCGCTGGCGGGATCGGGTCGGTCGCGTTCGAAGATGCTTGTCAGGCTGCGCCTGACGGCGTAGTGTGCTGCCTGTCGTGCTTGTCAGGTCCAGCCTGACAAGCCACGCTTCTGCGGGAGGCGGTTGTGAGTACAGCGGAGCTGAAGGCCACCATGGCGTGCTCGTTCTGCCTGAAGTCGCCGGGGCAGGTGGACAAGATGATCGGCGGGCCGGGCGTCTTCATCTGCAACGAGTGCGTCGGCCTGTGCAACGACATCCTCGCGCAGCAGGGCGCGAAGACCGAGCCGACGGACGACGCGGTGGCCAAGTGGCAGCAGCGGCTGTCCGACGAGGAGCTGCTCAGCACGATGCCCAAGATCCAGGCGGCGGCTGCGCAGGTGCAGCAGCATCTGACGGCCTGGGTACGGCAGGCGCGCGAGCGCGGGATCACCTGGACGCGGATTGGCGACGCGCTCGGAATGACTCGCCAGTCGGCGTGGGAGCGGTTCTCCGGCGAGGAATAGCGGGCACCCGGACGCTGCCAGCGCCGATACCGGCGGCACCCGTCCTGACCTCCGAAGACGCCTGCCGATGCATACCTTGCCTATGGCCCAGACGCTAGTAACGTCTCCGGTAGGCGGCGAGCGACGCAGCCCACGCTGGAGGAGGCGGCGATGATGAGCTTCTCGATCAGGATCGGGGTGCCGACCGCCGCCGATCCGACAGGCCAGACCGGGCCCGGGTACTGGTGGATTACCGGGTCGGCTCGGCCGGCGCTGCTGCCAGTGTCGCAGCGCCGAGCCATCAAGCGCGCGCAGCGCACTGGTCACCGGCGGATTTGGCGGCGCGCTGGATAGACGAGGCGGCCGGGGATTGATGCTCCGCTGCTGGTGAGTGCCTTATCCCGCGGTTCCGGCGAGGAGTGGCGCGGGCTGGCCGACAGCTCACGCTCCGCGGGCGGACAGCGCGGCGCGTAGCCGCGATTCCAGGCCGGCCGGCTCGACCTGCGCGAGCTTGATGTTGTCGCAGCCAACCCACGACGCAGCCTCGACCAGCGCCGTGGCCATCGGCTCGGCCGCGGCCGGTGTGTCCAGGGTGACCTGGCGGGCGATCAGCGAGCTGCCGCTGCGTGCCGGATCGACCCGCCCGACCAGCTGGCCTCGGGCCAGCAGCGGCATGGCGAAGTACCCGTGCACTCGCTTGGCCGATGGCACGTACGCCTCGAGGCTGTGCTGGAAGCCGAACACCCGCATCGTCCGGCGCCGGTGCCAGATCAGCGAGTCGAACGGCGAGAGCAGCGTCGTGCGGTGCCGGCCGTGGCTCGCCTGGCCGGCGGCGCTCAGCGCCTCAGGGTCGGCCCAGGCCGGGACGGCTGGGCCGCGCTTGCCCGCAGCGATCTGCACCGGCACGAGCCCGGCGGCCAGGGCAGATCCGGCGGCGGTGGGCGGCTGGCCGGTCCCGCGCAGGCCAGCGCCGCCGTAGACGATTCGCTGGTAGTCCGGCAGGTCCGCGTGCGCGACGACGCCCAAGGCCCGGCCCGCCACGGCGGTGAGCCGGGTCAGGCACTCTTGGTCGGAGAGGTGCAGGCCCAAGAGCTCAGCCGGTAGCACGCGCTCCGGCAGGTCGTAGACGCGCCGCCAGCCGACCCGCCGGGCGCAGATCACCTGACCGGTGTCGAGCAGCCACTCGACTGCGATCTTGGTATCGGACCAGTCCCACCACGGACCGCCGTTCTTCGCGCCGCCGAGCTGCGTCGCCGTCAACGGGCCCTCGGCCCGGATCCTGGCCAGCACGCGCTCGCAGACATCCGGGTGGCTCTGGTGCCAGCGCAGGCCCCGAGCAGCGAAAATTCGGCGACGGAACTCGTAGTACGGCCACTCCTCGATCGGGAGCACGCAGGCCGCGTGCGACCAGTACTCGAACGCGGCCGCGCGCCGCGGGTGCCAGTACGCTCGCTCGATGGTGGTGCGCGCGATCGGGCCAAGCCTGGCGTAGGGAACCAGCTCATGGGAGCGCGCCAGCACGCTGATGGTGTCCAGCTGGACCGCGCCGAGCCGCCGGAGCAGGGCGGGCACGCCGCCCCGCCGTGCCGCCACGCCGATGAGGCCCTGGGCGTGCAGGGTGACCAGACGCGCTTCGTCCTGGGTCAGGGTCAGTTGCGGCGCCGGCAGCTCGGGACCAGCCACGTCAGCAGGCTACTGGCAGGTACCGACAGCTGCCCAGAGCCGCATAAGTGACCAGATCTAGGCGGATGCATTCATGGGAGCGGATTTACTGCCGCGACAACGACAGTAAATCCGCTCCGATGAGCCCGCGCCGGACGTGAGTCAGCTCGGGAAGCCGCGGCAGCGCGGCGGATCAGTACCAGTCGTCGAAGATGCCGATGGCCGCTGCCATCAGGAAGCCGACCACCGCGAGGCCCAGAGAGGCCCAGAACAGCCACCAGATTGGCCCTGCGGCCAGGGCCGAGCCGCCGATGGCGAAGGCGACCATGACGAGCGACACCGCGACCCAGGAGACCGGGCGGCCGTGATAGCTGGGAAAGGAGACCGGCGTGCCGGGCACCTGCGACACAAAGGGAGTTACTTCCTCGCCGCCGGGCTGGGTGACCCCGCTGGCGCCGGCCGCCGCCGAGCTCGCACCCGACCCAGAGCCTGCAACGGACCCGCTGGCTGTGGCCGACCCCACATGCTTCGCCATGCGCGCCGCTCCTTCCTACGCCTGCCGTCTCCTACGGCCTGTCGTTATACCTATCATTGTGGTCAAGTGCCTTGTCGGGCGCGTACCCGGCCCCGCCGATGAGGCGCAGGCCGGCCGCGGCAGGGGCGGCGCACGCCGCTGACCCGCAGGACTCGGCTTCGCCCCAGATCTCGCCTACCATGGCGGTAGCAGGAACGCGGCCTGCCGCCATGCCGTTGCACTAGTGGAAGCTGCGGTATGCCAGCCGCTGCTGGCGCGGGGGAGCCGACGCTGGCAGGCATGCCCAGCCAGAACCTAGCTCAGGACCCGCAGGGAGCGCGACGACAAGTGCCAGCCATCATCGACAACATCCTTCGCGCCGGCGAGGGAAAGACGCTGCGCAAGCTCAAGACCCTGGTCGGCCAGATCAACTCGATCGAGGGCGACTTCAAGGCGCTCACCGATGCGCAGCTGCGGGCCATGACCGCCGAGTTCCGGCAGCGATACGCCGACGGCGAGACGCTCGACGACCTGCTGCCAGAAACATTTGCCACGGCTCGCGAGGCGGCTAGCCGGGTGCTCGGCCAGCGGCACTTTGACGTGCAGCTCATGGGCGGCGCGGCTCTGCACCTCGGCAACATCGCTGAGATGAAGACCGGTGAAGGCAAGACCCTCACCTCGGTGCTGCCGGCGTACCTCAACGCTATCTCCGGCCGCGGCGTGCATGTCGTCACCGTCAATGACTACCTGGCCAAGCGCGACTCGGAGTGGATGGGCCGGATCCACCGGTTCCTTGGCCTGGACGTCGGCGTGATCCTGACGAACATGGACTCCGACGACCGTCGGAAGGCCTACGCCGCCGACATCACCTACGGCACCAACAACGAGTTCGGCTTCGACTACCTGCGCGACAACATGGCCCTGACGCTCGAGGACTGCGTCCAGCGCGGCCACGCCTTCGGCATCGTCGACGAGGTTGACTCCATCCTCATCGACGAGGCGCGGACGCCGCTGATCATCAGCGGCCCGGTCGACCAGAACAGCATCTGGTACCAGGAGTTCGCCAGGATCGTGCCGCGGCTGCGCCGCGGAGAGGACGGCGAGGGCGACTACGAGGTCGACGAGAAGAAGCGCACCGTCGGCATCCTCGAGTCTGGTGTCCAGAAGGTCGAGGACCAGCTCGGCATCGAGAACCTGTACGAGAGCATCAACACGCCGCTGATCAGCTTCCTCAACAACGCGATCAAGGCCAAGGAGCTGTACCTCAAGGACAAGGACTACGTCGTGATGAACGGCGAGGTCCTCATCGTGGACGAGTTCACCGGCCGCATCCTGCACGGACGCCGCTGGAGTGAGGGCTTGCACCAGGCCGTCGAGGCCAAGGAAGGCGTGGCGATCAAGGACGAGAACCAGACACTCGCCACCATCACGCTGCAGAACTACTTCCGGCTCTACGAGAAGCTGTCCGGCATGACCGGCACGGCGGTGACCGAGGCCAACGAGTTCTGGCAGACCTACAAGATCGGCGTCGTGCCAATCCCGACGAACATGCCCATGATCAGGACCGATCAGCCGGACCTGGTGTACCAGACCGAGGAAGCGAAGTACGACGCCCTGGTCGAGGACATCGTCGAGCGACACACCAACGGCCAGCCGGTCCTGGTCGGCACGACCAGCGTGGAGAAGTCGGAGCGCGTTTCGAAAGCGCTGAAGCGGCAGGGCGTGCCGCATGAGGTGCTGAACGCGAAGTACCACGAGCGCGAGGCCACGATCGTGGCCCAGGCAGGCCGTAAGGGCGCCGTCACGGTCGCGACCAACATGGCCGGCCGCGGAACCGACATCATGCTGGGCGGCAACCCGGAATTCCTGGCCGACCTCCAGCTGCACCAGCGCGGCCTGTCGCCGGTCGAGACGCCGGATGACTACGAGGCCGCGTGGCCGGAGGCCGTGGAGAAGTGCCGCAAGGCGGTTGCCGAGGAGCACGAGGAGGTCGTGGCTGCGGGCGGGCTCTACGTGCTCGGCACCGAGCGCCATGAGTCCCGGCGTATCGACAACCAGCTGCGCGGCCGGTCCGGCCGGCAGGGCGACCCCGGCGAGTCGCGCTTCTACCTGTCGCTCGAAGACGAGCTGATGGTCAGGTTCAACGGCGACAAGATCGCGCACCTGATGCAGCTGATGAAGACGCCGCCGGACATGCCACTGGAATCCAGGCCGGTCAGCCGTGCGATCCGCTCGGCCCAGTCCAACGTCGAGGCGCTCAACTTCGAGATCCGCAAGGACGTCCTGAAGTACGACGACGTCATGAACCGGCAGCGCAAGGTCGTCTATGACGAGCGCCGCCAGGTGCTCGAGGGCGCGGATCTGCAGCCGCAGATCGACGGCATGCTCGACGACGTCGTCGACGAGTACGTGGCCGGGGCAACGGCCGAAGGCTTCCCCGAAGAGTGGGACCTGGACAAGCTCTGGCGGGCGCTGAAGACGCTCTATCCCGTCGGCATCACCGTCGGCGAGCTCATCGACGAGGCGGGCGGCGAGAAGGCGCACCTCACCCGCGAGCAGATCGCCGAGACCGTCAAGGCCGACGCGCACGCCGCGTACGGGCGGCGCGAGCAGGAGCTCACGCCCGACCACATGCGCCAGGCCGAGCGCGTCGTCGTGCTGTCGGTGCTCGACCGCAAGTGGCGCGAGCACCTCTACGAGATGGACTACCTGCGCGAGGGCATCTCGCTGCGTGGCTACGGTCAGCGCGACCCGCTGGTTGAGTACCAGCGCGAGGGCTACGACATGTTCGGCGCGATGATGGACGGCGTCAAGGAAGAAGCCGTCACCGGCATGTTCAACTTCCAGTTCCAGTTCCCGGACGACCCGATCGTCGCCGAGACCGCCGCCAACGGCGCCGTCGTTGGCGGCGCACCCGTCCAGGCAGCCCCCGTCCAGCCAGCTCAGGCCGGGCGGCACGCGGTTGCCGGGCAAGGGCGGCATGCGGCGCAGCCCGGCCAGCAGGCACCGCGGGGCGGTCAGCAGGACCAGCGGCGGCAGCCCCAGACGGCTACTGCGCAGCAGGCGGCAAATGGCGGCAACGGCGCGCTGCCGGCCGGTCTCACCCGCGGCGTTGCCCGCCAGCAGCGCAACCTCAGCTACAGCGCGCCGAGCGAGGACGGATCGGGCCGGGCCCAGCACACCAGTGCGCAGGCCGGCGACGCCACGTACGCGGGCGTCGGCCGCAACGCCCCGTGCCCGTGCGGCTCAGGGCGGAAGTTCAAGATGTGCCACGGCGACCCGCGCAACCGTTAACTCGGAGGGAACGGGGTTACCTGGGGTCGGCCGTTCTCGCAGCTGCGCGGCCGAGAGGCAGGCGGCGTCCGCAGCGACTGCGACGGTTAACGTCAACTTGATGGTCGTTATGTAGTGATTTACGGAGCGCTAACGGTCGCACAGGGGGGTCTGACGGCCAGCGGGCCAGCGTGAGTCCGTCAGGCCGACTCGCGTGAGCCTGTCAGGCCGACTCGATGGCCGTGCAGCGCCAGCCACGCCCGGCGCTGGCGCGCTCGAGTCGCAGCGCGAGCACGCGAACCCGTGCCCCGGACCCGACGACAGCGGTAACTTCCAGCACGCCGCTTGCAGGTGCTGTGGTCATGACGCGGCGGACCACCGGCCGCTCCCCGGTCGCGAACAGCGGCCCGAGCAACCGGATCTGGCGGCGGGCCTGCTCGGTCGTCCACGGCGCCAGCTGGCTGGCAGGCCTCGAGCCGGCCAGCGTCTCCGCCAGCACCTGGGCGAACTGACGAGGCCAGGCTCCCGCTCGCGGGCCGGGATTGCCCGGATCACGATGATCGACGCCCGGTTCTGCGGAATGCGGTGATACGGGCTGGCCGGGATCCCGCTCGGGCGCGGCCAGCCCGCGCGGGACCCAGGCTGGCGCGGCAGGAAACCCGCCCTTCCCCTCCTGGCTGCCAGCCGGAACGGCCTCGTCGTCATAGGGCGGTGCTCCCTGCGGCACCGCTAGCTGGCGGATCGCGTCGGCAGGCGTGGCCGGGCCGCCGGGTTCGTGTTCCGATGGAATGTGCTGCATGACGTCGAGTTGTACTCGGCGCGGGTGACATTCCCGCGCCGGAATGTGCCACGGCGCCTACGGGTTCACTGTAGAGAGCCACGAAGCGAAGTTCAGGAGAGCAACTGTGTCGTCACTGCCACCGCTGGTCGAGCCGGCCGCGGATCTGACGCTCGACGAGGTCAAGCGCTACTCGCGCCACCTGATCATCCCGGAGATCGGCATGACCGGGCAGAAGCGGCTGAAGAACGCCCGGGTGCTCGTCGTCGGGGCGGGCGGCCTCGGGTCACCGGCTCTGCTCTACCTGGCTGCGGCCGGCGTCGGCACGCTCGGCGTCATCGACTTCGACACGGTGGACGAGTCCAACCTGCAGCGGCAGATCATTCACGGGCAGTCCGACGTGGGCCGGCTGAAGGCCGAGTCGGCGCGCGACTCGATCGCGGAGGTCAACCCGTTCGTCAACGTCGAGGTGCACACCGACGCGCTGAGCAATGACAACGTGATGGAGATCTTCTCCGGCTACGACCTGATCGTGGACGGCACGGACAACTTCGCGACCCGGTACATGGTCAATGACGCGTGCGTGCTGCTTGGCAAGCCGTACGTGTGGGGGTCGATCTTCCGGTTCGACGGCCAGGCCAGCGTGTTCTGGGCCGAGTACGGTCCGTGCTACCGGTGCCTGTACCCGGACCCGCCGCCGCCGGGCATGGTGCCGTCGTGCGCCGAGGGC
>Ga0187783_10002212_pt1 | contig 14475 bp, 8 predicted proteins | sample 1015_SJ02_MP02_2_FD_132471 | JGI IMG/M metagenome (GOLD analysis project Ga0187783, IMG submission 132471) | Tropical peat soil microbial communities from peatlands in Department of Meta, Colombia - 1015_SJ02_MP02_20_MG | ecosystem: Environmental > Terrestrial > Soil > Wetlands > Peat | place...
AAGCGATACGTCTTCGCCTCGATTAGTGTGGGTCCCTCGTTGCGACGAGCGCGAGCTACCGCCTTACTCGTCGCGGTATATACGTCGACGACGTCCTGCCCATCGACGCTTACCCCAGGCATCCCGTAGCCGAGAGCTCTCTTGGCGATCTCGGGTTGACCGTGGCTTTGTTGCACTGACGTGGTAACGGCGTAGAAGTTGTTCTCACAGAAAAAAATCACAGGCAGTTTCCAGATAGCCGCCATATTGAGTGTCTCGTGAAAGGTGCCCTGGTTGACCGCCCCATCACCAAAGAAGGTAAGGCTCACTTGGGAGGTTCCCCGTACCCGAGCGCTGAGTGCCGCGCCTGCGGCAAGAGGGATCCCACCGCCGACGATTGCGGACTCGCCCAATATCCCGACACTCGAGTCAGCCAGGTGCATCGAGCCCCCACGACCCTTGCAGATACCGGTCATCTTGCCCATGAGCTCAGCCATCAGCCGATCTAACTTTGCGCCCTTACCAATAGGGTGGCCGTGAGATCGGTGGGTGCCGGTAATGTAATCGTCATCGCGAAGCGCCATGCAGGCGCCCACGATGCTCGCTTCCTGACCGATACTGGCATGGTACACACCGGGAATCTTCCCCTCCCGGTAGAGCTTGATGCCCGCTTCCTCGAACTGCCGGATGCGCTGCATGCGGCAGTAAGTCTCCCGAAGCTGCGCCCGGTCTAAGTTCATATGGGCGAGGCCGCTTTCAGTGTGTTCTTATGAGTCGACATTAAATACTTAATCGTTCGGCACCTACTTACCGGAGATCGCTTAGGGGCCGCCTTGACCGCCTTGTGCCTCGCCATATCCAAGACGGACCCAAGTCTCCACCCAAGAGGCCCGCAGAGATGATGACGAACGCCGGAGCCGTTTCCCTCCCTCTGAGGGATTGGCAGACTCCTCGAAGTCGCATCCAGACGGAAACGTCCTCTGTTGGCGGGCATACCGATCTCCATGCTTTCCGCACGCTCTGATGATCTCCAGATGGTCAGCGCTCCTCCTGCGTGTGCAATCAGCCCAGGATGAAACTATTGCTCGATATCACTCGGCATGCGTCTCGCCATGGCATGCAACAGAATCGCGCTCACAGGTAACAACGCCGTAGCGGCGCAAAGTGCGTAACCGAGACCTGTGTTGCCGTAAACCCGTCTCAGCGTGTCACTCAACGCTCCTGTCGCCAGCGGTCCGAGCCCCCCTCCGGCTAAAGTGGCGGAAAAGAACAGGATCGCAATAGCGGTGGCACGTCGCCGACTGCCGCAGATCGCGTGAGTCGCAGCAAAGACTGGCGGCGACCCCGCGGTCAGCAGCAACATTCCGACAAAGGCCAATATCAAAAACGAGGAAAAACTATTAAGCGCAAACGCAAAACCGAATGCCGGTGTCGCCAACGTATACGTGAGTGCAGGAAACCAAGCGAGCCAACGAACGTCACGACGGCCGAGTTGATCTGCGAGCCATCCACCGCCAACGGCACCAACTACGCTCGCCACGGCAGCGACCGAGCCATATAAGAGGCTTGCTCGAGCGAGTGGGACGCCCAAGACACGAACCAGGAAGGAAGGAATGAAGATCAAGACGCCGTACGCAAAAAACCAATACACGATGGAACTGGCCACTGCGTAAAGATAGCTATGCTTGCGCCACAATATCGACAGGGCCTCGGCCACACCTTCACGACCTGCCGTGCGACTTGCGAGGGCGACTCGCATGCGCGGTTCCGGCAAACAAAACCGGACAACGAGCGCCACTAGTAGTCCCGGAGCCCCTGCGAGCAAGAACACGTTTCGCCACCCGTAATTCGCGGCCACGAACCCTCCGATGGCCACTCCCAGGAGGTATCCAGCGGTCCCCGCGGCGTCGAAAGCTCCGAGTGCCACCGCGCGCTGCTCTGGAGGAAAGTAATCCGCAATCAAGGATTGCGCCGGTGCGATGGCTCCAGACTCACCAATACCGACACCGACTCGCGCGAGGGCCAGCTGCCAGAATCTCTGAGCCAGGCCGCAGAACATCGTCGTCGCACTCCACGTCGCAAGCGCCAAAGTGACGATCGTACGTCGGTTGCCGCGATCTGCCCAACGAGCCACGGGAATACCCGCCAGCACGTAGAAGACTGAAAAACAAAGACCGCTGAGTAGTCCCAGCATCGTATCCGATACCCGAAACTCCCTTTTGATCGGCTCCAGGAGCACCGACAGCACGTTCCTGTCGAAGTAGTTCGACGTTGACATTACGAACAGCAGTGCCAAATACGTCCAACGCTGTCCTGACGTATAAAGCGACCATGGTCGGACCAGATCGGAGGAGCAGCTAGGAAGGTGTGCTTGAGCGAGGTTTGGCTGGGATCCCAAGCCTGACTCCCGATAGACTGCGCTCACAGTTGAGACCTGTACTCTCGTTGGACACGTGTCGCAGCACCGATGACCTAGCTACCACGCAAATCGCTGCGAACTATTTGACCTGTTCGCATCACTAGCCTCAGGTGCTCCCCGTTTGCAGACAGGACATTGATATCCTTCAGCGGATCCCCGTCGACAACGAGGAGGTCCGCAACTGCATCGGTCCTAATACATCCCAATTTATTGGGAACCTGAAGCAACGCAGCATTTATCGACGTTGCCTGTCGCAATATCTCTAGTGGCGAGAACACTTGACTGCGAATCGTGAATTCGCGGCACTGCGCCGTGTAGGTGCGACCGAGCAAGTCCGTCCCAAAGCCAATCTTTACGCCCGCTTTTCGCATCAACTCCAAGCCCCCCAACGCCTCTTTAGCAATTAGCCGTACTTTCTCGATGCTGGCTTTTGGCAAACCGAGACGCTCACCCTCGTCGGCCAGAACAAAAATGACGACCATCGTCGGCACAACGTAGGACGGACTGTCAGCAACCAGTCGAGCGGTTTCATCATCTATTAACGTGCCGTGCTCAATGACACGCACACCAAATGAGACGCAACGCCTGATTGAGCTCGCCGCATGGCAATGCGCGGAAACGTAGGTGCGCCGTTCGGCAGCCTCGTTGACAATCGCGCGAATCTCATCTTCACGGTACTGGTTCATCCAGATGGGATCAGTTGGCGATGCGACACCGCCTGATGCCATGATCTTGAGACAATGCGCCCCTTGACGCAGCTGCTCACGCGCTGCTCGTATGCACTCCTCAACACCATCCGCAATCACGGCGAGCGAATTGGATTGGCCGCAAGTGCAGTAACCCTGCGTATGATGACTCTCGTCAATCTGTCTGGAATCACCATGGCCCCCGGTCATCGAAATCATCTTGCCTGCATATAAGAAGCGCGGAGCAGTGATCAGTCCGTCCTCGATGGCGCGCCAAAGGCCGTAATCACCACCACCGATATCGCGTACCGTGGTAAAGCCGCAGCGCAGTGCGTGGCCGAGCATGCGCGCTGCATGGGCCGTGCGATACGCGGGTCCGACCTTGTCAGTTACCTGCCAATTCACATCGCTGAAGTACGCGTGAACGTGCGCATCGATGAGGCCCGGCAACATTGTCCGACCACCGACGTCAATAGTGAGAACATCGCTGCTTACCTGTATCGGACGGCTCGTAATCTCACGTATGAGACCGTCCTCAATTCGAACGTTCATGCCTCCGGGACAGTCTTCGTTGTGACCGTCAAATATCCGGGCATTCTTGAGCACCAGGCTTGCCATCGCGCGCCCGTGGACACTTCGTTACGATCAGCGAATTCCGTCCGCAACGCCGCACCGCCTCGGATCTGCGACTGCCGTGTAGCGCCCAGTTTGTTCATCGCGTGCGATGACAGCGAATGAACCCATGTGATAGTCGTATCCAGACATGACCGTGACGCGTATCCCGAGTCGATGCAGCTCCTCAACAACTCCTGGATCGAGGCGGTCTTCAATGGTCAAACTGCGAGATTCGCTCATCGGAAGCATACGAGGTGCGTCCACCGCAGCGTAGGGAGCCAGATTGAAGTCCAGGGCATAGGTCAGCACCTGGGGGATAGTGCAATGCACGTTACCGGGAGACCCGACCGACAGCACCGGACGCCCGCCCCTGAGCACGAAAGTATTGCCGATGATGCAGCGCGCCTTCGCTCCTTTAATGAGAGTCGCGTCCATGGGGCTCATCAAAGCGCCAAACGTAGCATGGCTGCCGACCATCGGAACCCCGCCGATAACCATACCTGGAATACCGGAGCCCTGAAGCGTATCCATCAGCTGCACCCAGTTGCCCTCCGCGTCTACTACGGCAATTTCGCAGGATCCGGTCGGCTGATCGAATGTCGAGGAACTAAGACGAGGTTTGCCGCCAGTTGCCGACAGTGCGGCCATGATGTCGCCCGCCTTCGCCGATTCTCCCGTCAAGCGAATGTGCTCGGTGAGATCGACCTTCGGTCGAGATCTGCGAATCAGCTTTGCCAAGTGGGCGTGATACCCATCATCGAGCACCTCATCGCGCGGCACCGCGTAAATGTTGTCGTCCTGCGCGTACTCCCAGTGCCGCGCCCCTTGACGCAGCGCATGCCCCATCGCCCAAAAATGCTCGGCAGATCCGGGCTTCATGTTGCGCACACCAAGGTGCTTCAACACACCCAGCGTTACGCCGACAAAAAAGCCCTGGGCTTGCGGCGGCCCGAGGCTTACGATCTCGTATTCGTGGTGAGGATACCGAGTGGGGTCGAGCCAGCGCGGTGGCGTCTCGCTCATGTGCTCGAGGGTGATCTTCCAGCCCATCTCGTTCGCCTTTGAGACGAACTTTTGTGCCCACGCTCCCGTAATCATGTAATCGGCACCTTGCTCAGCGACGCCTCGCAGTGTCTCGGCCAGTCCCTTGGGGACGAACATCTCGCCTACATGTGCGAACATCCCGCGCGTCTGGTAGAACTCTCTCCCTTCCGGGAAGTAGGTGATGAACTTCTCGTTATTCACCAATACGCCGTACTCAAACGTCGACACGGGATGGCCGGACTCGGCCCAACGAACGGCGTCACCGCACAACTCGCGCCATTTCCAGGTACCGAAGCGCTGGTGGAGTTCTTTCAGTCCCGGCATGAATCCGGGAATGATGGCCGACGGGGGAACCGCAGAGTACGGCCCGTTGCCAGTCGGCACTGGCTTGAAAGGCGCCAACCCGGAGGGCAGCACCCCGAGACTATCGAGTTGGTGAATCTTTCCGGTAGCTGCCTCGTAGTACAGGCACGTCACAAGTCCCGCGTGATTCGTCATGTAGGGCTCGACCGCCGCCTGGACGAGAGCCCCTGCGAGCGCGGCGTCGACCGCGTTACCACCACGCTTGAGCACGTTGACCATGGCCTCGGTAACGATTGCCGAGTCGGTGCTTACTGCTGCCATCAAGCCACTCACCGGCGTTTTGACCCCTGGGTTGGTGATGTAATGGGAATAGTTAGCGCTCATTGCGCTACTCCAGGAGGAGCGGTCGCGCGACACTGCGACACTGGTACGCATCCGGGTGCCGTCACGTCACTCACGACAAAACTCCCTGCCAAGTTTCGCGCCAATCATCATGCAGGTGGCGTTGGTGTCATGGCCCACGTGATCCGGCATGATCGAACCGTCCGCGATCCAAAGATTTTCCATGCCGCGCACCCGGAGGTCTGGGCCGACAACCGCGTCGCCATCCACTCCCATCCGACAGCTGCCAACGGCGTTTTGCGGAACCGAGGTGTATTTTCGGACGAAGGCTTCAAGCGACGTGTCATCTTGAACGTGGGGCCCGGGTACGACTTCCTCCTGAAGGAGAGTGGCGATTGGGTCACTTCCCATGATTCTTCTAACAGCCCGAATGCCTCGAATTAGCGTATCCACGTCCTCTCGTGATTCCAACAAGTCATACTCAATGATTGGTGCATCGCTCGGATTCTTACTGGCCAGACGTATCTGGCCTCGACTCTTTGGATAACACTTCGTGAGCGATAGCATGACGCCCGGATAAGGTGCCAGTTGGTGAGATCCATCCGGCATGTGTAAATACAATATGGGATAAAAGGTAAGGCGAATATCAGGATCGCACTCGGCCTCCGAGGACTTTAGAGCCCCGTGTCCTTCGTAAAGGCTACATATCGGGCCCTCCCTGTGGAACAGGAACTTCCCGACGATAGATAGCTTTTGTCGTAGGCCCTGTGTTGGATTATAGGTTGGTATCTTGCTGCGGTAGCCAGGCCGCAAAAACTGTTGCTCCTGAAAACGACGACCCACTCCCGGTAGATCGAGGACCACATCGATGTTGTGGCGTTCGAGTTCCACAGGATTACCAATGCCAGACAGCATCAGAAGCTTCGGCGAATTGAACACTCCCGCGCTTAGGACGATACGTCCGGCCGTTGCGCGCTTGATCTGGCCGCGATGTAGGTAAACAAGGGCGACCGCACGTCCATTCTCGACTTCGATCTTGTGCACCAAGGCATTCAGCAGAAGCGTCAGATCCTTGTTGCCCAGGTGCGGTCGCAGGAAGGCATCTGCGGCGCTGCAGCGCAGGCCTCGGCGCTGCGTCAGTTGTGCATACGCTACGCCCTCTTCGCTGTCACCGTTGTAATCAGAATTGAACCGATGGCCCGCTGTGCAGGCGGACTGAATGAAAGCATCGGTGATCGGATGGGGCCGTTTGATCGTTCTAACTGAAAGCGGCCCTTCCTTCCCTCTCAGAGCGCTGTGTTGGTCGCTCGTTTCGAGGCCACGTAGAATCGGCATCAACTCGCGACCGGACCAACCTCCGACGTGCCCGCATAGAGCGGACCAGTGATCCAAGTCTGCCGCAGCGGGTCGAGCGAATTTCATGCCGTTGATGCTGCTGCTACCTCCCAATACTCGGCCCCGGAATGATCGCTCAATTTTGCCGTTCCGGGTTGGATCGGGCTGCGCTTCATATCCCCAGTCGTAGCGCTTGATCGCTTGAAATATACAGGCCGGAATCTTGATAAAGGGCGAGCGATCAGACCCTCCCGCTTCCAGAACCAATACTTTGTGGCCCGACTTCATCAGCTCATGGGTCAAAGCACAGCCTGCTGACCCTGCGCCTACAATGATGTAATCGAAGTTCATTGCTCGGTGCTTGTAAATTGCGTTCTCGCTCTAATGGCCAGCGCTTGCGTTTCGGATCATGGCAACCTCACGCGAACTCGATATCGAGATCAGAACGCCGTCCATCTCCTGGGTCACCCTTTAGCGCCATCGACCGCTCGGACCAAGGCCACCTTGAGCTCGTCCACCGTCAGTGCGTGTGTAAGGCCGCGAACCGCCTGCTTTACGGCATGGGCCCGTCCGTCCAAGTGTGCGGTATTTGCTGCGAATTTAGCTTGCCGCTCAGCTTCGCTGAGGGGATTCTCTGTGCTGCCCTTCGCTGACTGGCACTCTGCTTGCAATGTCATTCCGTCCTTGAGACCTATTTCGACTCGACAGGTTATCCGGCCGCGGCACATCTCGAAAGCTTCGACATCTGGATCGCGTTCTTGGACAACCTTCGCCGCCAGTTCCACGATCGCATGGCTCTTATACACTCCGCTTGCGTACCACTCGGGCCCGGGCACGATGCCGCTTGCCGCTAGCGCGACGGCACACGGGATGCTGTATTGCGCGTCGAAAACGCCCGACCAATTCGTTCGCTCCAGGCGCGGAACACCCAAGATTCTTATGCGAGTGACGTGCGCTGCATCGAGGCGTCTGTCGCCCAAAGCACTCCATACCGCGGTGATAGGCTGGTGAGTCCAGCGGCACGAAGGGGTAGGTTTCAAGCTGACCTTGGTGCACAGATACTCTTCACCCAACTGGCCGGTGAGATACTCAAAGCCGGCTTCCGGTAGCCCAGCGAGGTACCACTCCTCGAAGCCTCCCTCGAGCAACCCGGCGAAACCCGTCAAGGTTGCGCGAGCTTTCAAGGCGATCCAAAGGCCGGATTGTGCGAAGGAACCGAAGTTCGCTTTGAGCCGCCCGAAGTGAACTCGAGGCGGGAGGTCGGACTTCGAGCGTCGGCGCGTTTGTGTCCCAAAATCGCCTGCCTCCAGTGACACCATTGAGAAGATCGCCCGGAGCTGTTCTGCGTCGAGTTCATACAGTTTTGCCGCCGCAATCGCCGCGGCAAGCTCCGCGACCCCCTTCCAAGGGGTCCCGCTATTCCATAAGCGATTGCCTAACGCCCGGCCTACGCGCAGCGCTACTTCATAGGCAACTGTAACAGCCGTCAGCAGCGCTCGGCCAGACGCTCCAACTGACTCGGCCACAGCGAGGGCCGTCGGAATGATCAAGCACCCTGGATGAGAAGGTGAGTGGGAGTCGTACGTGTCATCGAAATCCAGAGCATTAGCAACCTGGCTGTTGCAGAACACGGCAGAGCTGATTGAGGTCTCTCGCGCGCCGATCGCAAGTGCCGCCGGCACTCCACCCTCAGCGCCGGCGAGCTCGAGCACCGGGCTGACTTCCGCCAACGCGAGGGCGCCGAGGCTGCAGCCTAAATTGTCTTCAACGAGAGTCTGGAACCACCCCACGACTGCAGGCGGCAGTTGCTCAAAGCGGGCCGTCGCTATGTAGTTCGCCAGAACTGCGGCGGGCGTGTCGTAAGACATCTGGTGTATCGTTTCGGTGCGCCGCGGAGAAAGAACCACGCTCCAGCTGTCAAGTCCCAGCGAAACTTACACACTTCAGCGTGGAATAGGACTTCAGCCCCGCAAGCCCAAGTTCTGCACCAAAGCCAGAGGCCTTTTGCGGCTCAAAACCCAAAAGGGCACCGTCTTCCTCCTCCTCTCCCGATGTCCGGACGGAAACGTGGCCCGCTCTGATTGCACTCGCTAAGCGTTTGCCACGCGCAAGATCTCGCGTCCAGACCGTCGCCATAAGCCCATAGGGGGTGGCATTCGCAAGTCCAATCGCCTCCTCCTCACTATTAAAGCTTTGTACACACAATACGGGGCCAAAAATTTCGTCACGCGCAATCGACATGTTCTTACTCACGCGATCAAAGACCGTTGGCGAAACGTAGCAGCCGTTCCGCTCCTGAATCGTGCCGCTCAAGACGGCCACAGCGCCATCTTGAACACCCTGCGCGATATACCCTTTGACGCGATCACGTTGCGCGGGACTGGCGAGTGGTCCGAAGGTAGTGTCCTCTTCCAGCGGATGGCCCGGATGGTACTGGCTCGCTCGCTCGACAACTTTTTCGAGCAGTCGATTCTTAATACGCTCGTGCACGAGCAATCGCGTATGAGCGCTGCAGACCTGCCCCTGGTTTCTTACCAAGCTCGACACCGTGGCCTCGGCAACTCGATCCAAATCGTCCACATCTTCAAAAACGACCTGTGGTGACTTCCCGCCGCATTCCAACAGCAACGGTTTTCCGTTCGATCGGCCGGACAACTCCATCACCTTACGACCTGTCACCGTCGAACCCGTGAACGAGATCAGATCCACATCCTGATGTAAGGCGAGTGCCGCTCCCACTGTAGAGCCCGCGCCCGGAACGATATTGAGCACTCCTTCCGGCATACCGGCTTCGAGTGCGAGCTCTGCAATCTTCAGCGCCGAGCTCGGTGAGAGTTCTGAGGGCTTCAGAACCAGTGTGTTCCCCGCCGCCAATGCCGGTGCCAGCTTGAAGACGGCATTTACGACAGGGAAGTTCCATGGTGTGATCGCCCCGACCACTCCTCGGGGTTGGTAAAGATTTAGGAGGAGCCTCTGCCCGTTAAACGGCGAACTGACGCCTTGGAGGTGCTCAGCAAAACTGCCCCAAGAGCGTAAAAGACCGCTGGCCCTTACGACGTCCTGGATGGCCCCCGCAATAGGTCTGCCAACTTCGAGCGAGTCGAGCAAAGCGATCCGCACTTTGTATTCAAGTATCAGGTCAGCGAGCCTGAACAGAACTTCGATGCGGCGTCCAGGCAGCAAATTTGACCAACAGCCATCGTCAAATCGGCTGCGTGCCGTTCGCACAGCTGCATCAACGTCGATTGGGTTACCAGCCGACGTTTCGTAGAGCACCGTCTCGTCTGCGGGATTGATTTTCTCTAATGAGACCTCGGACGTTGACGCAACGTAGCGCCCCTGGATGAAGGGATCAATCCGCCATCGTACCCCCGCAGCAGCTTTTCGCCAGTCGATCGACATACGGCAAGCGTGCTCGCTATTGGCTATCGTATTCAACTCTCAGGCCAATCGTCCGTGGCTGGGTGAGCACGAATGCCGCCGAGCTCGGGAGCGACGAGTAGCTCACTCCAGTGTACGACTCGTTATTGAACAGGTTCTTCGCGTATAGCTTCACGGTCCAATGACCGCTTTTTACTCCCGCGTAGCCGCTTACAAGATTGGCCGGACCCATTGGGTATGGGACACCGGTGCCCTCAAAGTTGTTGAGCACGAAGTCCCTGTATTGGTAGCCGCCTCCTGCAAAGAAGTCATTATGATCTCCGAATGACCGTCGGTATTCAGCACGCACTGATCCGCTCCACAGGGGCGATCCCGGAAGCTGGTTGCCCTGTTTGCCGCTCAGAGCGGGCGCGTCTTCCGTCAGGTAGGCCTTCGTATAGTCGAGAGTCGCTTTGATGGAGAGATTGTTCGTTGCTTGGTACGCGATCGCAGCTTCACCGCCGTTGCTGGTTGCGGTGCCCCCATTTGCCGGATAGGCGATACCGAGGGAATTGACCGCTTGCGCCTGAATGTCATCCCAGCCGATATGGAAGGCGGACAGGTCGAGTTGCAGACGTTGGTCTAGGAACACCCCCTTCAATCCCAACTCGTAATCCGACACCGTGTCCGCATTAGAAGAGCCCGGTAGCTGCAGCTGCGGGTCTGGTACGCATGCAGACTCGACGACACAAACTCCAGGTCGATAACCTGTCGCATAACGAAAGTAGACCATCGCATTGTAATTAAGATGGAAACGAGCATTCGCTAGCCACGTCTTGATGCTTATGTAGTCTCCACCTGCACATGGCAGTGACCCTGCGCCGAGTATCCCTTCGTTAATTGGTGAGCAACCCGTATTGGCGTACTCGGCGTATCGCATGCCACCGGTGACGTCAAAGCGCTTGGTCAATTGGTACGTGGCATCTCCAAATACTGATCTTTCTTTGTACGTTCCGGTCGCCGTCGCGATGAGAAGATTGTACGGTAAGGGTTCATATGACGGCGTGTAAGTGGGAATGGTGTCGTTCTCGGTAACGCTCTCCTTGGTGAAAAAGCCCCCGATGAGCCATTGCAGTCTTTGGTTCTGAGGTGATGCGAAGCGCAACTCCTCTGTGAACTTGGATGACCAATCGTCGTATGAATACCTCACAAGCGCATCGGGTACCGGAGTAAGCGCGCCGAGTCCGAGTGGCGTGAGGTCCAAGACGGAACTGCTGTTCAAATCAGACCAGCTTATGACGTTTGTCAGAGTTGCGAAGCGTACGTCCCAATTGATATTGAGCGCATAGAGGCGGGTACTTTGCGTGAACGGTTGAGCAAAGTACGTGCTCTGGGCCCGCGAGCCGTAGACAGGCTGATCAGTAGTGGTGTCGATATTCACTTGCGACTGATCTTTGGAATCAATGTTCTGTGCTAGCACCGTGGCTTGCACCGACAAAACATCAGAAGGTCTCCACAAGGCCGCGAAGCGCCCTCCCTCGACCCACGAAACATTCGAGTCCTTTACACCCGTTCCCACGTTGTCGATAAAGCCCGCGTTGTCCTGATAGTAGGCGCTAGCACGCACGCCGAGCGTGTCAGTGATGAGTGGCATGTTGATCGAGCCGTACGCGCCATAGTTTGGCCGACCGCTTCCGTCGGTGCCCTCCAGACTGCCACCGACCTGAACATTCGACTCCGTTAGGTCAGGTTTGCGGAGTGAGTACACGATCATCCCACCCATCGCGTTTGCGCCATAAAGCGTCCCTTGTGGGCCGCGCAGTACTTCAACTCGTTCTACATCATATGGCATCAAGTCCAAAGTGATCTCGCCACCATTGGCGCCCGGGATCGAGGTCCCAACCGGAAAGTCGTCGATGTACGTTCCGACCAATGCACCGGTTGCGGAACTCACGCCGGTTGATATCCCTCGAATTACGATGGTGTTCTGGCCCGGCGAACCACTGTTCAGTGTCGACAAACCCGGTACATAACCGGCCATTTCTGTAAGAGAGTCCGCTTGCAGTAGTTGCAAGCTATCGCCGCTTATGGTCCCAATGGAGATTGGGACGTCCATGAGCTTCTCGGCACGCTTTTGAGCCGTAACGACTACTTCTTCAATGGATTGCGCTTCTCTCTCGGAGCTGGTCTGCTGATGGACAACAGCAGCACTTGTACCTTGCTCCGATGATGCCTGAGCGACGCGTGACGAGTCTGCGCTAGGTTGATTACCCTGCTGCGTCCGTTGATTGAGCGGGCTCTCCGCCACGGACGTGGACAACGCAGCATTGGCGCGAACAGGTGCGATGACCATCGCTCCACTCGGATCCGTGCGCAACTCGAGCGGCGTGCCCTTTATGAGAAGCCGCACGGCCGCTTTCGGCTCGTAGTTCCCCTTGATGCCCTGAGTGCGGAACGGACGCAGGTCGGCCGGCTGATACACGATCTCAATCGCAGTCTGCTTCTCGAGAATTTCGAGCGCAGCCACTAGATCGCCGGCAGGAATATCGACTCGCTTTGGCGAGTCCGCCATCGCATGTGCCGCGAACGACACAGCGCAGACCAGGACAACGAGCGCGGACTTCGCCATCAGGTCTCTAAGCATCGCATGCTCCCCTACTGGCTGTAATCATTTGAGTTAAGCGCCGTCAGGAGGTAGGGACGAGCGGCGGTTGCAAATCCCGCACTTGGACGCGAAGACCCTCGCGTTGTACCCGCACCTCAATCTGTGGATGCCGAGCGTGCCCGTGGGATCAGCAAGCAAGTTGACTCGCCGGCTCTTGCCGCTCGCGCAAAAAAGCAGCATCGCCGTGGCTGCAGACTCAGTCCGTGCCGGCGGTGGCTCAAGGAGGCAGCCGCTCGTCTCGCCGTACCGATCCCACGGACGAACGCTCGGGGTTTTGGGAACCGCGGATTATCGGGCGGTGCGAACCTTGCCATGACGACGTCGGCCGTTTTTGCACCGAACTACAGCGCCGCCTGAGACCGGATGGGGCGTATTCCAGCGGTCGTGCTGTACCTATGTACCGTTACCTGCAGGCTGCAAGAGATGCCGTGGTAGCCCCGGAACCTCTCGTCAATCCTTCACCAATACTGTTGTGTCATCCACACGTTCCGCATGGATTGAAAAGCCCTGCCTCAACAGGCGAATGAAGGCTTCATAGTTTGCGGGCCGGAATGTACCGCTGATGCGGATCGCCGCCACTTTAGGATCCGCAATGCTGATCCGGTGGGCGTTATAGCGATTAAACTCCTCGACCGCTTCGGCGAGCGTGGTTTCGCGGAAGGTGAGATATCCCTGTCGCCAGGTAACCAAGTCTTCAGCTCGGCCAAGTGAGGCATCCTGAACAAGAATGTCGTCCCCGCTTGCTCGCGCGATTGTTCCGGCCGGCAAGGTCGCAATCTGCGCTTTTCCTGATCGCGACGTCGAATCGATGGCCAAACTCTCCGTGCCCTTAACATTCGGACTCGAACTTCCACCGCGCTCGGCTTCAAAGGTTACTGTGCCTTCCGTCACCACCACCCGAACATCAATTCCATCACGGCGAACGGAGAACTGCGTCCCCACAGCCGTTACCGTCGTGTAGCCCGCGTGAACAACAAAAGGGCGTCCAGGATCTTTCGCGACCACAAAATAAGCTTCGCCCTTATCCAGCTCTATACGGCGCTCGTCCGGCGTAAGTTCGACCCGTAGTTCGCTACGCGTGTTCAACGTTATGTTTGAGCCGTCCCGAAGGGGCACAGATGCGAGCCCGCCGATGGGGGTACTGTATCGATCGTTAGCCGGTCGATCGTAGATGAAGTATCGTCTCAAGCCAGCGACCATCAATAGGCTCGCCGCGACCGCGGCGAACCGCCAGGGAAATCCCTCGCGCGCTTTATGAGCGGCAGGGTTCGGCTCAACGCATTCCGTCGATTCGATCTGCGCCCGCCACTTAAAAAAAGGGCTGCGTCGCCACCTGCCTACTGGCGGTGTGGTCCGGGGCGGCATGCCTGCACCCAAGGCCTTCAGCCGAGCCGCTTGCTCCCACGCTGCCTCCAGCCGTAGAAACGCAATTCGGTTTGCGGTCGAGGATTCTAGCCAGCGCGCTAGGTTAGCCTCATCGCTCGCCGTCCACTCACCGCTGTCGCGCCGCGCAAGCCAGCTAGCGGCCCGATCCTCAATTTCCCGATGGCTTCCCATGCTGACGCTTTTCGTGCTCAGTGTTCTTCGTGTGCTCGCTTAGCTCTGGCAAGCTGCATCGAGAGATCGCGCGTGCCAGAAGCTTCATGCCCTTCATTACATGTTTTTCCACCGTCTTCTGCGCGATACCGAGCTGGCTAGCTACTTCTTTCTGCGATAGGCCATCTACC